>Ga0187890_10003920_pt1 | contig 10154 bp, 6 predicted proteins | sample June2016WEW_21_1_FD_133005 | JGI IMG/M metagenome (GOLD analysis project Ga0187890, IMG submission 133005) | Peatland microbial communities from SPRUCE experiment site at the Marcell Experimental Forest, Minnesota, USA - June2016WEW_21_10 | ecosystem: Environmental > Terrestrial > Soil >...
CGGCGACGGCGATGATCGAGGCGCTGATCAGCGGGGAACGCCGCGGCAGCGTGATGGCGGGCCTGGCGCAGACCCGGCTGCGGGCCGCCGGGAAGATGGCGGACCTGTCGATGGCCCTGACCGGCCGGTTCACTGAGCATCACGCGCTGATGTGCCGGCTGCACCGGGACCGGATCACGATCTTCGACGACGCGGTCAAGGACCTGGATGCCAAGATCGCGCCGCTGGTGGCCCGCTACGCCCGCGAGGCGGAGCTGCTGAATACGCTGCCCGGGTTCGGGGACGTGATCGTGGCCGGCTGGCTGGGCGCGATCGGCCCGGCCCCGCACCAGCACTTCGCCACCGCCAGCCGGCTCGCCTCCTGGGCGACCCTGTGCCCGGGGAACTACATGAGCGCGAGAAAGAGCAAGGGCGGGCGGACCGGCGACGGCGGCGCCTACATCAAGCCGCTGCTCATCCAGGCCGCCTGGGCCGCGGTCCGGGTACCGGGCCGGCTGCAGGCCAGGTTCGGGCGGCTGGTCCGCAAGTTCGGCGGCCCGAGGAACAAGGGCGCACAGAAGCGGGCGATCACCGCGATCGCCCACACCCTGCTCAAGATCGCCTACAGCGTCCTGAAGACCGGCAAGCCATACGCTGACCTGGGCGCCGATTTCTACACCTGCCGCGAGTCCCCCGATGCCCGGCAGGACTACCTGATGCGGCAGCTCCGGAAACTCAACCCCGGCTGCGTCATCACCATCACCCCCGCGGAGACCGCCTGACCGCGCGGGCCACCTGAACGCCAGACCCCGCCCCAGGAGCCGCCCAGCCGTCCGCAGCACGCTGCCCGCCGGACAGCTCATAACCGAACCACCCCGGACACCAGCCGGGCACCCACGCAGGCCCGCCACCTCACCGGCCAGGGTCAACTGCCGTGCGCCCACAAAGGACCCAATTTCGTGTCAGTGAGTAACAATCATCACCGACAGCAGTGGACGCCACCGGACATCGACAGACGGTCGTTCCCGGGTCAGGCACGCCGCAGCGCTGGCAGGCGGCACCGCAGCCTCGGGACGACCACGCAACGTTCGCACTGTTGAGTTGTCAAGTTTCAGGCAGACCATGCTGACGGTGACAGCCGTACGAACCAGGTACCGACTGCGGATCTTGCTAACGCCGTGCTAGCAACGGCTGTGGAAACATGCCGATGAAGGTGGACGCCAAGGGGAGCCAATCTGTGGCATGGCCCGCTCAGGCAGCCTGTGACGGACCCGCCTGGACCCGCAAAGCCTTCTGAAAATCAGACGCTTGGATATCCGTGGACCAGACGTGGACCAGCCAACATCTTGTTTAGCAATCTGCGCAGGTGGAGACGAGAACGAACTACAGCCTCCGGAGCCGTGTGCGTAGGTTCGAATCCTACTGGGGGCGCTTTTTCGAATAATATTGCGAATGAAAGACCGCGAGCGAGAACGCTCTGATCTGCGGCGATACGGAACGGCTGTTACCGGCTCACCACCATGTGCATCCAGGGATGCCTGCCTCGCGGACGCCGACTCGGCCAGAAACTCTGCAAAGCAACAACTTGCAACCCGTACCGCCATCGTCGGCCGGAGGCTTACATGCGAAGCGCGGCGCCCCGTTCGAGGGAACCGGCAAGCCAGAGCCGTTGCGCCGCAATCTCTCCGGCTTCTGGTCCCGGCGAATCGACGACGAGCACCGCATCGTCTACGGCGCAACTGATGACGAGCTGATCATCATCCAGGCCCGGTATCACTACGACGGCTGATTGCGCCTCTGTCATCATGATCGGGCCTATCTGCGCCGCGTGCTCAGTCTGTCCCGTCCAGATCATAGGGACGGCGCATCAGAGGCGTACCGGCCAGCTGCGCGGTTAAGGCCAGGACCCTGGTTCCGCCAGACTGGCTTTCGTCCGGGGTCTGGCTGCCTCATCGCGCCGCGGTACGGTTCAGGACCACCCGGCATGCGCCGAGGTAGGAGCGGAAAGCCTCAACCCCGCTCCGGTCGAGCTCGGCTGTCATGTCCTGTTCCAGGGCGGCGACTGCCGCGGCGTACTCAGCAAGGAGCTTGTGCCCCGACGCGGTGAGGCTGACGACGAGCTCGCGCCGGTTGTCTGGGTTCCGGTCCCGGCGGACGAGCTTTCGTCGTTCCAGGTTCGCGACCAGGTCCGCGGTCGATTGAGGGGTCACGAAGGAGTCGCGCGCCAGCCGACCACGTGCGCGCCGTCATTCGCCGTCGGAGTTCCCTCGCAGTCCTCCCCTTCCTTGACCCGGTCGCCAGGCACTGACGACCTTGGCCACCGCCGTGACCAGGAACAGCTGGCCGGTGACCATCTCAAGCACGGCGAAGGTCTGGCCCGGGTTCCCGGCGGGGACAAGGTTGCCGTACCCGGTGGTGGTAAGCGTGGTGAACGAGAAGAACAGGTCCTGCGAGAGCGTGCCGCGGCCCTGGGACCCGAAGAACGGCGGCTGCGTCTGACTCAGTCCCAGCACATGGTAGAGGAATGCGAAGAACATCCCGGCCATCAGGTACGCCGCGATCGCCCCTAGGACCGTCTCGCTGTCTACGATTCGCCTGACCACGAGGTGGCGGACGATCGAAACCGGCGCAATCAGGTACAGCAGGCAGCTGGCCCAGGCGGCAACAACGCCGCCGTGGATCTGATCATGGAAGAAGAGGTTCGCGACCGCCGCCAGGGCCGCCGCGGCCAGGGCGATGTTGGCGATCGTCCGGACCGATCGGCGCGCCCGGGAGGCCCGCAGCGTCACCCATACCGTGGCGATCTGCACAGCCAGCACCAAAGACGCCGCCCAGGACGCCACCAGCGCTGCCGACAAGGCATAGGTCACGAGAATAAGAAGGAGCACCAGGCCATAGCTGTCCGGCGAGGAGAACGCCTCCATGAGCCGCCGGTAACCAGGCGCCCGCCCCGGCTCCTGGAGCTGTTCGCCGGATGGATCTGCCATCAGAAACGCCCCAGCACAGGCAGCCGCGCGCAGAACCCGCGCGGATCCGCCGCCAGCGGGCTCATCACCCGGACACCAGACGGTTCAGTCATAACTGCCTGCTTCTCTCCTGGACCGCGAAGAGGGTGCCATCGGCGCGGCGGAGGCGTTGCGCCAGGGTGAGGCCTGAGCCGCTTAGGTCGAGTCGGGGCGTCGGCGCGTGGATGGCGGTCGCAGTAGTCAATTACGACGCCGACGATAGCGGCCCCTAGCCTAGCGAGGCGCAGTCCCGCAGCCGCGCACACGGCTGGTGCCTGTTCCCGTGTACCGCGTGGACCGGTCCGGCGCCCCGGCCGAGAGCGGCACGATGGACGGCAGGGGCCGCGGCAGAGCCAGCCCCGGGAATCACTCGGGTAAAGGGATGGCGGCTGGCGTTCCCCGTCTCCCAGCGGGAATCGCCAACCCAGCGCTACCCCTCAGCGCTTGGGTCATGGCCAATACTGGTGTCAGCGATTAACGTGCCACTAGCCGGGCAGCACCGGTCAACATCGGGTGTGTCCGGACATCGGAATCCGCAGGTCGGGACCAGTGGCCGGGCAGTGAGCTACACCTTCCAAGCTGGTCATGCAAGCACCCAGATCGCCGTGATCCGGAAGATGAGCGGAATGATCTTCTCTACTGCCGCCGGTGATGGTCCAATCCGGCCAGCCAGGTCAGCGGCACAGATTCGCCAGATCGCAGCGGCGGCCTCCGGAGCCGTGTGCGTAGGTTCGAAGCCTACTGGGGGCGCCCACCTTGAGCAGCACCAATACGGTGCTGAGCTGGCAAAATCACCAGATGCGCCTGTGATCGCCAGTGCCACGATGAGACAGCAAACGCCATGATCTGACGGCTTCCACGTCCCAGCCGCGTCCCAGGATCATTCCGGGTCTCCCCTGCTTTGGTCCGCGCCAGATGGAACCGCAGCACCAGGGAATCGGACGTCGTCATGGGTTGTCCTGCCGCCTTCCGGGCCGGGGAATGCCCAGCCTAACGCCCGCCGGGCCGCGTGCAGTTCGAAACACTTTCGAACATCTATCCTTGACTTCAACAAATTTGCGCTCCAACGTTGATGGTGTACGTCCGGCGTGCCGGACGGTCGGGCCGGGCGCGTGCCGCCCGGCGGCGGACCGGGGGCCGCAGGAGCCTGATGCCGGCCTGAGAAGAGGGCGCGATGAGATCAGCGAAACGACTGCACCTGTCAGCGCTCATCCTCGGCTTCGCGGCGATAGCGGCATCGTTGCTGGCGGCCGCGGGCCCGCCAGGCGCTACGACGGCCGCCCCGACGCACGCCAGCCTGGCTTCCCGCGCTGATGTCCCGACGATGCCGATCTACCTGAACCGGGCCTACAGCCCGGCCGAACGCGCCGCTGACCTGGTCTCCCGGATGACGACGGCGGAGAAGGCCGCCCAGATGGACAGCAGCCAGGCACCCGCGATCCCGAGCCTCGGCGTGGCCGCGTGGGGCTGGTGGAACGAGGCCAACCACGGCGTGAACGCCTCGACGCTCACCCCGACCGGGAACGCTACGACCCTGACCAACACGACGTCCTACCCGTCCGACCTGTCGATGGGCAGTACGTGGAACCCCGATCTGGTGTACGGGGAGGCCCAGCAGATCGGCGCGGAAGCGCGCGAGGTGTCGCCCGGCAACACCGAGAATCTCGACTTCTACGCTCCGACCGTGAACTTGTCCCGCGACCCGCGCTGGGGCCGCAACGACGAGTCCTGGAGTGAGGACCCAGTCCTCACCGCCGACCTAGCCTCGCAGTACGTCGACGGCCTGCAGGGCGAGAACCAGGACGGGCAGCTCCCGAAGTCGGCGAACGGCTATTACCAGGCCATCGCGACCCTGAAGCACTTTGCTGCCAACAACACGGAGGACACGCGACTGACCGGCAGCTCCAATATGGATCAGCGGACACTGCGCGAGTACTACACCGCGCAGTTCGCGAGCATTATCGCCCAGAGCCACCCGGGCTCGATCATGAGTTCTTACAACGAGGTCAACGGGACACCGTCCCCGGCGAACGTCCAGCTCAGTCAGGAGCTCGCACGCGAGACGTTCGGCTTCAACGGGTACTTCACGTCGGACTGTGACGCCGTATACATCATGGAGGCCGGCCACGACTGGATCCCGCCGAACTCGACGGTCCCGGTGAACCAGTACACGCGTACGGCCTACGCCAACTCGGCCGGTGAGGACCTAGAGTGCAACGCCGGCTACCACGACGGCTACGACTACGGGAACACCATCCAGGCCGCGCTCACGCAGAACATCCAGACGCTGACCGACACCTACAACATCGGCGACGTCGACACCTCGGTGGTCCGGCTGTTCACCGCCCGGATCGAGACCGGCGAGTTCGACGCCGAGGCCGAGGTGCCGTGGGTCGCCGCCGCGCGTACGGCGCTCGGGGGCGTCACCTGGGTCAACAGCAATGCCAACAACGCGATCACCGAGACCCCGCAGCGCCTGGAGCAGGCGCAGCAGAGCGCGGACCAAAGCCTGGTGCTGCTGAAGAACGCCAGCGTCGCGCAGCCGGGCGGCGGGAGCAGCGCGCTGCTCCCGCTGAAGGTCCCGTCGTCGGGACCGTACAAGCTCGCGGTCATCGGCTACTACGCTCACCCGCAATCGCTGTACCTCGGCGGGTACTCCAGCATCCAGGCCGCCGCCGGCGCGGCCAACAACGTCGACAGCTACCAGGGCATCAAGGCCGCCGTGCAGGCGATCAACCCGGACGCGACTGTGGACTACTACCCGGGCGTCACCGGCGGTACGACCGGCGCGACGCTGACCACAGTCGACCAGGCGTCGGTGGCCGCCGCCAGGAACTACAACGCCGTCGTGGTCGTGGCCGGGACGGACGCCACTACGGGTTCCGAGGGCAACGACCGCACCACACTCGCCCTGCCCGGCGCGCAGGCCTCGATGATCCAGCAGATCGAGGCGGCTAACCCGGACACGATCGTCTACCTGGAAACCATGGGCGAGGTCGACACCAGTTCCTTCCAGGGCACTACCCCGGCGCTGCTGTGGAGCTCCTACAACGGCCAGCGGCAGGGTGCCGCGCTCGCGGATGTCCTGCTCGGCAAGGTGGACCCCAGCGGTCACCTGCCGTTCACCTGGTACAGCGACCAGAGCCAGCTGCCGCCCATCACGGACTACGACATCCGCCCGACGGCCACCGAGTACGGCCGCACCTACCAGTACTTCACCGGCAACGTAAACTGGCCGTTCGGCTACGGACTGAGCTACGCGAACTTCCGGTACTCGCACCTGACCGTGGATCGCAGCCACGTCGACGCCAACGCGTCCGTGACCGTCAGTGCCGACGTCACCGACACCAGCCTGGCGGCCGGAGCTACGGTGGCGCAGCTCTACGCCACCACCCCGGACGCCCCGGCCGCGCTGCAGCGGCCGATCAAGCGGCTGGAGAGCCTCCAGAAGGTATCCCTGGACCCCGGCCAGACCAGGCGCCTCACCTTCACCATCAAGGTGCCCAACCTCGCTTTCTTCGACGAGACAGCCAACCGGTACCAGGTCGACGACGGTCTGTACGGGCTGCAGCTCGGCACCTCCAGCTCCGACATTGCCCAGCAGGCGTTCATCGAAGTCAGCGGTACGCTGCGGCCGGTTCCGTCGGTCGTCACTGTGCAGCCGGTCATGCCCGGCGACCCGGCCAACGGCGTCGCGCAGCGGGTCTTCTTCCCGGCCGGAAGCACGATCGTCCCGCAGATCACCGTCTCGCTCAGCGACCAGAGCCTCTACGGCTACATCACCAAGGGGCAGAGCATCCCGCTACCGTTGGGAATGACCGTGCGCTATCACAGTGACCGCCCGCAGGTGGTGAGCGTCAGCCATGGCGGCGCGGCCCTCCGCGCTGTCGGCGCTGGCCCGGCGACGATCACGGCCACCGTCAGGTACCACGGCAAGACCGCCACCGGCAGCTTCGTCATCGATGTGCAGTGAGCCAGCCCGCGCTGCCCGCCGCTCGTGCAGCACCCGGTAAGGAGCCGCTGCGACCGGCGGCGCGGCCGCAGCGGGACAGGGGCCTACGCCATCCAGGTGAGGCCGTCGAGAATCCCGAGCACATGGTCCCGCTGGTGGTTAAGGGATGAGAGCAGCGGGCCCAACTCCGGCTCGCTTCGCGTCACGGCTTCTCAACCATTCTGGCCAACAGCGTCCGCATCAGGACTGTAGGGCGCGCATGTAGTCGCCACGGCAGGTAGGGCAGGTGCATGTGCGAGGCCGTCCCCACCTACGTCATGACCGGGATCCGTCAGCAAGTCATCGACCTGCTGACCTCATGATCTCGCGACATACCCCGGGAGGACCCGGAGCCGCAATTGACACGTGCTTCCGGCTGGCCTTCAGCACCTTCATGGACTTCGCCACCTGGTCGCGGCATATGTCGCCCGCGCGGCAGATCACGTGGCGACGCCTGATCAGTGAGGTCGCGCATGCATGCACCACCTATCTCTTCGCGCCCGCACCTGACCTTTAGCCGTCCGCTGGCGTCTTCTGCCTCAGCACCGCGTGCGCGCTCTTCGGCGACGGCGCGGCCTGCGGATCAGCAAGACATCCCCGGAAAGAGGCGGACGCCAGGTCGGTTGTCCAGGACGACGAAGCTCACGCCAGGCCAGACCGGCGGGACGCGTAAAGGTCCGCCAGGAACTCCTGCCACTCTTCATCCGACTCGAACAGCCCGGGACGCGCCACGTTATCGACGGACTCGACCGGCCGCACTCCCTGACGGCGAGCCAGTTCCTCCACCGGAACTGGCTCATCCCGCGGAGGCTGCTCGGCGTGCTCTGCTCCGTGTGCGGTCACTGTCACCTCCCACCCATGTTGCTCCCTCCAGTGGACCATCTGCCGTACGCGTGGCGCCAACGAAACAAGATCCGGAATATGCCCGGAACGGTCGTGGTGCCCTGCGCACCCGGGCAAGCAAGCGGCCAGCTCACAGCGCGATCTCACACGGTGCCGGAGGCGGCCTCCGGAGCCGTGTGCGTAGGTTCGAATCCTACTGGGGGCGCTTTTTCGAACAAAGTTTCAGAATACCCGAACTTCGGCGCGCCTCGCTGACCTGCACTTCTAGGACTTGGCGGCCAACTTCACTTCCGATGCCCGCCCGGCCAGCCACTCACGTAAGCCCCGCCGCAGGCCACAGCACGACGGAAGCAACGGCTCGAAGGGTCGTACCCCGGCACCGAGCAGCCTGCCCGGGTATGGCTCATCTACGATGCGGCATGAGCGCAGTCGCCGACTTGTCAATCCTCATATACGACAGATCGCCCAGGCGACGCGGGCATGGACCCGACCTGTCAGCTAGCCACGGCCGCGCCGATCAGGATGTTCGGGGTGACCTGAGCGAGTTGCCTGATGCGCTCGGCGGGTGGCACTCGCACTGCACTGTCGGTAAGACGGTCCCTTGCGGTGACGGGCGGCGAGCCGGGAGCCGTGCAGCAGGCTGGGCGTTGATCAGCGCAGGCCGTCCTTCAGCGGTTCCCGGGTCGTCTGGAGGATGCGTTTCGGTGATCAGCTTGTCCGGAAGTGACCGCTGTTCGCCCCGGTTCACAGCCCTACCGGGCACGTGGCGGGTACCGCCGGACCCGGGATTCGTGGCTACCTTGGGCCGGGGCCAGCGTCCCCGGCAAACGGTCTTTCCGGGGCCTGTAATTGCTTAGCTGCGAAGAAACTCGATCAAGACGGGAGCGAGAGCCGCGGGTTGCACGACGTGTGTCTGCCCGTCCAGCGTGCGGAGTTCTGCCTTGTGGATCACCTGGCTGATGGCCTGGGCGCTGTGATGCATGTATGCAGGGCTCGACCCGCCGCACAAGACAAGGACCGGAACATCCACCTGGGCTAGCCGGTCTGTCGGCACAGCGATACTCTTGCCGATGACCCCGGCGTGATCGTAGGCGAGGGTCGGCGCGATGGCTTCCAGTGCTAGCCAGAAGCGTGCCTGGCGCATGCCGTCCACCTGCTCGGCGGGCGTCCCGCTGCTCCGCATGAATAGTGCTACCGCATCACCGGGGCGCCCGGCTGCCAGTGCTTCACCGAGCTGGTCGAGATACCGGCTCCAGGCCTGCTGGGCTGCTGGCTCGTCGTTGTAGGGAGCCTCGTACACCGCGACCTTCGGTACTTTGCCGCCGAGCTTCCGTGCGGCTTCGAGCGCCAGGCATCCTCCGGACGAATGGCCGTAGAGGAAAGCGGTGCCACCGGCCTCGCTGATCACCGCCTCGATGTCTTCGATCTCCCGGTCCAGCGCGTACGGCGGTGTATCCCCGCTGTCACCGCGGCCCCGGCGGTCGTAGCTGTAGACGGTGAAGTGCGGCGCAAGCAGGGTGACGAGCTCTGGCTTGGACCCGCTGGACCTGGTGCTCACGGCGCCGTAGACGATGATCAGCGCTGGGCCGGCGCCCGCTTGGTCGTAGCCGATGCTTGTTCCGTCCCTCGACATGACGTTCTTCATTGCCCGATCATCACCCAAGTCGTTCGGCACTTCGATGTACTGAGTAAGACGGCGGCAGATCGCTGGGCTCATCGGTCGCATAACGGCCTGCCAGGATCGCTCGATCAGCCAGGCAGCACAGCGCGGGGCCGGGGTGGATCGTGACGCTAGGGTGACGGGATGACAGGAGAACCGCGCTGCGCGGTGGGGGTGCCGAACGTAGGCCTGTTCGGTGACCCGCTGCTGCTGGTGGAGCTGGCGGTGGCGGCCGAGGAGCATGGCTGGGATGGCTTCTTCGTCTGGGACCACCTGCTGTATCACGATCAGCGCTGGGACGTCGCCGATCCGGTGGCGGTGATCGCCGCGGTCGCGGCGCGCACGGCGCGGATCAGGATCGGCGTCCTAGTGAACGTGCTGGCCCGCCGTCGGATCGGTGAGGTGGCGCGGGAGTCGGTGACCATAGACCTGCTGTCGGGGGGAAGGCTGGTCGTGGGGGCCGGGCTGGGGTCGCTGGCGGCTGAGTTCACCGCGTTCGGCGAGTCCGCCGATGCCAGGCAGCGGGCGGCGCGGCTGGGTGAGTCGCTGGGCCTGCTTGAGGCGCTGTGGAGCGGGGAACCGGTGACAGTGCGCGGGGAGTACCTGACCGCGGTGGATGTGCGGATGCTGCCGCGTCCGGTGCAGCGGCCGCGGATCCCGGTCTGGTGCGGCGGCC
>Ga0187890_10003923_pt1 | contig 10152 bp, 4 predicted proteins | sample June2016WEW_21_1_FD_133005 | JGI IMG/M metagenome (GOLD analysis project Ga0187890, IMG submission 133005) | Peatland microbial communities from SPRUCE experiment site at the Marcell Experimental Forest, Minnesota, USA - June2016WEW_21_10 | ecosystem: Environmental > Terrestrial > Soil >...
GGATTGATTGTGCGCCTGGGCGGGGTAAATATCTGCAATAAGCCGAAAATACAGTACTCTCCCCAGCAGTCTGAGGTTCGCGGTCTCCCCGGTTCGAAGGTCCGGACCTAGGGCACCCAGATTTCGTTCTGAAACTTAGGTACAGGGACCTGGGCCACACGCCTGACTATTCGATTTGGCTCCCTGTTAACCCTGCGTTACAATTAATGCATTGGAAGCGGCTTTTGCCGGCTGGATTTTCCCCGAGTCTACTGGCTTCAAAACGCGTCTAAGTGTTAACGGGCTGCAACAACCCCGTGGGTGGGGGTGCTGCTGATGGGTACGGCCTCAGGGCCGGGCCTCTCAGCAATGCCAGTGCATCCACTGCAGGCCATGCTTTAGCTTTCAACATCCCCGTTCGCTGCCCTGTCTTGGCTTTTAGGGCGAGCTGGACTGAAGGCGGAATACGGTGAACCTGGTTCTCGACGATCTGACGGCGGCCTCGCCGGAGGCTGGCAGCATCTGTAGCCTCGAAAACTATCTTGCGCTCCCTGACCACACGATGGATGCACGCATCGCGGAAGCGCGCGCGCGGCTGGGCAAAACGACCCTGCTGCTTGGCCACCACTACCAGCGCGACGAGGTGATCCGCTTCGCCGACGCTATGGGCGACAGCTATAAACTGTCAAAAATCGCCACCGAGTCGGACGCAAAATATATCGTCTTCTGCGGCGTGCACTTCATGGCTGAGAGCGCGGACGTGCTGGGCCACGCCGGGCAGCAGGTAATCTTGCCCGACCTCAATGCCGGCTGTTCGATGGCGGATATGGCCGAGATCTCTCAAGTCGAAGCCTGCTGGGAGGCGCTGGAATCAATGGACTTGGCGGCCGACATCATTCCGCTGACCTATATGAATTCGACCGCTGCCATCAAGGCTTTTTGCGGTGAACGCGGCGGGCTGGTTTGTACCTCCTCCAATGCGCGGGCTGCCTTTGAGTGGGCATTCGCGAGGGGTAAACGCATACTGTTTTTGCCGGATCAGCATCTGGGCCGCAACACCGGCTACGAGATGGGAATATCTCTGGAAGAAATGGTCGTCTGGGATCCCTGGGCTATTCAAGGTGGTCAGACAAAGGACCGCCTCTCCTGTAGCAGGATCTTGCTGTGGAAAGGGCACTGCGCGGTGCATCAGCGCTTTTTGCCCAGCCACGTGGATTATGTGCGTGCGAAGTACCCAGGCATCCAAGTGATCGTGCACCCCGAGTGCCGATTTGAGGTCTGTCAGAAGGCCGATGCGCTCGGTTCCACTGAGCGGCTGATCGCTCTTGTGGAACAGGCGCCAGAGGGGCAGATGTTTGCCGTGGGCACCGAGATTCACCTGGTGAACCGCATGGCTCGGCGGTTTGAGGCTGAGGGCAAGCGCGTGATCACTCTCGACGACACAGGTTGCCTGTGCACCACCATGTATCGAATAACGCCACAGCACCTTTGCTGGGCTCTTGAGAACCTGGTCGAGGGGCGCGTCGTGAACAGAATTCAGGTTCGGCCGAGCGTCAAGCGATGGGCCAAAGTTGCGCTGGACCGGATGCTGGACGTGGGGTAACAGGCGAGGGGGCCACCACCTGCGGTGGGGCTAACTGCTCGCTCTCGCTCGCTGGAGGTTCGCTGAAATCCAGGTCCCCAAATGCGATGGACCTCCCGGTCGCAGTAACTATTTCTTTCAGATCCCAGATGGCGAGCGGTTCGGATTCAATTGCACATCAAACTGGCGGTTGAAGCGGATCAATGCAATCCAGAGGCCGTGGTCCTCCCGCTTCCAGACCATGCTGCCGTGGAGTTGCAAGGCTATGGCTTCGGGCTGTAAGTCGTGGTGAAGACCGAAGTACTGCTCGTCTACGACCTCGCCTTTCGCACCAAGGCTTAGCGGCAGTGACGGAGGGTCGTATTTGGTTGAGAAGACCAAGGCTACAGAGTATTCCTGCGGCTCCTGCGAGGCGCGAGCGATTTGGGAAGCGGTGAAGTCCTCGATGCGGGCGACGGCGAAGGGACTCTTGACGTAGCCGAGTTCGGGGCGGGTGAGCTCGTCGGTCAAGGGCCATGCGGTTAGTACCGTCGCACCGGGATTGAGTCTCTCAAGCTGATTGATGCCGTCCAGATGTAGGCGAATGACGCGGGCGTAGGCCAGGTTGTCTTCCGGGGCAAAGCGATAGGGAGGGTTGATGAATAGCCCCAGGATGAAGGCCACGGCGGAGAAGATGGCCAGGCCGTGCCAATAAGGTACGCGGCGGTAGATCGTGTGGACGGACACCAGCAGCACCAACGGAAACATGGGCAGCAGATAGCGAGTGAGCAGGGCGCCGCCGAGGACGCTGAAGAACAGCGCGTTCGCCAGCAGCAAGTAGAAGATTCGGAGCATCGAGGCTGGCGCGATGGCGGGGCGGAGTTGAGGGTTGATATCGAGTGGAAGCTGACCGCTGATCTCTGATATCTGAACCCCGTTGGGGCGTGGGTCGAGCAGGAGGGACGCGAGAGCCATCCCCACCGGCACGAAGAGATTCATGTGTGCGGTGAGATGCAGAAGGCGGTAGCCGAAGGCAGCCGCGATTCGGAAGGCGTCGAGATTGGCTTGAGCGTTGTAGCGCAAAAAATCAGGATTGCCCAGGAGAAAGCCAGTTTTGGCATAGTGGTAGGCGTACCAGGCGGCTAGCGGCAACAAGCAACTCGAGAACCATGCAGCCTCCTGCCGGAGCCGGATGCGCGCTCTTCCTGGGGCGCGGATGCCTTCGACAAGGCTCACAGCGGCCAATGTGAGCGGGATGATGATGGCGGTTTCCTTTGAAAGAGCGGCTAAGGCAAACCATGCCGCGGCGGCCCAGGGCTTGCCCGCCTGGTTGTTCAACGTTCCAATCGCGGGAAGGGCGTAGACAATCCCCCAGAGCGAGCACGCGGCGGCGAAAATGTCGGCATGGGCGAGGGTGCTTTGCGCAAACCAGACAGGATAAAGGGCAGTCAGGGCGACGGTCCAGAAGGCAACGGAGGCCACGTTTGTGAGTCGCATGGCGAGACGCCAGACCGCGACGAGTCCGAACGAGGCTATCATCAGCACGGAGGTGCGGGTCACTTCCGGGGAAAAGCCGGAGAGCTTCCACCAGAGCGCCAGGTAGATGCTCGGCAGCGGAGGATGGGCGTTGGTCATCGTGCTAATGGGAATCAATGTGCCGGTGCGGAAAAAGTCCCAGGCTGCCGGAATATAGTAGCCGGCCTCATCCCAAAAATAGGGCAGGCGAAGCAGGGTGAAGTGGCTGGCATAGAGGGCCACAAAGACCACTGGAAAGATTCTCCAGGCCGGAAAAGGCTCGTCGATTTGTGGCTTGATAAGGCTCTTCCAGCGCAAAGCTATTGCTCCTCAGACTGAGAATTCCTAGGTTGATTCTTACTGTGAAGTCAGTACTCTTTCTCGGGGCTTCGTATCGCGCGGGCGATCTGCCAGCGGTCCGAAAAAACGATCCCCCGAGTAGGCAGAGGTCTGTTCTCTTCGAAGCATTGGATGGTTAAGACTGACTCAGTTGATGGGACCCTGCGGGAAGGTGTGGCTTTGAGGCTCAAGGTTGAGCGTGCCAAAGGCCTGTTCGTACTGGGCCAGGTTTTGGCCAAGCAGATTAAACAGGGCCTTTGCCTGCTGCGGACTGAGAAAAACCGCAGTGTGGTTGCGGATGGAGACCTGATCGGGGCCGTCGCTTGAGGCGAGGCCAAAGGCCAATTGGAAGTCCCATACGCTGACACGGATATGGACACTGTTGGCGTAGGACTCGCGGTAATCCGGAGCCTGGACGACGTTCATTTGCGGCTGCTGTGTGGATGGACTCATGGTGTCTCCAGATTACTCCGGCCGGGGCGCCGACGCGAAAAGGTGGGAAAGTTGTAGGGGCTCGGGCCGGTCCGGGTGGCATCAGACAGCCACGCGTGAAAGGCTTTGGTGCGGAAGGCGGGACTTGAACCCGCAAGCCTTTTGGGCGCTAGCTCCTAAGGCTAGTGTGTTTGCCATTTCACCACTTCCGCTTGCTTGTAAAGCCACGAGGACCCCCGGTCAGCACGCCCGAATTGTTCCTCAGCGTCCCGCCTCTCCAAATATCAGTTTCGCACCCCGTTGAAGATACCGCAAGATTAAGGGCCAGGGCAATTGCATGAATGCATTTTGCATATAATTACTCGCATCCTGCTAACCTGAATTTATCTCGCCTGTTTCCAGCGCATCGCAGCGACCGATTTCAGCGGCCCTTTTGCGAACATTAGAACGTTGATAGGCACCTTCCGCACGAAGCCATGGGGTTCCGCTTTAATTTCAGCCCGCGGGGTACCCCCCCCCACCCCCCCCCTATTTCCTGTGAAACTGTGGAACTGTGATGGAGTTTGCCCTTATTCATGCGATTGCCCTGGATTAAGGGCACCGACCTTGTCAATGTAACAGTTGTGTGGAATTCATCGAGCTTAGGACCGGCGATGCCGTTGATCGCGAATTGGGACGATCCAAATTTGCTAGTCTCTGCGCAGACGCCTAGTTCAGCGCAGACGGGCACGGTCTCATGAACCACCCCGGTCTGCTTCTGATAGCACCTCTCGAGGCTATCAATCAAATGACACATACTCGAGTAAGAAATATTAAGGGAAGCTATTACTGGAATTGCGATAATTCGCAATGTCATGCCACCATATGATCTCCCACTTTCGACGCGATCGCGTTCAACAAGATTCCTCAAACTGCGGGCCACTTCGGCTATACCGAGGAATAGAAAGACCAGGGAAGTATTTCCGTAAGTGCACTCTGCATCTGCCGCTGTCTATTGTTGCTGCAATTCCCACGAATTGTTTTCTGTAGTTTATGGCCAATTGTTTTCTCAATCTGCACCAATATGTAACACCCTATAAATGGTTTTATTGGCCACCTTTTCTGCTAATGGGTTGTGGTATTATTGGCTCGCTTCCAATGGAGACAAATTCCCGTCGTCTGCGATTTCCGCAGTTCGTCCGGGTACTGTCACGGGCCGATGCTCACTCGTAGGAGGTGAGCAGCGGCGAGCAAGTCCACCCCCCCCTTTCAGGAGCGATCCAGCCATGATTTCGATACCTCCCTCAGTCGTCAAGGCGTTCTTCGCCGTTGCATCTCCTCGTGTTTCCCGCCGTCCACGAACGCAAAGAATGCTCGTTTTCCTGTTAACTTTTCTGGTTGTGCTGCTCGGGGCTGTGAGGGTTACGTCAGCACAGACGGCCCATTTCAGCGGAGCGATGTCCATGTCTCCTGTCGGCAGCGGGTTCGATTATCCCGCCGGCATGGCTACGGACGGTAATGGGAATCTTTACGTCGCCGATTTCGAGAACAACGCAGTAAAGGAGATTCTGGCGGTGAATGGCTCCATCCCTCCCACACCAACCATTATTACGCTGGGAAGTGGCTTTATCAATCCCATGGCTGTGACTGTGGATGGTAGCGGGAATGTCTACGTCGCCGACACTGGAAACCTAGCGGTGAAGGAGATTCTTGCGATTAATGGTAGCATTCCTGCCACTCCCACGATTCGTACACTGATCACCGTTGGTTCACCTGTGTATGGTATCGCGGTTGACGATAATGGTAATGTCTATTTTTCCCCGGGTGTTCCACTGCAATCGTTGGGGATGTCGAACAACACCGTCAAGCAATCGTTGGCGATATCAAGCACCGGCGGGAACAACCCGGTGGAAGAACTTCTAGCAGTCAACGGCAGCATCCCTGCGTCACCTATCGTTGTATCCTTTAACGACTTTGTCCAGGCCTCAGGCCTCGCGCTGGACAGCCATGGCGACGTCTACGTAGGCGACTCTGAAAGCAATATTTTGTATGAAATCTTGGCGATCAACGGCAAAGTATCCGCCTCTTCCGCGATCAGAACGGTAGCCAGTTTCACTCGCCCTACTGGTCCAATTGGCCTGGCAGTGGATAGCAGCGGGAATGTTTATGTTGCCGATCCAGTCGATAACTCTGTCTACGAGATCCTGGCGGTCGATGGGAGCATCCCGGCCTCGCCTACTATCGAAACAATTGGCACCAACTTCAACGGTCCGACAGGCGTGGCGGTAGATGGCCACGGAAGTATCTACGTCGCCGACAGCGGCAACAACAGGGTAGTCATGCTGTCTTCGGGGATCGGAAACTTTGGATCGGTGAACATCGGGACCACAAGCGCAGCGATTCCCATGTACTTCACCTTTGACACGGCTGGCACTCTGGGCTCAATTGCAGTACTGACGCAGGGAGCGACAGGGTTGGATTTTGCGAACGCCGGAACTGGAAGCTGCAAAGCGAATAGCACGTATGCCGCCGGTCAAACCTGCACGGTGAATGTCGCCTTCACTCCAAGACTCGCCGGAACACGTAATGGCACAACGGTTCTTTACAATACGTCAGGAATTCCGATTGCCTCAGGCAACTTGCAAGGGGTCGGCATGGGGCCGCAGATCGACTTCTTTCCCGGCACAACAACTCCGGTGGCCACCATTGGCAGTCCGCAGGGAATGACCATCGACAACAGCGGGAATGTCTATGTCGCCAGCGCCAGCGGCATATATGAAATGCAGGCACAGAACGGCAGCATCCCCGCTTCTCCGCATATCACAACGATTACGTCAACCGGTAGCGGCTACTACAGTGTGGCAGTGGACGCCAATGGCAACCTTTACACTGCCAACGGAAACTCGGTCATGCAAATCCAGGCAGTCAACGGCATCATTCCTCCTTCACCGGTTATCTTCCCGTTGTACAGCGGATTCAGCAACCTTCAGTATGTTGCGGTGGACCGCAGCGGCAACGTCTACGTCTCGGATTCGGTGAACTCCGCGGTCAAGGAAATTCTTCCCTTTAATGGGAGCAACCCTAACACCCCGACTATTGTCACACTGGCTACTGAGCCGGGCTGTGCAATTGGCCCGCTGGCAGTTGATGGAAACGGCAATGTCTTCTTCATCTGCGGCGAGTCGCTGATGGAGATCGTGGCAGTCAATGGCAGTATTCCTGTCTCGCCGGTCATCAGAACACTTGCCTCGGATGGCGCCTTCAACGGCATTGCGATTGATGCCAGCGGAAACGTCTACGAATCGAGCGCAACTAGCGGAACAGTACAAGAGCTTCTGGCGGTCAATGGCAGCGTCCCTGGGTCTCCCTATGTCTTTCCTCTTGGTGAAGGCTTCATTTGGGCCGCAGGGGTGGCTGTGGATGGCAACGGAAATGTCTATTTCACCGAGACTTCTAACAACAGTGTGGTGAAGCTGAATCCTTCCACACCACCGAGCCTGATTTTCGCACCAACACCGGTTGGCACCACCAGCAGCGGTGGCCCGCAGTTGATTGCGGTTACGAATGTGGGCAATGCCTTACTGAATTTCCCGACTCCGTCGACCGGCAACAATCCGAGCATAGGGGCCAATTTTAGCCTAAGTAGCAGTTCGAGTTGCCCATTGTTGACTCCAGGCTCCTATCAGCCGGGCATGCTGGCGCCCGGGACATCGTGCCTAATGTTCGTCAACTTTGTGCCGACGGCTACCGGCACTCTCAGCGGCACACTGGCAATAACCGACAACAATCTGAACGCCGCCGCTCCGGCTTATGCCACGCAAAGCATCGCGCTGAGCGGGACAGGACTGGCCAACTTCTACCTCATGACACCCCCTCCGGTTACTGTTATTCAAGGAGCAAGCGCTACTGATACCATCCTAGCGGGTCCTCCCGGATTCACCGGCAACGTGAATCTGGCCGCACCCGGTCTACCCAATGGGGTAACTGCATCATTTACTCCAAACCCGACGACTGGAGCTAGCGTTCTCACGCTAACCGCGAGCAGTACGGCTGTTAGCGGGACCGTGACCATTACGGGAACGTTTGGCACACAAACTGCGAGCACCTCGTTCCTTCTAACCGTAAAACCGCCGCCGAGCTTCACGCTCATGGCGCCGACTGCTATGACAATTATTCAAGGCGCTTCCAGCACGGCTAGCGTCCAGGTGGTCCCTGGCTCTGGATTCGGCGGCAGTGTAAATCTATCGATCTCCGGTATGCCGAGCGGGGTGAGCGCATTCTTAACTCCGAACCCCACTACCGGGTCGAGTGTGCTTACATTGGCGGCGAGCAACAACTCAAATCTTGGCAGTACGTCGCTGACTATCACCGGAACGTCGGGGACCTTAACCGAAACTGCTACCCTCCAGCTCACGGTCAATCCTCTGCAGGTCACCGCGCCGTTGCCCTTGAACTTCGGGCAGGTAAACATCAACAATGCGAGTTCGGCAAGCCCCGCGGTCTTTACCTTCGTCTACGGCGGCACGTTCGGTTCAATAGCCGTGTTGACGCAGGGTGCTGCCGGACTGGACTTTGCCGACGCGGGTTCGGACACTTGCGTGGCGAACACCGTATACGCCGTCGGTCAATCCTGCACAGTCAACGTAATCTTCACGCCCAAGTTTGCTGGATCCCGCTACGGAGCTGTAGTGCTCTATGACAACAACGGAAATGCGATTGCCACCGGCTACCTCCAGGGCACGGGCATTGGTCCGCAGATCAACTTTTTGCCCGGCTCACAAACAACGTTGGGAAGCGGATTTAACTACGCCTCGGGGATTGCCGTCGACGGCAGCGGCAACGCCTACGTAGTTGACTTGCTCAACAATCTTGGAAACGTCCAAGAGATCTTGGCGGTAAACGGAAGCATTCCCGCCAACCCAACCGTCAAAACCTTGGTTGCTGGGCTTGGCTGCCCAAGCGGTCCTGCACTGGACGCCGCAGGCAACCTCTACTATATCGACGGTTGCTATCACACGGTGAACGAAATTCAAATGGTCAATGGCATGCCAGCGTCGCCTAGCGTTAGGACACTGACAAGTCAGTTCACGGAGCCTGAGGGAATCACGGTAGACGGCAACGGAAATGTCTACATTTTGGATGCCAGCGACAATTCGGTAAATGAAATCGTTGCTGTCAATGGCGTGATCCCGGCCTCGCCCACAATCACAACCTTGGCAAGCGGATTCGCAGAACTCGATGGGATAGGGGTGGACGGCAACGGCAGTGTCTACGTTTCAGATGATAAAAGTCGTCAAGTATTTGAGATCCATGCGGTCAAAGGCAGCATCCCGGCATCACCGCTGATAACCTCGCTAGCTAGTGGATTTGTTATTCCGCGGGGAATCGCTGTGGATTATAACGGAAATGTTTATGTCGCCGAATATGCCTACGGTACAGTGGAAAAGATACTCGCTGTCAATGGAGTCATTCCAGCCTCGCCGACCATCGCGACCCTCGGTTCTGGACTTCTTTATGCGAATGGCGTGGCATTGGACGGGAGCGGAAATGTATTTGTCGCCGATTACGGCGACGGCCGCGTAGTGAGGTTGGATTACGCCGACCCGCCTAGCTTGAGCTTCGCCAGCACGGCTGTAGGTTCGGCCAGCACAGACAGCCCGCAGACTGTGACGGTGGAGAACGTCGGCAATGCCGCACTGAGCTTCCCGGTTCCAACGAATGCGAGCAATCCAAGCATCGGAGCGAACTTTACGCTCAACAGCGGCGGTTCTTCGGCTTGCCCATTGCTCATCAGCGGCTCCTCAACTGCGGGGACGCTGGCGGCGGGCGCATCCTGCCAGTTGCCTATTAACTTCACTCCGACGACTGCGGGCACTCTTAACGGCTCGTTGGCGCTAATGGACAACAATCTAAACGCAGCAGCACCGGTCTACGCCACGCAAAGCATTCTGCTGAGCGGCACGGCAACTCAGGCTACGCCGACGATCAACTGGGCAACACCAGCAGCCATCGTCTACGGTACGCCGCTCAGTGCAGCGCAGTTGAATGCTACGGCGTCGGTGGCCGGAACCTTCACATATTCACCGGCAGCAGCAACGGTGCTGGGGGCCGGACAGCAAACGTTGACGGTGACACTTTCACCGACCGATTCGACTGACTACACACCAGCTACGGCCAGCGTCAATCTGACGGTGAATCAAGCATCGCCAATTATCACGTGTGCGACGCCCGCACCCATTGTGTATGGGACTCCAATATCAGCGACAATGCTCGGATGTTCGGCAAACGTTGCGGGAACGTTTGCCTACACCCCGGCAATCGGAACCGTGCCAACTGCGGGCTCGAAC
>Ga0187890_10003924_pt1 | contig 10152 bp, 4 predicted proteins | sample June2016WEW_21_1_FD_133005 | JGI IMG/M metagenome (GOLD analysis project Ga0187890, IMG submission 133005) | Peatland microbial communities from SPRUCE experiment site at the Marcell Experimental Forest, Minnesota, USA - June2016WEW_21_10 | ecosystem: Environmental > Terrestrial > Soil >...
CCTTTGCCCTCGCGCAGAATGAGCGCCTTTTGAAATTCGATATCCTCGACGGCGAGCGGGAGAGAATCGAAAAGCTCGCAACCCATGCCCAGCGCAGTTTCAACGTAACCCGAGCCGGGAAAAACGATGTGGTCCCGCACGTGATGATCTTTAAGCCAAGCCTGCGCGGACAAATCGAGGCGGGCATTCCAGACCGGCTCGGCGGAGGGGAGCTTCGCGGACAGGAAGGGATGGGCGGGGCCGTCGAGGCGAGCGGCGCGCATCATACCGGTTTCGCTCCAGTGGGTTTCGCGCTGCCAGGGATATGCTGGAAGCGCAATTTCCGCGCCGGGGCCGTGGAAGAGCCGGCGCCAATCAACCGGGGAACCGGCAACGTGCATAGCACTGAGATTGGTGAGCATGGCGGCCAGTTCCGGTTCCTTGCGCCGCAGCGAAAAGAGAGCCTTTCCGGCAGCCGAATGGTGCGCGAGCGTTTCGGAAATAGAGACCGTTAAAGCTGGGTGCGCGCTCAATTCCAGAAATAGAGCGTGGCCGTGGCCAGACAATTCCGAGATGGCGGCGCTGAAGCGCACCGGCTTCCGAATATTGCCCCACCAGTAATTGACGTCGAGGGCGGCGCTATCGACCGCCGTCCCGGTGACGGTGGAAGTCATATTGACGCGCAAAGGTGAGATTTCCACTTTTCCCAAAGAGCGGAGCAAATCGTCTTTGACCGCGTCCATGTGATGGCTGTGGAATGCGTACTTGACTTGCAGAAAACGATTGAAGACGCCGCGCGATTCCAAAGCGTGCGCAATTTGCTCGAGCGGCTGGGCATCGCCGGAAAAAGTGACGGAGTGAGGGCTGTTATAGGCGGCGATGTCGACTTGGCCCGGGTAATTTGCGGCAACCTCCTCCGCCTGCTCTGCGTCGAGGCTGGCGGCTAGCATTCGGCCCGTACCCGGCACCGCATTCATGCAGCGGCCCCGCTCAAAGATCAAACGCGCGGCTTCGCGCAACGTCAAGGCTCCGGCGACATGGGCGGCGGCAGCTTCGCCGACGCTATGACCGACCACGGCCGCGGGCTTCACGCCCCAGGATTGCCACAGACTGGCGAGCGCAATTTGCAAAGAAAAGACCGCGGGTTGAGCGATGGCGGTTTGTTGCATCCTGGAGGTGGATTCGTCGCGGAGCAATTCCTCGATCAAAGACCAGTCCGCAAACTCGCGGAAGAGTTCATTGCACTCCTCGATTTTTTCGCGGAAGATTTTTTCTTCCCGCAAGAGTTCGCGGCCCATGCCCCACCACTGAGGGCCTTGACCGGAAAAGACAAACACCGGACCGGCGGTGGTGAGCGACTCGCCGGCGCCGCTTGCCGGAGTAGCGGCTCCAGCGGCATAACTATCGAGCCGTTCCAGCAACTCGCCGCGCGAACTGCCCACCACGCAGAGGCGGTGCGCCAGATGGGAGCGGCGAATGGCAGCGGCGGCGCAAACGGCGTGCGCATCAGTCTCGTGGTTCGAGAGCAAGGCGCGATATTTTTCGACCACAACGTCAAGAGCCTCGCGACTTTGGGCGGAGATGGGCAGGACGAAGGGCCGCTGAGCACCATTTTCCGACAGCGAAGTTGTGTGACTCGGGCGGGCTGGCGGAGCTTCGAGGATAGCGTGCGAGTTGGCGCCGCCGAAACCAAAGGAATTGATTCCGGCGAGGAGCGGCCCGGAATTTTCAGGAAAAGTTTCGAGTTCTTGGACCACGCGCAGATTGAGTTTGTCGAAATCGATGTTAGGGTTGGGAGTTTTGAAATGCAGGCTGGGCGGGATGGTTTTGTGTTTGAGAATGAGCGCGACTTTGATGAGGCTGGCGATGCCGGAGGCGGCTTCGAGATGGCCAATGTTGGTCTTGACCGAGCCGATCAGGCAGGGATGCTTGCGGCCTTCGCGCAAAGCCGAACCGAGGGCGGCGGCTTCGATGGGGTCGCCGACGGGAGTTCCGGTGCCGTGGGCTTCGACGTAGGCGATGTCGCTGGGCGAAATCGCGGCAGAGCGGCAGGCTTGGCGAATAAGGGCTTCCTGAGCGTGCTGGCTGGGGACGGTGATGCCATTGGTGTGGCCGTCCTGGTTGGCGGCGGTCGAGCGAATGACGGCGTAGATTTTGTCGCCGGCGGCGAGGGCGGCGGAAAGCGGCTTCAAGACGATGGCGCCGACTCCCTCGGCGCGGACAAAGCCATTCGCGCCGGCATCGAAAGCCTTGCAACGACCGTCGGGCGAGAGCATCGACATGCGGCTGAAGGCGACGAAGTTGCCTTGATGGAGGAGGGCATTGACTCCGGCGACGACGGCCATTGAGCAGCAGCCACGCCCGAGGCTTTGACAGGCGACATGGCAGGCGGTCAGAGCGGAGGAACAAGCGGTGTCCATGGCCATGCTCGGCCCGCGCAGGTCGAAGCAATAAGAAATGCGATTGGCGGCGATGCTGAAGCAAGAGCCGGTGGCGGAATAAATATCGGGCACGCTGCGTCCGTCGCTTTCGGATTGGAGGTCGGCATAGTCGGTGGTGGAGATTCCGACGAAGACTCCGGTGCGCGAACCGCGAATTTGTTCGAGGGTCTGGCCGCCGTCCTCAAAGGCTTCCCATGTGGCTTCGAGCAAAAGGCGCTGCTGCGGGTCGATGGCATCGGCCTCGCGCGCGGAGATGCCGAAGAAAGCGGAGTCGAAGCGGTCGATGCCATCGATGAAACCACCCCACTTGGAAATGGATTTTCCGGCGCGGTTTGGCGCCGGGTCGTAGTGCGTGGCGATGTTCCAGCGATCGGACGGGACTTCGCGAATGGCATCCGTGCCCGCGCAGAGCATCGCCCAAAAGGTTTCAGGCGAATCCGCGCCGCCGGGAAAGCGACAGCCGATGCCCACAATAGCAAGCGATTCGTTCATGGTCGAATTTTCACCCTTAGTGCCAGGAATCATTGAGCAATCAATAATGTGTAAAGGTACGAAGTTCAACGAAAGGCGCAGTGGAACACGCTTTCTCAACATCTAAGGCAGTGAAATAAAGCCGCCGCTTCCCTTCCCTTGCTTTCCTGCTAGGTTCATCCTTCGGCAAAGGAATCGAATCGCGTGTGACGTGACCGGCGAAATTTGTACCAAGTGGAATGAGAGAGAATCCACTTGGAGGAAAAGCAGGTCATGCCGATCCATAGGTACAAGCCAGAGCAAATCGTGACGACGCTGCGGCAGATTGAAGTCAGCATCGCAAACGGAAAAACCACCCCACAAGCCTGTAAGGAAGCCGAGATCACCATCCAGACATTCTACCGCTGGCGAAAGGAATACGGCGGGTTGAAGATGGACCAGGCCAAGCGGCTGAAAGAACTGGACGGGCAATGTCGCTCATGCCCCTGCGCCGGCCGCGGCACTGATCCGGGCAGTGGGCAAGCGTGCGAACGATCACGAGGCGACCGTTGGCATCTTGATTGCGGGTCCATGCCGCACGCGTCGGCGAGTTCCTTCTCCAGTTCCTTCCCGTCACAAGTGCCTTGGCCGGATGTCACACATCCGAGTGATTGCGGGCATGGCGGCCCGGTTCAATCACCGCTGAAACTAGTAGGTTGGACATTCATTCGCGGCAAGCGTGCGCATTCGTGATATCGCACACGGGAAAACGAGAGAAAAAGCGTATGAGCCTGAACCGCAGGCAATGGTTTAAGGTCACGGCCGGAATAGGGGCCGGGCTCGCTTTATCGGAGTTGGGCGTCAACCTCCGGGAGATGCATGGCGCTGTCCGCGATTTGAAAATTGCCGGCGCGACGGAGTTCACCACCGCGTGCAACTTCTGCGCCTGTGGTTGCGGCATGATCTGCCAGGTGCGGGACGGCAAACTGGTGAACCTGGAAGGCGATCCGGATCACGTGATCAACCAGGGCGCTCTGTGCAGCAAGGGTGCGGCGATGTCGGCGGTTCCCAACTCTCCGCAGCGGCTCAAGAAACCGATGTACCGCGCTCCCGGCAGCGACAAGTGGGAAGAGATCAGCTGGGATGACGCGTTGAATCGGATCGCAAAAAAGATCAAGGACACGCGCGAAAAGACCTGGATCGCCACCGAGAAAGTTGGCGACGTGGAGGTTCCGGTTAACCGCACGGACGCTATCGCCTTTCTGGGTGGGGCGCAGAACACCAACGAGGAGTGCTACCTCATTACGAAGGCCACTCGTGTGCTCGGCACGGTAAACGTCGAACACCAAGCCAGAGTTTGCCACAGTCCCTCCGTTCCCAGTTTGACGGCATCGTTTGGTCGCGGCGCCATGACAAATCACTGGCTTGACCTGCAGAACTCGAAGGTCTTTCTCATCGAGGGAAGCAATGTTGCAGAGAACCATGTGATGGCGATGAAGTGGATACGCAAGGCGCAGGAAAAGGCGCCATCATTATCCACGTCGATCCCCGGTATACGCGCACATCCTCCACTGCCGATATTTACGCGTGCATCCGAGCGGGTGCCGATATCGCGTTCCTGGGCGCGGTTATCAACTACATCATCGAGAACAAGTTTTACGACGAGGAGTACGTGAAGCTGCACACCAACGCGTTGATGCTGGCGCACGAGGAGTTCGCCTTTGAGGATGGACTTTTCAACGGCTACGACGAAGCGACCCATCACTACGAGATGGCGAGCTGGGGCTATAAGCTCGGAGCGGACAAGAAGCCGGCGAAAGCCCGCAGCCTCGAAGATCCGCACTGCGTATTTGCCAAAGTGAAACAGCACTACAGCCGCTACACGATGCAGGCCAGCTCCGAGATCTCCGGTATTCCGGTCGAGATGATCAAAAAGATCGCCGACACGCTGGTGAACAACCGTCCCGGCACTATCCTGTACGCGCTCGGCGCGACGCAGCACACGGTCGGCGTGCAGAACATTCGCTGCTACGGCATTCTGCAACTGCTGCTGGGAAATATCGGTAAGCCCGGAGGCGGCGTCAACGCTCTGCGCGGACAGCCCAACGTTCAGGGCGGATGCGACATGGCCGTGCTCAACAACTACCTGCCGGGATACCTCACTTATCCGGGACATAACGAGCCTACGCTCAAAGATTGGACAAAGAACAACGGTACTTTCCGCGCCAAGTTCCTGGTCAACAATATGAAGGCGTGGTTTGGCGACAAGGCCACGGTCGAGAATGACTACGGCTACGCCTGGCTGCCGAAGCGCAGTTTGAAGAAGGACCACACCATCTACGGATTCTTCGAATCGGCCTATAAGGGCGACTTGAAGTTCCTCTACGTCATCGGCCAGAACCCGATGGTGACCAACGCGAACCTGACGATGACCTTCGACGGCCTCTCGAAGCTGGAAACCCTCGTTGTACCGGAGCTTTGGGACACCGAGACGTCCAGCTTCTGGCAGCGCCCAGGCGTCGATCCGAAGACGATTCAAACCGAAGTGTTCCTGCTTCCGTCGGCGTACTTCATGGAGAAAGAGGGCACGATCACTGGATCCGGGCGCCTGGTGCAGTGGCGCTACAAGGCGGTGAATCCTCCGGGCGAGTCCAAAGCCGATCTCGAAGTAATCGATGCCATCTTCCGCAAGCTTCGGGGCCTGTATGCAAACTCGACGGACCCGAAGGATCTGCCAATTCAGAACGCCGTTTGGAACTATCCGAAGCAGAATATGGCTGAGGAGATACTGAAGGAAATCGCTGGCGTCGATCTCAAGACCGGTCAACCCGTCAACGGGATCGCTGACTTGCAGCCCGATGGAACCACTTCGTGTGGGGTGTGGATCTATGCCGGGTGCTTCAAGGGCGGCAAGAACCTAACCAAGCGCCGCGACAGCAAGACCGATCCCAGCGGACTCGGAATTTATCCCGGTTTCGCGTGGACGTGGCCCGGCAACATGCACATTCTTTACAACCGGGCTTCGTGCGACGAAAAAGGCCAGCCGTTCGACAAGAGCAGAGCAATAGTCTGGTGGGACGCCGCGCAGAAGAAGTGGGCTGGCTGGGACACTCCCGATGTTCCGGTACCAACCGATGGACCGGACACGCCGAACGGTCAGCGCGCCTTCCGCATGAGCGGCGAAGGCGTGGGACGCTTGCTCGCGGCCAGCTACAAGGACCCCGATCCAAGAAATAAAGACTTCCCGCGTGATGCCTCGTACACACCGAAGGACGGACCGCTGCCCGAGTTCTATGAACCGGTGGAGAGTCCGGCGCAAAACGCGCTCCACGCGAAGGTGCAAAACAACCCATGTGTGAAGTATCCGAGGGTGAAATCTCATCACCCCATTGGAACGCGCGACAAGTATCCCTACGTTCTGATGACCTCGAGCCTGGCCGAGCACTGGTGCGCAGGTTCCACGACGCGTAATGTGCCGTGGCTGACTGAGTTGGCCCCGGAGCCCGTGGTTGAGATACCGGAGAAGCTAGCCAAGAAACTCGGTATCGACACGGGCGACATGACGAAAGTGAGCTCTGCCCGCGGTGAAATCACGGTGAAGGCCGTGGTCACCAAACGCATGCAGACGCTTGAGATCAACGGCCAGGAGGTAGCCACCGTGTGGATGCCCTACAACTGGGGCTTCAGCGGGCTGAACACCGGTCCGAGCACGAACTACATCACCATCGATGCCGTCGATCCGGGTGCGGGCACGCAGGAAACCAAGGCGTGCCTGGTCAATGTGGCGCGTGTGGGCCGAGTAGAAGGAGGCGACCGTGGCTAAGGCAACGTTAATTGACACCACCAACTGTATCGGCTGCCGCTCCTGCCAGGTCTCCTGCAAACAGTGGAACGACCTGCCGGGCGTGAAGACCAAGGCGCCGGAAAAAGGCCTCGGCTTTCAGGAGCCGAAGGTGCTTTCCGCCAAGAGCTATGTAGTCGTCACCGACTGGCTGGTGGATGATTCCAAATCTTCCACCGGCTTCAAGCAGATCTTCGCCAAGCGCCAGTGCATGCATTGCGAGGACCCGGCTTGCGCTTCGGCTTGTCCGGCTACCGCCTTGCACAAGACGCTGGAAGGTCCTGTGGTTTACGACAAGTCCAGATGCATAGGCTGCCGCTACTGCATGTGGGCCTGCCCGTGGGGCGTTCCAACAGCGGAGTGGGATTCGCTGAACCCATCGATCCGCAAGTGCACGAATTGTTACGACCGTCTGGCGGCTCAAGTTCCTGAGACGCGAAACGGAGTGGCGCTGACGGCCGACGAGCAGAAAGGTTACGGGGCCAAGCATTCTGAACCGGCCTGTGTAAAGCAGTGTCCGGGCGGCGCCCTGAAGTATGGTGAGCGCGACGCATTGCTGGCTGAAGCCAAACTGCGCATCAAGAACCACCCAGGCAAATACGTCAATCACATCTATGGCGAGCACGAAGCGGGCGGCACCGGCATGTTGTATCTGGCCAGTGCACCGTTCGAAGAACTTGGGTTCCCGAAGGTGCAGTCGGAGCCAATCCCGCATTTGAGCGCGATAGCTCTCGGCTCGGTGCCTCCGGCGGTGGTAGGTGTAGGCGCGGTGCTCGGTGGCACGTTCGCCCTGAACAAACGGCGCGAGAAAGTCGCCAAAGCAGAAGCAGTAGAGAAGAAGGTGAAAGTCACACCGGAGCGCCACACAGAGTTCGCACCCGTGGCCGACAAGGTTTTTTCGCCAGTCAACAAACTGCTGATGGCTTTGATTGGCTTTGGCGGCCTTTGCTTTATCCTCCGCTTCCTCCTTGGTCTGGGCCACTCGACCGGCCTGTCGGACACCTGGGCCTGGGGCTTGTGGATCGTCTTCGACTTCTCGTGGATCGCCATTGCGGCCGGTGCGTTTTGCACGGCTGGAATCATCTACGTGCTGAGGCGGCACGATCTCTACTCCATTGGGCGAACGGCTGTACTCATGGGTTTCCTGAGTTACACGTTCGTCGTCGTTACTTTGTTGGCCGATCTGGGCTTACCGTGGCACTTCTACTCGCTGGCCATGTACAAGCCCAAACACTCGGCGATGTTCGAAGTGTCCTGGTGTATCGCACTGTACTTGACGGTCTTACTACTGGAATTCCTGCCTGTGCCGCTGGAGTGGTTCGGGCTGAAGAGATACCACGACCTTTGGACAAAGTACGCCGGGGCCTACGTGCCGTTTGCCATTGCGCTCTTTGTCTTCCTGCTCTCCCGCAATCTGGTGTGGGTAGGCTTGGCCTTTGTGGTATTCGCCGTACTGGCCTGGATCTTCCGCACCAGAGAAGGGCAAAAGCCGGAGCCGATCATGCTGGCGATCGCGGCCATCACCTTCTCCACCATGCACCAGAGTTCGCTCGGTTCGCTCTACCTGCTGATGCCGGATAAGCTGAGCCATCTCTGGTGGTCGCCGATCATGCTCGTCTGCTATTTCCTGTCGTCCATCGCGGCCGGAACTTCGCTGATGATTCTGATCGAAATGTCGATTGCCAAGGGATACAAGCGCGTGCTTCGCATGGATCAGCTTGCCGCGATGGGCAAAATCTCTTTCTGGGCGCTGCTGGTTTACCTGGTTGTCCGCCTCGGCGATGTGGCAATGCGCGGCAACCTCGGCCTCGTCAGCGGCCGGCAAGGAGTTTCGTTTGCCGCCGAAATTGGACTGATGGGACTGTTACCGCTGCTGATGCTGGGGCTCAGTAAGGTGCGTCAGAGCCCGAGACCACTGGGTATAGCGGCTGCTCTGGTCGTCGCCGGAGTTATCTGGAACCGCTGTAACGGTGTTATCTACGGCATGAGCCTGAAAGGCCCGTTGCCGCAGATTGCTCCGCTGCACTATATGCCGACCATAATCGAATGGGGTATTTCAGTCGGCATGATTGCAGCTACTATCCTCCTCTTCAAGATAGGTGCGATGTTCCTGCCCATCCTGCCGAAGGAAGAAGTGGTTGCTGCCCAATAGGCCCCCTGTGGTTCAACAAAAGTCTTTACCACAGGGTACACAGAGGTACACAGGGGAAAGCGAAATCTGGGACGGCCGTTTTTCTTGCCACCATAAGGTCACAATTTCGGAATACCATGACACACATGAGCTCTACCGAGCAACGTTCTACCGAAGAGCAATGGATTGAAAGCCACCCGTACATGCAGAAGGTAGCCAAGTTTCAGCGCATCGTACGGGGAGTTTTCGACGGTCTATCTGCCAGCCCAGTCGCCATGCCGCGTTGGGAGAGCTATTCGGTTGACTATGAGACGGGTGTGCCACTGCTCCTTAGTCAGGTAGCGGGCTTGGACTTTACGAATTCGGCCTCCGACTCGTTGGCTGCGGCGGTCGACCGGCTTCGCGAGTCGCCGTTGCCCGAGCAGTTGACTGAGCATCTTCAGAATTTGCGGGAATTCATATTCGACTCGGAAGACAATCGTCGTCAGACCATCGAATGGCTCGTTACGGGCACGCCCGAGAACTTCAGCTTCCCTGATGTTGGCTTGTTGCGCTTTCTCGGTTGGGAATCCATTGCTCGCTCGTTGCGTCCGGTATTCGCAGAGTACGCTGGGCGGCGCGACGAGGATTCCTGGATGCGGGGATATTGTCCGGCCTGCGGCGCACAGCCCGTGCTTTCGCAGCTCTCCGGCGACGCGAATGCGCGCCAGCGGCGGTTGGCGTGCGGATGCTGTCGGTCAACCTGGCAGTTCCGCCGCATCGGTTGCCCGTTCTGCGCGAACGAGAACTCCGACCGTCTGGGGATCCTGGTCGTCGAGGAAGAACCGTTCCTTCGGCTCGACTTCTGCCGCGATTGTTCCGGATACCTGAAGACCTATACCCGATCCGGGGATGAGGAATTCTTCCTTTCCGATTGGAGCACGCTTTACTTGGACGTTCTTGCCCGTCAGCAGGGATTACAACGCAAGGGCGTTTCGCTCTACGAAATCTAAGCGGCCAACGACAAACCTCTACCCTCCAATATGCACCATCGTCCGCGACGCCGGCACAAACCCGGGCTCCCCGATGTGGTGCCGCTCTTCTTTCTTCTCCACCACGTTCAAGATGAACTCCGTGAGCTTTTCATCCGTCGCGCCGCTCCGCATCAACTCATGCAGATCGTGATCCCACACGGAAAATAGACACGTACGCAGCTTGCCGTCCGAGGTGATGCGAATCCGGCTGCAATGTCCGCAGAACGGGTGTGACACAGGTGCAATTATCCCAATTTCGCCCACGCCATCGGAGAAGCGATAGCGCCGCGCCGTCTC
>Ga0187890_10003925_pt1 | contig 10151 bp, 7 predicted proteins | sample June2016WEW_21_1_FD_133005 | JGI IMG/M metagenome (GOLD analysis project Ga0187890, IMG submission 133005) | Peatland microbial communities from SPRUCE experiment site at the Marcell Experimental Forest, Minnesota, USA - June2016WEW_21_10 | ecosystem: Environmental > Terrestrial > Soil >...
CTTCGAGGTTGGTCCGGCCCAGCCGGGTGAGGCGTCCCAGGGTCATGTCGAGGATGTGCTCGGCCTGTTCCTCGCTGAAGGAGAAGGGGTCGGCCCTGAGCGCGGCCCGGGCCTCGGGCCGGTCCTCCGAAGCCCGGATCGCGGCGATGACGGCGTCGAGCATGTCGATCGCCCTCAAGAGGCCCTCGACGATGTGGGCGCGCTTCTGGGCCTTCTTGAGTCGGAACTCCGAACGGCGCCGGACCACCTCGACCTGGTGGTCCGCGTAGTACGACACCGCCTGGGCCAGGTTCAGCGTGCGGGGCACGCTGTCGACCAGGGCCACCATGTTGACGGCGAAGTTGGTCTGCAGCGGGGTGTGCTTGTAGAGGTTGTTGAGCACCACATTGGCGTTGGCGTCGCGCTTCAGGGTCACGACCAGGCGGGGCTTCTTGCCGGCCGAGTCGTTCTGGACCTCGGAGATGCCTTCCAGCACCCCGCTGTTGGCGAGCTCGCCGATCTTCTGCTCGATGACCTCGATCGAGGTCTGGAAGGGGATGTCGGTGACGACGATGCGCGTCGATCCCCGGCTCTCGTCCACCTCGGCCAGGGCCCGCATCTTGATGGAGCCCTTGCCGGTCCGGTAGGCGTCGAGGATCCCCTGCCGGCCGAGGATCTGGGCCCCGGTGGGGAAGTCCGGGCCCTTCACGAACTGCATGAGGTCGTCGGGGGTGGCCTCGGGGTTCTCGAGCACATGCGTCACGGCGTCGATGACCTCACCCAGGTTGTGGGGCGGGATGTTGGTGGCCATGCCCACCGCGATGCCCTGGGAGCCGTTGACGAGCAGGTTGGGAAAGCGCGAGGGGAGCACGACGGGCTCCTCGGTGGAGCCGTCGTAGTTGGGGACGAAGTCGATGGTCTCCTCGTCGATGCCCGCCAGCATCTCCATGGCCAGGGGGGCCAGGCGGCACTCGGTGTAGCGCATGGCCGCCGCGCCCTCTTCGGGGCCGCGCCCGCCGAAGTTGCCGTGGCCGTCGATGAGCACGTGGCGGAGGCTGAAGTCCTGGGCCATGCGGGCCAGGGCGTCGTAGATGGCCGAGTCGCCGTGGGGATGGAAGTTCCCCATGACCTCGCCCACCGCCTTGGCGCACTTCGTGCGCGACCGGTCGGGGCGCAGGCCCTGCTCGTACATGGAGTACAGAATGCGGCGGTGCACGGGCTTGAGGCCGTCGCGCACGTCGGGGAGGGCCCGCGACACGATGACGGACATGGAGTACTCGAGGAACGACCGCTCCATCTCCTCTTGGATTTCGATAGGCTCGATCGCCGGTTGGGGGGGGTCGGGGACCTCGGTCCCCGTCCCTCCGTCTCCCGTACCCCCGCGTTTGGCCATGTGGGCCTGATCCCTCCGTGTTCACCCGGGCGCGGCGACCGCCGCCCGGCGCGCCCCTCAGATGTCGAGGAAGCGCACGTCCTTGGCGTTGGTCTGGATGAAGTGGCGGCGCACGTCGACGTCGTCACCCATGAGCACCGAGCACACCTCGTCGGCCAGCGCGGCCTGCTCCACACCGATCTGGAGCAGCGACCGGCGGCCGGCGTCCATGGTCGTCTCGCGCAGCTCGTCGAAGTCCATCTCCCCCAGCCCCTTGAGGCGCTGGAAGTCCTGCTTGTGGTCGGGGTGCTCGGCCATGAAGGCGGCCCTGGCCACGTCGTCTTTGAGGTAGATCTTCTCCTTGCCGATCAGGGTGGAGTACAGCGGCGGCTGGGCCACGTACACGAACCCGCCCTCGACGAGCGGCTTCATCTGGCGGAAGAAGAAGGTGAGCAGGAGCGTGCGGATGTGGGACCCGTCCACGTCGGCGTCGGCCAGGATGATGACCTTGTGGTAGCGGATCTTCTCGACGTCGAACTCGTCGGCGAGGCCGGCCCCGATGGCCGAGATGAGCGCCTGGATCTCGACGTTCTTGAGCATCTTGTCGATGCGGGCCCGCTCGACGTTGAGGATCTTCCCCCTGATGGGCAAGATGGCCTGGAGACGGGGGTTGCGGGCGTCCTTGGCCGAGCCGCCCGCCGAGTTCCCCTCCACGATGAACAGCTCGCTCTCGCGGGGGTCGCGCGACGAGCAGTCGACGAGCTTGCCCGGCAGGCCCGCCCCACCCAGGGCCGACTTGCGACGGGTCAGGTCCCGCGCGGCGCGGGCCGCCACCCGGGCCCGGGCCGCGGTGGTCGACTTGGCCACGATCTGGTTGGCCTCGCGGGGGTTCTCCTCGAGCCAGTCGACGAGCTTCTCGTTGGTGGCCCGCTCCACCAGTGACCGGATGGAGACGTTGCCCAGCTTCGCCTTGGTCTGGCCTTCGAACTGGGGGTCGCGCAGCCGCACCGAGATGATGGCGGTGAGGCCTTCCCGGATGTCCTCGCCCTGGAAGTTGTCTTCCTTCTCCTTGAGCGAGCCCTTGGCCCGCGCGTAGCGGTTGACGGCGTTGGTGAGGGCCTTCTTGAAGCCCTCCTCGTGCATGCCGCCCTCGATGGTCGAGATGCCGTTGGCGAAGGAGTGGATGGACTCGTGGAACCCGGTGTTCCACTGCAGGGCCACTTCCACCTCCTGGTCGTCCTCGGACTGGGTGTAGGAGCACACCCGGCGGAACAGGGCCTCTTTGGAGGTGTTGAGGTGCTTCACGTAGTCGACGATGCCGCCCGAGTACTTGTAGGTGATCTGCTGCTCGCGCTCGGCCCGCTCGTCGGCGAAGCGGATCTCGAGGCCCTTGTTGAGGAAGGCCATCATCTGCAGGCGCTCGAGGACGGTCTGGGCGCGGAAGTCGGTGTCCTCGAAGATGGTGGCGTCGGGCCAGAACGTGACGGTGGTGCCGGTGCGGTCGCGCGGGGCCGGCCCGGTTGCCTTGAGCTTCTTCTTGATCTCGCCCCCGTCGGCGAACTCGGCCACGTGGTGCTTGCCGCCCCGGTCGATCTCGAGGACCAGCTTGGTCGACAGGGCGTTGACGACCGAGACCCCCACGCCGTGGAGGCCGCCCGAGACCTTGTAGCCCGAGCCCCCGAATTTCCCCCCGGCGTGCAGGGTGGTGAGCACGAGCTCTGCGGCCGAGAGATCGGGGTACTGGTCGTTGGGCTCGACGGGGATGCCGGCGCCGTTGTCCTTCACCCGCACCCCGCCGTCGGCCAGCAACGTGACGTCGACCTGGGTGGCGCGGCCCGCCATGGCTTCGTCGATGGCGTTGTCCACGACCTCCCACACGAGGTGGTGGAGCCCGGTGGGGCCCGTCGACCCGATGTACATGCCGGGTCGGGCCCGGACCGGATCGAGACCTTCGAGAACCGTGATGTCGCTGGCGTCGTACGAACTCGCGGAGCCGTTGGGAGCGGCATCCACCTCTGTCTTCAGCGCCACGCGCGCGCCCTTTCTTGTCCTTTTTCGATCGGGGGACGCACGGTCCCGAGACAGTCCCGAGGGGGGCTGTAGATGTGCGTTACCGACACCGCACAGTCTACCAGGAGAGGGTCCTGCGACGAGCCAAACGAGGGGGCGCGAGACACCCTCGAGGACGGTCCTGAGCAGGGAGTTTCGCGACCAGTCGCGGCGCCTAGCCGTGCACGCGGACGTCGAGGCGTTCGAGGCCGTTCCCGGTCCCGCACACCTCGGTCAACCGGGCCAGGATGTCGGGCGCGAGATGTCGCATCTGCGTCGCCCAGGCGGGATGATCCGCGCTCACCACGAGCGTCACACCGTCGACGCGCACGGGGCGCACGTGGGCGGCGACCGCCGGTCCCACGATGTCGTCCCAGCGGCCGAAGACCGCCCCCACCACGTCGGCCCGCCCCGCGCCGAGGCGACTGGCCACCGCACCGAGCGCGTCCCCGATCCGGACCGCCCCCGCGCTCGACCGCCCCCGCCCGTCGCGCGGTGGCGTCCTCGGGCCGGTCACAGCCCACCCCCCGTCCCGGGCCCGCCTCCGGCGCCGGTCAGCCGGCCCCCGGCGACCTCCACCACCGCGCCGGCGTGGACCACGGGAGGGGGATCGACGGCGGTGGTGAGAAGGACCTGGCCCGGGGGGAGCAGCTCCACCAGGGCGGCGGCCCGGCGGACGTCGAGCTCGGAGAAGACGTCGTCGAGGAGGAGGACGGGGGGCTCGGAGAGGTCGCCGCGCCGGAGCTCGTGGGTGGCCAGACGCAGGGCCAGGGCCACGCACCGTTGCTCGCCCTGGGAGGCGTGGGTCCGGGTGGGGCGGGGCCCGATGGAAAGCTCGAGGTCGTCGCGATGGGGGCCGACCGAGGTGACCTGGCGCCGGACGTCCTGGGGGCGGGTCTCGGCCAGGGCGTCGAGGAGGTCCCCCTCCCACGACCGCCGGTAGCGCAGCGTCACGGGCTCGGCCACCCCCGCCAGGGCTTCGTAGGCACGGCAGGCCTCGGGGGTGAGCTCGGCGGCCAGCGCCTCTCGTTCGGCGGCCAGCGCCGTGCCCGAGTCCCCGAGGCGGGCGTCCCAGACGTCGAGGGTGGCGGCCACCGCGCTGTCGGGGCGGCCGCCCGACTGGCGGAGCACGGCGGCCCGCTGGCGGAGGATGCGGTCCACCTCGGTGACGAGCGCGTCGAGGCGGGCGTGGCGGGCCACGAGGACGTCGTCGAGGTACTCCCGGCGGCCCGCCGGGCCCCCCTGGACGAGGTCGAGGTCGTTGGGGGCGAAGACCGTCACGTTCAGCGCCTCGGCCAGCTCGGAGCGGCGGCGGACCGGTTGCCGGTTCACCTGGGTGCGGGCCGTCCCGGTGGTGGGGATCTCCGCCTCGACGAGGACGGCCCGACCGGCCACGGTGGCCTCGGCCCGGACCACGGCGCGGTCGGTCCCGCTCCGGACGAGGACGTCGCGGGGCGCGCCCCGGATGGACTTCTGCGTGGCCAGCCATCCCACCGCTTCGAGCACCGACGTCTTCCCCGCTCCGTTCGGACCCCGGAGCACGGTCAGGCCCCCGGGGTCGGGTTGGAACTCGGCTTCTGTGAAACAGCGGAAGTCGAGGAGCCACAACGTGGAGATGGCCACGGTGACGAGAGGGGTGTCGGCTGTGACGGGGTCCGGGTCGCTACGACACCCTGACGGGCATGAGCAGGTACCGGTAGTCCTCGTGGTCCGGGGCCCGCACCGTGGCCGGTTTGGTGGCGTCCACGGTCTCGAGGACCACCTCGTCGCCGAGGACGGCCTCGACGCCGTCGATGAGGTAGGAGGGGTTGAAGGCGACGGTCAGCTCCTCCCCCTCGTACTCGGCGTCCACGTCCTCGCTGGCGTGGCCGACCTCCTGGGACACCACGGTGAGCTCGACCGACCCGGCCCGCATCGACAACCGGACCGGGGTGGTGTTGTCGCGCACCAGGAGCCGCACCCGGCGCAGGGCGTCGAGCAACGCCTCGCGGCCCACGCGCAGCAGGTTCGGGTACCCCGGCGGGATGAGTTGGCGGTAGTCGGGGAAGCGGCCGTCGAGGAGCCGGGTGGTGAGCCGGACACCCCCCACGGTGAAGGTGGCGTCGAGCTCGCTGACCGAGAACCCCACGGTGGCGTCGGAGTCCTCCTTGGCGCCCGCCGCGGGCATGAGGCGCTGCAGCTCGGTGAGGGCCCGGGCCGGCACCAGGATCTGCTCGGCCCCTTCGGCCAGGGGGCCCTCCCCGGCCAGGTCGCGCATGGCCAGCCGGTAGGAGTCCGTCGCCACCAGGCGCGTCCCCCCCGCCTCGGCGGCCACGAGGACCCCGGTGAGCAGGGGCCGGGCGTCGTCGTTGGAGGCGGCCCGGACCACCTGGCGCAGCGCCTCGGCCAGGGCCGGGGCCGGCACCGTGACCTGATCGGGCCGGGGGTCGGCGAGCACGGGGAAGTCCTCCACCGGATAGGTCCGCACCACGAAGCGGGACCGGGCCGCGGAGATCTCGACCTCGTCGTCGCCACCCTCGAAGGTCACCGCCCCGGGCTCGAGCGAGCGGACGATGTCGGCCACCAGGCGCGCCGGTGCCACGAGCGCCCCGTCGTCGAGGCCGATGGCCTCCACCTCGACCCGGACCGTCAGGTCGAGGTCGGTGCCCACCACGGTGAGGCGGTTCCCGACCACCTCGATCCGGACGCCGTTGAGCGCGGGGGTGGTCGAGGCCCGCGAGGTCACCGCCCGGCTGGCGGTAGCGAGGGCCTCGACGAGGGTGTCTCGCTCACAGCGGTACTTCACACAGGGTCCTTTCTTACAAGGAATTTAAATTCTGACAGTGACGGTAATAGGGGCTGTGGATTGTGGATGACATCCCCTGTACCGAGGTCAGCCCCATCATGGTCGTCCACCGGGCTCAGGGGTTGTCCACCGCGGCACCGGGCCGGGGGACGAGAGGGGCCGGGCTGTCCACCGCGCCGGGGGTGCCGTCCACAGCGGGGTGGAGGTTCCCCACAGCGTCATGCACCGCTCTTGATCCGGACGATCAGGTCGTTCACCTGGTCGAAGATCTGGCGGCGTTCGCGCATGAGCGAGGAGATCTTCTCCACGGCGTGCATGACGGTGGTGTGGTCGCGCCCGCCGAACTCTCTGGCGATGGCCGGGAAGGAGTAGTCGGTCAGGTCACGGAAGAGGTACATGCCGATCTGGCGGGCGATCACGAGCGGTCGGCGCCGGCTCGGTCCGCAGAGGTCGTCGATGCTGAACCCGAAGGTCTCGGCGGTGGTCTCGAGGATCTGGGCCGGGGTGATGGGGCGGGGCTGGCCGGCGTTGACGATGTCGGAGAGGACGTGCTCGGCCAGCTCACGGGTGAGGGGCTGGTTGTTCAGGCTCCCGTAGGCGGTCACCCGGATGAGGGCCCCCTCGAGCTCTCTGATGTTGTCGGTGACGTTGGAGGCGATGAACTCCAGGACCTCGTGGGGGACGTCGTGGGAGGGGTCGCGTTCGAGCTTCTTCTGGAGGATGGCCAGGCGGGTCTCGAGCTCGGGGGGCTGGACGTCGGTGATGAGACCGGAGAGGAAGCGGCTGCGGAGCCGGTCCTCCAGGGTGGCGATGGACTTGGGGGCCCGGTCCGAGGTGAGGACCACCTGCCGGGAGGCGCCGTAGAGGTGGTTGAAGGTGTGGAAGAACTCCTCTTGGAGGGCTTCTTTGTTCTCCATGAACTGGACGTCGTCGATGAGCAGGACGTCGCACTCCCGGTAGCGGCGTTTGAAGGCGGTGGTGGTGTTGGTCCGGATGGCGTCGACGAACTCGTTGAGGAAGGTCTCGGTGGAGACGTAGCGGACCCGGCGCCCCGCGAAGTTCTCCCGGACGTAGTTCCCGATGGCGTGGAGGAGGTGGGTCTTGCCCAGCCCGGCGTCCCCGTGGATGAAGAGGGGGTTGTAGGACTTGGCCGGCATCTCCGCCACTGCCTGGGCCGCGGCGTGGGCGAAGCGGTTCGAGGACCCGATGACGAAGCTGTCGAAGGTGTAGCGGACGTCGAGGCCGCCCCCGTCCCGGTCATCGGCGGCCGCGGCCCGGCGGGCGGTCGTGCGGCTGGTGCGGACCTCTCCCTGGTCCGAGGAGTTCGAGGAATTGGGGGAGGTGTGGTCGTCGTCGAGGAGGGAGGTGAGTGGGAGGGGGTCGGCCACGGACATGGGGCCGACGTCCAACCTGATCTTCACCTGGCGCCCCGCCGACTCGGTGGCGGCCGCCTCGATCAGCCCGATGAACCGGTTCTCGACGCGTTCGCGCACCAGGGAGCTGGGCGCGGTGAGGACCAGGAGGTCGCCGTCGTAGGCCTCGGGGGCCAGGGCCTGGAACCAGGTCCGCCAGGTGGCGTCGGTCACCTGTTCGCGCAGCGCATCTCCACAGCGCTTCCACAAGTCGTTCATGTCGTTCACCAGGGCCTCCGCCGTCCCGCCGCCAAAATTGTCCACAAGCAGATCCACATGTGTGGATTGTCCGGGAAGTCGTCTCCCGTCCACCTGTGGCCGGTTGTCTGGTGGCCCTGGGGAAGGAGGACCCTGTATGCCCGTGCACCGCGGTTGGGGGTGATGCACCGGACGCGAGGAACGGTACACCGGCGGGTCTCGTGCTGCTAGTGGCGAGAGAACCCTGGTGGGGCGGGACGGCGCGCCTCCCCACCTGCACCTCGAGGTGTGCCCGGCGCAGGAAAACTCTCGATGAAATTCGTTCCCCGCCGGGCCGGTGCCGCGGTGTCACTGCCTGGTGGGGTCGGGGGGACGCGCCTAGCATGGGTGGCCAGGCACTCGGGGCGGGCACCTGTTTCGTAGGGCGCCCCGGCAGACGAGCCGCGCCACAACTGGCCTCGAGCACAAAGGACAAGGGAGTGAAGAGGACTTACCAGCCCAACACACGGAGACGGGCCAAGAACCACGGATTTCGACACCGGATGTCCACCCGGGCCGGGAGGGCCATCCTCCGGGCCCGCCGGGTCAAAGGTCGCCACCGCCTCTCCGCGTGAGAGCGGCGGGGCCCCGTGGTCTGGCGTATCCGGGACCGGGCGACATTCGAGGCGCTGCGGCGCAACGGACAGCGGAGCAGACGGGGCCACATCACGGCGACCTTCGTGGTCGGCGGGGACGACACCGGGCTCCGGGTGGCCTATGCCGTGGGGAAACGGGTGGGCGGCGCCGTCGTCCGCAACCGGCTCCGCCGTCGTCTCCGGGCCGTGGTGGCCGAGGCGTCGGGATCGCTGGCACCGGGTGCGTACCTGGTGGCGGCGGGCTCTGAGGCGTCGGGCCTCCCCTACGAGGACTTGAAGGCACAAGTGATCGCAGCAATGACATCGGCTTCCCGGGACCGGCGGAAGTGAGCGGCCCCGTCACCTTGGCGTCGGCCCCCGCGCCGGCCGAGGCTCCCCTCGCCGCGCCCGGGGCCCGGCGCTACCGGACCCGGACCGTTCTGATCCGAATTATCGGTCTCTACCAGGCAGTTCGCGCCGGACGCCCGTCGCCGTGCCGGTACTGGCCCACCTGCTCGAACTACGCGGTGCAGGCCATCGAAGGCCACGGGGCGGGGCGGGGAACCGTGCTGGCCCTGGGGCGGGTCCTGCGGTGCCACCCCTGGGGCGGCCACGGGGTCGACCCGGTGCCCGAGCCATGATCGCCCACCTGGTGTTCGCCAGCACCATCGGCCAGATCTTCAAGCCGCTCTACGAGCTGCTGGCCACGATCATCGCCTTCTTCTACTCCCTGATCCCCAACTTCGCCGTCGCCATCGCCCTGCTCACGGTGGTCGTGATGATCGTCACCGCCCCCCTGACGGTGAAGAGCACGAAGTCGACGATCGCCATGCAGCGGGTCGCCCCCGAGCTCAAGAAGATCCAGGCGAAGTACAAGGGCGACCGGGTAACGCTCAACGAAGAAATGATGAAGTTGTACAAGGAGCACGGCATCAATCCGGCCGGCGGATGCCTGCCGATGCTGATCCAGCTCCCTGTCTTCGTTGTGCTCTATGGGGTCATCCGCGGACTGACCGCCACCGTCAAAGCAAAGAACGGCGTCCTCCACGCCCGCCCCGACTACGTCTCCCACGGCACCCGCCTGTACCGCGACCTCATCGCCTCCAACGGGCACATGAAGGCGTTCGGCCTGGACCTGGGCAACAACCTGTTCTCCCACCATTCGTCGTGGGTGGGAGCCATCCCCTACGGGGCCATCGTGGCTGTCGCCATCGGGCTGCAATATCTGCAAATGCGACAGCTCAATAGCCGGAACCCCGGCGCCGCTCAGGCCAATCCGCAGATGCAAATGATGCAGCGGTATATGCCTTTGATCTTCGCGGTCATTTACATCCGGATCTCGGCTGGCGTGAACATCTATTTCGTCGTTTCGAGCCTGTGCCGCATCGGCATCCAGGAAGGCATCTTCCGGTCCGGGGTGCTGAACAAAGCCACCACGAAACGTGAAGGCAGGCTCCCGTCGCGTGAGGGAGGGGGCGCCACGCCCCGGCGGTCGATCATGGAGCGGCTGGCCGACGCCCAGCAACGAGCGCTCGAGCAGCAGAAGGCCCGCCAGGCCGGGCTCCAGGGGGAGATCGACATGCCCCGGACCCCGAAGGACCCCACCGAGGGGTCCGAGACGGAGCCGAAGCCCGGCACGGCCAAGCCCTCGGGCGCCAAGCCCGCCGCGGCGAAGCCCAAGGCAGGGCCGACCAAGAGTACGGCGTCGTCCAACGGCGCCGGTTCGAACGGGGCGGCCAAGC
>Ga0187890_10003926_pt1 | contig 10149 bp, 11 predicted proteins | sample June2016WEW_21_1_FD_133005 | JGI IMG/M metagenome (GOLD analysis project Ga0187890, IMG submission 133005) | Peatland microbial communities from SPRUCE experiment site at the Marcell Experimental Forest, Minnesota, USA - June2016WEW_21_10 | ecosystem: Environmental > Terrestrial > Soil >...
AAGGCGTCGCGGCGCCGCTGAAGATGATCAATGTCGACACCGACATGATCATCCCCAAGCAATTTCTGAAGACGATCAAGCGCACCGGGCTCGGCAAGGGTCTGTTCTCGGAAAAGCGCTATCGCGACGACGGCAGCGAGAACCCCGACTTCGTGCTCAACAAGCCGGCTTATCGCCAGGCGAAAATTCTGGTCGCCGGCGACAATTTCGGCTGCGGCTCCTCGCGCGAGCACGCACCTTGGGCGCTCAAGGACTTCGGCATCACCTGCGTGATCTCGACCTCATTTGGCGACATTTTCTACAACAACTGTTTCAAGAACGGCATTCTGCCTGTGCAAGTTTCGCCCGAAGACCTGGACAAGCTGTTCGACGACGCCGAGCGCGGCGCCAACGCAACGCTGACGGTCGATCTCGCGAAACAGGAAATCCGCGGCCCCGACGGCGGCGTGGTGGAGTTCGAAATCGACGCGCACCGGAAAGATTGCCTGCTCAACGGCCTCGACGACATCGCCCTGACCATGGTCAAGAACGACAAGATCGGCAGCTTCGAGGAGAAGGCCAAGGCGGCCCGGCCTTGGGTGTAAGACGGTTCTCGTTCGTCAACCGGAAGCCGTCATGACCCCCGCGATTTCGCTCTCGCATCTCGACAAAACCTATGCCTCCGGCTTCCAGGCGCTCAGGGACATCAACCTTGAGATCCGCCAGGGCGAGATTTTCGCGCTGCTCGGCCCGAACGGCGCCGGCAAGACGACGCTGATCAGCATCATTTGCGGCATCGTCAACCCGTCGGGCGGCAGCGTGATGGTGGACGGGCACGACATCATCGCCGACTACCGCACCACCCGCTCGCTCATCGGCCTCGTACCGCAGGAGCTCGCGAGCGATATGTTTTCCTCGGTGTGGACCACAGTGTCATTCAGCCGCGGTCTGTTCGGCAAGCCCGCCCACCCCGCTTACATCCAGAAAGTGCTGAAGGACCTCTCGCTCTGGGACAAGAAGGACAGCAAAATCTCGACACTGTCCGGCGGCATGAAGCGCCGCGTCATGATTGCGAAGGCACTGTCGCACGAGCCGCAAATCCTTTTCCTCGACGAGCCGACCGCCGGCGTCGACGTCGAGTTGCGCAAGGGCATGTGGGAGATGGTGCGAGCGCTTCGCGCGTCCGGTGTGACCGTCATCCTGACCACGCACTATATCGAAGAAGCCGAACAGATGGCCGACCGCATCGGCGTGATCAACAAGGGCGAGCTCATCCTGGTCGAGAACAAGGCCGAACTGATGCGCAAGCTCGGCCAGAAGCAATTGACGCTCAAGCTTCGTGAACCGATCGCCGCGCTGCCGCCCGCGCTCGGCAGGCACCGTCTCATGCTCGCGGACGACGGCTGCAAGCTCATCTACACCTACGATACGGAGAGCGAGCACACCGGCATCACCGACCTCATCGACGATCTTCATGTCGCAGGAGTGCGGTTCAAGGACCTGGCGACGACGGAACGTTCGCTGGAGGACATTTTTGTCGGACTGGTGAGTGAGCGACGATGAACTTTTACGCCGTCGGCGCGATCTATCGGTTCGAGTTGGCGCGGACCCGGCGCACCTGGCTGCAAAGCGTGGTCTCGCCGGTGATCTCAACTTCGCTCTATTTCGTCGTCTTCGGCGCCGCCATCGGCTCGCGCATCAGCCAGATCGAAGGCGTCAGCTATGGGGCATTCATTGTGCCCGGACTGATGATGCTGATGCTGTTGACGCAAAGCGTGAGCAACGCCGCGATCGGCATCTACTTCCCGCGCTTCGCCGGCACCATCTACGAAATCCTTTCGGCACCGGCGTCCGCTATCGAGATCGTGCTCGGCTATGTCGGCGCGGCTGCAACCAAATCGATCGTTCTCGGCTTGATCATCCTGGCGACATCCGCTTTGTTCGTGCCGTTGCGCATCGAGCACCCGGTATGGATGCTCGCGTTTCTCGTGCTAACTGCGGTCAGCTTCAGCCTGTTCGGCTTCATCCTCGGCATCTGGGCCGACGGCTTCGACAAGCTGCAAGTCGCGCCGCTGCTCATCATCACGCCGTTGACCTTCCTCGGCGGCACCTTTTATTCGACCAGCGTGCTGCCGCCGTTCTGGCGCACGATCACGCTGTTCAACCCGATCCTCTATTTGGTCAGCGCCTTCCGCTGGAGCTTTTTCGGGCTCGCGGACGTCAATGTCGGCGTCAGCGTCGGCGTGATCGTCCTCTTTCTCGTGGTCTGCATGGCCATCGTGTGGTGGATCTTCAAGACCGGCTACCGGTTGAAGACGTAGTAGTCATCGCTCAGGTGACCGCGCGCCGCCCGGGCCTCGCTTTCGCTCGCACCTCACGATGTCGAGCGACGCTGTAGTTTTACTCAAGCCGCCTGGGTCTGAGCGATAGCATCGGCAATCGCGACCGTGCGCCGCGCCATATCGGCGTGCAGCCGCTCGACCATGCGGCCATCGATCTGGATGACGCCTTTGTTGCCGTGCTCGGGCAAGTCGAAAGCGGCGATGATTTTCCGCGCCCACGCCACCTCCTCGGCCGCCGGGGAAAAGGCGTCGTTGCAGGGCGCGATCTGCTGCGGATGAATCAGCGTCTTGCCGTCGAAGCCGAGCTCGTGCGCCTGCCGGCACTCCGCGGCAAAGCCTTCCGCATTACCGAGTTCGTTGTAGACGCCATCGAGAATATCGAGGCCGTAGGCGCGCGCGGCCGCCACGCAGGTCATCAGCCACGGCAGCATCGGCGCGCGGCCCGGCACGATACGTGCGCCCGTATCCTTGGCGAGATCGTTGGTCCCCATGACGAAGCCGGCAAGCCGCGTCTGGGGATCGAGCGCCGCCGCCGCGATCTCGCGAGCGTTGAGCATGGCGAGGGGCGTTTCCATCATCGCCCAGATGCGAACGCTCACCTCGGCGCGCACGCCGACGAGGCGTTTTCCGACCTCCACAAGTTGCTCGGGCGTCGACACCTTCGGCACCAACACCGCGTGGGGGTTTGCGGCCACGACCTTGAGGTCATCGAGCCACCAGGCAGTGTCGAGCCCGTTGATTCGCACCAGCACTTCGCGATTGCCAAAGCCGCCCTTTTGCAGCGCCTGGACGATCAGCTCCCGCGCTTTCGCTTTAGCATCGGGGGCTACCGCATCTTCAAGATCGAAGATGACAACATCGGCCGGCAGCTCGCGCGCTTTTTCCATCGCGCGCGCATTCGATCCGGGCATGTAAAGGACACTACGCCGCGGGCGGATGGTCATGAATACTCCCCTCTCGATGCGGTCTCGAAACCCAACTGCAACCGCAGGCTCAAAGTAACGGCCTTGCAGGCGGCGTGCCAATGGCTGAGCCCTGACATCAGTCCAAACCGCTGTCCACAGGCGATGCGCTGAATTCGGGGCGCCGTCTGGACTCCACCGGCAGACTTGATGCATGTCGAAGCGGAACGCACCGCATTTTGCTGGAGGAAACGATGCTCAAAGTGCTGATGTGCGCCGCTCTGTCGATTGCTGCCCTCGCTTGGACGCCGCCGACGGCTCAAGCCGCGGATCGGGAGTTCTGCCGTGCCTATGCCGACGCCGCGATCAATCAGGTTCGCGGCGCGCTGGCACATCCGCGATGTGCGCACCGCATCGAAGGCACGCGCTGGGCTCCGGAAGCCCGGGTGCATTTCGACTGGTGTCTCTCCCAGCCGCCCTCCGCCGCGGAATCCGAGCGCCTCGCGCGCACCGAGTTCCTGCGGGGTTGCCGATAACTAGCGGCATACGGCGGTAAATGAGAATGCGACGCAAGCATTTTGCGAACGGTTGCCAATGGCATGCGTGGCGTGATTGAGTGAGTTGCCGGACCTCCGAGGCCAGTTTCCTGCTTCGTAATATGCCGTTTCCGCACCGCCTTATCGAAGGATATCGCGCCTTTTTCGACGGCCGTCTGCGCCGCGAGCAAGATCGCTATCGCGAACTGGCGGAAACCGGACAAGCGCCGGGAGCCATGGTGATCGGCTGTTGCGACTCGCGTGTCTCGCCGGAAGTCATTTTTGACGCTCGCCCGGGCGAGCTGTTCGTGGTGCGCAACGTCGCCAACATCGTGCCGCCCTACGCCCCCGACGGTCATGCTCACGGCGTTTCGGCCGCGCTCGAATTCGGCGTCGCCGCGCTCAACGTGAAGCACATCGTCGTGCTCGGCCATGCCCGCTGCGGCGGTGTGAAGGCGTTTGCTGAAAAGGCCGAGCCACTATCGCCCGGCGACTTCATCGGCAACTGGATGCGCCTGATGGCGCCTGCCGCGGAAAAGGCCTGTCCACAGCATGAACTGCCCTGGCCGGACTATCTCACGCGGCTCGAGCAGGCGAACGTCACCAATAGCCTCGACAACTTGCTCACGTTTCCACGTCTGCGAAAACGGATCGAGCGCGGCCAAGTCGCGATCCACGGCGCCTATTTTGGCGTCGCGACCGGGCAGCTTTCGGTGCGCGACGACATCACCGGCGAGTTCGTTCAAGTCACCGCCGGCGAGCCTGCGCAGCTATTCGCGCCGCGCAATTGATCACGTAAAATCAAGCCGCCTTCCGCTTGGCGGTAATGAGCTTGCGGTTGATCAGGCATTCGGCAATCTGAATGGCGTTGAGGGCCGCACCCTTGCGCAGATTGTCGGAGACGATCCACATCGCCAAACCGTTCTCGACCGTCGCGTCTTCCCGGATCCGGCTGATATAGGTCGCGTCCTCTCCCGCCGCCTCGTAGGGCGTCACGTAGCCGCCGGGCTCGTGCTTATCGATGACGATGCAGCCCGGGGCGTTGCGCAGGATGTCGCGCGCCTCATCGGGCGTGATCGGGTTCTCAAACTCGACGTTGACCGCTTCCGAGTGGCCGATGAAGACCGGCACGCGCACGCAGGTGGCGACGAGCTTGATTTTTAGGTCGAGGATTTTCTTGGTCTCGACCACCATCTTCCACTCCTCTCTCGTGTAGCCGTCCTCCATGAACGTGTCGATCTGCGGGATGACGTTGAAGGCGATGCGCTTCGGAAACTTCTTCGCTTCGACTTCATTGAGCTGAAAGACCGCCTTGGTCTGCGAGAACAGTTCGTCCATCGCATCCTTGCCGGCGCCCGAAACCGACTGATAGGTGGCGACCACGACGCGCTTGATCTTGGCGCGGTCGTGCAACGGCTTGAGCGCGACGACAAGTTGTGCCGTCGAGCAATTGGGATTGGCGATAATGCCGCGCTTGCGGAAGCCGGCGACCGCGTCGGCGTTGACCTCCGGCACGATCAGCGGGACGTCGGAATCGTAACGCCAGCACGAAGAGTTATCGATCACCGCCGCGCCGGCCGCGGCGATTTTGGGGGCCCATTCTTTGGCCACGGCGGAACCCGCCGACATCAGACAGATATCGATGCCCGAGAAGTCATAATGCTCAAGCGCTTTGACCTTCAGCGTCCGCTCGCCGTACGAGATTTCGACGCCCATGCTTCGGCGCGAGGCGAGCGCGACCACCTCGTCGGCGGGGAACGAACGCTCGGCGAGAATGTTGAGCATCTCGCGGCCCACATTGCCGGTCGCGCCGACCACCGCGACGTTGTAACCCATCGTCAAGTCTCCATCGAAATCTCGCCCTACCCGCTCGGCGGACCCGGAGCGCCAGGGCTTCTAGCTTATTGGTGGAGCACGATCTTTTCGGAAGACCCGCCGCCACTTTTCTGGCCATGCTCTAAGCGAGAAACGCCGCAAACACAACGCCGGACCAGGCATGCCCTCCTCGGTCGCGTGAGCATGGCGTTGGCCCCTCGATTCTTTAGAATTGGCCACCCGACAGTCACACGCCATACACCGATTTGTAGATTAATATCACGGCGATAACCTGAGGTTCGATATTGATCTTTATCATTGCCGCCAAGTCGCTGAGGCATAGGCTGAAGCACAATACGATCCGTTCGGTTGCCAAAAGACTGTTACGCCCGGCGCGGGCAGGTTACACTGCGGCACGTGAAAGCGAGGAGCCATGCGTGTAAATGTGTTTTTCGTTGCCATTGCCCTTGTTGCAGCCGCGGTTGGCTCCGCCCAGGCGGCACCGAAGAAAAATCAACCGGTGGTGTATCGCTCCGCGGCCGGCACGGTGATCCAGCCTACGCGCACGATCATCCACAATCCCGACGGCACCACGACGATCATCACCGTTCCCCGGCGCTCTTATCTCGATCCCGGGACGGAGGTGCCGGTGGGCTATGGCCACCACATGGACTACGCATTCCCGCTGGGCGGCGACCCGGGCCGACCCTATTGGTATTTCGGGCCCGACCTAGCCGGCGTGGGCGGCTCCCCGCTCGCGCAACCGTTCTTGATACCGGGATTTTCTCCGGGCTCTCCGAGTCCATACTGAACGTGGTCGCAGTATAGATAGCTTAGCGTTTCGCGGCGCCGCTAGTGTCGCGTCGTGAGCCGCTCCAGCTCGCCGACAATCGCCTCACCCATCTCGCTTGTGCTGACGAGGGTCGCGCCCTCCGACTTGATGTCGGCGGTGCGCAGGCCCTTGGCGAGCGCCGCAGCGATCGCTTGGTCGAGCAGATCGGCCTCTTTGATCATGTTGAACGAGTAACGCAGCGCCATGCCGAACGACGAGAGCATGGCGATCGGATTAGCAATTCCCTTGCCGGCGATATCGGGCGCCGAGCCGTGCACCGGCTCATACAAGGCCTTGCGCCGCTTGGTCTTGGCGTCGACTTCGCCCAGCGAAGCCGAGGGCAGCATGCCGAGCGAGCCGGTCAGCATCGCCGCAATATCCGAGAGCATATCGCCGAACAGATTGTCGGTGACGATGACGTCGAACTGTTTGGGCCAGCGCACCAGCTGCATGCCGCCGGCGTCCGCCAACATGTGCTCGAGCTCGACATCCTTGTATTCGCGCGCATGCAGATCGGCGACCACCTCGCGCCAGAGCACGCCGGTCTTCATGACGTTGCGCTTCTCCATCGAGGTGACTTTGTTGCGCCGCTTGCGGGCAAGCTCAAAGCCAACCCGCGCGATACGCTCGATCTCGTAGGTGTCGTAAACCTGGGTGTCGATGGCGCGCTTCTGGCCGTTACCGAGATCGGTGATGGTCTTGGGCTCGCCGAAATAGACACCGCCGGTCAGCTCCCTCAGGATGATGATGTCGAGCCCCTCCACCACCTCGCGCTTGAGGCTGGAGGATTCCGCGAGCGCCGGATAGCAGATCGCCGGCCGAATATTGGCGAAGAGCCCAAGCTCTTTGCGCAACCGCAGCAGCCCCGCCTCGGGCCGCACGTCGTAGCCGACGTTGTCCCATTTCGGCCCGCCGACGGCGCCGAAGATGACGGCGTCGGCCGCATGGGCCTTCGCCATTGTTTCCTCGGTAATGCTGACCTTATGGGCGTCATAGCAGCCGCCGCCGACGCGCGCCTCCTCGATTGCGAAAGTGGCGATGCCTGCCTTGGCGTAGAAGCCAAGGAGCCGTTTCACCTCGGCCATGACTTCCGGGCCGATGCCGTCGCCGGCAAGAAGAAGGAGTTTGTGAGTGGGCATGAATGACGCCTCGAAGACCGACAGCGCGATGATTGCTAAAGCGCGGAGGTCGGCTTGGCAAGCCGCAGCCATGCAATCGGCAAAGTGCTAGAATAGCCTCAACGGAAGAAAGACCCACCGATGCGAAGCCTCCGCATCTTACTCGTCCTCATGCTCTTGGCCGGCGCCGGACATGCCCGCGCCGACGACGCTCCTTCGCCGGAGGCTTTGCAGGCCGCCAATGAACTCCTCGCCATCCTGTCACCGGACATGATGAAGCAGCTGACGGGGCGCATCACCGCTGCATTCTGGCCCGCCGTCGAACAGCAGGCGCGCGCAAACAACATCGACGATGCGACGATCGGAGAATTGCACAAAGAGTTCGAACGCAGTCAGGTCGCCTTCCTGGCCGATGCCATGAAAGAGGCGCCCCCGATTTATGCGCGGCACTTCACTGTCGTCGAACTGCGCGAATTGGCGACGTTCTACCGCACGCCGACTGGCGCCAAGGCGCTGAGCGAAATGCCTCAGGTTATGGGGGACCTGACCACCCGTCTCGTGCCGCGCCTGCAGGACTTGCAGCGTGAGACGGCCGAAAGCTTCACCAAAATCCTGCACGAACACGGCTACGGGAAATGATGCGCGGAGAATCCGTTAGAGGCCGCTGAACCAGTTGTAGCCCTGGTTCTCCCAATAGCCGCCGCCATCGTTGTTCTGCACCCACATCGCGGTGACGTATTTCGGGTTTTTGAAGCCGAGCTTGGTGGGAATGCGGATCTTGATCGGAAAGCCGTAGGCCCGCTGCAGGATCTGGTGATCGAATTTAAGCGTCAGCTGCGTCTGCGGATGCAGCGCGGTCGGCATGTCGATCGTATTCGAATAGCCTTCGGCGCACTGGAACCAGACATATTTGGCGCTTAAGTCGGCGCCGATCAGCTTGAGAAATTCGGATAGTTTCACGCCCTGCCACGAGCCGATCGCGCTCCAGCCCTCGACGCAGACATGGCGTGTGATCTGCGAGACTTCCGGCAATTTGTATAGCTCGGGAAGCGTCCACGGCTGCTTGTTGTCAACACGGCCGCCGATTTCGAGCCGGTATTTATCCGCGTCGACGTCAGGCGCCTCGTCCTCGCTGTAATAGGCGTTGAACGGAAACGGCCGCGTGATCATGCTCTCCGGATATTCCGGTGCAAGGGTGTTCGGATTGAACAGGAACGCCTGGACGCGGTCGTTGAAAGTCGAGATGACGCGCAACGCGTTCTCCGAGGTGTCGCCGTCGATGATATCGCAGCCGCTGAGCACCGCGAGCGCGCCGAGGCTCGCGGCCCCGCGCAGGAACAGCCGCCGCGACGGCTCGGGCAAAAGCTTGGCGGCGTCCTTGATCAGGAGCTTCGGATCGACGCCAGGCATTGGTTTGCGCTGACGGGGCATATTTTTTCCTCGACTTTCAGCGGCCGACGATCATCGCCCGGAGGCTCTTCGGCACCAGGATGGCGAGCGTCACATGCACGACCAGGAATGTCACGATGGCGGTCATCGCAGCGAAGTGCACGTAACGCGCCGTGTTGTAGCCGCCGAAGAAACTCGTCAAGGTATGAAACTGTACCGGCTTCCAGATCGACAGGCCCGACAGCACGATCACGACCCCGGTAAGCAGAATGCCAAGGTAGAGCAGCTTCTGCACCGCGTTGTACATCGAAAGGTCGTCATGAGAGAGTTTGCCGCGCAGCGCGGCAAGGAGATCGTAAAGGACTTCGCGCGGACGGATCGGGAAGAGCTTGCGGCGGAAGCGGCCGGTCAGAATGCCGAGCGCGACATAGACAAGGCCGTTGATTACCAGCAGCCACATGGCCGCGAAGTGCCACAGCAATGCGCCGCCCAGCCAATTGCCGAGAGCAATCTGACGAGGAAATTCGAATCCGAACAGCGGCGCGGCGTCGTAGATTTGCCAGCCCGAGCCGATCATCAGCAGCATCGCCAGCGCATTGATCCAGTGGGTCACGCGCACCCACCACGGGTGAATAACCGGCCCGGTGGCGGTGTCAGGCAGCGTCGATGGACCGGCTGTCGCTTCAATCGTCATGGCATCCATCCGTACGCGCGGACCTCTAGCAAAATATTCGAGCACGCGCGCGTCACATTCGTGTCAGCGAAACCCTCTCCCCGCGAACGGGGAGAGGGGCAGGCTTAACCACGTAATTGAGCGCGCAAGCAGGCCATTACGGCAGCAGCACGGTGTCGATGACGTGGATCACGCCGTTCGACTGCAGAACGTCGGCGATCGTGACCATGGCGACGTCACCCTTGGCGTCGGTGACGGTGAGCTTGCCGGGGCCGGCTTGTTTGACGATCAGCCAGTCGCCGGAGACAGTCTTCAGCTTAGCTTCGCCCTCGCCGTCCTTGGCTGCTTTCATCAGATTTCCGGCGGTCATACGGCCGGGGACGACATGATAGGTCAGCACCTTCGTCAAGGTCGCCTTGTTTTCGGGCTTGAGCAGGTTGTCGACCGTGCCTGCCGGCAACTTGGCGAAGGCTTCGTTCGTCGGCGCGAACACGGTGAACGGGCCCGGACCCTGGAGGGTATCGACGAGACCGGCGGCCTTTACCGCCACGACCAGCGTCGTG
>Ga0187890_10003927_pt1 | contig 10148 bp, 9 predicted proteins | sample June2016WEW_21_1_FD_133005 | JGI IMG/M metagenome (GOLD analysis project Ga0187890, IMG submission 133005) | Peatland microbial communities from SPRUCE experiment site at the Marcell Experimental Forest, Minnesota, USA - June2016WEW_21_10 | ecosystem: Environmental > Terrestrial > Soil >...
CATCGACGCGCCCCGCTGACCAAACGCCGCATGGGTCTTTACGCTCTCTCACACGAACACGTCGGGCTGGCTCTTTCCGGTTTCGATCAATTTGCGAAGGTTGCCTTCCACCAGTGCGCCCCACGCGCCCGAGCAGCCGCCGTAGCACTCGAATGCGGGAACCAGGCCCAAATGCGTGAAGCGGAGCTCGGTCTTGCCGCCCGTTTTGGTGATCTCAAAGACAATATCTGTACCGATCCACTCGTTCTTGTCTTTAACAAAGGTCAGTTCGGCGTCTGTAACATGCCACACAACCTTTTTGCCCGGAACGAATTCCGTCACTTTTTGCGCGGTCTTGTGCATGTCCTTGTAGCGGTAGGTGAACTCAGCGCCAAGCTTGTTCGATTCGCCTTGGACCTCTCCCGACCACCACCCGCGAACATTATTGATGGCTGTGAAGACCTCTTCAGGAGTCTGCTCAACCATAAGCGAAGCGGTAAACCCATCCTTTTTCATGATCCGAACCTCCATCCTCTCTGTGTGTTGGCTGTCAGTGTCGCGCGGTGAACGGCGCTTTTTAGAGCGTCACGCTCTGCGGAACAAAGCCTGAATACTGCTTCTCGAACGTCTTAGCAACGCCATTGCGCCAGCCGTCGGCGATTGAACGGGACATGGGGTCGGGGAAGATGTCTTCTTCGCCTTTCTCCACTCCCTCGAAGATGCCCTGTGCGGCGGACTCGGGTGATGCCTTCGGGATATCGAAGCCGCGGTTCATATCGGTATCGATAGGACCCAGGAAGACGCCGTGGACCGTCACGCCTTCACTTGCCACGAGCCTCCGCAGCGATTGCGTCATGCTCAGCGCGGCCGCCTTTGAAATCGAATAGCTGGGCGTGATCGGCAACGGCGCCAGCGCCAGCAGCGAAAGGTTGTTGACGATGGCTCCTTTGGAGCGTTTCAGCTTCGGCATGAACGCCCGCGAAACTTTGTATACGCCAAAGAAGTTCACCGCCAGCGCCTGCTCGATGACGGCCGGATCGCTCAGATCGTCATACGCCGCGATTCCGGAGTTGTTGATGAGGACGTCGAGGCTCCCCACCCTGTTCACCGCCTGTTCGATCTGCTGAACGCTCGTCACGTCGAGCGTTAGTGGCGTCACGCGTTCGTCGGCGATGTCGATCGTTCCGCGGGTCCCGGCATAGACTCTCTTGGCTCCGCGCCGCAGTGCTTCAGTAACGAGGGCGCGGCCGATGCCGCGGTTGGCGCCAGTAATCAAAACTGTTTTTTGTGCGATGTTCATGATGATCTCCTTTTCGAGCCCAGCGACAAAGCCCCGTCTCTTGGGGCCCAGTTTGGGGCTAACTTTGGCTTGCCCGATCTTACCTCTCTACTGGGTAAAACCGGCGTAGGGGCCAAAACTCATCGGTGTCCGGCAGATTTTTTGTCGTCTGCCGGAATGCACGCGCAGAGATCCTTAATCCCGCGTCGTCGCGCGGAATTGCGGCGGCGCGCGAAATAGCACAAAAGAGGTTCGATTTGGAACCGTTTGATCTCCCACGTCCAGCCTGTTTAAGAGCTATAAAACGGCTGGCCGGAATGGTGGGACTCAAGCCCACGACCTCTGCCGCCGAATTAATGGCCGCGCCGTTTTGTAACGGGAATCGTGAGACTTGCCTTGGCCAGTTAGGATGACAAGGAACAGTGTTTGTTCCGAAGAAGTAGGCACCTCACGAACCACGCAAGACCATATGACCTGGCGCCTGTTGTAAAGAACCTGCTGCCACTTTGTTAGCCTCCATTCAGCAGATGCGAGCCATCCTTCAAGGCGATGCCTGTGAGCCGGCGGCGGCGCGCTTCGGTTAGGTAGTAACTTAGCTGCGCGGCTGCATCAATATAACTCAACCCTCCGGCGCGGATATTGGAGATGCAGTTGCGCTCGGCATCGGTGCGCCCCGGACCAGGTTCCCAGGTGATATAGGCCCCGAGCGAGTCGTGCGAACTGAGTCCAGGGCGCTCGCCGATCAGGACCAACGACAGTTGCGCTCCGAGCGCCGCCCCGATCTCGTCCCCAATGGCGACTCGCCCCTGCTCCACCACGGCAAGCGGCGCAATGCGCCAGCCATCCAGCCGGGACAGCAATTCCTGCAGCAAGGGCGGAGCATGCTGCTCGACGGCGATCGCCGAAAGCCCGTCTGCCACAATGAGCGCGAGATCCCAATCGCCCGCGGGCAAGCAGGCGCGACTGGCTTCGTCCAATCGCCGGCCCAAATCCGGGCGTTTCAGATAGGTTGTCCGATCCATCGCCGCCGAGCGCAGCATCAACACTTCCTCTCCAGTGATGGCGGCCATATTTGCCGCCAAAGACGAGACCTCCAGCCGTGCCTGCACAGCGTCGCGAGCCTGTGCGTGTGCGCGCTGAAAATCGAGCTGATCGGAGGTCTGCTGGCTGACGCCGGTTCGGCCCAGAGCCACGCGCGCGGGAGTCAGCGAGCGCAACCGCGCGGCAAGGCCAGTTGGCCGATCGAATATCTCGCTCATGCCAGCAGCCTTTCTGGATGTTCGGCTTCCAGCGCCAGGCGATGATAGCCGTCGCCAGCCAGCCATTGCTCGAACTCCGGAGCCGGCCGGAGGCCCAGCACGCGGCGCAGATAAAGCGCATCGTAGTAGCTCGTGCTCTGGTAGTTGAGCATCACGTCGTCGGCGCCAGGGACTCCCATGATGTAGTTGACTCCCGCCGCGCCAAGCAGCGTGAGCAGAGCATCCATGTCGTCCTGATCGGCTTCGGCGTGGTTCGTATAGCAAACGTCGCAGCCCATGGGGAGCCCCAGCAGCTTGCCGCAAAAGTGGTCTACCAGACCGGCACGAATAATCTGCTTACCATCGTAGAGATACTCGGGCCCGATAAAGCCGACCACAGTGTTGACCAGCATAGGCCGATAGCGGCGGGCCACGGCATAGGCGCGGGCTTCCAGCGTTTGCTGGTCCACGCCATGGTTGGCGTTGGCGGAGAGCGCCGAGCCCTGGCCGGTCTCAAAGTACATGACGTTGCCGCCCATGCTCCCATCGGCGCAGATCGCGCGCCGCCCCAACGATTGCCCGGCTTGTTGCGCCTCGTCGAGTAGCGCGAGATTCACGCCAAAGCTGCGGTTGGCAGCCTCAGTCCCGGCGATGGACTGAAAGAGCAGGTCGACAGGAGCGCCCTTTTCGAGCGCTGCCAGTTGCGTAGTGATATGTGCCAATACGCAGCTCTGCGTTGGAATTTCAAAACGATTGCGCAAGGCGTCGATCAGCCGCAGCATTTGCGTGGTCGTGGCCACATTGTCGCCGGCGGGATTGATGCCGATGACAGCATCGCCGGAGCCGAGAAGCAGGCCGTCCAGAATGGACGCGGCGATGCCTGCCAGGTCGTCGGCGGGATGATTGGGCTGCAAGCGCGCGCTCAACCTTCCGGCCAGTCCAACGGTCGTACGAAAACGCGAAATGACACGAATCTTCGCCGCGGCTGCAATCAGATCCTGCACCCTCATCAGCTTGCTCACTGCGGCAGCCATCTCCGGCGTAAGTCCCGGCGCAAGTGCAGCCAACCGTTCGACAGTTGCGTCGTCAGAAAGTATCCAGTCGCGTAGCTCGCCCACAGTAAGCGAACGCACGGGTCCAAGCGCTAACGAGTCGTGTGCGTCTACGATCAACCGCGTCACCTCGTCATCTTCGTAGGGAACAACCTGCTCCGACAGAAAGTGCGCGAGGGGAAGATCGGCAAGAGCATACTGCGCGGCCACGCGCTCCTCGGCCGACTGTGCCGCCAAACCTGCGAGTGCATCGCCGCTGCGCAAAGGAGTTGCCTTGGCCAGCAGTTCGCGCAAATCCCTAAAGCGGTAGCCCCTGTTGCCGATACTGTGCTCAAAACCCATACAAGTGCATATAGACTAACCCGGCCGGCAGCTTTTGCTCACCGCGGGCCGATAGAGAAAATTATTGGCTCGTACAAATGGATTGATTCTCAGAGTGAAGGTAACGGCGAATTCGCAAGAATCGGCGGAATGTTCTGACCAGATCAATCGGCAGATGGGAAAACTCGGCCAGCGCAAGCCATCGCTCGTAGTCTTTGGGCTCGATGATCAGAGGGCAGCGTTTGTGGAACGGCTTTATGTGGAATTGAACGTCGCTGTCAACCGATTTGAATACTACCCCCGGTCTCGGTTGCCTCGATGCCTTATTGTCATTCTCCGGCAGCGCGATCTCATCGAGCGCGCACAAGCACTCGTACTTTTACTCCACATCTGGGTCGAATAGATCCAATTGTGGATCGGTTGCACTCGATTCCTCGATCCGTGTCGCGCGCATCTCTTCGGCTGGCGGTATACGAAGAAGATGAACAGGAGGCCGCTCTGCCAAGGTCAGGTATTCCTCGTAATCGCTCGGATCAAGAATCGTGGTCAGGCGATGGTGGATGGGTTGGATGAGTTCGTTTGGCTCGCCGGTGATCACGGCGAAGGTTGGTTCCCACTGATTGGTCTTCGGGTTCTTCCAGGTCTTCCAAACGCCGGCGATTCCGAAGGGTGCTCGGCCAGGGATCACGACCTCGTACTTCGGCTTTTTCTTTCCTCGCTCAGCCTTTGGCCATTCAAAGATGGCGTCGGCAGGCACGATGCAGCGCCGCTGTCGGAACGAGTCCTTCCAGAACTGCGCCCGGTCGATGCCTTCTGAGCGCGCCGTAAAAAGATGGCGATCAGGCAGTTTGAAGCCCCAGCGCATGAACCCGATCTTATGTTCTCCGGCTTCGCCGGTAAGAACGACGGGCTGGATGGAGCCAGGAGCGATATCGTCCTCAGGCTCCAGGTAGAGGCCCGCCAATTCCATCCCGACTTGAAAGACCTCGGCGATTCGTTGTTTATCGGAACGTCTGCGGTAGCGACCACACATTCCAGGCCAGTGTAGACGATAATGGCCGAGGCGCGGATTTGAATCCGACCTCTCGTCGTGAACAAGACATAACTAAAGCCTAGAAATCGGAGGGCGAATCGGTTGCCAGGCAATGGCCTTCATGCAGTACAACCGGGGGGAACCCCGTTGAGTCGCGCTTTAGTACAGCTCGACACGAATACTGCCAGAAAGTCGGTTTGGCGAATGGAATCCGTGACAGGTCGGGCTTAGAGGATCAGAGTTGGAAACGGCGTTTACGGAAACCTATTTTGTTTTCGGCACACAACTCAAACAGGATGAGCGCATTGGCTCGCGATGCGGTAATCGTTTACTTGCTGCCTCCTAAGAAAGCTAAGAATCTCGCTCAAAACACGGATTCAGCTTCCATTCCAATTGCGCAAGCTGGATTCGCGCAGAACCAGGCGCGGCTGCACCAATTCGCGGCATGGGCGCAGGGGTGTCTTGCTTTGTACTAGCCGGAGTGCCAGATGCGCCGCCCGCTGCCCGATGGATTGGCTGTCCTGATCCACCGAACTGAGAGGGACACGAAGAAAATCCGAGTAGGAAAGATTGCCGCATCCGACTACCACAATATCCTTTGGAACGTCTAACCCCGCCTCGAGAATGGCGCGCATGGCGCCAAGTGCCGAGGGATCGTTGAAGCAGAAGATCCCATCTGGCCGGGGATCGCACTCCAGCAACTGTCGCGCAGCATTGTAGCCGCCCAACTCGCCGCGATGATCGCCAGAATCGCCGAGGGAGACAGTGTGCCCTGGGTAGAGCGTCATGCCGGCGGAAGTCAGTGCATCGCGATACCCCGCGGCCCGGCCATCGGCGGTGCTCACTCTGGGACCGCGGATATGCACGATTCTCTGGCAACCCTGCGCAATCAGATGCTCGGTGGCCAGCACACCTACTGCATGGTCATCGACACCGACAAAGTTGGCGTCCAGACCATCAAACCGGCGATCCAACAATATATAGGGCGTCTTCATCTCTTCGATGCGGAGAAAACTCTCTACCGACGATTGCGCGGAGGCAATCAGCAGCACATCCACACGGCGGGCCAGCAGATGCTCAATCGCGTCCTTCTCCAGTTCAACATCTTCGTCAGAGGAAGAAATGAGCAGGCTGTAGCCGGTTTCACGTAGGACCGTCGAGATGGAGTGAGCTAAAGCCGCAAAAAAGGGATGAAGGAGGTCAGGCACAATCAGGCCGATAGTCCAGGTCTGGCCCGTTGTTAGCGCCTGAGCCGCCATGTTCGGATGATAGTTCAGCTCCTTCATCCGCTTCAGGACCCTCTTGCGGGTCGCTTCGCCGATGTCCGGGTGATTGCGCAGGACTTTGGAGACGGTGACGACCGAGATCCCCAGATCGCGGGCAATATCTTTCATTCGTACAGCCATGGGCGGTGATTCTCTCCGTCGGCGGTGCGCGCACTGCACAAGATGATCCGTCGGAAGCATATCACTTTAACGCTTACCGGACAGTTTCCCAATACGTGCATGTACGTTTACCGAGAATCGCATTTGACAGCAAGAGGATTCGAGAACTACGATTTGTGCGGTTAAGTAACCGGTAACTTTTGTGGATCAGGATCTTATGGATCAAGATTTTCCCGTACCCTGGACTCCGGCTGACGATGCCGTCGATCCTTCTCTGGTTCCTCAGCGTCTTCTTTCGACGGGCGCCAAAATGCCGGCCATCGGGCTGGGAACCTTCGGCTCAGACCACGTCTCTCATCAGGGCGTCGCCGATGCCGTCCTGGAGGCTGCTCGCGTGGGTTACAGGCACTTCGATTGTGCTTCGGTCTATGGAAACGAGGCCCACATCGGCGCGTCGTTCCAGAGGATGCTGGAGAGCGGGCTACGGCGCGAGAAGTTATGGATTACCTCAAAGGTGTGGAACGACAAGCACGACGAAGTGATTGCCTCCTGCGCGAAGACTCTCTCCGATCTGCGCCTCAATTATCTGGATTTGTATCTGGTGCATTGGCCATTTCCCAACCATCACCCGCCTGGATGCGATGTGAATGCGCGCAATCCCCATGCGGTTTCCTACATTCATGAAAACTATATGCGCACCTGGCTCCAGATGGAAGAACTGGTCGAGCGCGGATTGGTGCGGCAGATCGGTACCTCGAACATGACCATACCGAAGCTGAAACTCTTGTTGCGTGACGCGCGCATCCGGCCGGTGGTCAATGAGATGGAATTGCACCCCCACTTTCAACAGCCGGAACTCCTGGCTTTTCTCAACGAGCACGGAATCGCGCCGATCGGCTACTCGCCGATCGGTTCGCCGGCGCGGCCTGAACGGGATCGTACCGCCGGCGACACTGTGCCCACGGAGGATCCGGTGATCTTGCGGATCGCGAAGAACCATGGTGTTCATCCTGCCGTGATCTGCATCAAGTGGGCGGTTCAGCGTGGACAAACCCCGATTCCTTTCTCCACCACCCGGCGCAATTACCTTGCTAATCTCCGCGCGGTCACGCACGATCCGCTGAGCGAAGATGAAATGCGTTCGATTGCCGCCGCGAACCGCAACTGCCGCTTGATTAAAGGGCAGGTCTTTTTGTGGAAAGAGAACCAGAGCTGGGAAGCATTGTGGGATATGGATAGTGAAATCACACCGCCGTAGACGGGTTCGCGCTCTAATGGGACAATTTCATTTCGAAGCAATCATCAAGTGAGCAAGTGAATGAGTGGAAACGCGTAATTATTGCTATTTCACTTCTTCACCCTCCCACCGATATTGATTTTGAGCGGAGAGAAGCATGAGCAAAACGATGCGGGCGGCTTATCTGCCCGGAAACAGCAGCGTGGAAATGCGCACAGTTGAAGTGCCCGCTCCGGGTCATGGCGAAGTATTGCTGCGAATCGAGGCTTCCACGATTTGCGGCTCGGATATTCGCTGCATTTATCGAGAACATCTGGGCAAAGGCCCGGAGGGCTATCAAGGAGTCATTGCCGGTCATGAGCCTTCCGGACAGGTGGCCGAAGCAGGTCCGGGATGCCGCCGCTTCAAGACCGGCGATCGTGTGCTGGTCTACCACATCTCCGGTTGCGGAGTTTGCAACGACTGCCGGCGCGGCTACATGATCTCGTGCACCAGCAGTCAATATCGCCGTGCCTACGGATGGCAGCGCGATGGCGGCATGGCCGAGTATATGATCGCGGAAGAGAAGGATCTGATCGAATTGCCCGACGCGTTGACCTATGCCGATGGCGCGCAGGTCGCCTGCGGCTTCGGCACGGTCTATGAGGGATTGGAGAAGGTCGGCATCAGCGGCAATGATACTGTACTGATTACCGGGCTCGGTCCGGTCGGCCTGGCCGCCGGGGCGCTTTGCCGCAAGCTCGGCGCGGGGATGATCATCGGCATCGACGTGGTGCAGGAGCGGCTCGATCTGGCCCTGAAACTAAGGCTCTGCGACGTGGTCTTGCCGTCGAGCGCCGACAATGTTTCGCAGGTCCGCGATCTGACCCATGGCTTTGGCGTCGAGCGGGCCGTGGATTGCTCCGCCAGCGCCGAGGCTCGCGCCACCGCCATTCGCGCTACCCGAAAATGGGGCAAGATGGTGATGATCGGCGAAGGCGGGACCGTCTCCTTCAATCCCTCGTCCGACATCATACACGATCAAAAAACAATCTACGGATCGTGGGTCACTTCCACATGGCTCATGGAAGAACTTGTCGAGCGTCTCGTGCGCTGGAATCTCCACCCCGAAGAGATCATCACGCATCGCTTTGCTCTTGAACAGGCGGGGGAAGCTTATGCCGTGATGGCCTCCGGCCGCTGCGGCAAGGTCGCCGTTTGCCCAGGGAAGGGATAATCCATGGCCTCAACGCGCGCCACTCAAAATTCGCGGAGGGGAAAGAGCATTCTTTTTCCGGCCAACTATGCCACCCCCTTTCTGCTCGTCACCGGACTGTTTTTCCTATGGGGCATTCCCAACAATTTAAATGACGTCCTGATTCGCCAATTCATGAAGTCTTTCGATATTACCCGTTTTCAGGCGGGGCTGGTGCAATCGGCATTTTACATGGGGTACTTTCTGTTTTCGGTGCCGGCCGCGCTGGTGATGCGCCGCCATGGATACAAAACTGGCCTTGTCGTCGGCCTGCTGCTCTATTCTGTTGGAACATTTCTGTTTTATCCCGCGGCCATGGCGCGCAGCTATGGGCTCTTCCTGCTTGCGCTATTTGTCATTGCAAGCGGCTTGGGATTCCTCGAAACCGGAGCCAATCCGTTGATCGCGCAGATGGGCGATCCCGGCAATTCGGTGCGGCGGCTGAATTTTTCCCAAGCTTTCAATCCGATTGGCTCCATTGTGGGCGTGCTCATAGGCACGCTGTTCATCTTCTCTGGCATTGAACTGAAACCGGCGCAGATTGCAGGGCTCAAACTCGCCGGCACCTACGATGCCTACCTGCAGCACGAGACGATGCGCATCATTGCTCCTTATATGGTTCTGGGTGTTGTGGTGCTGATCTGGGCCATTCTCATTCTTCGCACCCCATTTCCCAAACTCGGCAGTGAAAATCAGGCCCAGGATAAGCAATCGCAGGGCAGCTATTTCAATCTGCTCCGCTATCCACACTTCCTGCTCGCCGTCGTTGCCCTCTTTGCCTATGAAGGCGCGCAGGTCGGCACCTGGAGCTACCTCATCCAGTACGCGCAGGACTACGCGCATCTTCCCGAGAAGGTTGCCGGGTATTTCCTTACCGGTAGCCTGGTGGGATTCGGACTGGGCCGTTTTTCCTCCAGTCAATTGATGAAGACCATTCCCGCCAACAAACTCATGGCCCTTTACGCCGCCATCAATTTCTTTCTGGTGGGCGTGAGCATCGCACTTCCCGGGTGGACGGGCCTGTGGTCGATCTTCCTGACCAGTTTCTTCATGTCGCTGATGTTTCCTACCATCTTTGCCTTGGGGCTGCGCGATCTGGGAGCCAACACCAAAGCCGGCGCATCAATCATCGTCATGGCCATCATCGGAGGAGCGATCTTTACGCCGTTGATCGGCTGGATCTTCCAGTCGACGCAGAGCATGGCTCAGGCGATGATCGTTCCCCTAGTCTGCTATCTCGCAGTGGGAGCCTATGCGCTGTGGGGAAGCCAGTTGGCCCCTCGCGCATCCAGCACCCCGACGCAGGAGGTCGCGCCATGAACGGCAATCCTCTTTCTCCAGCCGAATGCCAGGACAAGCTGCACGGCTGCCTGCCGATTTTTGGACATCG
>Ga0187890_10003929_pt1 | contig 10147 bp, 8 predicted proteins | sample June2016WEW_21_1_FD_133005 | JGI IMG/M metagenome (GOLD analysis project Ga0187890, IMG submission 133005) | Peatland microbial communities from SPRUCE experiment site at the Marcell Experimental Forest, Minnesota, USA - June2016WEW_21_10 | ecosystem: Environmental > Terrestrial > Soil >...
ATTGCGCACCTCCAGCTGCCTCAGCCACCGCCCAAACCCTGGCAAGCTGCTTATGGCTCGGTCGTCCGCGCCGCCTGCGACTTTCCGGCGATGGAAAATCTCTCAGTTTGGATTCACATTCACTGCAATAAACAGTCCCTTGAGCCTGGGCCCGGAACCAAAGGCAACCGCAACCTTCGCAAATCTTCAATTGCACGCGCACTTCCATGACCGATTCTCCGCATATCTTTCTTCTCCCGACGGAATTTTTTGATGCATGTTGTTCCCCGGGGTGTAGAGAACCAGGCCGGACAACTCAGGTTTCTCGTGTCCTGATGGGAGATTGCCGCCTGGGTTCTCGTGTTTTCTGTCATGACCATCGGCGCGCAGATCCTGGAATTCCCTTGAATGACCTTTCTTCGGCGCCCTAATGAAGCGCTCCAGTGTGGGAACGGAGATGCCGGCGAATTGAACTCATCCGGCAACGCTCAATCGCTTTCGCAAGAGGCAGAGTTCTGCCTGCCCCAAGCTGCTGGCGACAAAGCGTTTCCAAAAAGATTCCCACAAGTCCATGCTTGATCTAGTAACGCCAATGTAGGTTCATACTTCCTTTGCGTCAATGCTCGACTACCACTTTCCGGTCATTGCCTTCAAAATCTACGGCAAGGCGCTCAGAATTAAGGCAGATATGTCCATATAACTTTTCCCAAAGCAATGAGATGGGGTTTCGCTTCATTGCTGGTGGCGAATTTTCCACAAATGAACTTTACGCAGATGCACGAACGCCTTCGCCTTGAGCTGCTGCGCAGAATACAGCGGGGGACGGTCAGCGTCTCGCTGCTCGGTCGCCAGACCGGATTTGGACAGGCACATCTGTCTAACTTTCTGCACAGACGGAGACAACTCTCTCTCGAGGCCATGGATCGCATCCTGACCGCACAGCATCTTACGGTCGCTGACTTGCTGCCCTCCGCTGAGCAGTTGGAGCCCGAACCCAGGGGCGATGGAGTTTGCGCGGTCCCGGTTGTTTCACACGCTGCAGCGCTTTTCGAGCCTGTGATCCGGCCATCCGTCATTCAGTCACTCCTCTACCTGCCTGCGGTTGCGTTCGAGTCGGTTCATTCGCGCGCATCGGGCACCCGCCGCGCATGGGAACGGTTCGTCGCCATTCGCGTACCGGCGGTCGATGCTCCGGCGATGGACCCACTATTACTCCCAGAGGCGATAACGCTCATTGACCGGCATTACAATTCGCTGCTGCCTTACCGCCCCAATCGCGCGAATCTCTATGCGGTGCGGGATGGCGCGCACCTGAAATTCCGATACGTGGATTTTCTCGCCAGCCGTCTTGTGCTGCGCCCACACAACCTTGCCTTTCCCGTGAGCCTGATCGACGTGGGCCCGGAAGAGTCTCCGAACGAACTGCTGGTGGGAAGGATTGCGATGATCTTGAGCGAGCTATGATGGGTGGCCCGCGGCCGTGCACAAGTGATTGCGGTCGAGCATTAGGGCGTCATCATGCGCTGTATTTAGCGCTCGCCATATCGCGCTCGGCTTCGGCGACGTCCTTAGGCCTGCCGAGATCGCGCCAGTAGTATTCGTCGGCGCGGAAGGCGAGGATCGCTTCACCACGGGAGGCGAGACGCAGATAGGCAGGAATGATGGAGAATACGCCTTCCTCGGACAAACCGGCAAAGATGCGCGGCGAAACGACGTGAATGCCAGAAAAGGCAAGCGAGTTGACTTGTTGTGCTGGGAGGGCCCACTCGGTTTCTGCATCGCGACCGATGCGGCGGCCACAGAGCTGGTCATGCTCGTTGAACAGCAAGGGACGCGAAGTGTCGCGCCGCTGAACGGCCAGTGTGACGAGGGCGCTGCGTTCGATGTGGAGGCGCACCATGCTGGCCAGATCGATCATGCTGAGAACATCGACGTTATGGACGAGAAAGGGTCGGTCTTTGCTCCCGCCGTCTTCGAGAAAGAACCATGAGGCCTTCTTGAGGCCACCACCCGTATCGAGCAATTCCTCTTCGCGGGAGATTTCAATGCGCATGCCAAAGTTGCGGTTGGCCTGGAGGTAATCGACGATGCTGTCGGCGAAGTGGTGGACATTGACAATCACTTCGTCGACGCCAAAAGAGCGCAGGCGACTGAGGGTGATTTCAAGCAACGTACGGCCAGAAACCGTGACCAACGCTTTGGGGCGGTCATCGGTGAGCGGATGCAGACGCGTGCCCAGGCCGGCGGCAAAAACCATCGCTTTCATTTAAGCGGCCTCTCCGGACATGCCCAACTCTTCAAGCTCGATGTGACGGACGACGACTTCAATACCGGCTGTTCCGCGCAAGTGCTTTGCCAACTGCTCCGCCAGATAAACCGAGCGGTGCTGGCCGCCCGTGCAGCCGAAGGAGACCATCAGGCTGGAAAAGCCGCGCTGACGGTAACTAGCTACGCTGGCATCAACAAGCGCGATGACATGAGAAAGAAACTCGTGGACGCTCGGGAGCCGGTCGAGATATTCGACCACTGGCGCGTCCCGGCCGGTGAGGGCGCGGAATTGCTCTTCGCGACCGGGATTGGGAAGACTGCGGGCATCGAATACGAACCCGCCTCCGTTGCCTGACTCGTCGAGCGGCATGGAGTGGTGGAAGGAGAAGCTGAATATCTGAACAGTAAGGCCCGTACCGGGTGCGGCGTGGCGCTGCAGTTTTTCGCTGGACGACATTCTCTCAAGCGCGTCGAGAAGCTCCGGCAGCGCGATGGGCAGCTTAACATGTTCCGCGAGCCAGCGCAGGTTCTTAAGCGCGTATGGAACGCTTTGCAGGAAATGTGCTTTGCGTTCATAGAATCCGCGGAAACCGTACGCGCCTAACGCCTGCAGGATGCGGACATAGACGAAGGCGTAGTAGTGCTCCATAAATGCATCGCGCCTTAAGTCGATGAAACCGGCAAGGCAGTCCAGGTAATGGTCGAGCAGTTGCCGGCGCAATTCGGGCGGCAGATCGGCCTTACCGTCATAGAGAAGAGACGCGATGTCGTATTGCAGGGCGCCCTTGCGGCCGCCCTGATAGTCAAGAAACCAGGGCTGGCCATCGCGCAGCATGATATTGCGCGACTGAAAATCGCGATAGAGAAAGTAGTCGTGATCGGCGCCGAGCAGAAATTTGGTCAGGCGCGTGAAATCGAGTTCGAGAGCCTGCTCATTGAAGGGAATGCCGGCAAGGCGGAGAAAGTAGTACTTGAAGTAATTCAGATCCCAGGCGATGGACTGGCGGTCGAAACTCGCGCGCGGATAGCAGACTTTGTAGTTCAGGCCGCGGCCTGCTTCGACTTGAAAACGCGGCAGAATGGAGACGACTTTGCGGTAAGCGTCGATCACAGGCGAAGCGATGGTATCGCCGGAACGATTGGCACTGAGGAACTCAAACAGCGTCGTGTCGCCCAAGTCTTCTTCGAGGTAAGCGCCGCGGTTCAAGTCCTCTGCATAAATCTGCGGCACCGGTAAGCCGTGACGGCGAAAGTGGCGTGAGAATTCGAGAAAAGCGACATTTTCTTCGCGCACGGAATAGAGAATGCCGATGGCGGTCTGTCCCGCGCCGGCCAGGCGGACGATGACGCGCCCCGAGCCGCCGAGCTGGCCTTGCAGCGGCAGCACACGCTCTGGCGGCGACTGGAAGTGCTGCTCGAAGAGGCGTTTAAGAACTTCCATGAATGGCTGTTCGGGTTCGCTCAAGCTGCTTTGACAAAGATAGACACGCAGGGGAAGCTAGCGCAAGATTGGCAAGGCTCCCTCAGGCTGCGGTGATAGAAGACATGGAAGCGTCGACAACTGAGCGCTAGTTGGCATCGTGCGCTTTATCAACGCCGTCGAAGCGCACAAACGAGGAGTTCCAGTGCATCTCCACCGAGCCGGTGGGGCCGTTGCGCTGCTTGGCAATAATGATTTCCGCTTTGGCTCGATCGGCACTGGCATCGCTGTCGTCGCGATTGTAGTACGACTCGCGATGAATGAAGGCAACCACGTCGGCATCCTGCTCAATGGAGCCGGATTCCCGGAGGTCGCTTAGCATGGGCCGCTTGTCGTCGCGTTTCTCGTTGCTACGCGAGAGCTGAGAGAGCGCCATCACCGGAACCTGGAGTTCTTTGGCCATGGCTTTGAGGCCTCGCGAAATGGCGGAAACTTCCTGCACGCGGTTTTCATAGCCTTTTCTGCTGACACCTGGCAGCGATGCCGACATCAACTGCAAGTAATCGACGACGATGAGATCGAGGCCACCTGCGGTTTGCCTGAGGCGGCGTGCCTTGGCGCGCATTTCGGCGAGCGTGGCACCGGCCGAGTCGTCAATGAAGATGCGGGATTCGACCAGTTGTTCGAGCGCACTCTGCAGTTTTTGCTGATCTTCGCGCGGAATGAAGCCTGTTTGCAGCTTGCGCTGATCGACCCACGCCTGTGAGGCCAGCATGCGGCGCAGAAGAGACTCGCGGCTCATTTCGAGACTGAAGATGGCGACGATGGCGTTGTGGTAAATCGCGGCGTTCTGGGCGATGTTGATGGCCAGCGCGGTTTTGCCCATGGAGGGACGCGCGGCGACGATGATGAGCTCGCCCTTTTGCAAGCCGCTGGTCATGTGATTGAAATCGGTAAAGCCCGTATCGAGACCGGTTATTTCACGAGCGTGCTTGTAAAGGTTGTCGATGGAACCGAAGGAGTCGCGAACGACGACTTCGATGGGCTGCAAGCCCTGGTTAAGGCCGGCTTGGCTTACTTCGAGCAGCTGCGACTCGGTCTCATCGAGAACGCCAATGGCGTCCTGACTCTGGTCGGCGGCCTTGGCGATGGCGGCCGAGCAGATGCCCATGAGACGGCGCAACATGCCCTTGTCCTTGACGATGCGGATGTAATCCTCAATGACCGGGCGGCGAGGCAAACCCTCAGTGAGCGAGGCAAGGTAAGCGACGCCACCGACGGACTCGACCTCCTTGTAGCGCGCCAACTCGTTGGAAAGCGTGACGATGTCCACCGTGCGGCCAGTATCGATCAACTCGGTCATGCGCAAGAAGATACGCCGATGGGAGTCGAGCGAGAAGTCATCAGATTTCAGGGATTCGGCAGCCTCAGCGTGGGCGGCATTGTCGAGCAGGATCGCGCCCAGGATGGTCTTTTCCGCATCAAGGTTTGCGGGCAGGCCGGCTTCGAGGGTGAGGTCGGGGACGGTGGCCATTGGAAAGAGTGTAGGCCAGAACCGTCCCTTCTTGAGCCTGTGCGAATCCCGCGCGTAACTGGAAATTTCGGAAATCTGATCAGCCGAGGCGGCAGGGCGCGAATAGGCATCTTAAGTTGTTGGCGGCAGCGTTCGCTGGTGAAAAATCAGCGCGTGTCGGTAGGCGGCGCGTTGAGCCGCGCGAAGATCGTGTCGAAATTGCCGGTTTCGGCGGCGAAACGGAGGGTCTTCACATTTTCGACGCAGATTTCCGTCGGAGTCGGCTGAGCCTTGAGGATTTCCATGGCCTCGACGATGAATTTGTCGAGTGGCATGGCACGGGGATTGTTGAAGCCGTCCATGAGGTGGGTGGCGACGTAGGGCGGAATCAGCTCGATGACCTCGATGCCCGTGTTGCTGAGCTGAGATCGGAGCGAGAGCGTGTAGGAGTGCAGGGCGGCCTTGGTGGCGCAATAGGTGGGCGTGCGCGCCATGGGCAGAAATGCCAGGCCTGACGAGACGTTGATAATGGCGGCGTGCGGCTGCTTTTGGAGATGCGGCAGAACCGCTGCGGTAAGGCGAATGGGGCCCAGCAGATTGGTGGCAACGATGGCCTCGGCGTCAGCAAGGTCAGGCTGCTGCTCAAGAAGATTTTCGCGGCGCATGATACCGGCATTGTTGATAAGGATGTTGAGCGCAGGAAATTCAGCAATGGCCTGGGCGGCAAAGGCGCGGAGCGATGAAGGATCCTGCATGTCAACCGTTAGCGATTTCATGCCGGGATTTGCGGCGGTGGTTTCGTCGAGGGCGTGCCGCCCGCGGCCGGAGATGATGACCTGGTTGCCGAGAACGTGGAGGGCTTCAGCGAGGCCGCGACCAATTCCGGAGCCGCCGCCAGTGATCAGGATCGTGTTGCCGCTGGGATTCATATGAGAAGATGCCTCTGACTGGCATGATAGTCGGGCCACGTGATTGGAGTGTGACGGCGGCCACATGCTGCGAAGGAGCCAAGATGGGCGGCCGCACGAGACTCGTTACCAACTTGGGACTGGTGGGATTTGGAATGCTTCAAAATTGTTCGCTACCCAAGTAGCCCATAAGGATAATGGGGCATCGAATATGAAGCTCCGCCTCTTGCTGAGCAGCTTCGATTTCGACTTCGACTGATTCCAACCGGCGCAGCGCCGATAGGAGTCGAAGGAGGATGCCGCCGTGACAACCAAACGATTGAAAGTCGGTCACCTCCTGGCAGCTTCGCCTTCCCCAGCCGCTTCTCAGCTGCAAATCACCAGTTATGCAGCCAGATTTGCAAGCGTACAGGCAACCGCGAGCCGGAAGCTTCGCACGCGGGCAGAGTTGCACTCCGAGGCAGCCGTCAACCTTCGTCTTTTGGGAAAGGGCGTCGGTTGGGCATTCGGAATCGAAGGGGTAACGGCGCTGTGCCTGTATGCGGTCTGGTTTTTGTGGCATATTCGGCTGTAAGTCAGACCGAAAACTTCCGGGATCTCGAGGGACATAACCGGGTGCGCATCTGCCGTATTCCGGATGCTGCAAGAAAACAGGCGCAGTAAAGTTTTCGCGCAGCAGGCAATTCCATCGAGTGTCACCTCAATACACATTTCGTGGCATTTCGCGCTGGCGAACTGCAATTCCATCTACAAATCTGCGATGATAGCGAGATGTGCCAATGGGCACTTTGAACAGATAGGACCCACCGCCCAAGTGAAACCCGCAATGCGCCGCGTGGCGCTGATTTACAACCCGGCTTCAGGACAGTACTCCTCTCGAAGAAAAGCAGCTGTCGGCGAGATCAAGGCCGTGCTTCGTGAAGCGGGTGTCGCGTCAGAGGCATTCGAGACTGGCGCACCGGGCAGCGCCACCACTATCGCAAACGAGGCAGTTAAAGAAGGCTACGATACGGTCCTGGCTTGCGGTGGCGACGGCACAGTTCACGAAGCCGTGCAGAGCCTTGTGGGCACCGACGTGGCGCTGGGGGTGGTTCCGCTGGGCACTGCCAACGCGCTGGCTGCGGATCTTGGATTGATTGCATCGCCGGCCAAAGTGGCACGCATCTTGCTCAATTCGGTACCTGCACGGGTTTCGGTAGGGCGCATTCACTATGCCGACGCTGCCGGCAATCCGGGTTCGCGGTATTTCGTCGTGGCGGCGGGGGTCGGCGCGGATGCACTGCTGATGTCAAGACTCGATACCCGGTTGAAGCGACGCCTCGGATACGTTCTCTATCTCATTGAGGCATTTCGGATCTGGGCAAGTTCGTCGTTTCCGCTGTTCGAGGCACAATTGCCGTCGAACGGAAATGGCGGCGGGCGCGTGGTAGAAGTTTCTCAGTTGCTGGCCGTACGGGTGCGCTCATTTGGTGGCGTATTGCGGACACTTGCTCCGGGCGCGAGTTTGCGCAATGGCAGCCTGAGCATGCTGGCGTTCAAGACGCAAAGCAGGTTGCATTACATGTCGTTTTTGCTCGCGGTGATTGCCGGGCGCCATACGTTTAACCGTTCGGTGGAGCTGATGGATTCCCCGTCAATTGAATGCCGGATGCGCAATGGCTCCTCCGATCAACTCTTTGTCGAGGCAGACGGAGAGGTTTTGGGCTCCCTGCCAGTGCGCCTCGAAGTCGTGCCGCACTCTCTCACGCTGCTGATTCCGCCGGGCGTGAAGCCGTGATGACTTGGTGACGGTCGCCTTAATCCTGGTAGAGATAGCCTTTCGCAGTTTCCAGAAAACTTCGCAAATCGTTCTGCTTCCAGCCGTCTAAGCGATTCAGTTCGCGCGCCAAAATATCCGCGACAACTGGCGCGGCATCGATGGCGGCGCGTGCATCGAGGAATAGAGCACGCGTGCGCCGGGCGAGCACGTCCTCGACCGTTCGCGCCATTTCATAACGCGCTGCCCAAACGACTTCGCGCAGCCGAAAAGGCAGGCGGGGGTGCAGCAAGGCGTCAAGATTCGAATGTTGGGGGCTCGAGCTCTGGGCAGAGAGAGCGCGAAGCGCGGGCAGATCGGACCCGTAGACAGTCTCCCATGTGGAATTCGCAGAGCTCGCTTCGGAAGTCCATCCATGAATCTTCAACTCAAGGGTTGGGGAGGAACGTTTGGGGAGCGCTGCTACCTGCGCGGCACGATCCACTGTGTCTTGACCCATTCTGCGGTAGGTCGTCCACTTCCCGCCGGTAACGGTAATCAGGCCGGAGGCGGAAACCATGATGGTGTGATCGCGGGAAAGCTTTGACGTCTTGACGCCGCTTTTGCGGACCAACGGACGCAGACCCGACCAAACGCTGAGAATTTCTTCAGGGCGCGGCGCGCGGCCCAGGTAACGGGCAATGTGGTTGCGCAGGAATCGCTTTTCCTCGGGGAGAGCTCGCGGCTCAGGCGACGTGGTGTCAACGGGCACGTCAGTGGTTCCGACAAGCAATGCGCCCAGCCATGGGATGGCGAACAGGACGCGCCCGTCTTCGGTTTTAGGAATCATGAGCGCGGTATTTCCAGGAAGGAAAGTGCGCGGTAGGACGAAATGCGATCCCTGGCTGACGGCCAGAAACGAGCCGCGCGGACGGCCGTTGAGCGCGAGCGTTTCCTCGGCGTGAACGCCGCACGCATTGATGACCGCCTTGGCCTGCAGGTCGAAGACCGCGCCGTCTTCCCGGTCATGGACCTGGATACCGACGATTCTGCCGCCCCTCTCGATCAGGCCGGTGGCTTCAACGTAGTTGATGGCGGTTCCGCCAAGGTCCTCGAGTGTCCGCAGCAGGGCGATGGCATAGCGGGCGTCGTCAAACTGGCCGTCGTGATAGAGGATTCCGCCGCGCAGATGGTCGTCCTTCAGTCCGGGTAGCTTCTCCAACGTGGTCTCGCGGGAGAGCAGCTCCGAACGGCCAAATGACAACTTCCCTGAAAGCCGTTCATAGATCTTGAGGCCGAGGCCATAGTAAGGAAGCGAAAGATAGCTATAAGCGGGGACGACAAAGGATAAATCGTGGACCAGATGCGGTGCGTTGCGCAACATGTGGCCGCGCTCTCGCAAAGCGTCAAGAACCAGCGTCAAATTCATCTGTTCCAGGTAGCGCACGCCGCCGTGGACGAGCTTGGTGCTGCGGCTGGAGGTCTCCTTGGCGAAGTCGGAGCGCTCCACAAGGAGCGTGTGGTAGCCGCGAGCGGCGGCTTCGACTGCGGCACCCAGGCCGGTCGCCCCACCGCCAATCACCAACACGTCCCGCGGCGCTGAAGTAGCGCCCAATTGGCTGAGGATTTCCTGTCTTGCGGCCACGCCTGTTCCTTTCTTTCAAATCGTATTGCTGACGGAAAACAGCACGGTCGGAGGCGAGCCACGAGTGGACACAAAGGATTTGCGTCGCGAACCGAAAGGCCGCTTTCGATCAAGGTCAATGGCTGGTTTTTCCGCCCAGGCTCTGGTCTCTCAGTGGGCGTAACCCGGATGAATCCGGGGAACCTAAAGGACGTGCCGGCCACGATCGCGTGCCGGCACGCGGAATTCTATGCCAATTGTCAGATTAGTAAATCACCTTCAATGCGAACTGGATCACGCGCGGGGTGAAGGTGCTAGAGGTTTGGCCGCCACCGCTGGCATAGGAAACGGTGTTCGCGTTCGCGGGCTGCGTGCCGGAGATGTCGGGGTTGGAAGTCGCAGGCAGATAGAGGTTGGTGTGATTGAAGATGTTGTAGAGCTCAGAACGGAACTCGATCTGCACGCCTTCTTTTGGCGTGTTGAAACGCTTATTGAAGTCGAGGTCGGTCTGATACAGCGGTGGAGTGCGCCCCGGGTTGCGCGACATATTGCCGAATGGAGGCTGAAGAATGCCATTGGCATTATCGATTGCGGGAATCTGGACGGCATTGAAGTTGATGTATTGGACTGCGCCTGTGTTGGCTACCCGCACACTGCGCCCCTGCGTGAGAGGCACGCCGGGCACTTTGTTGGGGCGATA
>Ga0187890_10003935_pt1 | contig 10138 bp, 9 predicted proteins | sample June2016WEW_21_1_FD_133005 | JGI IMG/M metagenome (GOLD analysis project Ga0187890, IMG submission 133005) | Peatland microbial communities from SPRUCE experiment site at the Marcell Experimental Forest, Minnesota, USA - June2016WEW_21_10 | ecosystem: Environmental > Terrestrial > Soil >...
CGCGGCCCGTTGGGATCGAACTTCGGCAGCGATGCCAACCAGGCTACGATCGGCAATTCCGATTACAACGCCCTGCAAATCACACTGCGCCATACCAGCAAACGCGTGAATGTGCTGGCCGGATACACCTTTAGCAAATCGGAAGACGACGCTTCAAACGCAGGTGAAGAGGTCAATCCGCTCGATCCGGCGCTCAGCAAAGCTTTGTCCGGATTCGATGTGACGCATAATTTTGTAGTCAGCTACAGCTACGAAATTCCGATCGATCGATTGTTTCGGGCCACCAACCGTTGGACGGAAGGCTGGGAGCTTTCCGGAATCACGCATTTCAGCACGGGCCTTCCCGTTACGCTCGTCAACTACGGCGACAATTCTCTGTTGGGCACGGAACCGAATGGCGTCAACAACTACGGCGTCGACGAGCCGGACTACACCGGCGGTCCGATCGATTTGAATCGCAATCCCCAGAATGGAGAGCCCTATTTCAACACCGCCGCTTTCACCCAGAACGCCTTGGGCACGCCGGGCAACGCTGCGCGACGCTTCTTCTACGGCCCGGGGATGGACAATTACGATATGGCGCTGCTAAAGAATCTGCGCCTAACCGAATCGAAATCTTTCCAGTTTCGCATCGAAGCGTTCAACATTTTCAATCACGCGCAGTTCTTCCGTCCGCAATCCGTTGACGGCAATATCGCCAGCTCCACCTTCGGCCAAGTCGTCAGCGCAGATCCGCCCCGCCTTGTGCAGTTGGGCGCGAAGCTCCTCTTCTAGAAATAATCCCCTTCGTTGGCCGCTCTCGCCGCAACTGCTACAATCTAAAATTCCAATCTTTCGTTGAGGCGGCTGATGGCGCGAGTTTTTCCGTTCCAGGCTTATCGCTACAATCCGGCGCGTGTAAAGCTGGCTGAGGTCGTCACGCAGCCTTACGACAAGATCACGCCTGCCATGCAGGAGCGGTATTACGCCGCGAATCCATACAATTTAATTTCCGTCGAGAAGGGCAAGGCGCACGTGGACGATTCGCCTGCCGATAATGTCTACACGCGCGCGGCCCGGGCGCTCGAAGAATGGATCGGCGCAAGCGTTTTGCTGCGCGACTCGCCTCGCTGTGTTTACGCCTACACTCAGAAATATACGGCGCTGGGCGAATCCTTCGTGCGCACGCGCAAAGGTCTGATTGCGGTCGGCCAGATTGAGGATTATTCCGCGGGCGTGATTTTTCGGCACGAGCAGACCCTGTCCGGTCCCAAAGCCGATCGCCTGGAATTGCTGCGCCACACAAAAACGCACACCGGCCAACTCTTCATGCTTTACACCGACCCGGCGCGCCGCGTGGACGCGATGCTGGACACATTTTCCCAGGCCGCGCCCACCGCCGAAGCTCGCGACGATTTCGGCGTTCTGCACCAACTCTGGGCGGTCAACGATCCCGCGGTGATTCAATCCATCCAGAACGAACTCGCCGATAAAAAGCTGGCCATTGCCGATGGCCATCACCGTTATGAAACCGCGCTCGCCTATCGCGATGAATGCCGCGCGCGCATGGGCAAAATCGATCTGCGCGTCCCGTACGAGCGCGTGATGATTACGCTTTTCAATACCGCGGGCGAAGGCTTGATCGTTCTGCCCACGCATCGCGTGGTTTCGCGCTTGAGCGGCTTTTCATTTGAGCGCTTCCGCGAGCGCGTCGCCGGCCAATTCGATTGCAAGTCCTACGCGTTCGCCGATTCCACTGCGCGAGCCGCGGCGTTCAGCAAGTTCCGCGGCGATCTCGAGAAATCGAAAGGCGAGCGGCCCGGCATCGGCGTCTATGCCGGTGGCAACGCATTTCATCTCTTCACTCTGCGCGCCGATGCAAATTTAGAAACGCTGCTGCCGGACGTTTCCGCCACGCAGCGCCGCCTGGACGTCGTGCTTCTCCATCGGCTGTTGCTCGAGCGCGGATTGGACGTTACCTCGGAGGCGGTAACGGGCGAGCACAATCTTACGTACGAACGGGAAATGGAAGCCGCGATCGACGCGGTCGATAACGGCCAAGCGCAACTGTGCTTTTTGCTGAATTCAATTTCCGCGGACCAGGTCGCGCGCATCGCCTTCGCGGGCGAAGTGCTGCCGCAAAAATCCACCGATTTCTACCCGAAGCTCCTCAGTGGATTGACGCTCTATCGTTTGGAATAATTGCAACAATCTGCGGACGCCGGGAACGATTCGCGCAATTTTGCGCGCGAACGCGAAGATGCGGGCCAACAAATTAGCGAGAAGGAATGGTCCGCAGACCGAGGCCGCTGCGGCTTGGCCCGGTCTGCGGATCGAAGCTCGAAACCGCTACTTAGAGAAACTTGCGATGGCCGCGGCTTCTGAATCGTGCACGTCGAAGACGGTCAACAATTTCGTGACCTGCAAAATCTCCTGGAACTTCTGCCCAAGGTTGGATAGGCGCAGCGAAGCGCCCTGTGTGCGCGCGCTGTGGTGCGACGCCACCAGCGTGCCAAGCCCCGCGCTGTCGATGTAGGTCACATTCGCCATGTTCAGAACTATTTTCTTCTTGCCGGCTGCAAGCAGAGCCTTCACGCGCTCGCGCAACGCGTTGCTCTCTTCGCCCAGCACGATGCGGCCATCGAGAGTCAAAATCGAAATACCGCTTTCTTCCCGGTCCGTAATTTTCAGTGCCACCTTGCGTCCTCCTCTTCCTCTTCCCACCCGCGGGGCGCCGGCCAATGCCCCGCTCGATGGGCTCAGTAGAAATCAGTAGAAATCAGAACACGACATATAATACCCGCACCGCGTGCAGATCATCTTGCACTTATGTGGCTCAAGCCTCGCCGAGCAAGAAGGGCAGAAGCTCGCCGCCGCCTCTTCGCGGTAACGCGCCTGCTCCCGCGCGTTCGCCTGCCCCGCATTCGGCCCCGATTTCACTCCCGCGTTTGCGTTGGTATCGAGCAATGGGAGTTCGGTCGCAGACCGATAGAGCGTTGCTTATAACACAACCGCGTCCGCTCTGGGAAGCGCCGCCTGGCCCGGCGCCCACGCCACCCCGTGCCCGGCGCCTCGCCGTGTACAATAGTGGGGAGGTGATCCCGCATGGCAGGCTACACGGATGAGCACGCTCGCGCTGGTATTCGCGCCCGGCTGCCGAAACTCGAAACTTGGCCGAATCAATTTCCCGGCTACACTATCGTCACCCGTTTTCCGGAATACACCTCGATCTGCCCGAAGACGGGCATGCCGGATTTCGGCTCGATCATGATCGAATACGAGCCGCGCCGGCGATGCCTCGAACTGAAGTCCCTGAAGACGTACATGCTCGCGTATCGCAACCTGGGCATCTTTTACGAAAACGCCGTAAACTGTGTTCTTCGGGACATCGTAGAAGCGGCCCATCCTGTATGGTGTGTGGTGCGCGGAGACTTTACGCCGCGCGGCGGATTGACCACTTCGGTGGAAGCGCGCTGGCCGCGCTCATCGCAGCGCGCGCGAACCGCCCGCAGCTGACGCGCATAGAAAAAGAGAGACAACCCGGACAGGCTTCGAGATAATCTAATCGCTGCTACGATTCGTTGCTGCGGTTTGCTGTCCTGGCACGCCAATCTCCAAGGAGGAAGGCAGTATGAGCACGATTCCAACTGGGCCCGAAACTCACGAGCACCTGGTTTACGAAGCGGCGCCAATCCCGCGCTGGATTTACGCGGCGCTGATCGCTTTGGCGCTTCTGGTCGCCTACCTTTTCTACGCTGGCTACACGCAGCGCGATAAGTTGCAAACCGCGTTAACGGCGGCGACCAATCAAGAAGCGGTGCTGGCGGCCGAAATCGATCAATCGAATTCGCGCGTCGCCGATATGCGTGCGAAGCTCGAAGTGACGTCGCAAAAACTCGGCTTGACGGAAGACGAATTGGCGCGCGCGCGCACGCTGGCCGAATCCATTAAGCAGGAGCAGAAGGACAGCGACGCGCAGCTCGCGGCGCAGATCGGGCAAGTGCAGACGCAAACCGCTCAGCAGATCGGCGCTGTTTCGACCGATCTTTCCGGCACCAAGACCGACCTCTCAGCCACGAAGCAAGATCTGGCGGCGACCAAGGCGCAGCTTACGAGTACGATCGGCGACCTGGGCGTGCAGAGCGGGCTGATCGCGCACAATGAGGGCGAGGTGCAGGAATTGCAGCGCTTGAATCAGCGCAACATTTTCCAGTTCAATATCAAGAAGACCAAAGATCCCACGCGCGTCGGACCGATTCAAGTGAAACTCGAAAGCATGGACCCGAAGCGCAACAAATATACGATCATGGTGACCGCCGACGACCGCGCGACCGAGAAGAAAGATAAGACCGCGGAGGAGCCGGTTCAGTTTTACGTCAAGGGCGCCACGCAGCCGTACGAAATCGTGGTCTTCGACGTGAGCAAGGATCACATCGCCGGATATCTATCGACGCCGAAAGAAGGCGGCACGTCTGGTGCGGCGCCAGCGACACCGGCAACGTCCACGCAGAAATAATTTCCGCTAAATTCTTCACGCCGAGTTTTTTGTGCGACGGGGCTCAGTCGAAATCCTTAAGCGCCTGAGCCCACTCGCGCAACCTGCGATCCGCCAACGCGAAAACGGTATCGGGCTCGAAGGCGCCTTTGGCGTCTCGCGCGCCGGCTTTCACTCCGGTGAGAATTTCGATTCCTTGTTCAACCGTGGATATGGGCAGGATGTGGAATTGGCCGCGGGCCACGGCTTCGATGGTATCGTCGCGCAGCATTAAGTCTTCGATGTTTTCCGCGGGAATGATCACGCCCTGTTTGCCGGTGAAGCCGAGCACGCGGCAAACGTCAAAAAATCCTTCGATCTTCTGATTCACGCCGCCGATTGGCTGAATATCGCCCTGCTGATTCACCGAACCCGTGACGGCGATTTCCTGGCGAATCGGCAGGCCCGAGAGCGCGGAAAGCAGCGCGAACACTTCGGTGGAGCTGGCGCTATCGCCTTCGACGCCGGAGTAGGATTGCTCGAAACACAAGCTGGCGGCCAGCGAGAGCGGCTTATCCTGCGCGAATCGCGAGCGGAGAAAGCCGGCGATGATCTGCATGCCTTTATCGTGCAAGCGGCCGCTCATGCGCGCCTCGCGCTCGATATTGATCAGGCCGGCTTTGCCGAGCGAAGCGGAGGCCGTGATGCGAATCGGCTTGCCGAACGAATAGCCGCCGATTTCCGCGACCGTCAAGCCGTTCACCTGGCCGACGCGCGTGCCGGAGACATCCATCAGCAGCGTGCCTTCTTCGATCATTTCGCGGATTTTGGTTTCGATCAGGTTGTGACGCTCGATGCGCGCTTCGCGAGCCGTGCGCACGTGCTCCGCAGTCACCAGCGTTTTGCCGGCTTCGCGCGCGGCGTAGCACGCTTCGCGCGCCAGATCGGCCAGATCGGCGAAGCGCGCGGTGACTTTGTTGCGCCGCCCCGCCAGGCGCACGCCGAATTCGAGCATGGCGGCGACAGCGCTGCGATCGAAGGCGAGCAGATTCTCTTTCTCTGAAAGTTTGCGCAGACGGCCGCCGTACTGGCGGATCACCGTGTCGTTCAATCCCATTTCTTCGTCGAACTCGACGCGCACTTTGAAAATCTTCCGGAAGTCTTCGTCGTTTTCGTAGAGCAGCTCGTACATATCCGGATCGCCGATCAAGATGATCTTCACGTTGATCTCGACGGGCTCGGGCTTCAGCGCCGATGCGCCGAACGGGAAGAAAAGATCGAGGGGCTGGCTATCGACGCGGCCGTGGTTCAGCGTGCGCTTGAGCGTGCGCCACACGCCGGCCTCGGCCAGGGCATCGAGCGCGTAGAGAATCAAATATCCGCCGTCGGCGCGCAGAATGGAGCCGGCGCGCAAGTCCATGAAATCGGATGTCCAGCCGCCGCGCGAATCGTAGGATCGCTGAATCGTGCCGAAAAGATTGGCGTAGGTCGGCGTGGTTTCAAAAATCACGGTCGAGCCATTCAGATCGTCGTGCGCCAGCAAAATGTTTACGCTGTAAACGCGGAACGGATCGCGGTCGGGCGTTTGCCATCGTGGAGAGCCGTCGGTTTGCGGCGGGCTGCCGGGCTCGGGCTCTTCGCCTTCGCGCTCCTTGAAAGGATCGAGATTGTCCAGGATGTTGTGGCGAACTTCTTCAAGATATTCGGCCACATGCGCGCCGGGATATTTTTCTTTCAGCTCTTCGATCACGCCATCCACCAGCACGGAGGCAGCTTCCTGCTCGAGGTAGCTGAGTTCGCTGGCGAGTTCGCGCGAGAGCGTGAGCGTGCGGCGATATACCACCGTGAATTCCTGGCGGAACTGCTCGTACTTGCGTTCGAGGTCTTCGGCCGTCGCGGTCTCGAGTTTTCCTTCGTTCACAAGCTTGGGCATGTCCTCGATGGGGACCATTTGCCCTTCGAGCACGGGGAAAATTTCCGGCAGCGCCACGGCGCCCACTTGCATGTGGCCCAAAGCGAATTGATCGCGCGCGATGCGCCGCGTGAAATCGTCCATCAACTCTTTTTCGCGGATCGTGAAGCGCTCCACGATGCGGTTCTTTTGCCGCTGGAACGGTTCGCCCTCAAAAACCTGCGGAATGCGCCGGCGCAGAAACTCGATGCCGGATTGCACGTCCTTGCGGAAACTGGTGGCGAAACCCGGCGGAAGCGTGATCAGCCGCGGGCGATCAGGATTTTTGAAATTGTTTACGTAGCAGCGATCCAGCGACGTTTTACGAGGCGGATCGAGTTCTTTGATCATGCGTTCGATCATTCCGCCGCGGCTGGTGCCGGCCATGCCGCAGACGAACATGTTGTAGCCGCGCGCATCGAGTTGCACGCCGAGCTTCAGCGCGCGCAGGGCGCGATCCTGGCCGATCATGCCTTCGATCTGCGGCGCGGTGGCCGTGGTCTCAAAGGGAATGCGCGCAGGATCGCAGCGCCAGCGAAGTTGATCGGGCGGCAGCGGCGTTGCTTGCGGAGCGGATTTCAGCGCCATAAGGGTCGATTCGCCGGCTACTCTAGCACATGGCGCGGCAGGAGGGGGCAAGGGTGCAGCGTTTAGTTTCCATCGCGCGTTTCGAGTGCGCCTTTGCGGGACAAGTTCGCAACGCGCCGATGCAGACGGCGCCGCACGATCACGCGCTGATCGGCGAATGCTCGCGCCGCCGACGGGACTGGCCGTGCGAGGCCGATTGCGGGCGCCGGCCGGTTGACAATATGCGGTGGGGTACCCACACCCCCGGTATGTTTTTGTTAGTTTATTCAAAACGCGGGACTTCCAGGGAAAGAGTGCGCATGAGTGTGAATAGAAGGGAGTTGAAAATGATTAATTTCAGTGAGTTGTACAGGCCGCTGCATTCGAGTGAAAACAGACACGTTGAAGGGATGGTTTTGTACACACGAACGCTGCTTGGACGGGACAATTTTGCACCGGCGAGCGCGTGGGGCGGTGCGGGTTGCCGCCACGATGAGTGGCGAGAGTGTGCGTTTGCGATTCATGCGTCATCTTAGCACGACAGGTACTCACATGTCAAGATATCTACAAGGTATTCGAATACGAAAGTTGTGGAAATTCATTCGAATGGAGGGAAACAGGGAGGGACAAACTTGAACAGTGCCCCCCCCGGCTTCCTCGCGCCCTATGGCGGGCGGTGCGCATCACTTCTAGACGCCCATTTTTTTCCAGAACCGGGAACTTTCGCGCTTGCTCTTGAAGTTTTCCACGAGGTCGTCTCGGACTATCCGTAGGAGAGTTTTTCTCACGATAAATGAAAGCGAATCATCAAGGACAGTGATGAAATTCACAGGTCCGGCCAGGCCTTGTCTCCCGCCTTCCGCCCCGAAATACTTGTCGGGAATCCGGTCACCATGAGCTATGCAGTTCCGCACGATATTCACGTCGTCAAGGACGTCTTTGATGGTTAGACGGTTTGGTTCGATGAACTCAACGTCGGGCTGCTCGTCCGGATCGTATATAAAGGGTGTTCTCGCCTAGGAAGGCTTTCACCCGCGGGACCAACTCTTTCGCTCTGTGGGAATACAGGGCATGAAGCGCCGCGGAGCCCCAGTAGAGGTACCGCCCTTTCCAGTCGTTGACTTCGTATCCCATATAATAATATTGGGTTGCCATTCTGAATGGCCAATAGGGGCCCTGCATAGCGTTGAGGAAGATGGGCAACAGTCTTCGCAGTTCTTCTAGATCTCTGTTGCGGACCGCAAACAGTTTAAGAGCTTCCGGGACGTCTATCGTGTCGTGAGGGAAGGTCGTTAATCCGGTGGCGCCAATGACGCCGCCTTCAAGATTTCTCCGGACACTGCCGCACCTTCGATGCGGCCGGATCAGTCTCAGTAAGCAGAATGTATTATTTAACAATTCCTCCTTATTCTTGCTCTCGGGGTCGTCGTGTGGAAATGGTAGGTAATATCGATGGACGATGCCATGTTTTGTTTTGGACGTAAAATAGCGGAGTTGATGTAACCCTACGTCGGTTTTCATGTGTTCGAAGTCGGACGGGGGGAGGAGTGACGAAACGTCGGCGACTTCAACTCCCGTCGTTATGTCAAAGGGTAATTGGGACACGTCGAAGACCGGCTCCCTTATTCGCTCGAGAGGGATAAGTTGAATCTCAATCCGATTTGCGTCTCCGTTCACTTCACTTCTTCCTTTCGCTCAGGCGCCGGAGCGCGCGGACGCCTGATTGTTTCTGCGGGTCGCTTAGTGATGCTCAGGCGGATGGAGTGTACCATCCCGGGAAGTACTCGCGATGTGCCCCAAGGCTCCGGGATTAGAACGGCCCCCGGATGTAGCGCGGAGCACCAATCGGTGGTATGAGCGACGGTCAAGCGAGGTTACCGCGCGAACGGATTCCTGTATGAGCGAGATTGAAATCGTCTTTTCGGTGAACGAATCTGCGGAGGGCGGGTACGAAGCCCGCGCTCTGGGGTATTCCATTTTCACTCAGGCTGACACCCTTGAAGAACTCCGGAAGATGGTGCGCGACGCGGTAAGGTGCCACTTCGAGGACGGGGCGAAGCCTTCCGTCATTTGCTTGCACTGGGTCAAGGATGAGGTTTTCTCTGCTTGAAACTTCCGCGCGATATTACGGATTGTGCCGCCCCTACGTGTGTGCGTGAGAACTACGAGTCGTGGCCAGGAATTGTGTGGGGCCAGGCGTTGATTCGCAACATATTGTGGTCACGACATGCAAAAACTGGGTTCTCACGCACACGCTACAGGGCTGCGAGAATCACTTGCGACTACTCTCGGCGACGCTCATGGTTTCACGGCTGCGGTTTGGGTGGTTTTCACCAGCTTTTGCAGGTCATAACCCTTCGCGGGCAATTGCTGGGTGATGTTTTGATAGACCGAGTCCGGCAGCGCGGGCGTGCGGCTAAGAATCCAGAGGTAATGGCGCGAGGGTTCTCCGACGACGGCGTATTCGTAGTCGTTGCCGAGCTCAATGATCCAGTAGTCGCCGTAGAAGGGCCAGAAGAACGTTACCTTCAATTTCGCGTTCGTGGATGGGTCCACAATTTTCGCGGTGCCTTCGGATTGCTCAATCGAGCCGGCGCGGTTCGTGCATGCGTTTACGACGCGAATCCGGCCATTTTGTTTAATGGAATATTCAGCGGTTACGTCGCGATCGCATTTTCGCTCGAAGCTATTGGAATAGCGCGCGATTTCGTACCACCGGCCGACGTATCGATTTAGATCGACGTGGCGGGCAGTTTCGAGTGGTGGTTCAGATGAGGCCATCAGTAGCCCTGCCACAAAGACAATCACGCTCGCAAGCATGCTGACACTTCGCATCGGCATGAGCAATTGTCTCACGTCGGCGCGGCGGCGGGTGAAAGGCTGTGTCGCCGTACAGGGCTTTTCGGATTGGTGTCCGTTATGGTGGACGAGGGCGACGCGAAAATCGGGCAAAGCGGCGGAGAGATCCCTCGTCGAGGACTCCTCGGGATGACGGGCGCGGGGCGAGGCGATTGGGGCCTCGGGGATTGCGTTCCGTTTGTGCCGCCCCTACGAGTGTGCGTGAGAACCAGCTTGAGTTTGAAAAGGAAATAGTGCAGTAAAGAAGCATGAGCCGATTTCTACCGTACAGCCCAGATCAGGCGTATTTGTTGCCGCCCAATGTGCAG
>Ga0187890_10003938_pt1 | contig 10134 bp, 10 predicted proteins | sample June2016WEW_21_1_FD_133005 | JGI IMG/M metagenome (GOLD analysis project Ga0187890, IMG submission 133005) | Peatland microbial communities from SPRUCE experiment site at the Marcell Experimental Forest, Minnesota, USA - June2016WEW_21_10 | ecosystem: Environmental > Terrestrial > Soil >...
CACGGATTTGAAACTTATAGAGGTCAAGCAAGATGGCCCAAACCGTCGCTTCGCTTACCTCGTGAAGGACCTGGTGCTGCCACACGCCGGCCTGCTCCAAATCGAAGTGACCTTCGCAGGTAGCGTGACCATCGCTGACCAAGCATTTGACTTCTAGCCTGGGTAACGTCGAGAATGCTGCGGGCGTGGCTTGTAGATCACCCCCCACGAGAGCTCGTATGCCCCGCCGCGCAGAAGGCCGGTTCTTCGACTCAATGTTCCCCCGAGCCTGAACCAAACAGCCGGACGAAAGCCTGTAACGTGCGCCGTGCGCCGAGGCAATAATCAATTGCATCAAGGACGGTCGATTTCCCGCCGTCGCCTGGACCGACAATGCAGTTAATTCCCTCGCGCGGCAGCCAGCTTAGCGCTTTTATGCTGCGGAAGTTTTCGATTTCTATCGCTCTTATTATTGTCATTGTCTTCTTTTTCCCGAGCGCGATATTAAATCCCGTTACGAGGTCGCCCTTGCGGCCCTCGCCACTTTTGGCAGACTGAGGCAGGTGGCGGCATTTTTCTCACCGATCAGCGCGACGACCCGCTCGATTGCTTCGGGCGGCACCCGCATCCGTGCGATGGCCAAGGCGCTGACTATTGCGTCAATTTGGCCTTGCGTGCCGAGCGCAGCAGCTACCGCGTCATGCATCAAGAGTTCGACTGTCGAAACGACGACGAGGCCGGGATAAAGGGCGGCGCAAAGCGTTCTGGCCTTGCGTTCGTCAATCAGAGCCGCCCCGCCTGTTTCGTGCGCGCAGGCAATTGTGGCTGCCTCGACGTCATCCAGCGTGCGCAGGGTTGAGCCATCGATCAAAGACTCATAGACCGAAGCGCCCGCAGAACCGACTTGAATCCGCTTTACCAATCCTGCGTCGATCAGTTCCAATAACTGCCCATGATCGCGGTGGCCGTTTCGGACGCCTGCCTCCAGCTCGGCACACGCATTCTCCGAAACGGCAAATGAAGCCGGAAGCGCCCTGATGATTTCAGCGGCGCGAAGCGTGGCGTTCAAGTTTATAACGACACTCGCATCGGCTATGAGATCGATCTGCGGATTAGTGAGGAAGCTTGACGAGCTCATTGGCCTCGCTTTCCTCTTTTTCCGCGCCGTCGAGAATCTCCCTGATTTCGTGGCGGCTCAGTTGGAGCAGGCGGGCAAGCTGCCCCTCGCTGTAGATTTCTTTTTTCCACGCTTCACGCGCCAACAAGGCAAGGCGGGGGGATACAGCCCCCTGGGCGCGCGCGGCGTTCATGTTGCGATTCGGCAACTCGCCGAGCACCTGGCGAACCTGATCGTCGCTGATCCCTCCATTGGCCTGGAACCAATCCCACGTCCCTTCGCGGGCGAGTTTCAGTTCTTCGAGGCGACGCACCATCGCCTCCCGCGAGACGCCGAAGGCATCCGCCAGCAGAATGACATGGCGCCGCGTCAGGTGAGACTGTCCGGCCGTAATCTCCGCGAAGCGTTGCCGCGCAGCGCGACCGGGCGTCATGAAGCTGCGTTGGAATGCATTGGCGTAACGCTCCTCCCGCGATACAAACTGTTCATCCTCAGTGAGCACTTCGGGCTGGCGGCGCGTGGATATGAAGTGCGCCATTTCGTGGACGCCGGTCTGCGTCAGGCGTTCGTGCGGATGGTTCGCATTCAGGAGAATACAGGCGCCCGCCGTTTCATCGTATGCGAACAGGCCCGACACCTTTCCGTCGAGCCGACGGACATAAACACGTATGCCTAGCTGCAGATCGAGGATCGATACAATATCCGTGACGGGGCCAGGACCGAGGCCAAGCCAGTCGCGGAGCTCCTGCGCATCCTGCTCGGCCTGGGCCCGGATATCACCCGGAAGTATAGGCCGCTCGGGCGGGTAGTTTCGGATGCGGCTCACGCCCAAAGCATTTTCTAGTTCGACTTCCGCGCGGACGAGGTCGTTCAGCAGGCGCGACGCGCGTTCTACCGCCTCATTCCCGCTTTCCGCCAGTTTGCGGAAGCGCGCAACCATATCGAGATGGACCGCCTCACGCCGAAGAATTGCGTTAGCCGACGTATGGTAGGCGGTCGCAAGCTTCTGCAATTCGTCTATCTGGATTCGGCGTTTTCCCTGCTCGATAGCAATGAGCGTCGTCCGCGCCGCGCCGATCACGGCGGCAGCGTCAACCTGCGTGAGCCTAACACCCTCTCGGGCAATGCGAAGGCGCTCGCCGATTTCGACATCCGTGATTCGTTGCCTGTCATCGTTCATTGACTCCTCCGCGTCCATTTTCTGACAAAGGAGCGCGCCCCCTGGTCGTTCAAGAAATTGCTCCACTCTTTCGCATGCCGTTCCAGCATGCCGGCAAGGTTTTCCTCGGCCTGCTTCGCCGGCATGCCGAGGGCCGTGCCTGTCAGCGCAGCATGCCGCCGGACTGCCGGGCGCGCATCCGCACCGGCCATGTCGGCCATGTGATCGAGATGGAGCGTCCCGGCTATCGCATATTGCTCGAATGCTGGGTTAAACCGGGTGAAGTCAGGATCGATTGCATCTTCCAGCGATGCCGCACTGAGGTCCGCGCAGACATAGGTGCCCGGCGGTTCCTCTAGCCCGGCGGCATGAACGCTCATGCGTCTGAGCATGCAGGCGGCACAGATGCCGCACTGGAGCAAGTTGCCGTTCACAGCGCTCCAGCGGCTGTTCCGCCAGCAAGACTTCGTGGTCTGCCACGAGTCGCCATCCGGCAGCGCGGCGTATTCCCGAAGCGTCTCTCCCTTCGTATGCCAGATGCGTGGAAATGCGAAACGAACGGGCTTCTTGAGCAAAGCTTCAAGGAAGCGCGCCATCCGCGCCGTGAAGAGCGGATGGTTGCGATAGTCCGGATAGGCATGACTTACAGTCACGAGCGCGGGACCGATCGAGCCCTGACCGCTTTCAGGGATGAGAATCTCCAAGGCGCCGGCCAGATACGCGGCAAGGCCGCTGATCAGGGCGAACTTGAAGCCGCGGCTGCGGGTAGTCGTCTCGCCGTTTCCGATCGTCGTCTTAAACTTGTAAGGAACTCTGGCGAACGGCTGCAGCTTGCCATCCACCGCAGACTTACCAGCGGCCTTCGATCCCACGCGGACTCGCACCAGCTTGTCGCCGAGAATCTCGCTCATCAGGCCGCCGACTGCTCTGGAGTCCATGCCGTCGCTATAGGCGATGACGGCTTCAGTGGGCCGGGGAAAAGGCAAGCATTCTTGCAGCGGAGCAGGCACATTTTCCGAACGCTGCGCGAACTCTATCGTCCAAAAGTCGCCCGTCAGAAAACCGAGAGCGTCAACGAGAGAGCCATGGACGCCCGGATCGCGCCAGCGGTCCGGATCGTGCACGGGGATGCGCAGCGCGATCTGCCGCGCCCATCCGAGCGACGAACGCTTGACCGCCCGGTCGGCAAATTCGACGGCAGCCGCAACCACCATCGCATCATAGATCATCGGCTCCCAGCGGGCGAAAGCGTATGATTGCAGCGCCTCGGTGTTAAATTCGAAGTCGTCGCCCAAATCGAATGCGGTATGTCCCTTGCGCGGCCGGCGGCCGGCTTCGACAACATCGATCGCCCTCTTGGGCATTTTCGCCTTGTAAGCGGTAACGGTCATAGCGGCGGTCCCTCATCGACACCCGTATGACGGGATAAGGTGACGGAGCGCCGCGTCGGCGGCTTTTCGGATGAGAGCAGCTCCCGTGCAATTGCATCGCAGTCGAGCTGCTGCCGCGCGGCATCCAGCCGATCGCGCACGAAACCTGCGCTACGGGAGCTGGTTTCGCGTTGATAATGTTCTTCAATTCCCCGCGCCGAACTGCGCGTGGTATCTTCGAGGGCGTTCCGCAACGCAGACTGAGTACCGGCGTCGCCGGTCAGTCCGTTGCGGGCGGCGTCAACAGCGCAATCTATAAAGAGATTGGCCGGCGCCGATCCCCGGCAAGACGCTCGCAGGCCTTCGAGCTGATCGACCCGCAGTTCGGGGAAAAGGGAGTCTCCGTTCATGATGTCCCGAATGGTCTTGATCGGCGCTTCGAGAATGTCGCGCTTCAAAGCGTACGGCAGCGCTTCGCAGACCTGCTCGGGCGCAAAGGCCCCTTGAGCCGCGCGTTGCGCCAGGTCTCTCCAATGCGGCCGCATCCGCAAGCTTCTATGTGGGCCATCACTCAAGGCAATTCTCCAATGTCAGAATTATATATCAAAAATGATGACAATGTCAAAAAAGGTGCGACCTGACGAAATCAATCGCGTAAGGTATCAAATTATGATACTTTGCGAATATGAGACCGGAATCTCGCCTTCACGCTCGCGACTACCTCCCAGGAGGCGGTGGACGAGAAGGAGAACGAGGTCGTCGTCATCCCCAAGCTCATCGATCAACTGGAGCTTGACGGCGCGCTCGTCTCGATCGACGCTATCGCCTGCAATCCCGCCATCGCCAAGGCGATCGTCGCGGCGGGCGCCGACTATCTCTTGTCGGTGAAGGAGAACCAGCCGACGCTGCGGGCCGAGGCCGAGAGCTATTTCGCCGACGCGCCCGGGCCGGAGCTCGACTTCGCCCAGAGCCTCGATAAAGCCCATGGCCGCTTGGAGATTCGCACGCACAAGGTCTCCAGGTCGGTCGACTGGATGGGTTCGGACCGCGCCTTTCCCGGCGCAAAGCGCTTCCCCAAGCTCGCCGTCATCGGCATGATCGAAACCCGGATCGAGAAGAGGGACAAGGTCAGCCTCGAGCGGCGCTATTACATCTCCTCGCGCCCTCTTTCAGCCGAGGCTTTCGCCGACGCGGTGCGGAGCCATTGGGGCATCGAGAACCGCGTTCATTGGGTCCTCGACGTCATCTTCAAAGAAGACCTCTCCCGCCTCAGGATCGGGCACGGCGCTCACAACATGGCCGTCGTGCGTCACTTCGCCCTCAATCTCGTCCGACAGGCCAACGACAAGCGCGCCATCAAGCGACGACGCAAGGTCGCTTCCTGGAACCCGGAATACCTCAGCAACATGCTACAGATCACGCCCCGTTAACCCGGACTCGTTGCCCTGTATTCGAGCCTAACCGCCGCAATATCATCCGCGCTCGGGGGCGTGAGGTGCTGTTCGACGTGGCGTCCGAACGCCAGTCGGCATCCCAAGTGATTGATTAATTTGGCCCCGAGGGGGTCACACGATGGCGCCTATTCACCAATCTCAGTGGAATCTAGATTTCCGTAGTTCATGTCACCGCGCTTTTTGAGCCACGGCTCGAAGGAATTAAATCGCCGCCGATCCTCGTTTCGTCTCCGCCAATCGACCAAAGCGCGTCAGCGGAATTGACGAGGCGGTCATGCCAGGCAAGCCGGCGTCTCCAGCGATCCGGAATATTCGAATACCCCCAGATGGCGCCGGCAATCTGGCCTGCGACAGCGCCAACGGTATCGGCGTCGTCGCCGAGATTCACGGCTTTCAGCACGGCCTCTTCAAACGAACTTGACGTGCCGACCGCCCAGAGGGCAGCCTCGAGCGTGTCGACGACATAGCCCGTAGATCGGATCTCGTCGCGCACCTTTCCGCGCCAAGAACCAGAAGCAAGGGATTTGACTTTCCGGGCGCCCAAATCTGCGTCGGAGGCGGCGTTGAGGGAGTCGGACCCATTACCGGCGACACCGGCGGCGAGGATCCAGGCGACTGCCTCTGCGCCGTCGAGGCACTCCAATGCCGCATGGGTCACCCAGGACTGTTCGCGCGCCAAGGTAACTGCGCGGGCAGCATCGCCTTGGGCGGCGAGCACAACGGGCGCCAGTCGCATGATCCCGCCATTGCCGGCAGAATATGCGTCTTCGCTGCCGACCGGTCGCCCGGTCTCACGGTATGACTCCAGCGCGCTTCTGGTGGCGTTGCCTATGTCGAAGAAAGCGCCCGTCACGCTGTTCTCCCCGTGCTTCCACCAACGCACGAAGCGGTCGGCGAGATCAGCAGCGTCGATGTTCCCGCCATTTGCAATCAGGCTGTCGGCGAGGCAAAGCGCCATTGACGTGTCGTCGGTCCACTCGCCCGGTTTGAGACGGAAAGGACCGCCCCCGATCATATCGGTCACCGGTGCATAGCTATCGCGCGGCTTGAACTCTATCGTCGCGCCAAGCGCATCGCCCACTGCGAGACCGATGAAGGCCCCGAGAGCGCGGTCTTGCTGTGCATCGCTCATATCAGAAACACTCATGATCGTTGAATCCATCCCTTCATCATCGCCTAAGATCCAAAGCGCCCGCCTTGTCTGCCCCGCTCACCCAGTGGTTACGAGGCTCGACCTGTCCTGACCCAATCTTCTTGCTTGTCTGTCTCGATCGCGCCAGGCCTGGAGGCACGGACCCGGGCGATCGCCTCATTGGGTTCGGCGCCAAGTTCGACCAGCAGCCGCGCAGCAATCATTCCAGCGCGGCCTAACCCACCCTTGCAAGGGACCAGAACGTTCTCACCAGAATGCAGGATGGTGCGCAGGCGTTCGCTTTGCATCGGCCATTCAGCTTCGAAACTGGGGCCCGGTACGCCGAAATCGGGAATTGGGAGATGAACCCAGTCCATCTTCCGACGCAGAACTTCGTCGCCGAGGTTGGAAATTCTCAGATCGACCGTTTCGTGTTTTTCCAGTAGCGTTACGACCGCCCTGGCATTCCAACCGACAATCGCATCGAGGTCTTCCGCAAGGTCGCGCCGCCACGATCCGGTTTTAGCATTCGCCTGCTGCTTCCCCGGTGCAAAGGTGACGCCGATCAGGCCCCGGCCAGGGCCAGTCTCCACTTCGGCGATCTGAAGGGGATGGGTTTGACTTGTTCGCATGACTTGCCTCTCCGAAAGCGGCCGCGCTTGCCGTGACCTAAGTGTTGCACTGATGCTGCTCTCGCTCATTGCTTGTCGTTCATACGGTCAGCCCACGCGCGCTTTGGGCCGCGATAGTCGGCGCGGTTGGATTGCACGAGGTAGGATCCAAGCTCCATTTCCTTTCGCGTGCGCTCGTCCCAGGTTCGGTCAACGTTTTGCTTGAGCACGGCGATCTCCTTCAGGAGGTCGCGCGCCTCAGGCAAGCCCACACAGTAGCGCTCGAAGAAGTGCAACTCGCGCTCGACATAGTGCCTTGCATGCCGCCGGTCGCCGCCGCGGTTCATTTGGGAGGCGGTGCGGACGATGTCGGCATGCCAAGCGCGGGCGACCGTCATCGAGGCGGCCTCGTTACGCGGCTGACGATTGTTTCGGGCGCCCTCCGCCAATGTGAAGGCGACCTCCGCAGGCGCCGCCTCAAGTTCTGCGCTGGTCGGATCCATGCCGCGCGCCGTTACGCCGAAGAGGAGCGTGTCATTCGTGCGGCCCGCCGGGAGCGTGACGCGGAATACATACGTCCGCGGGCGTCCGGCGAGGAGCGTCCCGACGAAAACAGCAAGCGAGCCAACGCCAACCGTCAGGGGCGCGGAGCCGACAAGCGCCGCGCGGGCTGTGGCCGGGACAGAGAGCGTCACCGTTACGTCCTGCGCAGCAATGTCGCCGATCTCGCCGAGTTCGCCCATAAGCGCCGCGGTGATCTCCGCGCCATGCTCGGCGTCGTGCAGCCGGCCGCCGCCGTGTTCAGAGATTTCTTGCATTAACTCAATGTTGTAGCCGTCGCCGATGCCCACTGTGCTCGTGAAAATGCCGCGCTTGGCCAGCTCCGTCGCGTGCGTTGCAAGTTGTTCGAGGTCAGTGATGCCGGCATTGGCCTCCCCGTCGGAGAACAGGATGACGCGGTTGACGCCATTGATCGGCATGGCCTTGGCGAGGCATTCGGCTCCAGCCAGCCAACCATCGGAGAGGTTCGTGTTTCCCCGCGTATGCAGCGCCGCGACTGCGGAGCGCATCGCGTTGCGGTTATCCCTTGATAACGCCAGCGCATCGGCATGGATGATTACGTCGGAGGCGAAACTCACGATCGAAAGCCGGTCAATATCGCGCAGCCGCTCGGCCACGCCGAGGGCCGCCGACTTGGCGTTTTCCAGCTTGTCGCCGGACATCGAGCCCGAGGCGTCGATCACGAGGGCGAGATGGATGGGCGCGGCAGGCTCTTTCTGGACCTTAGCGTGCGGCAGAGCGTCCAATGTGGCGACGACGTAGCGCACCGAATCGCCCTCGGCCCACGCAAGCGGACGATCGGCGGCGGCCGTCAATCTCAACGTATCAGTCATGGTCTGCTCCTCCTGTAAGTATGACGCGCAGAAGGTCGGCGACCTGCTCGAAGCGGGCGATCTCCTCCGGCGAATGCTCTCCCCGGACTGTGAGCTCGACATCCGGCGTGATGGGAATATGAAGGCGCACCTCGCCCTTCACCTTGCGGCGGCTCGGGCGCACCCCGGCGATGCGCTCCAGGCCTTCCGCGAGCCGCGTGAGGCGTGATCCAGAGGAGGGCGCCGGAGCCGACCCGAGTAAACCCTCCGGCATCGACGCCAGGCTGTTTGGCGTCGACGTCATGATCCTCGCGGATCCGGCCAGCGGGGGCTCAGCGCCATAGACGCCAGAGCTGCGCAGGCCGCGAAGATAGTCGGCTGCGGTCGAGCCAGACGGCGCGGGCGCTGCCGCAGGGGCAGGGGAACCCAATTGTTCGCCTGGACCGCCAGGCGGCGCAGCCGCTGGCCCCGCCATAGCTGCATAGGCGGCGATCCGCTTCTCGTCCGCCGCCAGCAGGTCCTGGCGAATGGAGGAGAGCGGCAAGCCATAGATGTCCCGCATGGCTTTCACTGCGCGCGCCCGTATCAGCGCGGCCGACGCGTAGCGCGCGTTGCGCCCCACGCTATCGGGTCCAGGCACGAGCCCCTGCTGAATCCAGCTGCGCAGCGTCCGCATTTCGACGCCGGTGCGTTCGGCCAGCTCTGAGAGGGTGAGGGGTTCGTCAGTCATGCGCATTATCTAAATAACATAATACGACATGTCAATATGCAACATTGGAAAACTGAGCCCACCCGGATCGGTGGACCCGGTTTCCTCGGCTATGGGTAAAGAAATCACAATCGTCGATAAAAGCTTGCCTGCATCGATTGCGCGGGCAATGCATCAAGAGCCGCTAGTCGCTTGCCATCGCGCCGCCGTGCTGCTCGGCGTCGGGCTCGCCTCGGCGGTCCTGTTGTATTTGCTTTACAACGGGCAAGGAGGCGCGAGTTCCGAGATTGCCGCCGCCGGGCGCGCCGCGCGCATCGCCGCCGTCGTCAGGGAAGCGGAGGCGTCTCGATCGCCGACAGAACTCGACAGGGTGCTCAAGGCGGCGCCGCGGCGCGGCCTGGAAGTCGAACAGATTCCGACAGCGCGTCTCGCGTCCGCGCCGAATGTCGTGTCTCGTAATCCGGCCTTCGTGAGATCGATCAAGGCCACGCTGGAGGATATCTGTGGCGTGCCGTCGCCAATCATTGCGATAGGCTGGCAACTCGCCGCCTTGACCGCCGACCAAAGCGCGAGCTTTCTCAAGATCACGGATTGGGTGGTCGACGGCTCCGAGAAGCGCCAGCCGCCGTCGCTTGAACAGCAGAAAGCGTCCCCGCGCCGCCACAGCCGTCAACGTCGAGCCCGCGCCCGCCGATGCTCGCGAAGCGTCCTGCACGCCAAGTGTTCACACTGCCGGCTGCCGCGCCTCCCCCGCTCTTCGCGCCGCGAGGTCGGCGAAACGCTCCCCCGTCGCCGCGAGAACGGCGGCTTCGCCCGTCGCGGCCTCGTAGCGGCGGACGATAACGTCGACATAGAGCGGATCGAGTTCGACGCCGCGGCAGACGCGGCCAGTCTTGTCGGCGGCGATGAGCGTCGAGCCCGAGCCGAGGAACGGGTCGAGCACAATATCGCCGCGGTTGGTGAGATCGAGAAGCGCGTCCTCGAGCATCGCGGTCGGCTTGACGGTCGGGTGGTCCTGCAGGCCGCGGCGGGCGTCCGAACCTAAGGACGAGGCGCCGGGGTAGGTCCATACGTTCGAGCGCCAGCGGCCGCGCTTGCCGAGTTCGACGTTGTTGACGTGCGGGGCGTCGCCCTTCTTGAACAGCGGCAGCAGCTCGTGTTGCGAGCGATAGAGGCTGCCCATGCCGGCGTTGGTCTTCGCCCAGACGATCAGATTGAGCGGCGTCAGGC
>Ga0187890_10003939_pt1 | contig 10133 bp, 8 predicted proteins | sample June2016WEW_21_1_FD_133005 | JGI IMG/M metagenome (GOLD analysis project Ga0187890, IMG submission 133005) | Peatland microbial communities from SPRUCE experiment site at the Marcell Experimental Forest, Minnesota, USA - June2016WEW_21_10 | ecosystem: Environmental > Terrestrial > Soil >...
CAATGCCAGCTACATGAATGAGCCCGCCGTAACCGACGCGACTTTCATGGGACCTTGGATGGCTGAAACCATCCGACAATGTGACGGGCTGGTGACTGTTATGTCGTACTGGACTTTCTCTGACGTCTTTGAAGAGCAAGGCGTTGTGAAAGCGCCTTTTTACGGAGGCTACGGACTTATCGCCGCCGGCGGCATTCCCAAACCCGCCTACAATGCGTTCAAACTGTTGCACCAGCTTGGAGATCAGCGCATCGCTCTCGATTCCGAATCTGCCCTGCTCACCCGCAGGAACGACGGCACGTTGGTCATTGCGGTATGGAACTACGCTCCGCCCGGAGAGCTCGGTTCACCGAAGACAGTCACTTTGCAATTGAAGAATACGAAAGCGCGTCACGCGTCTATCTCGCGCGTCGATAGCGACCACGGGGACTTCCACGCCGTCTACCAAAAGATGGGTTCGCCCCGTTATCCCACGCAAACACAGATAACAGATTTGCGACACGCTACCAACCTTCCCAGTCCAGAAGATCGCAAGCTGAAAGATAGCCAACTAACTCTGACACTGCCTGCGCATGGCTTGGCGGTTATCGAACTGAAGTAGCAAGAAGTTGCAGCTGGTTCATCACGCGTGAGCCGTCACTCCGCCGACTCGGAAGAAGTATAAGTGTGGAACCCTGCGCGTTCCATGCCCCGCTTTGCCTCTGGATTCTTCATAAACGTCTCCCAGACAAATCCAGTGCGGGCATTTTCAGCCATCACCATCGTAATTCCGGTGTCAATTCCGATCACATCGGTGTCGTACCAGTTTTTCAGGGGATTGAATGCGTTCACAAATCCGTACCGGCTCCATGCCGCTCCATAGTGAGCCTTGATGTTTTGCAAAACACGCATCACCGGCTGCGGTAAAAATGGAAGGGAACCGGCCGGCGCGCTGGGAACAACAGTTCCATCGATCGGTCCCATCGACGGTGGCCCACCCCAAATTACGTAGCCTTTCTGCGAATCCGACGCCGTTATCCCCCAGAGGTCGTCGCTGTAATCCGGAAACTGCTTTGCCAGTTCCAAACAGAAACGGCGATGCACGTCGGTGGCGATGGCGGAGTTATGAAAGTAATCCGCATATTTATCGCGCTTACCCCGGAAGTCAAACCAGGCCTGCGAATATTGATGCACAAACAACGGCGCGAACGAACCAATGTAACGGAGGCCGTCATATTCGAACGTGATCCGCTTCCACGCATTCCAGGTTTCGACCCGCAGCGGATACGTTGCAGATCCCAACCCGAGGAGGTACATCATCATCAGTTCGCTATAGTTGTCCCAGCGGTACGGCAAAAACCCGATTTCGGGAGTCCATCCGTGCGGCAATAACGATGTGTCTTCCGACAGCCACGTCCAATCCACGCGATTGAAAATCTCGTACGCCAACAGGCTGATCTCCGAATGCTGGAAGTGTTGCCGGCAGGTAAGAATTCCGCAAAGCAGAATGGCCGTGTCGACGGAAGATACTTCAGAATCCCACACCCTCTCGCCGGTGTTTATGTTGGCGAAGTGATAAAAGAATCCGCGATGAGTGGGCAACTTTTTCCAGAGAAAACGCAAACTCGCCACCGCCCGCTCGCGAGCCTCCGACAAAGATACATAGCCGCGTTTTTGCCCAATGCAAAGGGCTGTTAGTCCGAACCCGGTTGCCGCAATACTCGCCACGATACCGGTGTCATTCGTGTGTACGTTGGATCGATCCTTCACCATCCCGGTTTGCGGATTGCCCTGCTCCCAGAAATAGAGGAAATTTGCCTTCTCAATCTCCTCCAGTAGTGCGTCATCCGCCTGAGACAGGGATGTTTGCGCCGGAGGGAGCGCCGGTTTTAGGTGTTGTTCGTCGGTAGCAGCTAAAAGGGGATGAAGGCCCCATGCGAAGGGCAGGCCGAAGCCCAAGCCAGACATCTGCTTCAGCAGACTCCGGCGCGATAGACCTTGATTTTTTGAATTGTTGCCGTTCGTCCCACTCACTTAGGGAAGTTTAGACGATTTCCGGCGATCGCGCAGACGCAGGAACCACAAAAATCAAGAAACCTTTGTGCTTCACCGAGGGGATACCCGCGCAATCTAAGCATCCAACGGAATCAAGATAGTGTCATAGAATATTGATCTACGCTGACGGCATGACTAGCGGACGAAAGATCGTGATTTGGGCTCTTGCGATTGCAGGTCTCGCCGGCGCTCTTGCCGCAGTGCTTGTCGCCATTCACCGGGCGCAGCCGATCACAATAAAGGGCGCGGTCCTGAGCCAGGACCCCGATCCCCAAAAGCAATTGCCCATTGCGGATGTCGAAATTACCGGTACCGACGGTTCGACAGTGCGCAGTGCGGAATCCGATTCTTCCGGTTTCTTCAGTCTTACTCTGCGCCGCGGACTCCGGCGCCGTCAGCCACTCACGCTGCACTTCCGGCACCCTGGTTATCAGCCACTCGACCTAAATGAATTTGTTAGCGATCAGATATACCTCGCTCGCATGGTGCCAATCACCCACGAAACCCACGTGCAATCCGATCATACAGACGTTGCAGTTTCCAACATACGAGTACGGTATTCCGTAAAGACCACAACCGAAGCCGATGTCGGCAGTGCGGTGAAAACGTTTCAGGTCGCGAATGTTGGCGATGTGCCGTGTAAAGGCCGTCATCCCTGTTCACCCGATGGGAAATGGAAGGCGGCTCTGAGCTCTTCTTCTCTCGACGCAGGGGACGGAAATGAGTTTCGCAATGCCCGCGTTTCTTGCATCGCAGGTCCCTGTCCCTTTTCGCGAGTGGAGTTCGAAGACCTGTCGCGCGGAGGCCGCAAGGTCAGCGTTTCCGTGCGTAATTGGTCGGATACGACGACTTACCTGGTCGAGGCTGAGGTGGTCCACCCCATGGTCAGCGATCTTGTGCGCGAGTCATATCCAGTGATTTTCGGCCGGGCGCTCAATTTCAGTCTGCCACTCTCAGCGGAGGGTCCGAGCATTGAAGCTGAAATAAACGGAGAATTGATCGTGTTCCCCTTGGGACCAGACCTCTACTTAAGCTGGGCCGATTGCCACGCCCGAATTGATAAAGACCAGGCTAAAGCCTATCGCTGCGAACTCAAGCCCGGATATCGGTTCAAATAGTGGATTTGATCCGAGAGTGCCGCTTCTGAGGCAGACGCAGCGCTGACTTAATCTGCCTCACGATCTCGGTCTCTGGGAAAGCAGCGTCGATCGTGATCGCATCGGCCGGTTCTTCCAGACTTTCAAATTGGCTGGCTAGCAAAGATTCTCGCGCGAAGTGGGCCTGCCGCTTTTGTAGCCGCGAGTAAAACAGTTCGAAACTGCCTTTCAGATATACGACTTTCATTTCTAAACCCTTGCCCAATTGCTCGCGATAGCTCTGCTTCAATGCCGAGCAAGCAAGCACAAGGTTTTGTCCCTCTTCTACCTGACCCGCAACGAAGTCGTGAATCGCTCGTAACCACGGGCCGCGATCAGCATCGTCCAGGGGTATGCCGCGGCTCATCTTCTCTTTATTCAAAGCTGAGTGAAAATCGTCGGCATCGACAAATCTCCAGCCGAGTTCTTGAGCAAGCGACTTCCCAACTGTGGTCTTACCCGAACCCTCCACTCCCATGATGAGGATTACCAACGCGCCGCCCCCGGCCACCCAAATCTAGATCTGGTAATCGATGTCTTCCATAATTCTCTGCATTGACGCTGAGAGCGGTTCATGGGCGACCTCCGCGCCTTCGAGTGTTTGCACGCGGTCGCGCAACTTGTTTACCTCAGTCGCCACCGCTGCCAGTGCTTCGGAAAGAGGATCGTTGATTTGTTTAGGGTCGGTAATTACGACTCGTTCGCCGTCGCGGAAGATTATATGACCCGGAACACCAACGACTGTCGAATTCTCCGGCACACTTCGCAAGACGACCGAACCCGCGCCAATCCTGCAGTTCCGCCCAATGGTGATGTTGCCGAGAACTTTCGCTCCTCCACCAATCACGACGTCATCTTCGATCGTGGGATGCCGCTTGCCGTGCTCCTTGCCAGTGCCCCCGAGCGTGACGCCCTGATACAAAGTCACGTCGTTGCCAACGATCGCAGTCTCACCGATGACCACTCCTAGACCATGATCAATGAATAGCCGTCGGCCAATCTTGGCTCCGGGATGGATTTCGATTCCAGTCAGGAAGCGCGCCACTTGCGACAGCCATCGCGCAAGCAAAAAGAAACCATGGTTCCAGAGCCAGTGATTGATACGGTAGAACCACACCGCGTGCAGCCCTGAGTAACATAGGAAAACTTCCAGACGAGACTTGGCGGCTGGGTCGCGCTCCAGCACCGTGACCACGTCTTCGCGAATTAAGCCTGCAAGATGAGACATGAATCAAGCCGCAATCGCGGTGGTTGGGATCTGGAGCGCCTCGTCGCGCAATGCCTGAAACAGAATACTCGTCAAGTAACGTTCTCCGAAATCCGGCAGAACGGCCACGATCAGTTTGCCCGCGTTTTCCTTCCGGCTAGCAACTTTGATCGCGGCGACTACAGCAGCCCCCGACGAAATCCCCACCAGAAGGCCTTCCTCCCTAGCGAGGCGGCGCGCCATATTGATCGCTTCATCGTTGGTTACCGTGATGACCTCATCGATGTAGTCGCGGCGCAGAATGCTGGGCACAAACCCGGCGCCGATGCCCTGAATCTTGTGGGGCGAAGGTTTTCCGCCCGAAAGCACGGGACTCTCCGCCGGCTCAACTGCAACGGCTCTAAACGACGGTTTCTTCGGCTTGATGTATTCGCAAACTCCAGTGATGGTTCCACCCGTGCCCACGCCGGAGATCAGAATATCGACAGCTCCATCCGTGTCTTTCCAGATCTCAGGTCCTGTGGTTTCGAAGTGAATCTTGGGATTGGCAGGATTGTCGAGCTGCTGCAACATGTAACCGTTCGGTGTTTCGGCGAGAATCTCCTCAGCTTTGGCGATAGCGCCCTTCATTCCGTTTGGGCCGGGAGTAAGAACGATTTCTGCGCCGAAAGCCAGCAGAAGCACGCGCCGCTCCAGGCTCATGGTTTCGGGCATGGTCAGGATCAACTTGTACCCTCGTGCCGCCGCCACAAAAGCCAAGCCAATGCCCGTGTTTCCGCTGGTGGGTTCGATCAGCACGGTTTTGCCGGGATGGATTTTCCCCGCCCGTTCGGCCTCGGTGATCATGCTGACGCCAATGCGATCCTTTACGCTGGCACAAGGATTTGAGCTCTCCATTTTCGCCACAACTTGGCCCACGCATCCCTCAGTTACTTTATTGAGCCGCACCAACGGCGTGTTGCCGATCAACTCCGTGACGTCGCTTGCAATCTTCATCAACTTGTTCCTCCCAAGAATTGGATGCCAGCAGATTCATCGTAAGCCTAGTAAGGCTACTAGACTAATCGCCTATAGTCTGTGATACAAGTCACAAGCGTACGGCGCTCTAAGACGACACCTCACACCAGATCGCCCGTGAAAACACCGTACCTTTTCCCAACAGTGGCCCATCTTTCGTACCCATCCCTGTTTTTTGTCTCCTACGATATAATCAGTGCAACACTTCCATGATATCTGGCCACCGAATTGGATGCGAAATCGCTGTGCTGGTAGTTCTCTCTGTGCTGGCAATCTTTCTATTCCCCGGCGTACAAGGGCCGTATTCAGTGGTACATGGGCCGGTCTCTGCGCTTCAGGCGGCAAGAGCGGCAGTTCGCTTAAGGATTGCCATCGTGCAATCCGCCTTAAGTTCACTCGCGAACGCCGCGTTTTCGCCTGTCGTCATTGTTTCTTGGATGTCTCTCTCGAATCCAAAGTTCCAGTCAATCGGTTTGTCCGAATACAGTTCCATCCTCCGTTGCTGATTCTATCCAGCTCGTCACTCTAAAACCCATCAATCTCAGCCGTGCTTGCGGGCAGGCATGTTTTTGTCCAAATAACGTTCTGCCGAGGCTCAACTGAGGTTGTCTCGTAAAACGTTTGCTTCACAGCAAACCCAAATGTCTCTGAGTGAGGAGGAGAAGATTATGCAGAAACTACGCAAGGCATTCTTACCCGTGGCGCTGGCAGGCGCGGTGTTGTTATCGGTAGGGTGCAGCAAGAAAGCCGCCAAAGTAACACCGCCAAATCCGCCAGCACCCACCGCACCGACAGCCACTCTCGCGGCCAACCCCAGTGTGATTCAGCAGGGACAGTCGACCGTGCTTACATGGCAAACCAATAATGCCAATGAAATTACTGTCGCAGGCCTGGGCACACTGCCGCCTTCAGGCTCGCGTACGGTCGTGCCGGGCTCGTCGACGACCTACACACTGGTCGCCAATGGTCCGGGAGGCACCACAGACGCCTCCGCCCGTGTCACCGTAAACGTCGTCATGTCCAACGCGGCGCCTTCACCTTCGGACGAGGACTTGTTCGGCAAAAACGTGAAGGATATTTTCTTCGATTACAACAAGGCCGACGTCCGCTCGGATGAGATGCCGACAACACAAAATAACAGCGCGTTTCTTTCCCAGCATCCGAACGTGAAGGTGGTCATCGAAGGGCATTGCGACGATCGGGGATCGGAGGAGTACAACCTCGCTCTGGGAACCAGCCGGGCGGAATCAGCCAAGCAGGCGCTGGTGCAGCAGGGAATCGCGGCAGAGCGCATTACAACCGTCAGTCTCGGTAAGGAGAAGCCCTTCTGCAACCAGGACAACGAACAGTGCTGGCAGCAGAACCGCGTTGACCACTTCGTATTCGCACGTTGAGTCTGGTCCAGGGAGGGCGGCCTGCTCCCAAGCCGCCTTCCGCTCCCCAGCCCGCCAGCGGCAGACTTCTGTCTCCAGTTCCCGGTATGATCGAGGGAGTTGTGTCACGCGCGGCCAGTAAGGAAAAACCATGGCTGTAAGAGAAAAGGTGCAGAGTCTCGGGCTGTATCCCACGCGCGAGCCAGTAATCCTTGCGTTACTCTCCGCGATGGCGGTGCTGTGTTTCCTGGCAGTGGGCGGTTTGTCGCGCATGTATCACTCGCAACAGGATGCCTTGGCGAATCGATGGTTCGCTCGTGGTTCTGCGGATCTCAAAGACGCGCATTTTGATCGGGCGGTCGCCGACTTTCGCGCCGCGCTCCTTTACTCGCGCGACAACTACGATTACCAACTCAACTTGGCCCAGTCGTTAATCGGTCTGAAGAAAACCGACGAAGCTTATGCCTATTTGATTAACCTCTGGGATCGCGAGCCTGAAAACGGGCTGGTCAACCTGGAACTGGCGCGTATTGCAGCGCAAAAGGAACACACCGAACGGGCGCTCCGTTATTACCACAATGCCATTTATGCAACCTGGCCCGGAGACAAGGAAGTACAACGACGGAACGCTCGATTGGAGCTCATCGAATATCTCTTAGGCATCGATGCCAAGCCTCAGGCTCAGTCCGAGTTGATCGCGCTCGCAGCGAATTTGGGTGACGATCCCTCTCTGCACCAGCGTGTCGGAGATCTTTTTCTGCAGGCGCAGGACTATGAGCATGCCCTCGCCGAGTACCGCCTCAGCCTGAAGTCAGATCATCACAATCCGGCCGCCTTGGCCGGAGCTGGCCTGGCTGCTTTCGATCTCGGCCGCTACTCCCTGGCTCAACGCTACTTGCAAGTCGCAGCGGCCGCCGATCCTGAAGATAAACGAAGCGCAGACCTGCTCAATACAACGGAGCTCGTGCTGCACATGGATCCTTACCGGCCACAGATTTCTGCAGACCAGCGTACCCGAATTGCCATCGAAGCATTTGCAGCCGCGGGAGAGCGTCTCAAGTCGTGCGCCGCCGCAGTCAATTCGAGTGGACCCAATTCGCCCGAGACCTTGGAGCAGACTCTCGTTGATAGCTGGACGAAAATGACACCGAAGATCAATCAGCGCGACCTGCGCCGAGATCCGGACTTGGCCGAGGGAGCAATGGACCTGGTATTCGAAATCGAGCGACAAACCAAGACCGCCTGTGGAGCTCCAACCGGAACCGACTTGGCATTGCTTTTGATCGCTAAATTGCACGAAGGGAACTAGCGTGGACCTCTCGCCCAACTCGCAAACCGGGACCGCACTGGAGAACGGCCAAGCCGAACTCATGGCGTCGTTGCCCCGGCGCGCTCGCGGCGCTTTAATGCGCTCGGTCTTTCGAGAAGAGCGCTTATTTCTTGTCCTGTCGGTTTTCATCGGCATCTTCTCCGGACTCGCGGTTGTTTGTTTCCGTTTCGCCATCGACTGGTGTCGCATCTATCTCCTGGGATCGGGAGCTACGCTCTCGACGGCACGCCTCCTGCTGGCGCCGAGTCTCACGGGCTTGGTCATCGCCGTGCTCGTCATTCACGTGTTTCCACTGGCCCGCGGCAGCGGAGTAAACCAGACCAAGGCTGCGCTCTACATCTACAACGGCTACATTCCGCTTCGCACGGCTATCGGCAAGTTCATCACGGCGGCGTTGGCAATCGGGTCGGGACACTCCCTGGGCCCGGAAGATCCTTCCCTGCAAATCGGCGCCAGCCTGGCTTCGGCGCTGGGAAGGCGCATGCGTCTATCCCGGGATCGCATGCGGCTGATGGCTCCCGTCGGCGCAGCGGCTGGCTTGGCCGCTGCGTTCAACGCGCCCATCTCCGCGGTTCTGTTCGTGATCGAAGAGGTCATCGGGCGTTGGACCGCCGGCATTCTCGGTTCAGTCGTGCTTTCCGCGATTTCCAGCGTAGTGGTCACGCGCTGGTTTCTCGGATCCGAGTCGCTCTTCCGGATTCCCGCCGTGCAACTGGAACGCCCTTCGGAATTGATCGCATATGCCATCCTCGGAGTCGTGGGCGGCTTCGCTTCAGTAGCATTTTCCAGCGGCATAACTACGCTACGCCCGCGCTTCAAGGCGCTGCCGCGCTGGACCCAATACTTTCAGCCCGCAATTGCAGGTTTGCTCATTGGGATCATCGCGGTCTTGGGCGCTCCGCAAGTGATGGGAGCAGGCTATGAATACATCGATGAAGCCATGCACGGGCGATTCACTTGGCAAATGCTGGCCGTCCTCGCGGGTTTAAAAATCATTGCGACCATGCTGTCGTTCGTCAGTGGAACCCCCGGTGGCATGTTCGCTCCTACCTTATTTATCGGCGCCATGCTGGGAGCCGCCGTCGGCGGAGCCGAGCATGTGTTTCTCCCGCACCTTAGCGGTTCACCGGGCACTTACGCTCTGGTGGGCATGGGAGTTCTTTTCGCCGGCTTCCTGCGTGCGCCCATGACATCGGTCTTCATGGTGCTCGAAGTCAGCGGAAACTACTCGATCATCGTTCCCGTTATCGTGGCCAACACTTTCGCTTATGTGATTTCACGGGCCCTGCAGCCTACGGCGATTTTCGATGTGCTCACCCGCCAGGATGGCCTCGACCTCCCGTCTATGGAAGAACAACGCGAAGAAAACATTCTCCGCGTCGAGGACGCGATGCAGCCTTCGACTGCGCCCGTGCTCGATGCCGAGCAGCCGCTGGAAGACGTGTTGCGCCGGATCGAAGAATCCCCGTCTGATATTTTCCTTGTGCGCTTACAACCCTCCGGATGGAGCCACATCAGCAAGAAGGAAATTGGCACTAAAGTAGGCGAGGGAAAAGGAGCGGTCACCCTCCGCTCGGTTCTTCCCATGCGCCAGCTCCCAGTGCTTCATCCCGACCATCCCCTCGATATGGCTCTGCGCTACGCCAATCAGTGGCCGCTCGTGCCCGTCGTCAGCCGGGCGGACCTTCGCAGGTTGGAGGGAGTAATCAGCGAGCGCGACATACTGAATCGCTACCGAGCATTTGATGAAGAAAGCGGCGATTGACCCCATTGAACCACCAGGGTGTGCCGCTTGGTCCCAGGCTGAATGCTCTACTAGGGAGTTAGCCCCTTTTTTTCTGTGGTTTGCGGACCAATTTGATGGGGTGGTGTCGAGTTAGTTTACATCCAGATGGGTGTGCGTTATACTACTGATTCCGGTGGGCACCTATGCTTTTATATTGTGCGCGCCGGACTATTTAGGGGCTCCTGCGGGGGCCTCCTTTACTTAGGAAGGTCCTTATGAAACGCCACGCGATTTTTGTGGACGCTGGGTA
>Ga0187890_10003940_pt1 | contig 10133 bp, 7 predicted proteins | sample June2016WEW_21_1_FD_133005 | JGI IMG/M metagenome (GOLD analysis project Ga0187890, IMG submission 133005) | Peatland microbial communities from SPRUCE experiment site at the Marcell Experimental Forest, Minnesota, USA - June2016WEW_21_10 | ecosystem: Environmental > Terrestrial > Soil >...
ACCGTCGGCCGGTGAGCGATGGCGCGGGCGATCTGCACCCGCTGCGCCAGGCCTCCAGAAAGCTGCGCCGGATAGACGTCTTTACGTTCGGTGAGCATGAATTGGGTCAGCAGTTCAAGAGATCGGGCTTTGGCGTGACTGTGGCTGAAGCCGAAGTAGCGGCAGTGGAAGTAGAGATTTTCGTAGACAGACAAAGAGCGATCGAGCGTGTTGAATTGCGGAACCACTCCGATATGCCGCCGCGCATGAGCCGGATACTGGACCACGTCGATGCCCGCGATGCGAACCTGGCCGCTCGTAGGCAGCGCGCGGGTGGTGGCGATCGAAATAGTGGTGGTCTTGCCGGCTCCGTTGGGACCGAGGAGGCCGAAGATTTCTCCTTGTTTCAGCTCCAGATCGATTCCATCCACAGCCACGACGCGCAGCTTCGATTCGTATATCTTTGTTAGGTTTTCAATTTCGACGATCAAGGTCTTCACTCAATCCGGGGGAGGGGCATCCATGTACCTCAGGGTATCTCACGGGGGCGGCGAAACCGAAAAATCAATCCAAGGCTCCCAAACCTTTGACCGGCTGACTCACACCACCGTCACCACGAGCTTGCCGAAGTGGCTGGCTGATTCCATGCGGGCAAGAACATCGCGAGCCTGGGACCATGGGAAGCTCTCGTAGATTGGACGCAGACCGGCCAGTGCGATGGCTTTGTTCATTTGCTCGAAATCTCTGCGTGATCCGACGTAGATGCCCTGGATACGGGCCTGTTTGTGGAGGATGACGGGCATGGGCAGGGGTTCCGCAGAGCCGGTCAGCACCCCGATTTGCGCGATCACGCCGCCCATGCGAAGGGCTTTGAGCGAACGGGTCAGCGTGCCGAGGCCGCCGACTTCGACTACCATGTCTGCTCCCTCGCCGTTGGTTTGGTCGAGCACCCAGCGATCCCAGTCGGGATTCTCGCGGTAGTTGAGGCTCTCGGTAAGGCCCAGCGAACGGGCCCGGGCTAGCTTGTCTTCTGAACTGGAGATGCCGAGCACGCGCGCGCCCATCAGCCTGGCAAATTGAAGAGCGAAGATGGACACGCCGCCGGTGCCCAGGATGAGGACGGTCGCTCCGGGTTTCAGATCGCCGGCGGCCAAGGCATTCCAGGCGGTGACGGCGGCGCAGGGCAGGGTGGCGGCCTCTTCAAAGCTCAGGTGTGAGGGGATGCGGACGAGTCCCGTTTCTTTGAGGACTACGTACTCGGCCAACATGCCGTCGATGTCGCCGCCCAGAGCGCCTGTGGTTTTCGCAGGGGTCGATGGGCCGTCGAGCCAGTTCTGCATGAAGATGCCGGCCACGCGGTCTCCGGGCTTCCACTGAGATACGCCATCGCCGACGGCTGAGACGACGCCGGCACCGTCGGAGCAAGGGATGCGCGGCAGCTTCAATTTGGGGTTGTAGAGGCCATTGACCATCAGCAGATCGCGATAGTTGAAGGAAATTGCGTGAACACGAACCGAGACTTCACCGGGTGCGGGTTGAGGGTCGGGGCGCTCGACAAACTCAAGGGACTCAACACCGAAGGATGGAATCTGACCGACGCGCATGGGAGGACCTCCTTTACATCAAGGGTAACCGTTTTTCATTTTGCGGGACGCAACGGAAGCCGTATCTCGTAGAATGAAGCTAGTTCTCCCGGTTCAAAAAATTAAATCCGCGAGAATGGTGTATCTGGAGGAACGAATGGCAACTGTCTTGCAGCAACCGGAGGTCACCCACGGCCATGGTTTTGTAAGCGAGGAAGCCAAGCGCCGGGCCGAACAAGCGCGCACTGAGCGAGCGCGCAAAAGGCAGGCGCTCACTTTGCAGCGAGAGAACATCCTGTCGCAAAGGACTTCTCATCCCGCACGACGCGCCGCTCTGGAAGCCGCCCTGGCACAGATTGAAGGGCAGCTTGAAGCAATGGAGTAAATAGAAATGGCCCGCAGAGCGCGGGCTTTTTTATTGGCTATGATACCGGCCCTGTCGCCAGCCAGGTCTTTCTGTGTTGGCACTTCTTATGTCGGAAATCATTGTGCTAGGACTTTCTGTGAAAGAGCAGGGAGTTGGCCTGTTGCACGGGAGTCAGCAGCACACGCGCGATATTCACATGCTCGGGCCGGGTCGCGGCCCAGACAATCACTTCGGCTACATCCTCCGCGGTGAGCGGCTTGATGCCCTTGTACACGTTCCCGGCACGCTTGCGGTCGCCGTGGAAGCGGACGGTGCTGAACTCGGTCTCGACCATGCCGGGGTCTACAGTCGTCACGCGGATGGGTGTTCCTAGGACGTCCTGGCGCAGGCCGTCATTCATCGCATGCTCGGCGGCCTTTGTGGCGCAGTAGACGGCTCCGCCGGGGTAGGTGATTTCGCCTGCGGTTGAACCCAGATTGACCACGTGGCCGCGGCCCCGCTCGACCATTCCGGGAACGACGGCGCGAGTTACGTAGAGCAGGCCTTTTACGTTGGTGTCGATCATCTCTTCCCAGTCGTCAATGTTGCCTTCGTAGAGCTTGTCGAGTCCGCGGCTCAGGCCGGCATTGTTGACTAGAATGTCGATGGCCGCCCACTCGGAAGGCAGGGTGCTGACGGCCTGCTGAACGGCGTCGCGATGGCGCACATCGAGGCTGATCGTGTGCACTGCCTCGGCTCCGCGTGCTTGTGCGGCGAGGGCTACGTGTGCGAGTTTGTCCGCGCGGCGGGCGGCGAGCAATAGGCGGGCTCCCCCGGCGGCGAAGGCGAGAGCGGTGGCCGCACCGATGCCGGAAGAGGCCCCGGTGATGAAGACGATTTTTCCTTTGAGACTCATGGATCTATCTTAACCAGAGACGACGCGGCCCCCAAAAAAGCATTTCATGCCGAATATGCAACTGAGCCGTCTAAACTCCAGACAATGCCGCCAGGAGATCAGGGAGGACGATGAGGCAGCACCTCAGCTTGCCTGTGATGGTTGTCGCACTGTTGGCCGGCACGGCGGTTCACTCCCAGCAGCCTGCGGCCGGCGAGCGTGGCTCCGTCTTTACCAGTGAAACGACGGAGGTGCTTGTGCCGGCGCTGGTGAGAGACGCGGCCGGCAAAGTTGTTTACACGCTCCAGGCTGAAGACTTCGTACTGACCGACGATGGCGTGCCGCAAAGACTCAAGCTGCAGCGAGAGACGGGGAATGAGCCGCTGGCGCTGGTCATCGTCATCGAAGTCGGCGGCGCGGGGGCGCGTCAGTTCCAGAAGAACGAACGGCTGGTGCCGCCGCTGGCGCCGATGCTGCCGAGCCTGTTTGGGAGCGTCAACCATCGAGTTGCAGTGGTCACGTTCGATAGCAGCCCGACCCTGATTCAGAACTTCACCTCTGACCTCGACCAGGCGCAGGCGACGCTGCGCGGCCTCTCGGCGGGATGTTCGCGGCAGAATCATTACGACAGCTGCAACGGACCGAATCCCTCGCACGATGAGCCGATGGGCGACAATGGCGCGGCGATCCTGGACAGCCTGGAGTTCGCTGTGAACATATTGCATGCCCAGCCTGCGGGCTATCGCCGGGCGATTTTGCTGGTGAGCGAGACGGCAGATCGCGGTAGCGAGACGACGATGGAGCAGGCGGTGCGGGCCATTACCGACACCAATACGACCATTTACGCGATCGGTTTTTCAACCGCGAAGTCAGAGACGGTGAACTATGCGCGTCGCCAACTGCCGATGAGTGGCGGAGGCCAGGGGCTTGAGAATCCCCGTCCCAATCCGCCTCATGGCTGCATGGGAAAAGAGCCCAACCCCAGACCGGATGACCCGACCAACAAATGGTCGCAGTTCTATGATTGCGTGGCGCAACTTGTGCCGCCGCTGACCTTTGCAAAGATGGCAACGATTGCGACGGCCGACAGCCTGCTCAAGAATGTTCCTGCGACGGTGGTGCGGCTGACTGGAGGCGAGTACTTCAAACTGGGTAGCGAGCGGAGTCTTGAACAGGACCTGACGGCGATCGGAAACCATCTGCCGAACCGGTACATTTTGAGCTTTCAGCCACAGGCGCCGCATCCAGGACTGCACGTGCTGACGCTCAAACTGCCTGACTACGAAGGGCTTGAAGTGACGGCGCGGACCAGTTATTGGGCCGAGCCGGGGACTGCATCCCAATTCAACAAGCGCTGAAGATACACCTCTTCCGCATCAGGTCTATAATCCAAGACAAATCTCTAACCAGACCGCTGCGTGTTTTGCAGGTTCCAATCATTGGATTTCCATCAAGTCCCCCTCGGATGACACCGATACCACAGTGAGGGGATGCAGGAGTTCTCTCTCGGAATCTTAGTCAGGATACGTGTGAATATTTGGTCGGTTGAGCGGTTCAATGGAGATTGTGCCTCTTGCGGCAGGGCTTTGCTACGCCCCCGCGCGCGGCGGGCGCTGACTTTGATGGCGGCTGCGGTGATGTTGGCCGCGATGGCCCCTCGGATATGGGCTCAAGGCTCAGAGGCCGGTGCGCCTGCTTCCGGTCGGAGTTGTGGATCTCCCACCCTTTCCGCAGAAAAAAACGGAAAGGATGGGGCACCCGGCACTGATTCCAGGCTTACAGAACTCCGTAGCGCAGGTCCTTCGACTTCGCCCTGCTCCGCTCAAGATGACAGAGTGAAGTTAGCGCGGCAGGGGACGCGGCCTCCGCGGGTGATCGAGGCGCAGCGGTTTCTGGCGCGGCGCGGTTGGACGCCTGGCGCGACCCAGGATCGGACGCGGCCCGGAGTTACACGCCGGAGCACGAAGCCCCCCGCAGACAAGACTCAAACGAAAAAGATTGAGGCAGAAGCCCAGGCGCAGGCAAGCGTCCAATGGCAGCCTTTGGGTCCGGTTGCAGTCCAGTCGCAGAATTTTGGCCTGGTCACGGGCCGAGTCTCCGCGCTGGCTTTGGATCCGTCGGACACGACCGGCAACACGCTCTATGCGGGCACCACTGGGGGTGGGGTCTGGCGTTCGCAGAATGCGAATACCATCGACGCCAGCAACGTCAGCTTTATCCCTCTCACCGATAATTTGCCGGCTTTGAACAACGTTACGGAGGCTTCGATCAGCATTGGGGCGCTGACCGTGCAGCCGGGCGGGACGGGAGTGATTCTGGCCGGAACGGGTGATCCGAATGATGCACTTGATTCTTACTATGGCGCGGGAATCCTGCGATCTACGGATGGGGGAGGCAGTTGGAGCCTGATCACGACTACATCGGACCCGCTTTTCACTTTCAGCTTTGTTGGGGAGGGCTTTGCAGGCTTCGCGTGGAGCACGGTGAACACGCAACTGGTGGTGGCCGCGGTTTCGCAGGCGTTGGAAGGAACGCTGGTGAACGCGGTGGCCTCCGGGGCCAGCTCCGAGGGGCTCTACTACTCCACCGACGGCGGAGCAAGTTGGTCGCTGGCGACGATCACCGACGGTCCTGGAGCAGAGATCCAAGCGCCAAATCTCCCGATTGCGGGATCTGACGGGAATGCGGCCACCTCGGTGGTATGGAACCCGGTGCGGCAACTGTTTATCGCGGCGGTGCGCTTTCACGGGTATTACCAATCGCCGGACGGCGTCACCTGGACGCGGATGGAGGGACAGCCCGGCACTGGCTTGCTGGCAAGCTCGCAACTCTGTCCGGCGAACACGGACTCGGGGGGGTCGCTGGGCTGCCCGATTTTTCGCGGGACGCTGGCGGTGAATCCCCAGACTGGCGATACCTTTGCCTGGACGGTGGACATCGACAATCAGGACCAGGGAATCTGGCAGGATGTGTGCGCGGCCAGCGCGGGCGTCTGCGCCAGCCCGACCGTTTGGACAGCTTTAGAGACCCAGCAATGGGACACGACGGCACTTGAGACGGATACGATCCAGGGGCCTGCGACGATTGAGAATGGTGACTATAACCTGGCGCTGGCTGCGGTTCCCGGCGGAATTGGAGCGCAATACGGCACCGTCTTGCTGGCCGGGGACAACGACTTGTGGAAGGACCCGTGTCCCTACTCACAGGGGTGTGCGTGGCGTAATACGACGAATTCAACGGTCGGATTCTGTGCGCAAGTGGGCGAGTACCAGCACGCGCTGGCGTGGAATGCGACGAATCCTCTGGAGATATTGGTTGGCAACGACAGCGGTTTGTGGCGCTCGACCGATGGAATTGCCGAGAAGGGTGATGTGTGTTCGCAGAGCGATGCAACTCACTTCCAGAATCTGAATGGGAGCCTGGGTTCTCTGGCCGAGGTGGTTGCAATTCCGCAGGTGGGCTCGACGCCCTATACGATGATGGCGGGGCTGGGGGCGAATGGAACCGCGGGCGTGAAGGGCACATCGGGACCGACGACGGATTGGCCGGAGATCTTGAGCGGCGAGGGCGGGCCGGTGCAGATCGACCCGGTCCACGACAATAATTGGTACGTGAATAACCAGGCGGGAGTTTCGATTTATCTGTGTACGAAAGAGAGCCTTTGCGCGCAAGCGGACTTCGGCACCTCTCCAGTGGTCAGTCAGGCGGATGTGGATAACGACGGGCTGACGATGGCCGAGCCTGCGACCTTTCTGGTGGACCCACTCGATCCTACGCAGTTGCTGATCGGGACCTGCCGGGTGTGGCGCGGGGGAACGAACGGCGTGGGATGGACGAGCGCGAATGCGATCAGTCCGATGCTCGATGGATTACAAAATCCATCTTGCCAAGGCAACGCGCTGATCCGCTCGATGGCCGTGCTGGCGTTGTCCCCGAGCAGCGAAGTGATTTATGTGGGCATGGACCGCTCGTTGTATTTAGGCGCGCTGGCCGGCCATGTTTTGTCGGCGGTTGTCAATCCGATGAGCGGGGTAGCTCCCGTGTGGACGGATCTGACGTTCGGTTCGGTCACGAACGACACGAACGGGATGAACCGCTACGGATACGACATCTCGAGCATCTTCATCGACCCGCATGACAGCACGGGAAAGACTGTTTACATGACAGTCGCGGGGATTCGGAACGAGTCAGAGCAGGTGGAAGCGGTTTACGGCACGACCGATGGGGGGGCGGACTGGACTGTGCTGACTTCCAACCTGATCGAGACTCCGGCCAACAGCATTGTTGTTGATCCGAAAGACCCGAACACGGCTTATCTCGCCACGGATGCCGGTGTCTATTCGACACAACAGCTATCAAGTTGTAACAAACCAAATCCAGGATGCTGGTCACCCTACGGCAGCGGACTGCCTCAGGCGCCGGTGGTTGCGCTCAGCGCGGCTCCGGCAACTGCTAGCGTTCAAGATCTTGTGGCTGCCACGTATGGTCGAGGTCTCTGGATCGCTCCGCTGCTGGGAGCCGGGAGCGGCTGCTCGGGTTCGGTTACAGACAACCTCTCGACGAACTCGCTCACATTTCCCGGCACAACAGTGGTTGGGCAGCTCTCGACCGCGCAGACCGTGACGCTGACCAACAGCGGCTGCGCGGATCTGACGGACATAACGCTCTCGGTGAGCGGGCCCTTCCAGCAGACCAACAATTGCACCTCTACGCTTGGCGCGAATTCGACCTGCACGATCAGCGTGCAATTCGCTCCCACGGCAGGGACACCTCAGAGCGGCACGCTCAGCGTCGGAGATATCACGCGTTTGCAGCCGCAGACAGTAACGTTGAGCGGGACGGGTATCGCTGCCGCGGTGATCGGTGTGAGCCCGGCCAGCCTGACATTTTTGAATCAGCAGGTGGGCGTGGCCAGCGCGCCTCAGACGCTGATTGTGACCAATACGGGCGGATCGCCGATGACCGGCGTGGGGTTCACGATCAGTCCAGTGTTTCCTTCAACCGAGAATGATTTTTCGTGCGGTCCTAATGCGTGCAACGCAACCAGTTGTGACACGCTCGCTCCCGGTGCGAATTGCACGGTGCAGGTTATTTTCACCCCATCGGTGGCGGGCGGGGAATCGGCATCCTTGGCAGTTACATCGTCTTCGGGTGTCGCTCCAGTCAAGGTGCCGCTTTCTGGCACGGCGCAAAATGCTGCTGGGATCAACGTAAATCCGGCTCAGATTTTCTTTGGCATTGTTGCTCCGGGCCAGACCAGCGCGCCCTATCCGGTCACGATCACCAACAACGGCAACTCAGCCACCAATTCGCTTCTCGTAAAGGCGACTCCGCCCTTCACCACCCCTGTGCCGAATCCTTGCGGAGGGGGTCTTGCCGCAGGAGCAAGCTGCACTGTTGAAGTGGTTTTTTCGCCTGCACTGGCGGGGCCATTTGCGGGAGCACTTACTGTTGAATCCGGCGGATCGACCGTGGCCATTGTGCTGCTGAGCGGCGGGAATGCGTTGCAGGCTCAACCAAGCCAGATCGATTTCCCTCAGACAGGCGTGGGGCTCGTCAGTGCTCCTGTTTCTGTTACTTTTACCAATCCGGCCGGGTATTTACCCGTTATGAACTTTAACGTCGCGCAACCGCCTCCGGGATTCACGCTCACGAGCAACACCTGTCCCTCGACCCTCGCGGCGGGGGCAAGTTGCGCGGTCGGAATTGAGTTTAAGCCTTCAGGTGCGGGACCGATGCGCGGCAGCCTGACGGCGAGCAGCGATGTACAGGGCAGTGGGGCAACGGTGCCGCTGTCGGGCGCGGGCTTCGACTTCGCTGTTTGCTTTGGAAACGCGATCGCGCCGTGTGTCACTTCGTCCAGCCAGACTGTTGCGAGCGGCCAGACTGCTTCGGGCACCTTCACGATCGCGCCGCTGGACGGCTCAACGGGTTCTTTCACCCTGCAGTGCGGAACGCTGCCTGCGAATTCTTCCTGCACTTTTAATCCGGGGATAGGAACCATCCCTGACTATGAAACAGTTCAAATCGCTACGGGGGTCTCCGCATCGGCGCGGCTTTCGCGGACATCCAGATGGCCGCTGGCTTGCGGGCTCGCACTGTTGCCGCTGGCGCTCTGGCGACGGCGCAGGGCGCTGCTGGCGATTGCGGCATTGGCGATACTTGCCGGCGGCATTTCCAGTTGCACCTCATCGGGCGGGGGTCTGTCTCATCCGCCCTCTCAATCCGGCGGCATCACGCCTGCGGGGACATATGCGATACCCATCACTGTGAGCGCGAACGGAGTTCAGCATCAGATCACGTTCACGCTCACCGTGGACTGAGCCTGATCCGGCATGGGATGCGGGGCGCAAAGCTGAAAAGCTATACTCTATCTTCGGACCATCCGTGAGAACCGTTGCGGCAAGCATCGGGAGCTCCTGCGTCAAGAGCTTTGAGAAAGACGCATCGAAGGAAGAGTAGACAATGACCGCTAAAGTGACCGTGGAAGAAGTGGAGCGCGTGGCCGAACTGGCGCACCTCGAATTCAAGCCGGAGGAGATGCCGGGCATGCTCAAGGATTTGAATGCCATCCTCGACTATGTGGCCGAGTTGAGCGAGCTGGACACGACCGGCGTGACGCCGCTGGCCCAGGTGAGCGAGTTGAAGAACGCGGCGGGTGAAAGCGTGCTGCGCGACGATATGGTGCGGCCTTCGCTCGATCGGGCGGTGGTGATGGGCCAGGCGCCGGAGACCGATGGGGTCTTTTTCAAGGTGCCTAAGGTGATTGAGCGATAAGTGCTGTTTGCACCGGAGAGCGTGATCCGCAGGTACGCAATCCTGCGAAGTCCGACTCGATCAAATTCAACAATAATTCGCTGAGGAGGGTTTCTCATGACGGGAATAACCAACCACGAAAAATTTCGTAACGCACTCAATCAGCACGTTGGTGAGATCCTGACCACTGACAGTATCAGGCGGATAGTTTGGAAGCATTATGATCAGATGGCTGACGGAAGCAATCATCCTTCCGAACACGCCGGTAGGACCAATAAAACACCGTGCAAATGCGCTGGAACTGAAGAGCGTATTTTCGACAGAATTCAGCGGGGCAAATATCTTGTTCGCCCAAGCTAGCGGAGATTTGATTTCGTTTCATAACTTGGCCGCAAACAGGCAACGGGAAGGAAGATTCTTTGTCCAGCGAAACAAAATCGATTGAGAACCTTGTCGAGAAACCGAAGACACTGGGCGCGTTACGCGCGGAGATTGCGGCTGGCCGCACTAAAGCCCTGGATCTTGCCGACAGCTATTATGACCGCATTGCGAAGGTGAATCCGCGGCTGAACGT
>Ga0187890_10003946_pt1 | contig 10120 bp, 6 predicted proteins | sample June2016WEW_21_1_FD_133005 | JGI IMG/M metagenome (GOLD analysis project Ga0187890, IMG submission 133005) | Peatland microbial communities from SPRUCE experiment site at the Marcell Experimental Forest, Minnesota, USA - June2016WEW_21_10 | ecosystem: Environmental > Terrestrial > Soil >...
GCAGAAATGGTTAGAGGCTGCTTACGAACTCACTCCCGATCCTCTGGATTCTGTGCATGTTCATCTCTCTCTCTCTCAACTTGCTTCACAACCTTTGCATAAGCCCGCTCCACATCCCTCAGTCGAGCCGGTTTCCCGAGCAATTCGCACAAAGTCATAATGAACAATACGTCTTCTGCGTCCATGTAATTCATTCTCCTTTTGCGCTATGATGAGCGCATGAAGTCTACTCCCGACCCTGACACGACGCCAGCCGAGAAGATGCAGGCATTCAATGCGGGCCTGCGCCAGATTCTCACTGTGTCCAAGAGCGAGTTATCAGCGCGCGAGAAGCAATACCAGGATGAGCGAGCACACAAGCCGAAGCGCGGCCCTAAACCGCGATCTTCGGCTTCCGTCCACGTTTAAGACGGCGCGGATTAGAAAGGCTCAGGCGTCGTAGACACCGCTGCGTCAGTCTTGCCTGTCAGTTCCTTGTAGGTAATCCGCTTGTTGGAAACCTGCGACAAGGCCAGTAGGAACCTGTCGGAATCGTTCAACGGATTGTCGCGTGTTGCGCGATTGTTGTAGCGGAAAATCTGCTCGTCAATGTACCGCTCCAAGTGGAACGGTTCCACGGCGATATAGGTTCCACTCAGGCCGCGCTTGAGTAGCGACCAAAAGTTTTCCATGCCGTTGACGTGGACGCGACCGCTAACGTAGCTCTCGGTCTTGTTGACCACTTCATGCACGAAGCGAGAGCGCAGATCGTTGTAGGCCACGGCGTCATCGGTATAGACCTTGCTGCCGTACTTCACTTCTTTCAGCACTTCGGCCTGTAGTGTTTCGCGCTTCACGTTGGGAACGATCTTGGCGCGGACTTGGCGAAGGTCACGGTCAAGGAATCCCTGCACAACAGTCTTGCCTTGTGCTCCACCCTTCTGCTCGTATCGCAGAGCACGATCCTTGTGCATGTTTTTCTTGCGACCGCCGATGAATGTTTCATCTGTCTCGACTTCGGTATCAGGACCGCCCAGCTTGCCCACGTTGCCAGTCTTGAGAGCGAGTCTGAGGCGATGCAGCATGAACCATGCGGACTTCTGCGACACTCCCAGAGTGCGGTGAATCTCCCAAGAGCTAACGCCGTTCTTGCAACTAATCAGCAACCAGAGAGCAGGGAGCCACTTCTGCAACTGGATCGGCGAATCCTCGAATATGGTATTGACCTTGACGGAGAACTGGCGACGGCAAGAGCGACACTTCCACCGCTTCTGTGTCTTGAGGTAGTATGGGCTTTTAGCGGCGTCACCGACGCAATCGTGGCACCGTGGGCCTTCGGGCCAGCGCATAGCGGCCACAGCGTCAATGCAAACCTGTTCGTCGCTAAAGTATTGAATCGCTTGCTGTAATGTCTTTGGGCTGTCCATGAACAGAACTATAGCAGAATGGCGTGGGTTAGTCAAGGCTATTATTGCCATTGGCGCTCCTCTACCGCCAGGTCTTTGATAAATAAGGACTTACGAGTAAAGTATTTATAAATCAATAACATGAATGACATTGACGCGAACAGACATCGTGGGGGACAATGGCAGCCGTCTGATGCGCTCAACGAGCGCGGTCCAGGTTGAGTCATACTTGTTACCCAAGAGGGGTGATTGTCTCTCTTGTTCGTCCAGCCTCAACTTGACTTATTGACTTAAGCACAATTCAGGAGGGTTCACGTGACGCATGATTTTCGGCTGCCCAGCAGCTCCTATTGGATTGGTTTTGTTGTTCTGGCGGCCCTTCTTGTATGCGCGGGATCGCTCAGTGCGCAAGCGACCGCTCCTCGTTTGGCGGATGGCTTGGCTGTGGCGGGGCCGAATCGTCCTCCGCAAGTGCCGGAGGGCTATGTGATCACGCCGTTCGGTTATTTCCATCCCTCGTGCGTCCTGCGCGCGGTAGAGGGAGAGACGCTCTTGGCCGATGGGCGCATCGAACATGCGGATGGAACGGCCGATGCGAACGCTCCGGCCTGCGGGTATCCACGTTACTCGCCCAGCGGAGCCCTTGTGACGGAGGGCTTCTTGAAGGTAAACGATCGAGAAGTGCCCACAGTGAACGGCTGGCTTGAGAGCATCTGGGTCGATACGAGCACCTCGTATGGCAAAGTCAGTTCGACCTGGCCAGTGCCGCCGCAGCCGTCGATCAATAACGGCGAGACGCTATTTCTCTTCAACGGACTGGAGGACATCGACGCCGTGCAAAGCATTCTGCAGCCCGTGCTGCAGTGGTATGCGCCCGGACCGTGGGCCGTGGCCAGTTGGAACTGCTGCCTCAAGGGCATCACGGTGGAGAGTACGCCGGTGCCTGTCAACCCGGGAGATACAATTCTCGGAACGATCAGCTCCTCTTGCAAGGCGGGAACCACTTACTGCGCCAAGTGGAACATAGTAAGTAAAGATCAGACGACGGGGAAGAAAACGACGTTGAGCAAGACTCCGAGCGATGGGCAGATATGGAATTGGGCCTTCGGCGCGGTGATGGAGATCTATGGCGTTACAGAATGCTCGGATTTTCCAAAAGGCAATAAGAGCACTGTCTTTACGACGCAGGTGTACGACCAGAACCTAAACGTGATTTCAAGTCCAAGCTGGACGGCGGCTCCGGCCGGTACAAACACAAAGCCCAAATGCGGCTACGGACTGACAGTCGCGCCGACGCAAGAGACTCTGAAGTATTAGGAGAGGGGGTTAGACCTGCTGCGGCCCGGGTGTTAATTCTATGAGGTGACTCTGTGGAAACTGACTGTCATGCCCCGAGCGAGGAAATACTTGTCTTCCGTCCTGCGGCAGCGGCAATCTCATTGAGCATGCCGCTGAAAATCCAGCGATGCACAGGGTAAAGCATGTACCAATAGAGAAGGCCCGCCAATCCAGCAGGGTCAAAAATAGCGGTCTGCCGAATGACGGAGCCTGTGCTATTTGGTTGCACCTCAAACTGCAACCACGCGCGGCCCGGTACTTTCATTTCAGCGACCAGGCCGAGTTCGCGATCCGGCACAAAGGCTTCTACTCGCCAGAAATCCAGAGCATCGCCCACGGAAAGTTTTTGGGGATCGCGACGGCCGCGGCGCAGTCCTACGCCGCCAACCATGAGATCCACTGCGCCTCGTAACCACCAAAGAACATTGGCAAAGTACCAGCCATTCAAACCTCCGATGCGCTGGATCGGAGCAAAAGCTGCCGCGGGGGGAACCGATACTCGCACCGTTCGGGAATCGACGAGCCTGGTGCCAAACTCCATTCCACCCCACGACTGCGGCTTGCCCGCCGAGGAGAGAGCGTCGCACCAACTGGTCTGGGCAAACTCCTGGTCCTCATGGTGAAGAGCTCTCTCCATCGCTTCTCGCAAACTTTTCGGCTTGATATCGAAGGCGGCTAATGCGGAGGTGTCGTGCACCAGAGTTGGGTTGCGCATACTGTCGACGAGTTTTCGGCCAATGCGGGCATAAACGGGCGTGATTAAACCCAACCACAAACTTGAAAGGCGAGGTGTCAAAATTGGAACCGGGATCATCCACCTGCGCAGGCCGCATTGCCGGGCATATTCCTGCATGATTTGGCCGTAGCTGACTTGGTCGGTGCCCCCGATTTCGAAAACTCTGCACTGTTCCTCCGGCAACATCAGAGCAGCCATCAGGTACGCCACCACATCTTCGACCGCAATCGGTTGGGCCTTGACGGCAACCCAGCGCGGGCAGATCATCACCGGCAACCGCTGTACCAGCGCGCGAATCATTTCAAATGAAAGACTACCGGAACCGATCACGATCGATGCGCGAAATTCGACGGTAGGAATCCCGGAACTTCGTAAGATGTCGGCAACCTCGTGACGACTGCGCAGATGAGCGGAGAGCGCTTGGTCCTGCTCTCCCAATCCGCCGAGAAAGACAATGCGTCGCACTCCAGAATCGCGCGCCACGTCGGCGAAATTTTGGGCGGCTTGGCGGTCTTCTTGTTCGAACTTACCCGGAGATCCCATGGAGTGGACCAGGTAATACGCCGTGTGTACTCCTGCCAGCGCCGGCGCCAGTGAACTACGATCCAGGCAATCTGCTTTAACAATTTCCGTGGAAGCGGCAACTTTCGCTCTGAGAAAATCCGGTCGTCGAGCCAGACAGCGAACTGGCCAGCCCGCTTTCTCCAACTCTTTTAGCAGGCGCCCCCCGATGTAGCCTGACGCTCCTGTTAACAGGACGATCGGGCGATGATCTGCGACCATTCGATCCCCTCATTCGGCCCACTGAGTTACGCTGGCGTGATCGTAGCATTTCCAGGATCTCTTGTTTTTCACGAAAGGCCAATCGCCGAACCCTTGGGTTTGTGCTCCGCCAGCTTTACGGATAACGCCTTGCTTGATCTACTAGCGGACTTGGCCCGATTGTGCCAGAGTCAGGGGTAAACTGGTCGTAACTAGCTGTAACCAAGCGACTATCCTCATAGACCCCTCGAGTATGCAAAAAGGCCCACCGCTTACTCTCGCAATTCCAAGGAAGAACTCTTAATTGCGGGTTCGCAGCTACTTCACCAACGCCGCCACGTGAGGATTCTGCGCAATATTCAGCGACCAGTTCACGCCGTGAATAAAGGGCTCGGGAAACACGCCGATGACAATCGTGGCCAGCGCCGCGATGCCCACTGCAAAGCGCATCCCCACGCTGATCGGGAGCTTCCCCGTTTCCACCGGAGCACGCACCAGCATCGAATTCGCGATCTTCAGGTAGTAATACAGTCCAAAGAGCGAATAGAGCACGCCGAGCGAGGCCAGCCAGTAATGCTGGCTTTCGATCAGGCTGAGAAAGATGTAGTACTTGCCCAGGAACCCGGCCGCGGGCGGTATCCCGGCCAACGACAGCAGGAACAGCAGCATGAGCACAGCTTCCACCGGAGCCCGCTGGTAGAGCCCGGCCATGTCGTCGATCTCGTCGCCAATCACATTGCGCTGCCGCAGGGACGCAATCACCGCAAATGCGCCTAGATTCATGAACGTATACACCAACAGGTAGATCAGGATTCCCTTGAAGCCGTCGTAAAAGGCTGCGCTACCAATCGGCGAGGTTCCCATGGCCACAAACGCCAGCAGCATATAACCAACGTGCGCAATCGAGGAGTAGGCGAGCAGACGCTTGGTGTTCGTCTGCGTGAGCGCCGCGAGGTTGCCGCCGGTCATGGTGGCGATCGCGACGATCACAATGACCGGGACATAAACCGTGCGCAGCGGATACAAGCCATAGATCAGTATGCGCAACAGCAGCGCCCATGCCGCCGCCTTCACCGCCACCGACATGAAACCCGCAATGCTGGTAGGCGCGCCCTCGTATGCATCCGGCGCCCACTGATGGAAGGGGACGGCGGCGATCTTGAACAGCAATCCGACCATCGTCGTCAGCAGCGCCAGCACCACCACCGGGTTGCGCGGATTCTGCGCAGCTTGCGCCGCCACCGCGCGCGCAATCACCGCCAGGTTGGTGCCGCCGGAAATGCCGTAGAACAGCGAAAGTCCGTAGGCAAAGATGCCCGACGAAAATGCCCCCAGCAACAGATATTTCAGCGCCGCTTCGTTCGAGCGCCGGTCGCGGCGCAAAAAACCCACCAGAATGTAGGTTGAAATCGCCATCAGCTCAAGCCCAATAAAGAGGAGCACGATGTCGATCCCCGCCGCCATGCACATCATACCCACCACGGAAAGCAGCAGCAGAGAATAGTATTCGCCGTGCTGTTCGCCTTCCATGTCGAGATAGTGCACCGACCCCAGAATCGCGATCGCCGCTCCCGCCAAGAACAAATACCAAAAGTAGATGGCGAAGCGGTCCACAAGCAGCGCGTTGTAGAACCCCAGCGACCCCCTGGGCGGCAGCGTCGCCTGAATCTGCCACACGCACACCGCCGAGAACACTACGCCGACAAACGCGCCCACCGCGTTGATCCACTTCCAGCCCGCCGGAATCATCAGATCAATCAGCAGAATGCCGAGCGCGAAAATGGTGAGCTCCACCATCGGCAGCATCAACCGGTATTCGACTGGAGAAATGCCTCGCACTCAGTTGCTCGCTTTCGTGGCGCTGCTGGTCCCGGCAACGCCCGTTCCCGAATTCATTCCAGAATTCATTCCCGAGTTCATTCCCGAGTTCATTCCAACGACAGCAGGCGTAACTTGCGCGTTCGTCGGCAGATTCGGATTGGGACCGTTTTGGAATGTCATCACCAACTGGTTGACCGGTTGCTCCAGGATCTGGAAAAACGGCTTGGGATAGAGCCCGATCCACAACGCCATGACGATCAGCGGCGCAAACGTAAGAATTTCGCGCGGCGTCAGATCGTGCAGCTTTTCGTTCTTCGGATTCGTCACTGTTCCAAAGAAAACGCGCTGATAGAGCCAGAGCAAGTAAGCCGCCGCCAGAACCACGCCCGGCGCCGCCCAGGCCGCCCACTTCCAGTTCGCCGTGAAGGCTCCCTGCAAAATCGTGAATTCGCCAACGAAGCCATTCAGCAGCGGCAAGCCCATCGACGAAAGAAACATGATCATGGTGATCGTCGCGTAGATCGGCATCACGTTCGAGATGCCGCCATACTCGGCGATTTCGCGCGTGTGCCTCCGCTCGTACAAGATGCCGACGATCAAGAAGAGCGCGCCGGTCGAGATGCCGTGGTTGACCTGCTGCAGCACAGACCCGGTCAAGCCCGCCGAATTCAGCGCGAAAATTCCCAGCGTGCAGAAACCCAGGTGGCTGACGGACGAATACGCCACCAGCTTCTTCATGTCCTTCTGCATCAGCGACACCAGTGCGCCGTAGACGATGCCGATCACCGAAAGGCCAACCACCCAGCCGCGGGGCGTATACCCCATGAATCGAGCGGAACTCATGAGCACCTGCGGGAAGAACGGCAGCGAGAAACGTACGAATCCATACGTCCCCATCTTCAGCAAAACGCCTGCCAGAATGACGGAGCCGGCGGTGGGAGCCTCCACGTGCGCATCCGGTAGCCAGGTGTGAAACGGAAACATCGGAACTTTGATGGCGAATCCGATAAAGAAAGCGATGAAGAGCCAGATCGCAGTCTGAAACGGAATGAGCGGCGCGGTCTTATAAAGTTCGGGAATGCTGAACGTGAAAACTCCGGTCAGAGTGTGGTGATGGAAATACAGGAACAGAATGCCCAGAAGCATCAAAACCGAGCCGAGCAGCGTGTACAAGAAGAACTTGATGGCCGCATAAAGTTTGCGCGGTCCGCCCCAGATGCCGATCAGCAGATACATCGGAACCAGCATCGCTTCCCAGAAAACAAAGAACAGGAAGAAATCGAGCGCCATGAAGACGCCGAGCATTCCCGTTTGCAACAGCAGAAACCATACGTAATATTCCTTCACCCGAATCTCGATGGCCGTCCACGAAGAAAGAATCGAGATCCAACCGAGCAGCGTGGTCAGCATGATCAGCAGGAACGAAATGCCGTCAATGCCCAGGTTGTAACCCGCGCCAATCGAGGGGATCCAGTTGTTGGCCGTGCCCTCGATGAACTTGAAGCCGGGCGCAAAACGCTGCGCCCAGAACATCGGCACCAGCGGCAGGGAGATCAGGAATCCGCCAAGAGCGAAGAGGTTCGCCATCCAGCGAATCGCGTCCTTGTTCTCCTTTGGAACCAGCAGGAGAATGAACGCGCCGATGAGCGGCGTGAAGAGAATGATCGATAATATGTGATTCTGCATAAGTTCAGCTTCTAGCTACTAGCTCCTAGCCACTAGCGAGCAACCCTGTTGCGTCTCAGCACTGCTCTGGTTGCCAGGAGCCAGTAGCTAGCAGCCAGTAGCCGTTTTACTTCCACACGTAATACACACCAAATCCAAGTAACCCGGCGATCATGACCAGCGCGTACCACTGCACCAATCCCCATTCGAACAAGCGCGCGGGATACGAGAGCATACGCGCCAAAATCGCCGGGCCATTCACGCACACACCATCGATGATCCACTTATCCCACCAGGTCGAAAGCGTGGAAACGGCACGGGTAATCCAACCAACATCGTTGACCGCTCCGTCGATGATTTTAGAGTCGAACCATGACGACGCCTCGCCCGCGCCCATCACGCCCAGACGGACGTCGCCAATCCTGCGGCGTCCGGTGAAAACGTAGTCGTAGCCCTCGTCCACAAACCACTTGTTGTAGAGCAAGGTATAGAGCGCCGGAGCCTTCGCCTCAATCGGCTCGACATAGTCTTTGCCAGCCTTCAGATAGGAGCGTCGCGCCATAGCGAAGCCCACGCCTGCCGCCGCCAGCGACAAGAACATCAGCACATACTCGGTGTTATCCGTGTGCTCGGATTCTTTTTCGCCCGCCGCCAACTGCGCCGACTTCCCTTCTTCCACTAAAACCACCGCTTCGCGCGCGAAAACCGGCTCCAGAAATTTCTCGAAGCGATCCGATCCGCCCAGGCTATGCGGCCAACCCAGCCATCCCGCGCCAATCGAGCAGATCGCGAGAATCACCAGCGGCACCGTCATCGATTTCGGCGACTCGTGCACGTGATGCTCGACGTCGTGGCTCATCCGCGACGGACTGAAGAAGGTGAGATACATCAACCGGAACATGTAGAACGCCGTCATCAGCGCCGTGCCGTAGCCGATGAACCACAGAATGCGATACGCCCCGCCCTCCGAAGACCACGTCTGCCACAGGATTTCGTCTTTTGAGAAGAAACCGGCGAACGGAAAGATACCGGCAATCGCCAGCGTCGCGATGAACATCGTCTTGAATGTAGTCGGGATGCGATGTTGCAGGCCGCCCATGTTGCGCATGTCCTGCTCGCCGCTCATGGCGTGAATCACCGAGCCCGAACCGAGGAAGAGCAGCGCTTTGAAGAACGCATGCGTGAACACATGGAAAACGCCGGCCGCAAATGCTCCCACGCCGAGCGCCAGGAACATGTATCCCAGTTGCGAAACGGTGGAGTAGGCCAGCACGCGCTTGATGTCGTTCTGCACGAGGCCAATCGACGCAGCGAACACCGCCGTGAGCGCGCCCACGATGGCCACGGTTTTCATCGCCGTCGGCGCCAGCACGAACACGGCATTCGAGCGCGCCACCATATACACGCCCGCCGTCACCATGGTGGCGGCGTGGATCAACGCCGAAACCGGCGTGGGGCCTTCCATCGCATCCGGCAGCCAGACATAAAGAGGAAGCTGCGCCGACTTCCCGCAGGCTCCTACAAAGAGCAACAAGGCGGCCGCCGTGAGAATGGGATCGCCAATCGCAAAGTGTCCGCTGCGCGCCGCGGCATTGATGTCGATAAAGCGAAACGACCCCAGATACCAAACCAACGTGAGCGCGCCGAGAATGAATCCCGCGTCGCCGATGCGGTTCACAATGAATGCTTTGTTAGCCGCAGTCGAAGCGGAGTTACGATGAAAATAAAACCCGATCAGCAGATACGAACACAAACCCACGCCTTCCCACCCCACGAACAGCATCATGTAGTTATTCGCCAGGATGAGCGTGAGCATGGCAAACATGAACAGATTCAGGTATCCAAAAAAGCGGTAATAGCCGCCTTCGTGCGCCATGTATCCGGTGGAGTAAATGTGGATCAGCATGCCCACGCCGGTCACAAACAGCAGCCAGATCGAAGACAGCGGATCGAGCAGGAATCCAGCGTCGACGTTGAATGCAGCCGAGGTTCCGTCGCGCTTCACAAAATTCAAGTGGCCGTCGCCGCTGCCCAGCCATGTATAAACGACTTTCTCGAACGGATGTCCCGTGCCATGCGCGAAGTGTGTGTATTCGACGACCGTGAAGCAAGCGAATACGAACGCAACCACTACCGCGCCCACGCAGACCGCGTTGACGGTCGCCTTCTGCAGCCGCTTTCCAAAAAAGAACATCATCACGGCCCCGAAGGCCGGGAAGAGCGGGATCAGGTAAATGTGGTTTAAGAACATGTCGTCAGTCGTCGGTCGTTAGTCGTTCGCTGTTCGTCGTTCGCTTTTCGCCTAGTACACGCCAAGAGCGACCAGCGGATAGCGGCCCTTCTACCACTTCAACAAATCAATCTCATCCACATTGATCGTCTCCCTATTTCGAAAGAAGGCGATCAAAATGCC
>Ga0187890_10003947_pt1 | contig 10118 bp, 5 predicted proteins | sample June2016WEW_21_1_FD_133005 | JGI IMG/M metagenome (GOLD analysis project Ga0187890, IMG submission 133005) | Peatland microbial communities from SPRUCE experiment site at the Marcell Experimental Forest, Minnesota, USA - June2016WEW_21_10 | ecosystem: Environmental > Terrestrial > Soil >...
AAGCTAACAATGTCCGGTAACTGCTCAATGGCGATCTCGGTGAAGATGCGCGGGGGATTCTTTAAATTCACGCGTGCATTGTCGAGCAGCGCTGGCATCTGCTTTTCGCGGGCGATCAGCGAGCGCAACCGTTCGTCCGGCGATGCAAACTTGCGCTCCATGAGTGTGAACGCGCCATTCGCGCAAGCGCTCGAATAGTTATCCGCATTCTTCTCCCACGGACGAATCGTTTCCAGAGTCAGCAACTGAGAACGGATATTTGAAAGCACAATTTCGCGATCACTGCGCGGAACAGAATCTGCCGCGGCCGCGTCGGGATGGATGGCCTCCAGGCGCAATTCGAATGCCTTGAGATCGGCAATTTCAGCGTCGATACTTTTGCGCGAGTAATCCTCTAACTGTCCGTCGTATTGGTGGTAACCGACAAGCGTTCCCTGCGTGGGTGAGTAGTGAAAATATACTTGGTCGAAGTACTCGTCCGAGACCGTCTCAAACTGATGCTTCCAGTTCTCTTTTTCGGCATGCGAAGTTAGCGGGGCAACCATAAGAACTCCAATCGCAAATCGAGTAACAAACCTCTTCATATTCCTCCGATATTCAAAAACGCACCGTCTAAGCATTCACCGGCGCCGGCGCCAGATTGGCGATCAGTTCGTGAATTTCGAGCAGAACCTCGTCGGACCGCGACGTGGCCAAAGGATACTTCAGCAGACCCTGCGGCGTGAATTGCGCGCCACGTTTTGCGTTGCGCGCCACCAGTCGCATCAAATGTTGCGGATCGACCGTCGCATTCTCGGTAAAGCGTATTTGCAACTCGGCACGTTTGCGATCGACCTGCGCAATGCCGATCCGTTCGCATTCGAGCCGGATCAGCGAAGCCTCGAGCAGGTAAACCGTCGCGTCGGGCGGCGCGCCATAACGATCTTCCATCTCTGCGCGTACCTCGGCGACAGCCTTTTCGCTTGCCGCTCCGGCAATCTTTTTGTAGAGCCGCAGCCGCTGATTTTCCTCCGGCACATAACTCTCGTCGATGCGCAAGGCGATACCCAGGTTGAGCTGCGTCGCCGGCCGCTCTTCGCTCGCCTCGCCCTTCATCTCCTTCACCGCAGCCTCAAGCATCGATGTATATAACTCAAATCCGACCGCCTCGATATGCCCGCTCTGCTCGCCGCCGAGCATGTTACCCGCACCGCGCAATTCCAAATCGAGTGCCGCAATCTTGAAGCCCGCACCGAGATCGCTGAACTCCTTGAGGGCTGCCAGGCGTCTGCGCGCAATCTCAGTCAACTCCTTCTCCGGCGGAATGAGTAAGTATGCATACGCACGCCGATTCGAGCGGCCCACGCGCCCGCGCAACTGGTATAACTCGCTCAACCCGTGCCGGTCGGCCCGATTGATCAGCATGGTATTCGCCAGCGGAATGTCGAGCCCGTTTTCGATAATCGTGGTCGCCACCAGCACATCGTACTCATGCCGCATGAAAGCCAGCATGACTCTCTCCAGTTCGGTCTCGCCCATCTGCCCGTGACCCACGGCCACGCGCGCGGCCGGCACTAACTCTTGAATCCGCGAGGCAATTTCGTAGATCGATTCAACCCGGTTATGAACGAAATAGACCTGCCCGCCACGCTCCAACTCCACCTCTACTGCCGAACGGATAATCTTCTCGTCGAACTTGGCCACCACGGTTTGGATCGCCATACGGTCTTTGGGCGGCGTCTCGATAACGCTCATGTCGCGCAGGCCAACCAGCGACATGTGTAGCGTGCGCGGAATCGGTGTGGCGCTCATTGCCAGCACATCAATCTCCTTGCGCATCTGCTTGAGACGCTCTTTGTGGCGTACACCGAAACGCTGTTCCTCATCCACAATAAGCAAGCCCAGATCCTGAAACTTGATGTCCTTCGAGAGCAGCCGGTGCGTGCCGATCAGAATGTCAATCTTGCCTGCCTCCACGCGCTCCACGATAACTTTTTGCTCTTTCGCCGTACGGAAGCGGGAGATCATCTCTATATTGATGGGGAATTGAGCGAACCGCTTCTTAAACGTTTCAAAATGTTGGAAACTCAAGATTGTTGTTGGCGTCAGAACGGCCACCTGTTTGCCGTCCTGCACGGCCTTGAAAGCCGCACGCATGGCTACCTCAGTTTTCCCATATCCCACATCGCCGCACAAGAGGCGATCCATCGGCATTGTGGATTCCATGTCGTACTTGATGGCCCGGATGGCCGATAACTGGTCGTCGGTCTCGCTATAGTCGAAGGAGTCTTCAAACTCCCGCTGAAACTCGTTGTCTTTTGAGAAGGCAGTTCCTTGCGCAGTGGTCCGCTCGGCGTATAACTTCAATAACTCGCCGGTCATATCCTGCATGGCCTTGCGAACTCTTGCTTTTGTCTTAGTCCACTGCTGAGAGCCGAGTTTATTCAACACCGGCGCAGGTCCGGCGTCTGTCGAGCGATACTTCTGAATCAGATCCAGGCGCGTCAGAGGAACATATAACTTGGCGGACTCGGCGAACTCCAGGATCATGAATTCAACCGAGAGACCGTCCTGTTCAATCTCCTTGAGCCCCTGGTATTGCGCGATGCCATGCTCCACATGCACTACGTAATCGCCAACCGTAAGGTCTCGAAAGTCGGAGACGAAGGCCGCTGTCTTCGACCGTCTCGGCTCTGGCCGCGCAGCTACATCCGCTTCGTCGGAGAGATCGTTGGCGCCGAATAGAATCAGATTCGAGTCGAGAAAACTCACTCCCGCGGCGACCGGCGTGCGCACAATGACCGGCACGCGCAGATCGCCAGCCAGGTAACTCGCCTCGTCCAGCATCGTCTCGCCGGGATGCGGATTGCGACTGCCGAGGCGGTAAGGAATTTGATATTCGCGGAGAACCGTGGCGAGTCTCTCCACATCGCCCTGATGAGGCGCTGCCAGCACCGTGCGCGCATTGGCTGTCATCAAGGCGCGCAGTTGCTCGGTCAAAGCAGGAATAGATCCATGGAACCTGAGTGTCGGCCGCGTGTTCAGCTCAATCTCACCAAGCGTGTTGTCGTCATCCAGTACGTCCACCACGCCCAATTGATCGAGGTCGAGACCCATGTGGGCGTCTAACTGCGCCTGTAATACCTCGGGCCGAAGATAGATGTCTTCAGGCCGAATCAGCGAGCCCATCGCCGAGCGCTCATGGCGCTGTTCAACCTTGTTCCACCAGCGATCAATCTGGTTGCGGACCATCGCCGGCTCTTCGACAAAGAGCGCGCATTTAGGCACCAGGGCCAGCAGCGACTTATCCGCTCCAGCCACCGCGGAGAAGAACTCCCAGCCGGGAAAGACGCTGACTCCGCCGGCGGCAGCTAACTCGGCGGCCATCTCCTGATTTTCGTCTGAGTCTTCTGACGCGCCCTCCAGGTCCACCCGTTGGCGGTTGAGCCGCCCGTGGACAGCGGCCAGAAGACGCTCTGTAACGGGCGTTTCGGTCAGGGGCAACAATTGTGTCTCGTCGAGACCCGATTGCGAGCGCTGCGTCTCAGGGTCAAATTTGCGAAGCGTCTCAATCTCGTCGCCGAAGAACTCAATGCGCACTGGCCGGTCCGATTCGGGCGAGTACACGTCGAGAATTCCGCCCCGCCGCGTAAACTGCCCCGGCATCTCGACCAAGTCCATTTGCGTGTAGCCAACCGAAGCCAGGTGCCCGGTCAGCACCTCCACATCCACCTCTTCGCCGCGCTTGAGTGTGACCGCCAAACCGGCGTAGTAGTCGCGATCAAAGAGTCTGAGCGCCGCCGACTCGACCGGCGCTATGAGAATGGAGACCGCTCCAGTGGCCAACTTCCACAAAGCTGCCGCGCGCTGCTCCTGCACATCCGGATGAGGCGAGAGATTCTCGAAAGGAAGCACATCGTGGGACGGCAGCCTCACCACTTGCGCAGGGTCTACGGCGCCCGTCAGTTCGCATCCCGCACGCAGCGTCGGCTCCAGCGCTTCAGCGGCTTTGTTGTCGGCCACCACTACGATCACGGGCTGGCGTGCCACTCGCGCGAAGAGCGGAATATAAATGGAACGAGCTGTTTGGGTCAGCCCTGAAACACGTCTCCGCCCCGTGCCGAGGCTCAGATGCCTTCGAACACGCTCAAATCCCGAAGAGTGCTCCAGCTCCGCGAAGATATCGCGGACGAACGGGAGAATCATGTGTTGTCAGTTTAACAGCGACCAGGTGCAACGCGGCTTCTGCGCATCCACCCGATTGACGAGCCGTCAATAGGACCGAGATTCATTGCCCGCCAACCGCCTTCAAGAACGAACAAAAGAAGTCCAGTGATTTCCAATAAGAGTCCATCGGCAGGCGCTCATCTTGCCCGTGAGCGCGTTCGTCGTCGCGCTCCAAAGCGATTGCCGAGTATCCATAGCAAGGGATTCCCGCCTGGGCAAAGTAAATCGAATCGCTGGCACCGTTCTCCATGATGGGTGTAACAGGAACACCTGGCCAGAGCGTCTGCGTCAGCCGAGTTAGCGGTTCAAAGACCTCGGGGATGGGCGGCGGCGGGACCATGGCTTTGCGCTCGGGAGCCGTGTCGGAAACCACGTATGAGTCAGAAACATATTTCACACTTAGCTTCGCATCGCCAAAAATACTCATCAACTGTTGACGAATCTCCTCCGGCGAGTGGCCGGGAAAGATGCGGCAGTTTACGTTCGCCTGCGCCGTCTGAGCGAGCGCATTGTTGGCGTGTCCCGCTGCGAGGCGCGTGGCCACACATGTTGTGCGGAAGTTAGAGTTGAAACTGGGATCGGCGCTCAGCCGGGCGGCGGCAGCCAGATCGGGCGGCGTGGCCAAAATGGCCCGAATATCCCCGGCCGTCTGCCCCGTCTCCTGCCCGATCAGATTGCCGAAGTAGGTCCTCGTCACGTCGTTCATCTCGAAGGGAAACGAGTAAGCAGCCAGCTTGTCGAGCGCCGCGGTCAGTTCATAGATCGCGTTGTCTGGCCGCGGACGCGAGCTATGCCCACCAGGATTGAAAGCAGTCACTTGAAAATCTGAATAAACTTTTTCCGTGGCCTCTACATCCGCCACCACCGCGCGCCCGTGGTCCAACTCAACGCCGCCGGCATCGGGGTTGATCACGTAGGCCGCATCGACCAGTTCGCGATGCTGAGTTACCAGCCAGGAAGCGCCGTTGAACCGGCCGCCTTCTTCGTCCGCAGTTAGGGCCAGGATCAGGTCGCGGCGCGGCTTGTAGCCCTCCTTGTGCAGCCGCAGCAGCGTGGCCACCAGGGCGGCGTCAGAATCTTTCATGTCTTGCGAGCCGCGGCCGTAGACATAGCCGTCCTTTTCGACAAACTGAAACGGATCAGTGTGCCAGTCGGAGCGCAACGCCTCAACTACGTCCATGTGGCAGAGAAACAGAACTGGCTTTTCACCGGACGGCCCGACAGCGCGCAGCCGGACAACGAGATTCTGTTTGCGCGGATCGGGGCCGAGCAGATGCACATCCTCAGCCGGAAAGCCCGCATCCAGAAAACGCCGTTGCATCGCAGTTGTTGCCGTGGTCACGTTGCCATTGGGCGTATCGGTGGTGTTGATCTCGATGAGCTGCTTGAAGATTTCGCGCGCCAGGGCTCGGTCTTCCGCCGAGGCAACTGGCAGAGCATTTTGCGCCGGAGCGGCAGAGCCGAGGCAAGCGGCGAAGGTGAGAACGGCTAAGTAGGCAGGGAAGACGACGGTGCGCATGGAGTTATTGTACGGCGACATTGGAACCTTCGGGCTCGCACGCCGCGTAAAATCAAATTATCGTGGTTTGGCCACAATTCTCGAGGTGCAAAATGAAGTTCAGTTTTCTTACCGCTGTTGTTCTAGGAGCCTTCACCATGGTCGCCGCCGCCCAAATGCCCGATCCGCCCATCACACGCCCGAGGATAACGGGCATCTCAAATCTGGGCGTTTACACCTCGAACGCGGTGGCCGCCGATCGCTTTTATCGCGAGATCCTCGGCGCTGCCAAGATGCCCGATCCACAGAATCCGAAGGGCGTGCGTTACGCCTTCAACGCGACGCAGTTCATTGAGGTGCTGCCGCTGCCCGACGGCGTGGGCATCAACCGGCTCGATCACATCGGATATAACACCGACAACGCCGAAGGTCTGCGGAGATTCCTGGCCTCCAAGGCATACAAGGTGCCGGGCAATGTCGAGAAAGGCGCCGACGGCAGCAGTTGGTTCACGGTGCAAGACCCGGAAGGAAACAAGGTCCAATTTGTCGAGCCGCCTCATCTTTCCAAAACTGTCGCGGCTCCCAATGCCATTGGCAATCACATTATCCATGCCGGGTTCATGGCGCATAACCGGGCCGTCGAAGACACCTTCTACCGCAATCTACTTGGCTTCCGCCCTTACTGGTATGGCGGCATGGTCGACGATCGGATCGACTGGGTGAGCCAGCAGACCCCCGACAGCCACGACTGGGTGGAGTACATGCTGAACGCGAAGCCGGATATCTCAGCGCACGACCTCGGCGTGCTCAATCATTTTTCGATCGGCGTAGGATCGGTGGACATGGCCTACAAGACCCTCAAGGATAGCGGCCGCCTGGTGAATGTGGATGCCCAGGAACATACGCAGATGGGAAGAGACGGCAAGGGTCAGTTCAATCTCTTCGACCCGGATGGCGTTCGCGTGGAGTTGATGAACTTCCATGCAACAGAAAAACCCTGCTGCTCAAGCTTTACGGCCGAAGACCCAGCGGAGTAACGCCGCGAACTGGACATTTGGAACTTACCGCTGGCAACCAGGAGAATGCTGTTCCTAGACCAAAGTCGGTCGAGCGCCAACGCGGCGAGGGTTTCACATGAACCCCGCCGTGGAGGGCGCCGTTTGTTGATCAGTAAATGATGAAATTTCCAACTATCCGTCCGACACCATTCGCTGCCAGCCCTCCACTCATAGAAGTTCGTCGATTCGATGTGACAGCGACTCAGTGAAGTTCTCGGACGAATCATAGCCGAGGTGGATCACCCTAAGTTTGCCGGAGCGATCCAGAATATACAGAGCCGGAAGGCTGGATGTGCCGAGACTCTTAGCGGCTGGTCCCCAGGATTCTTCCTCTGGAGCAACGCCGAAGGAATCGATAGCTGGGTTGAGCATCAGATTTCTTTTGGTGAGGTAGGCTTGCGCTTTGGCGGGCGTTTCCCCGTGATTCCCAGAATTGAGGGCGAAAATCAAGACGTTTGGATTGTCACGGTATTTAGCTTGTAGTGCAGCGATCTCGGGAAGTTCGGTCCGGCACGGCGTACACCAAGTCGCCCAGAAGGACAGCACGACGACGCGACCCTTCCAATCTTCAGAAGATAACTTCTTGCCTGTGAGAGTCTCGATGTAAAACGGGCTTATTTCTTGAGTGACGCTACGATAGGAGTTGCCCTCTACCCAACGGGGAATCTCCACAAAGACAGCCGCAAGAATTGCAACTGCAGACAGGCCCCCAAGTGCTGCTGCATACCGGGTTCCCGCTCGTGCATTTAGCCACCGGACTCCCATGCCTAAGATCGAGGCAGAGACGCTCATCAGTAGGAATGAAACGATGAAGGGCTGCGCGGTGAAGGCAATCCCCAAGCGGTTCATGACGATGATCGGCACAATTCCGCCTAGCGCGACCAGAAGAACCGTGAGCCACAGCCGTCCACGCCGGGGGTTGGCACGTAGGAGTGTCGCTGCAAGGAAAGCGACACAGGTCGCCAACACGAAGGATCGAATGTCTTGGTGCTCACGCGTGATGAACGATACCGCGACGACCACCGCAAAGGCGACGAAACCCCATACAAGATCAAGAAATGCCGTACCCATGTGCCACTCACTTTCGCAGAGTGATTGATCGTCCCGGTTGACTCCCGACCGAGCTTTCAAGTCGGTTTACGTTCCACGGGCAAAATTTGTTCCTTGAGAAATCTTCGGTCCGGTCCTTGGAGATGCCTCGGTAGCGCTCCGGATTTCGGACGAGTGACCGCTCATTGGCAGTTACCGGCTGATGAATGTGTCGCAGGAGCCGACCGTCGACAGGTGGCCCGGTCATTAAGCCCCAAAGAATCACCTTGAGATATAGGAAGCAGTGCAATCATTCATCGCCGACTTATCGCGATGAACGGGTAGAGAGTGGCTTACGTCTCGTTCTTCGGACCGGGGGGACCACGACCTATCTCTGCGCACTTTGCCGATAATTTCCCACCGCCGGAGCACAATAGAAGCAGTCGGGAAAAGGTGGCTGGCCGCCGTTTACTGTCCGCCCCCGAAGAGGCACCCCCACCCCCCCTCCCTATATTTTCATTTCCTTGCAGGTAATTAATTCGATAACTCCGGGTGCGTCCTCGGCGCTTCATTTCCAGGCAAGCGGTCGTCTAACGGGAAACTACTGCCTGATCAAAGTGTTCGCTCGAGTTGAGCATTGCCGCGACTCCGCTCTGCTTCGCGCTAGAATTCATATATGCCTGCCGCTACGCTTTCGCCCGAAGTCATGGCCAAGTACGAGCCCGTGATCGGACTCGAAGTCCATGTGCAACTGCTTACCGCTACCAAAGCTTTTTGCGGCTGCGCCAATCACTTCGGCTCGGCGCCGAACACGAATGTCTGCCCGGTCTGCCTTGGACTTCCTGGGGCCCTGCCAGTTCTCGATGAGAAGGCGGTCGAGTTTGCCACGCTGGCCTCGCTGGCCATCAACTGCGAGGTGCGCGAGCGCTCCATCTTCGCGCGCAAGAATTACTTCTATCCCGACCTGCCCAAGGGCTATCAGATCTCTCAGTTCGACAAGCCCATCGCCGAGCACGGTTGGATCGACGTTCCGACGGCGGACGAGTCCATCAAACGGATCGGCATCACCCGCCTGCACATGGAAGAGGATGCCGGCAAAAGCCTTCACGATGGTTTTGCTGACTCCGCCACTCGCACCTATCTCGACCTGAACCGCTGCGGAACGCCGCTGGCCGAGATCGTCTCCGACCCCGACATTCGCACGCCGGACGAAGCCTTCGAGTACCTGACCCGGCTGAAAGAGATCCTGCTCTACTGCGGCGTCTCAGACTGCAACATGGAGGAAGGTTCGCTGCGCTGCGACGCCAACGTGAGCGTGCGTCCAAGAGGTCAAGAGGCGTTTGGAACCAAGGTCGAGGTGAAAAACGTCAACAGCTTCCGCTTTGTCCGAATGGCCCTCGAATACGAGATCGAACGGCAGATTGAAGTCGTTGAATCCGGTGGGCGCATTACGCAGGAGAGCCGGCTGTGGAACGCCAACGAAGGCCGCACGTATTCCATGCGTTCGAAGGAGCAGGCGCACGATTACCGCTACTTTCCCGAGCCGGATCTGCCGCCGCTGGTGCTGACCCGTGAATATATCGAAGGCAAGAGAGCGGAACTGCCGGAGCTGCCCGAGGCTCGCCGCGCCCGCATGATCGCCGAGTACGACCTGAGCAAACAGGACGCCTTCACGCTGACCGCAGAGAAGGCGTTTGCCGACCGCTTCGAGGCTGCGGCCAAGACGGCCAGAAATCCCCGCCGCGTGGCCAACGTGTTGCTCAGCGAGGTAGGCGGACGCCTGAAGGCGTTGGATCTCGAGCAGGCGCAATCTCCCGTTTCGATGGCCGGCATCGTCCAAGCCGCCGATCTGCTCGACGAGGGCAAGATCAGCTCCAAGCAACTCAAGCAACTCTTTGATGTGTGCTTTGAAGAGGGCGAGGACTTTACGGCGGTTTACGAGCGGGAAAAGCCCGAACAAATTACCGATTCATCGGCGATTGAAGCGATGATTGACGAGGTCATTGCTGCCAATCCGAAACAAGTGGAACAGTATCGCGCGGGCAAGAAGACCATGGCGGGTTATTTTGTGGGCCAGGTGATGAGGGCATCGAAGGGCCAGGCGAACCCGGCCTTGCTGAATGAACTGGTGACGAAAAAGCTGGAAGGTTAAGGTGGCCGTCGCGTTGCGGGGACCCTGCGGGCCCGCAACCTACTTCATCTTCAGCTCCACCTCAAAGTTCGGGCGAGTATCCCAGGAACTGACGGTCTTGACGGCCGTCTTCTTGCCGTCCTTCTCGGCCCAAAGTTCATGATCCTCAGACATGCTCACCTGGGCAAACCGGAAG
>Ga0187890_10003948_pt1 | contig 10116 bp, 10 predicted proteins | sample June2016WEW_21_1_FD_133005 | JGI IMG/M metagenome (GOLD analysis project Ga0187890, IMG submission 133005) | Peatland microbial communities from SPRUCE experiment site at the Marcell Experimental Forest, Minnesota, USA - June2016WEW_21_10 | ecosystem: Environmental > Terrestrial > Soil >...
CGAAGGCGATCGTCGCGGTGTCGGAGGCGTGCCAGCCGAGCTTCTCGAGCTTCGCTGAGGTGACCCCCGCGGAGCGGTCGACGATCAGGAACGAGATGTCGTGGTGGCGGGCGGGCGGGTTCGTTTCCTTCGTCTTGACGGCGGTGACGATGAAGTGCGCGCGCACGCCGTTGGTGATGTAGGTCTTCTCGCCGTTGACCACCCAGCCGCCGTCCACGCGCTCGGCGCGCGTGACGATGGCGGCGACGTCGGAGCCGGCGCCGGGCTCGGTGATGCCGAGCGCGCCGATCGTCTCGCCGCGGATCGACGGCACGAGGTAGCGCTGCTTCTGCTCCTCTGTCCCGAACTTCCAGATTGGCGGCGTGGCGATGTTGATGTGTGCGCCGATGCCCGCCGCGGTGCCGCCCGAGCCCACGCGCGCCATCTCCTCGCACAGCACCGCCTCGTGCAGGTAGTCGCCGCCCTGCCCGCCGTAGGACTCGGGGTACTTCAGCCCGAGCAGGCCCTGCGCTGCGAGCTTCGGAAAGACGTCGTCGGGGAACCAGCGCTCGTCCTCCCAGCGCTGGGCGTGCGGCGCGAGCTCGCGCTCGATGAAGCCTCGGATCGACTGTCGCAGCTGTTCGTGCTCGTCGGAGAAGGGAGGAGAGGATGTCGTCATCGGAGTCGAGAAAGGGAGCTGTATGCCTGATATTGCCGCATCAGGCTATATTTATCGTGTGCGCAGGACAACATTGGATATCGACGAGGATATGCTCGCCAAAGCCAGAGAGATACTGGGGACGCGTGGCGTGAAGGACACGGTCGACGAGGCGCTGCGCGAGGTCGTGCGTCGCGAGGCGGGCAAGCGGCTGATCGTATGGTTCAAAGAGAACGAGGATCTGCACAATCCCGAGATCATGGACCGCGCGTGGCCGCCGCCACCCATCATCTCGTAGACAACAGCGTCTTGACCCGCACGGCGAAGGCGCCCGTGGCGGCGCGGATCGAGCCGATGATCTTGTCGGGGATGCTGGCGACCTGCTCGATGACGGACCTCGAGCTTCTGTTCAGCGCGCGTAACGGCGAGGAGCATCGCGCGCGACGTGACGATCTCGCGCTGCGTTTCGTCCGCGTTCCGCTTGACCAGCGGGACTTCGACCGAGCCGTCGAAGTCCAAGGGCTGCTCGCAGACAAGGCTCAGCATCGCGCGGCGAGCATCCCCGACCTGATTGTCGCGGCGGCCGCCGAGCGCGCCGGGCTCACGGTCCTCCACTACGACGCCGACTTCGAGCTGATCGCGACCGTCACGCAGCAGCCGACCGAGTGGGTCGTGCCGCGCGGCTCGGTCGACTGAACCGTCTGCGATCACAGCCCGTAGGAGCGGCCGATCACGTCGAGCATGATCTCGTCGGTGCCCGCGCCGATGCGGTTCAGGCGCGCGTCGCGCCACACGCGCTCGACGCCGTACTCGCGCATGTAGCCCGCGCCGCCGTGGATCTGGATGCATTCGTCGGCCACTTCGCACAGCACGCGCGAGGCGTGCAGCTTGGACATCGAGATCTCGCGCACGGGGTACTCGCCGTTGTTGAAGCGCCACGCCGTGATGTAGGTCATCTGCCGCGCGGACTCGATTTTGGTGGCCATCTCCGCGAACTTGTGGCGGATCACCTGGAACTTGCCGATTTCGCGGCCGAACGCCTTGCGCTCGTGCGCGTACTGGAGCGTGCGTTCGAAGCACTTCTGCGCGCCCGCCACCATGCCGGCGGCGCCGATCAGACGCTCTCCCTGGAGCTCCCACATGATGTGGTAGAAGCCCTTGCCCACCTGGCCGAGCGCGGCGGACGCCGGCACGCGCACGTCCTGGAACGCCAGCAGCGCCGTGTCCGAGGCGTGCATGCCGAGCTTCTCCAGGCGCTTCTCGCGGATCACGCCCGGCGCGTCCATCGGCACCAGGAACAGCGTGAAGCCGTCATAGCCGGCGTCCGTATCGGTCTTCGTCACGAGCACGATCACGTCGGCGCGGTGGCCGTTGGTGATGTAGGTCTTGGAGCCGTTGATGACGTAGTCGTCTCCGTCTTTGACCGCGCGTGTCTTGATCCCTTTCACGTCCGAGCCGGCGTCCGGCTCGGTGATGCCCAGGCACAGGATCTTCTCGCCCTTGATCGCCGGCACCACCCATTCCTGCTTCTGCTCCTCCGTGCCGAACGCCAGGATCGGCGGCATCGCCATGTCCGTGTGCACGGCCAGGCCCATCGCCAGCCCGCCCGAGTTCGCGTTCGTGATCTCCTCCGCGAGCACCAGGCTCGTGTAGTAGTCGCCGCCCTGGCCGCCGTACTGCTCCGGCTTGTCCAGGCCGAGGAAGCCGAGCTCGCCCATGCGCTTGAAGACCGAGTCCGGGAACGTCGTCTCCTCCCATTCCTCCGCATGCGGCGCCAGCTCTTTGATCGCGAAGCTGCGGATCGACTCGCGCAGCTGTTCGTGCTCGTCGGTGAAGATGAAGTGCTTGCGCTGGCTCTTGAAGTCGGGCTTGCGGACGCTCTCGGCGGTGGCGGCCATCTGGGTTCTCCTTGGTCTGGATGTGGCGTTGCGGTCGGATGCGGCGTTGTCTTGCGATCGGCGTCCGCGTCGGTCACGTTAACCGAGGCGTCCTGAAAAGTAAATAGTAGAGCTATCTACTCTTGACAGGATCGCAAGTACTGCCGCGCGCTGGCGCCGAAGCGATTTCTCCAGGAAGCGCCGTCGTCGGGTCGTGAACAGGTAAACAGTAGGACTGCGCCCTGTTCCTGCACTATCCACTGGTTGCTCGTGGCAATTGGTTAGCGTCACCGTCGACAGGCCTGGCGACGGGCCGGGCCGTGTGAGGGAAGGGGGTCGGCATGGCCGACCGAGTGCTGTTCATCGGCTGGGGTACGCCTGTTCGTGGACGCGAGGAGCACGGTCTGGAGGTGTTCAACGAGGCGATCGGGCTCTACGGGCGAATGCAGGAGGAGGGCCGCATCGAGAAGTTCGACGTGGTCCTGCTTGGCGCCAACACGGATCTCAACGGCTACATGGAGCTGTATGGCTCCGCCGCGCAGCTCGCCGCGGTACGCGAGAGCGAGGACTTTCGACGCACGCTCGTGGATGCGAGCCTCGTCGTGGACGGCCTGCGCCAGATCGAAGGCTTCGCCAACGAGGCGATCGCCGGGCAGATGGCGCTGTATCAGCAAAGCATCGCGCAGGTCCCACAGGCCGCGTGACGCCTGAACGGTCTCGCGGGCGCCTGCGCTACCTGCAAGGCGCCGCGGGCCCGGTCGCTAGACTCGTGCCGGGATGAGCACGGCGGCATATCCCGCGGCGGCGAGCCCGCTGGCGGCAAGCACCGTCTCGCGACTGCCACGCTGGTGGCCGCTGGCCGCGCTGACGCTCCTCGCGGCAGTGCTGCGGCTCTCGACGCTCGACCTGCAGAGCTTCTGGCTCGACGAGGCTTTCACGCCCGTGAACGTGCTGCACCCGAGCCTCTTCGCGACGATGCGCGCGATACCCCACACCGAGAACACGCCGCCGCTGTGGTACGTGCTCGTGTGGGCCGACTCGCGCGTGCTGGGCACGGGCGAGGTGGCGTTGCGCCTGCCCAGCGCGCTCGCCGGAATCGCTGCCGTGCCCGTCGCCTGGGCGATCGGGCGCGAGCTCTCCGGCAGGCGTGCGGCGATGGTTTGCGCCGCGCTCGTCGCGGTCAACCCGCTGTTCGTCTGGTACTCACAGGAGGCGCGCGCGTACGGGCTGTTCGTGCTCACCGCCGCCTTGGCGATGCTGTGCTTCCTGCGCGCCCAGCGCGAGCCCACGCGCGGGCGCATGGCGGCGTTCGCACTGACCGGCTCGCTGGCGCTGCTCAGCGAGTACTTCGCCGTCTTCCTGCTCGTCCCGATGGTGCTCTGGCTGCTGTGGGAGCGGCGCACGCGCGTGGCGGCGCTGCCGGCGGCTGCCGTGCTCGCGATCGTCGGGGCGGCGCTGGTGCCGCTGATCGTGGCGCAGGGCGGGCGCGACACGCAGTGGATCGCCGAATGGCCGCTGAAACAGCGACTGCAGGTGAGCGCCCAGTACTACCTCACCGGCTACTCCGGGCTGCGGCAGGGCACAGGCGTCGGCGAAGTGCCGAAACCGCTGAGCCACGCGATCGAGCTGCTGGTCGCGCTGCTCATCATTGCCGGGCTCGGGCTCGGGCTGCGGCGAATGCTCGCGCGCCCGCACGCCCTTCGCGCCGCGCTCGCGCCGCTGTCGATCGCGGCCTGCGGGGTCCTGATCCCGACCCTGCTGGCGGCGGGCGGCGCCGACTACCTCGCGCCTCGCAACCTGGTCGGGGCGATGATCCCGCTGACCGCGCTGATCGCCGTGATGGTGGTCTGGCCGGGCACCGGTCGTGCCGGGATCGCGATCGCCGCGACGATCGCGCTGGCGTTCCTCGCGATCTCGATCGACGTCAACCTGAGCCCGAGCCTGCAACGCGAAAACTGGCGGGGCCTCGTCAACGACCTCGCTCACGGCTCGAGCGAGCGCGCGATCACCGCCGTCCACTTCTATGGCTCGACTTCGATCGAATACTACCTGCCAAGCTTTCACCGTCTACGCGACAACGGCTCGGTCGTGGTGAAGGAGATCGACGAGACCAACAGTGGACCGATACGCGTCGCGAGCGTGGCGCCACCCGCGCCGGGCTTTCACCTGCTCGCACGCGTGGACGTCGACGGCATGGTCGCCTACCGCTTCGTCTCGCCGGTGGCGCAGCGGCTGTCCGAGGCGGCGCTCGCCCGCGCCGGCCACTCGCTCACGCTCGCCTCGAACGAAGTGTTCGTGCCCGCGGGCGCGCGCGGCTAAAGGCCAGGGAGCTTCCCCGTCGATGTAGGTGTCATGGGGGCCCATCCGGGCGATCCGGGGATCGCGGCGCACATCGAGTCAGTGTCGAGGAGAGCCGAGCCGGATACAGATCGGCTGGTTTCGACGATGCTCAGCTTCTGCTGGCCGGGCGGCACGGGCGACCGGACGGAGGTCGTGGCAGTCGAGTGGGTGCGCCGCTGGGGCCCGCGACGCGCCGGTCCGATCCCGGCTGCGTGCGGCTGTGCGGTGGGACGCTGTCGCGTGTGTAACTGACCGTCACGCGGGGGTAGGATGCGCCGGTGCCAACGGACAAGGTTCTCTACGACGCCGCCGAGTCGGGCATCGCGACGATCACGCTCAACGACCCGGACACGCGCAACGCGCTCTCGCCGGAGCTGCTGGGCGGCCTGATCGCGGCGTTCGAGCGCGCGCGCGACGACGCGGACGTGCGCTGCGTGGTGCTCGCGTCCTCGCACGAGAAGACGTTCTCATCGGGCGCGAGCCTGGGAGGGTTCGGGGCCGACGCGCCGCTCGTGCAGAAGCACTTCGGCTCGGAGCGCTTCGTGGGCCTGTTCAAGCTGATCGGCGAGCTCGGCAAGCCGACCGTGTGCGCGGTGCGCGGCCATGTGCTCGCGGGCGCGCTTGGGATCGCGCTGGCGTGCGATCTGATCCTGGCCTCCGAGCGCGCCACGTTCGGCACGCCGGAGATCAACGTGGGCACGTTCCCGTTCATGATCATGGCGCTGATCTACCGCAACGTGCCGCGCAAGAAGGCCAACGAGCTGCTGCTGCTGGGTGAGCGCTGGAGCGCGCAGGAGGCGCTTGCGGCGGGCATCGTCAATCGTGTCGTGCCGGACGCGGAGCTGGACGCGCTCGTGGCCGAGTGGTCGGGCAAGCTGGCGGGCAGATCGCCGGTGATCATGCGACTAGGCAAGGAGGCGATGCGCCGCCAGCTGGACATGCCGCTCGACGACGCTCTGGACTACCTGCGCGCGCAGCTCAGCCTGGCGCTGTCCACCGAGGACATCGTCGAGGGCGTGACCGCGTTCTTCGAGAAGCGCGAGCCGCAGTGGAAGGGCCGCTGACTTACCGACGCGGTGTAGCGCGGGCACCGGCACGGCGTGATGGCGCATCCCCTGACGGTATGCTTTTTGCATGTCACAGATCGCGGTGCGCTTGACGGAGGAGCAGTTGCGTTTGCTCGACGCCGCCGTCGCACAGGGAGCGTTTGGCTCGCGAGCGGAGGCTGTTCGTGTCGCCATCGGGCTACTTGAAGACGAGCTGCGGGAGACGCGGGTGGCGGACTCCTACCGCGCCGCCTACACGGCGACGCCGCTCACCGCCGAGGAGACGCGCGTGCTCGATGCTGCGGCTGCTCTGGCCGGCGACGCGATGTCGTGATCGCGCGCGGCGAGGTGTGGGACGCCGATCTCGGCCCCATCGTTCGGCCGGTCGTCATCGCCACACGCGAAACGGCGATCCCCGTCCTGGCTCGCCTCAATTGTGTGGTGGTGACGAGCACGGTGCGCGGTCACGTCGCCGAGGTTGAGTTGACCCGATCGCACGGCGTTCGCGAGCCGAGCGTCGCCAACTGCGATTGGCTCATCAACGTCGCCAAGGATCGTCTCGTCCGTCGCCGCGGCTCGCTCGATCCGTTCACGCTGCGACGACTCAACGCCGCGCTCGTGCTCGCGCTGGGCCTCGACGTGTAGGCACCCAAAGTAAGAAGTAGGGCTCTTCACTTCCCACGCCCAGTGGATACGGTTAGGATGGCGAATGTGGCCAGCTCCTCCACAGAGCCTTCCCTGCTGCGCCCGCTCGTCGAGGACCTGGAAGCCCGCCGCGCGCAGATCCGACTCGGCGGCGGCGAGGCGAAGATCGCCGAGCAGCACCAGCGCGAGAAGCTGACGGCGCGCGAGCGCATCGCGCTGCTGATCGACGACGGCACGTTCGTGGAGATGGGCATCCACGGCACCCCGCACTCCTCCCAGCGCGCGATGGACGGCGTGGAGGCGCCGGCGGACGGCGTGATCACCGGCTACGGCAAGGTCGACGGACGCCTGACGGCGGTGTGTGCGTACGACTTCACGGTGATGGCCGGCTCGATGGGCATGACCGGCGAGTTCAAGGTCACGCGCCTGCGCGAGCTGGCGCTGACGAAGCGCATGCCGTTCGTGTGGCTGCTGGACTCGGCGGGCGCGCGCGTGCAGGAGGCGGCGGGTGCGATGTTCGCCGGCTCGGGGCACCTGTTCCGCGAGGAGGTGGTGATGAGCGGCGTGATCCCGCAGGTGGCGGCGCTGATGGGCCCGTGCGCGGCGGGCACCGCGTACATCCCCGGGCTGGCGGACTTCGTGCCGATGGTCAAGGGCCGCGGCTCGATGGCGCTGGCCGGGCCGCACCTGGTGCGCGCGGCGGTCGGCGAGGAGGTCACCCAGGAGGAGCTGGGCGGCTCGCGCGTGCACTGCCGCAAGTCGGGCGTCGGCGACATGGAGGTGGCCGACGACGAGCAGTGCATCGAGCGGATCAAGCAGTACCTCTCCTACATGCCCCAGAACTGCGAACAGCAGCCCCCGATCCTGCCGGTGAGCGACCCGATCGACAGGCGCGAGGAGGACCTGCTGGACGTGCTGCCGGAGTCCAACCGCAAGCCGTATGACATGTACGAGGTGATCCGCCGGATCGTCGACGACGGCGAGTACTTCGACATGAAGGGCCAGTGGGCGAAGACGATCATCACGTGCTTCGCGCGCTTCGGCGGGCGCCCCGTTGGGATCGTGGCCAACCAGCCCAAGCAGCTGGGCGGCATCCTCGACAACGACTCCGCCGACAAGGCCGCGCGCTTCGTGAACCTGTGCAACGCGTTCGCGATCCCGCTGGTGTTCATCCAGGACGTGCCGGGCTTCATGGTCGGCTCGAAGATCGAGGCCGAAGGCATCATCCGCCACGGCGCCAAGATGCTGTATGCGGTGGCCAACGCGACGGTGCCGAAGATCACCGTGATCACGCGCAAGGCCTACGGCGCGGGCTACTACGTGATGAACGGCCGCGCGTACGAGCCGGACCTGATCGTGGCGTGGCCGAGCGCTGAGATCAGCGTGATGGGCGCCGAGGGCGTCGTGGAGATCGCTTTCCGCAAACAGGTCGACGCCGCCGATGACCCGGCGGCGAAGAAGGCGGAGCTGATCGAGGGCTTCCGCAAGATCTTCGACGTGTACATAGCCGCCGGCAATGACCTGATCGACGACGTGATCGACCCGCGCGAGACGCGCGAGACGATCTGCCGCGCGCTGGAGATGTCCGCTGGCAAGAAGATCGAGCGGCCGTGGAAGCGCCACGGTGTGGTCCCCGTATGACGTCTTTCGTTGGCCGTAGAACCATGGTTATACAGCTCCTCCTGTCTCTTATCACTTCTCTCGCGGGCCGTATCACCATGGCTATACAGCCCTCGTCTCGAGCAACAAAGTAAGGAGCACCGATGAGCCTCGACGACCCGGTCGTGATCACGTGCTCGATCTCGGGCGCGATCGCCAACCGCGAGCAGTGCCCGGCGATTCCGTACACCCCCGCGGAGTACGCGGCGGAGGCGCGGCGGATCGTGGACGAGGGCGGCGTGCACATCCACATCCACGCGCGCAAACCGGACGGCACGCCGAGCTATGAGATCGAGGACTTCCAGGCGATCACCGACGCGATCCGCGCGGAGGTGGGCGACGCGGCGATCGTCAACTACTCGACGGGCACGATCGGGATACCGGTTGCAAAGCGCATCGAATACCTGAGGGCTTGCCGCCCGGAGGTGGCGGCGCTGAACATGGGCTCGATGAACTACGCCAAGTACTCGAAGTCGAAAAAGCAGTTCGTCTTCAACATGGTCTTCGCGAACCCGTTCGGCGAGATCATCGAGCTGCTGGAGGCGATGAACGAGCTTCACATCAAACCCGAGCACGAGTGCTTCGACGTCGGCCACGTGGGCAGCCTCGCGCCGCTGATCGACATGGGCGTGCTGAAAGAGCCGCTGCACGTGGACTGCGTGATGGGCGTCGTCGGGGGGATCCCGCCGACCGCGCGCAACCTCGCGGCGATGGTCGACAACATCCCTGCGGGCTCGCATTGGGGCGTGATCGGGATCTCGCGCGACCAGTGGATGCTCGTGTCGGCGGCGCTGACACTCGGCGGCTCGATCCGCGTCGGCCTGGAGGACAACCTGTACCTGCCGGGCGGCGAGATGGCCAAATCCAACGGCGAGCTGATCGCGAAGGCGAGGCAGATGACCGAGGACGTGGGACGCCGCCCCGCCACCGTGCACGAGGCGCGCGCGATGCTGGCGATCCCGCAACGCGGGGGGAGCTCGGCGTGAGCCTCCCGCTCGAGGGCATCCGCGTCCTCGACCTGTCGCGCCTTCTGCCCGGCGGCTTCTGCTCGCTGCTGCTGGCGGACTTCGGCGCGGACGTGGTGAAGGTGGAGGACACGGGCATGGGCGACTACATCCGCTGGTCGCCGCCCTTTTACGAGGGCGCCCACAAGACCGCCGCATCGGCTCTGTTCCTGTCGCTGAACCGCAACAAGCGCTCGATTCGCCTCGACCTCAAGAGCGACGCCGGGCGCGAGGCGCTGCTGGCGCTGGTGCGCGAATACGACGTGGTGCTCGAGTCGTTCCGCCCGGGCGTGCTCGAGCGCCTGGGCGTCGGCTATGAGCGGATGCGCGAGCAGAACCCCGGCATCGTGTACTGCGCGATCAGCGGCTACGGCCAGGACGGTCCCAAGCGGGGCGCCTCCGGCCACGACATGAACTACCTGGGCCTGGTCGGCCTGCTGGGGCTCACCGGCGAGCACCGCGGCGAGCCCGTCCAGGCCGCTGGGCAGATCGCCGATCTCGGCGGCGGCGCGCTGATGGCGGCGTTCGGGATCATGGCCGCGCTGCGTGAGCGCGACGGGTCGGCTGCCCGGCCCGGCTCGGGCGAGGGCCAGCTCGTGGACGTCTCGATGACCGACGGAGCGCTCTCGTGGCTGGCGATGGTGGCGGCGGCGTACTTCGCCGAGGACATGGTTCCCCGTCGCGGCGATCTTCCGCTCGCCGGATCGCTGATCTGCTACCGGCCGTATGAGTGCGCCGACGGCTGGATGTCGCTGGGTGCGCTGGAGCCCAAGTTCTGGCAGGCGTGGTGCAGGGGCGTGGGCCACGAGCAGCTGATCGCCGCCCAGTTCGAACACCCTGGCTCGGAGGCGCACCGCAAGGTGCAGGAGATCTTCAAGGCACGCACGCGCGAGCAATGGGAGGCCTTC
>Ga0187890_10003954_pt1 | contig 10111 bp, 9 predicted proteins | sample June2016WEW_21_1_FD_133005 | JGI IMG/M metagenome (GOLD analysis project Ga0187890, IMG submission 133005) | Peatland microbial communities from SPRUCE experiment site at the Marcell Experimental Forest, Minnesota, USA - June2016WEW_21_10 | ecosystem: Environmental > Terrestrial > Soil >...
AAAGGCACGGAATACCGCCTTCCCAAATGCGGCAATGTTTTCTCAAACCATAGCTATTTTCCACGGCGATGTAATGCCGAATTGGCCCCGCCCGCCAGTCCAGGAAAGAAAGTGGAATTCCCTGCCTTTCCTCCGCTGGTCCTCCGCTGCTCCAGCGGTCGGCCTCGACCACCGGGATGTGGTTACGCCTCCACCAATGTGGTTACGCCTCCATCAAGGATGGTTGGGGCGAAGAACGGGTGCGCGACGCCAAGACGGCTGGCTTCGGTATAGACGATCTCTCCCACCAGTTGCATGCGCTGAGGGAAAACGTCTCCGAGTCTCCGAGCCCGATGATCAACAACTTCCTCGCGCCAAGGCTGTCTCTTGGCGGTGCCAACAGCAGCGTCTCTCCCAGTTCGCCCCGGAACAAACTGGAACTCCGGACACGATCAAGGAGACCCCTCATCCTGTCGTTGGCTTCGACGAGCGAGCCGTGGAGGGTGTTCGCAGGGGAGGAACTGAATAGGCAAATCACCTGAAGGTCGGTGTCGGTTTCAGCCGGGCTTTGCACCAGAATCTGTATGGGGATAGGAGGACGCGAAGGTGGTCTTCCTTCAGTCGAGGTGCGGCTGCCCATGAACAGCCGCGAGATCGGCCGCGGCAGGAGTGCTGCCGCACAGCCCAGCGCCGCGTTTTCGTTATATGATCGTTCATGCGCGACGAACGGCCGGCGAGCACGCTCCACCGGAACGCGTCGATTCACGAAGCCGCCAAGCACTGCGCGCAGGCACCCTCCAGTAAGCCAGCCGGGAGAGCGGCATGGCCGAACTGAACCCGGAGCAGTGGGCCGAAGTCAAACGCCTCTTCATGGGCGCCGTGGAGTTGCGGCCGGAAGAACTCCCGGATTACCTCCAGCGCGAATGCCCGGACCAGGATCTGCGGCGAGAAGTGGCGTCCCTGCTGGATTATTCCGGCGAGCAGCTTGCATCGGCCGACGCGGCGATTGCATCGGCGGCCGCGGCGGCGGCGCAGGAGCGCGATCCCGATGAACGGCTGATCGGCACGCGCCTCGGACCTTACCGAGTGGAGGCCATCGCAGGCCACGGCGGCATGGGCGCGGTCTACCGAGCGTCGCGCGACGATGCCGAGTTTCGCCAGCAGGTAGCCATCAAACTGGTGCGCGTGGCGGCCGCGTCGCCCGACACCTTGCGGCGCTTCCGGCAGGAACGGCAGATCCTGGCCCGGTTGTCGCACCCTAACATCGCCCGTCTGCTGGATGGCGGCTCCACGCCCGAGGGCGTGCCCTACCTGGTGATGGAATTCATCGAGGGCGAGCCTATAACGGCCTGGTGCGAGCGGCATACGCTCGGCGTGGAGGATCGGTTGCGGCTCTTTCTGCGGGTCTGCGAAGCGGTGGAATTCGCGCATCGCGACCTGGTAGTGCACCGCGACTTGAAACCCGCCAACATCCTGGTGAGCAAGGACGGCACGCCCAAGCTGCTTGATTTCGGGATTGCCAAACTGCTGGATCCGAGTGCGGAGCACGAAGCCGCAACGCTGACCGGCTTGGTGATGACGCCCGAATACGCGTCACCGGAGCGGGTGCGCGGCGAACCGGCTTCCACCGCGGCGGACGTCTACTCGCTGGGCCTCATTCTGTATGAGCTGCTGACCGGAAAGAAGGCCCAGCCGATATCCGGCTACACGCCGCACGCCATTGCCAGCGTGGTCTGCCAAACAGAGCCCACCGCCCCCGCGCGGCTGAAGCCGCAACTGGCGGGGGACCTGGACCATATCATTCGCATGGCCATCCGGAAGGAGCCGGAACGGCGTTATGCCTCGGCCGGCCTCCTGGCGCGCGATATTCAGCGGCACCTGGAGGGGCATCCGGTGACGGCGCGCCGGGATACGTTGGCTTATCGGTCGGCCAAGTTTCTGCGCCGCAACAAATTTGCCGTGGCGGCAGGCGCGCTCATTGCCGCCAGCCTAGCCGGCGGACTCGCCCTGGAGTATTGGCTGGGCGCCTTCGCGCGGCCTCCCCGCGTGTCTCAGGTGTCGCAGCTTACTCAAACCGGCCGGGTCGACATACCGAGTGGGGTCGCGACCGACGGCTCGCGAATCTATTTCACTGAGCGGACGGGTGGCCGGTGGTCGCTGGCCCAGGTTTCCGTAAAAGGCGGAACATCGCTGCCGGTACCAGTTACGCCGCCAATTTCTCAGCCAGACATCTTTGATATCTCGCCCGGCCGCTCCAGCCTGCTGGTGGCGGGCGAGCCAGGAGATAGAGACGACAGGCCGCTTTGGATAATTCCCGTGACGGGCGGAGTTGCACGCCGGATTGGCGATGTGCTGGGCCGTGCCGGCACTTGGTCCCGGGATGGGAGGCGCATAGTCTTTGCGCGTGGCTCAGCCTTGTTTCGGGTCAACATCGACGGTACGGATTGCCGCAAGCTGGTAGACATTCGGAACGGAGTATTGGACGCCATCCGCTGGGCGCCCGCATCCGGGCCGGACGTTTTACGCCTATGTATACATGACCATGATTCGAGGGGCGCACTGTGGGAGGTGGCCTCGGACGGCACCGGCCTGCATCCCCTGCTGCGAGGACCAGGGTCCGGCGCGGAATGGGGCAGTGATTACGGGGGAAGCTGGATCCCGCCGGGAAAGTATTACTTTTTTCTTCGGTCCCGGTCCGGTACGGCAAGCCTGTGGGCCATCCGTGAGAACCGGGCCTGGCTGCCGGTATCCGGCCGACGTCCCGTTCAGATCTACTCGACTCCGCTGGAGTTCCTCTCACTGGCTCCGAGCGAGGACGGCAAGCACGTCTTCTTCGCTGGCGGGCAGGAACGTAGGGAATTGGTACGCTACGACGCCAAGCGCGGCCAGTTTATGACGTATCTTTCCGGCGTCCCTGGCCGGTGTATCGATTATTCGCCCGATGAGCGTTGGGTGGCCTACACGATGGCCACCGACGAGACTCTTTGGCGAAGCCGGCCCGACGGCGCGGAGCGGGCGCCGTTGACACCCGCACAGATGCTCGTGGACCAGCCGCGCTGGTCGCCCGACGGAACACGGATCGCCTTCGCCGGGAGTTGGGCAGGCGAACCTGTGAAAGTGTATGTGATTGACGCCAGCGGGTCCGGCGGCAGAGTTCCAGAGTTCGTCACTTCTCCTCCCTTCGGCGATCGCGAACCGAGTTGGTCTCCCGACGGAAACTCGTTGCTGTTCTCCCGCGGCGGGCGCCTGTCTGAGGCGCTGTACGTAGTGGATTGGAAGACCCGGAAGACCGAATTGCTGCCGGGGTCGGAAGGGTTTTCGCGGGCGGCCTGGTCGCCCAATCCGCGCTATATTGCAGCCACAAAGGCAGAAGGAACGCAAATCATGTTATTCGACTTCCGTACGCGGCAGTGGACGCTGCTGGCGACTGGCGTTGGGCTGGGTACTCTCTTCTGGTCGCGCGACGGCAGATACGTCTACTATCAGGATGTGTTTGCAAGTGTCGATCAGCCAGTATTTCGCGTGCGAATCGGCAACCGGAGAACCGAGCGCGTGGTGAGCTCGCGCCAACTCCTGCAATCGAATGTGAGTGGGTATGTGCTCAGCGGCCTGGGGCCCGGCGATGCGCCGATCGCCTCGCTGATCCGCAGCAATTCGGACATTTATGCGCTCGACTTGGATCTGCCGTAGCGCATGCCCACTCGACCGGCTGACATAAGCCTTAAATCTCGCGACGTGCATGGAACCGTGAATGGCGCCCGCTTCGGAGATTCCTCCTGGGTGCAGGAGGCGAGCAGGAGGAAAACGGTCTTGGCGGGTACGCTCCGAACCGGCGAGGGCTTGACCTCTAATGCAGTTATCGAAGGTGACCGAGCGCGTGCGCACGGCGGCGGAGGATTGAGGCGCGTTAGATGCGCAGATGCTGAAGAGGTCCCGGGCTCACGCCTACGGGACCTGTGGCGGGCTTTGCGGCGTCCCTGTGCGAACAGCATCAGGTGCGTGCGCCCCTCCATCGGAAGCGGCGCAGCCGATGAACGGGCTGGCCTTTCTGGCCAGAGATTAACGCCCGTTGCGTCGGCGATACTTCCGGATGCCCGGGTGCGCGGGTTGGGCATAGCACGCATCGCGCCGCCCGATGCCTGCGGCCCGTTCCGCCGCCCGCCACCCGCGTTCCGGTGCTGCGGCCGCCGGCGCGCGGATGGGGGATGCGCGCCAGGCGGAGGGCCTTCCGAGTACCCGGTGAATCCAAGAACGGCGCCGCCGGGCGATACTCCCGGGTGCCCGGTAGGGTGGCATAACCCGCTTCGCGCAGTCCGATGCCGCCGTCCCGCCGCCCCGTCGTTCCGTCGCCGCGACCGCCGGCGCGCGGATGGGGGACGCGCGGCGCGGAAGGCGGATGGCACACCATTTTCCAGAGTGCGCCGTGAATCCGGGGACGTCGGCGCGCGGCCACTTCGCCGGAGGGACGACGCGCAGCCTGCACGCACGTGGCGCGGTTGCGCCGAGACGATCACTTCCGGGTGCGCGGGTAGGGTGCCATGACGCGCTTCGCGCCGGATGGGGATGCGCGGCGGGCGGAGGGCGCCGCATCGATGGTCGGCGTGGCGTTGGAAGCGACACGCGTAATCTGCGCTGCGTAATGCCGAATTCGCCTCCAACTCATTGGACCTTAAGGAGGTAGTAGCGTGAGACCGCTGGAGCAGCGGAGGACCAGCGGAGGAAAAGGCACGGAATACCGCCTTCCCAAATGCGGCAATGTTTTCTTAAACCATAGTTATTTTCCACGGCGGTGTAAATGTCGAATTGGCCTCGCCCGCCAGTCCAGGAAAGAAGTGTTGGCACGTCATAAGATTCAACGAGTTGGGAGGCGAATTCGGCATTACGTCGCGCAGATTACGCGTGTCGCTTCCAGCGCCATCGCCAGGAGTTGCGAAAGTGGAATTCGATGCCTTTCCTCCGCTGGTCCTCCGCTGCTCCAGCGGTCGCACCCGAATTTAGCCCAGATTACAACTGAAGCGATTTTTTGGGTTGTCGAGTGCTATCAGGGCCTGCATGGCAGCGCTCGCCCTTGCGTTATTGGCAGGAATGACGGCATCGCCGGCACTTGCCGGCAGGGTCACGCCGCCCGTAACACCCCCCGCCATTACGCCGCCGGCGGGGAACGCGGCGTTCCTGATGGGGAACGCCATCGGCACCCAAGGCTATGTCTGCCTGCCGTCGGGCACGGGCGCCTCTTGGACGGTCAATTCCTCGCGGCCGCAAGCCACCTTGTTTGTCACCTTGTTCGGCAGCTTTACCCAGCAGATCATCACCCACTTCCTCAGTCCCGATACGAACCCCAATGGGTATGCCCCATCCCCGGTCCCATTTGGCAGCCCCACGTGGCAAAGCTCTTTCGACAGCAGCGTCATCTGGGGCAACAAAATCGACAGCATCACAGCCGGTTCCGACCCCAGTTGTCCCAATTCGGGTGCGATTCCCTGTCTGCTGCTCCAGATAATTGGATCCCAGAACGGTCCCTCTTACCCCTTCGGCATACTGACGAAGTCCACTTACGTGCAGCGGCTGAACACCTCCGGTGGAAGCGCGCCTGCCACCGGCTGTGCCGTCTCAACCGACGTCGGCAGGCAGGTGCTGGTGCCTTACACCGCCAATTATTACTTCTACTCTGCGCAGCAGTAATCACTGGCCGTTGCATGCGGCTCGGAGCACTGTAGCGCCCGGGCCGCGACAACGGGTAAGGCGCAGTCAAATCAGATCCGGATCGAAAGGAACTGCGTCGGGCCTGTCGAAAACTTCCGAGGTCTTGCGGTTTTTGAAGCGGGATTTCCGCCCTCTGCTAATAGAGGACACAAAGTAAACCTGTACAACGAAACTTCTTGATTGGTCAATAGACTACCAAACAGGGAGCATGACAAAACCGGAGTAAGAACATGGCTGGCATTGCGCATCAACTCGCGACCCTGCGCCGCATTGCGGAGTTCTCGGCGCAGGCGTGCGGGCACAGCCTTAACGCGTGGCGCACCAATGAATACTCGTCCACGGCCGGCTGCTCGAAATGTGGGAGCACCGTTACCGTCTACGTCTCGCTGCCGCAGCCCGACATGGAAGGCACCGCGCTGAACGCGGAGTGTGTCGCCACGAAACGCGGCGAGGAATGGGCTGACGCAGCGGCATGACGGGGGCTGCGTGGCGGATGCTCGCGTCGTCGCAGCCAAGAGGAAGAAGGAATTGGGAATGGAAGGAAGAATGGAGAGCCAGCCGGCAGCGGCGTTACAAAGAGGGAGTCATCCTGCTACGCAAGAAAAAACGAGAGGATCAATGAGACGAATCGTTAAGTCGTTGGGCAAACTGAACTGGGGGAAGAGGGCGTACGCTGTTCTTGTGCTGTGCGCAACAACGGCGATTGCCCTACCTGCGCAGACTTTCACCACACTGCATAGCTTCGATGGCACGGACGGCGAATTCCTCAACGCGGGGCTGGTCCAGGCCACCAATGGGGACTTCTACGGGACAACGTATTTTGGCGGGGCCAACGTCTATGGGACGGTCTTCAAAATCACCCCAAGCGGCGCGCTGACGACGCTATACAGCTTCTGCTCCCAAACAAACTGCACGGACGGCCAATATCCCTCGGTGGCGCTGGTCCAGGCCATCAGTGGGGACTTCTACGGGACAACGGACAACGGCGGCGCCAACGGCTATTATGGTGGCACGATCTTCAAAATCGCCCGGAGTGGCACGCTGACGACGCTATACAGCTTCTGCTCCCAAACAAACTGCACGGACGGCTCAGACCCCTCCGCGGCGCTGGTCCAGGCCACCAATGGGAACTTCTATGGGACAACCGGTTATGGCGGGGCGAGTTCCTCCTGCGTTAGCTTTTTCTGCGGATACGGGACGTTCTTCAAAATCACCTCGAGCAAATCTTCGCGGAGGGCGAGCCGGTCTGGACTGCTCAGTTTCGCGCGGCGCCGTGGGCGCGTAAACCAGCTGCCGGTGAGCAACACGGCCACTCGGAAACACACGCTTTCCGGCGGGAGGTGAATGCTTGAGATTTGACGGACATCTGACAAGCGAGCAGCGTGCGCTGGTGATGTCGGACGCCGGCGTCGCTTCGCTGGTGGCATTCCACGCATTCGGCAAATGGTGCGCCACTCACCAGTCGGCCCCGCGCCGATGATGGATGCCGCGCCCTCCGCTCGGCCCGCATCCCCATCCGCCCGCCGGCGGTCGCGGCGACGGACCGCTGGGGTGGGCCGGAATGGGCGGCATCAGGATGCGCGAAGCGCGTTATGGCCACCCAACCCGGTGAAGAACACTGCAACATCCGGCAGCCGGCCCGGCACAAATCATCGATGCCTGCACCCTCCGCTCGCGCATCCCTATCCGCCCGCCGGCGGTCGCGGCGACGCGCGACGGGCGGCGCGAAGCGGAACGGGGCCGCCAGGCATCGGGCGGCAGCGCTTCACGGCCACGTCGTCGCAATCCGTTTTAATCAGGGGGCATCCCCGCAGTGGCCCCTGATCGCTTATACTTCTTGAATCTCAACCTACTAGAATACCCAGGAGGGTAAACATGTACGACACTATCGTGGTGGGAGCCCGCTGCGCAGGCTCGCCTCTGTCCATGCTCTTAGCTCGCATGGGATATCGGGTCCTTTTGGTTGATCGCGCGACTTTCCCCAGCGACACCATCTCCACGCAGTTCATCTGGCTGTCAGGCACCGCCTGCCTCAACCGATGGGGGCTCCTAGATCGGTTGCGGGCAACAAACTGTCCCCCCGTCCGCGAGATCGGCATCGACGTGGGAGCCTTTTCGCTGAAAGGCACGCCTCCGCCCCTCGATGGCGTCACGGAGATGTTCTGTCCGCGACGCACAGTTCTCGACAAATTGCTGGTGGATGCAGCCGCGGAAGCGGGCGCGGAGGTAGAGCAGGCATTCACGGTCACGGGAATCACGTCGAGCAACGGCCGCGTCACCGGAATCCAAGGCCATAAGCGGAACGGCGCGGAAATCGAAGAGAGCGCCAAACTCGTGATCGGCGCCGATGGCAGGCATTCCGTGGTCGCCTCCGCCGTGGGTGCTGAGGAATACAACGCCAGGCCAGTGATGACGTGCTGTTATTACAGTTTCTGGCGCGATGTCCCGCTTCACCAGTTGGTCATGCGGCCCCGCCCGGGTCGCCTCATGGTGACAGCCCCAACCAATGATGGACTGACTCTCGCGCTGGTCATGTTTCCCATCGCCGAGTTCGACGCGATCAAGCCGGATATCGATCGCCACTTCATGGCGAGCATCAACACAGTTCCCGAGATTTCGGGAGCGTTGCGCGCAGGCGAACGCGCCGAGCGCTACTACGGAACCGGGGACATTGAAAACTTTTTCAGAAAGCCGTATGGCGATGGATGGGCCCTGGCGGGCGACGCCGGATATCACAAGGATCCTTGCACGGCCCAGGGAATTTCGGACGCGTTCCGCTCCGCCGAATGGCTCGCTGATGCAATCCACGAGGGATTTTCGGGTGCGCGGCCGCTGAATGATGCTTTGGCGGGTTACCATCGAAAGCGCGACGAACACCTCAGTCCTGTGTACGAACTCACTTGCGGGTTGGCAACATTGGCGCCGCCCTCACCCAAGATACAAGCGCTCTACGGAGCACTCATCACCAACCAAGCTGAGACGAACCGCCTGATTGGGACGCTTGCCGGCACTGTTTCGATCACTGAGTTCTACGCACCGGAAAACGTTGGCCGAATCATGGGCCATGCGGCTGTGTAACGTGCTGAATCTACAAACGCGTGTGACCAAGCGGTACCTGATCACGCGCGACTCGTTCAAGCGACGATCCCCAGATAACGTAGGGATGGTCGACATCCGGAAGTATCGCCCGGCGCACCCGCCCCACGGGCGTCAGGCCGCGCGTCGGCGTCCCGGGCCGCCCGCCGGCGTTTCCCAAGATCACGCGCACTCGGCAATGGTGCGCGCTTAACCGACCTAGCCCCGCGCCGATCATGGATGCGCCACCCTCGGCGCCAGCGGAGGACCAGCGGAGGAAAGGCAGGGAATTCCACTTTCGCAACTCCTGGCGATGTCGCTGGAAGCGACACGCGTAATCTGCGCGGCGTAATGCCGAATCCGCCTCTCAACTCGTTGAATCTTCTGACGTTACAACACTTCTTTCCTGGACTGGCGGGCGGGGCCAATTCGGCATTTACACAGCCGTGGAAAATAACTATGGTCTGAGAAAACTTTGCCGCATTTGGGAAGGCGGTAATTGCGTGCCTTTTCCTCCGCTAGTCCTGCGGTCGCTGAAGCAATCCCCTTTGATTCAACGAGTTGAGAGGCGAATTCGGCATTACGCCGCGCAGATTACGCGTGTCGCCTCCAGCGACATCGCCAGGAGTTGCGAAAGTGGAATTCCCTGCCTTTCCTCCGCTGGTCCTCCGCTGCTCCAGCGGTCGAAGATCTCGGATTGTGCGACGACGTGGTCCGCGTACAGCAACGGCACGGCTGGAACGATCCCCCGCAGCCAGTGTAGCCCCGCCGCGGGGATAGATCTTCCTGGCCGGCGTACCGGGCCAAGCGACGAACTGGGCGACCGGAGAGCCGCTGCGGCACATCGACGAATTCAAGATTTGGCGCGGTTACATTCCGGCAACAGATGACGGACGTACATACCATTCCCGGCGAAACCGCTACGATGAAGATACCTGTGAGCAAGAAATTCAAGGGCATGATGTGCGCCTATTGCGTGAAGGCTAAGGCCACCACGGACGATCATATCCTTGCGCGCGAGTTCTTCACGGTTGAGGATCGACAGAATCTTCCGAAAGCTCCTGCGTGCCCAAGGTGCAACAACGAAAAGAGTAAATTCGAGCACTACCTGACGGCTGTGTTGCCATTTGCCGGAAAACACCCTCAGGCAGCCGCCAACCTTGAGGGCGGCGTTCCTGGGCGGTTGGCGAAAAACCAAAAGCTGGGCAGGGAGCTGATCGGCTCGATAAGGCCCGCATGGCTGCGGGAGGAGGGTGGCCTATACCAGCAGACCGGCATCTTTGATTTCGACCACGCCAAGCTCGAAGGGTTTCTCAAGTATGTGGGGAGGGGCCTGGCATGGCACCACTGGAAA
>Ga0187890_10003955_pt1 | contig 10110 bp, 7 predicted proteins | sample June2016WEW_21_1_FD_133005 | JGI IMG/M metagenome (GOLD analysis project Ga0187890, IMG submission 133005) | Peatland microbial communities from SPRUCE experiment site at the Marcell Experimental Forest, Minnesota, USA - June2016WEW_21_10 | ecosystem: Environmental > Terrestrial > Soil >...
CCACTCCCGCGGCCATCACCTACGTCACGCCCCTGATCGCAACGCAGTTGAATGCCAGCTCGACGGTAGCCGGGACCTTCGCCTATACGCCGGCCTCGGGGACGGTGCTGACAGCCGGCCCACACACCCTCTCGGTCACCCTGACGCCAACCGATACGACCGACTACGCCGCAGCAACGACGACCGTCCAATTGACGGTGAACCAGGCCACGCCCACGATTAGCTGGGCGACGCCTGCGGCCGTCACCTATGGCACAACGCTGAGCGCAACCCAGTTGGACGCAACCGCCAGCGTGGCGGGTACATTTGTTTACAGCCCTGCGTCAGGCACGGTGCTCACAACTCTTGGGACGCAGACGCTCTCAGTGACATTTACGCCCACCAATTCCACCGACTACAACATCGCTCCGAGCAGCGTCGCCTTGATGGTAATCCCGACTACACCGACGTTCTCCGCGTCGGCAGGCTATTACGGCAGCGCACAGACGGTCGCCATCAGCGACTCTACTCCTGCCGTAACCATCTACTACACCACCAACGGGTCGACTCCGACGTCCTCGTCAACCCCATACTCCAGCCCGATCACGGTAAGCACGACGGAGACACTCAATGCTGTGGCGATAGGATCGGGAGCGTCTGTGAGCGCACTAGCGTCTGGGGTCTACAACATCTTGGTTCCAACTTCGCCCCCTAACTTCTCCCCCGCGGCAGGCACCTACGAAAGCGAGCAAACTGTTACAATCAGTGATACGACTCCGGGGGCAACGATTTACTACAGCATCAGTGGGTCGACGCCGACCGCATACACGGGCCCGATCACGGTAAGTGTGTCGGAGACCTTGACCGCGATCGCACTGGCAACTGGGAATTCTGAAAGCCCACCTGCCTCGGCAGCCTACATCATTACGGGTTGTTCTGAATAATTGTCAACGCCGACAGAGTGGCTCAAGACTGATCGAGCTGGTTGAACGGCTGGTAGCCATAAGGCTCATTTACCGCGTAGAAGGAGAATCTATGATCGGACGTCCGGAGTTTCGCTTTCTTTGGCCCCCTATGTTTGCTTTTGCTATGCTCGTCTTATCGCATAATTCTCCCGTGCTGGGGCAGTCGTCGCAGACAGCCAGTACTCCGGCTTTAGAGGTGCTCGGCGCAACATATGCTTCGGATACCGATAGGATCGTCTTCAGGTTGGTAAACAATAGCCTAAAGTCCGTAACCGCATACAGCGTCAATATCGCGGTTTCCAGCGGAGGCAATGTGATACAACGCTTTGGGTATGGCCTGGATATGTTGAATGCCGTGCTGAACGCACGGTGCCAAGCTCACTCGGATACCTCCTGGGACGGGACCATCAAGCCTGGAGACGTCTATACTGAATCGGTGTTAGCCGGCCTCTATAAAACCAAGATAACAGACTCAAAACCGGTAGTGCAGGTCGCCGTAACGGGCATTATCTGGTCCGATGGAAGTGTCGAGGGCCCGGATCAAACCATCATGAATCAGCATGAGGTTCTACGAGAAGAAACTGCAAATAATGAAGCTAGGGTTATATCGATTCTGAATGCACACCAGACAGATCCAGATGTTCAGCACCGGATAAGTGAGATGACAAAAGATGTCAGTCTCCTCAAAGATATTACGCCTCGTGTGAAGAACCCTCAACAAGGAGCTAAGATAAAGGGAAGTCGCATCGCAGAAGAGACACAAGTATACCCCGAACTTATGGTAAATCTTAACAATATCTCGCATTCGAACATGCCAAAGGAATATCTTGAGGCCTACGTTTCCTTTTTTGTGGAGCGGAGTAACCGCCGGATCGCTCTAATCGATTCTACGCCTATTTCGAAACCGCAACCAATTCAGAAGTAATCGAGGAGAATGCACATGAACACCGTTCGGTTTGCAGCGTTGTTGATAGTTGTTGGATTAAGTTGGGCGGGAACGGATGCTCAGTCCAGCAATTGCAGTTATGCTGACGTCGCGTACAATCCAACCGGGAGTGTGACAAATACTTGCAGCGACGCCGGAGCGCCATATGTCACGGCTGTTCCTTATACCAATACATATAACTATACCATTAGTTGCCTCGCCAACGGCAACTCGGTAAGTCCGCCGACTGGAACTGTTACGAGTACGAGCGCTGTGTCGCTAAGTGTTGCCGGAGGCTGCAGCAGCTTCGTGAATTGCGCCCCCGTGGGACCAAATGCTGTGGGGGAGCTATTTAATCCGGCAAGCAGTGTGCCCGGTACAAACCAGGTAACATTGTCCGCAACCAATATGGAATGGGTAAACGTTGTTGGCGCAGGAGGCGTAGGGATGCTCTTCTGCGTATCGGGTTCAGTATCGACTACAACTGGCGGGTGTGCAGCAACCGCATGTCCATGCACTGAAGCCAGTGGCGGCTACTTGCCCTATCCCGGGTTGCCGCAGGATCCAAAGAGGTTGGGACTTGTTCGTGCAATGAGGCGTGGGCTTGTCCACGTAAAGTTCGATGTCGACCATGGCTTCGCAATGTTCGGATAGGCGCCCACATTGTTTGCTTGACAGAATGAGTCACTCTATGGGTGCCGAGATCTCGGTCCTGAGGCCATGGTTAGTACGAGTTCACGGTGCAGGATTGCAAGGTCGGAGACTTGCGAGTTAGCACGGCCGAAGATGTGAGTGATGACAGGAGGTGGGGAGTTTGCATGAAATTGAGATTCAACTGAGTTGTTACCCAAGCCAGAACGGTACATTGTCTGTCCTTGACGAACGCCGTCAGACGATCCTTGGGCCCTTTCCTGTTGCAGGCAAGTTGTGCGCCGTGGAGTGCGCTTTTAAGGAGACAGAGCAGCAGTTGGACACGGGAGGAATACCATCTGGAGCTTATGTGGTGCAAGACATCCACGCAATGGCAGGTGCTTCTTTGGGCGATATTAAGGAATTTGGAAGATATGGGATCATCGCACTCGCACGATGGGTTGGTGGGGAACCCGGTGCAATCGGCGGTAGCGCGGAGCCAATCTATATGCATGGTGGAGTTCAGGACGCGGATGCAGGCATTCGCATCACTTCCGATTCTATCCGAATGCAAGATCGTCACATCCACCAATTAGTGGCGCTCTTGGAATGCAAGAAGGACGTAACGATTCATATCCAGCATTTGGCAGAACAAAGAGAACTTGCAATCTCATCGTCGTCTAACCTGGCAAGCGCGCGGTGCCTTGGGCGTTTGCGTAAAGTATTAACTGCACTGCCGTTGGCATTTGCTGGAATCCCAGGCCTCTTCGCGGCTTCCGCTGCTGCGCAGGAGGAGTGTACTGCATACGATACTGGAACAGGCTTCAGTCAGGTCGATTTCAGCGGTATTCTCATCCAAAATGGAGGCGACGCTCTAGCCGGATATGTTCCCGGGCCAACCTCAGGGGTTACAATCGCCGGAGGGTTGGATTTGGGAAGTTATACTTCGTCGGAAATGCTGGCAATGGGATTCCCATCGACACAAGTCGCCGAGTGGGCGCCTTATCTTGCATCATCTTGCGGGTCCCTCGTAGGCTCGGCTGCTACGGCCGTGGTGAACACAAATCCACTTTCCATTTCATCAGGACAGGCGCAAATGATCGACAATATCTATTATTCGTGGGGCGCCAACACGATTGCTAGTTTGTATAACCAGCTTGTAATTCAATTCAATGTTATCCCGGGAATCACGTTTGCGATGCTGCCTTTACGCTATCAGACCGCAATGACTGCGATGAATCTGACGAACACGTCCTTTGGAATGTCGCAGGCATTTATGCTCCTTGCGAAAGGCCAGTGGAAGGCTGCTACTGCGGCGTTGAGGGATTATGGATCATCGAGTGCTGCCATAAACAAGCTAGCTCAAATATACGCGGATTACCTTGGCAATAGCCCAGAGCCTAGCGTATAGACCGCGAAAGGGTTGAAGCCGTTGTACATGTGGAAAAAGGATGTAGGGAGGCATGAGGATGTTTGGCCAGAGTCAGGTAGCACATACGTCGGCGCCGAGTTTCTCTGAAACTCTGGGCGACGAGATGGCATGGCTGAAACAAGAGGCGCAAAGATCCAATTCCACTGTTATCTGGCATCGGCGTTTCAAGGGCTTTCTGTCAGCTAACTTTTCAAAGGAAGCGCGAGTTGCGTTTTGTGATGATGCGCCGCTGCCAGAAGTTATTGGTGACTTTATAGGATCCTGTCCGGATAAGCCACGACTAGACCAAGGACGATATGCTATCTTCTCCGGGGTGTATGCTCTTAGAGGAGGAAGTCGAGGTCTATTGTGGGTTGACTGCAAAGCAGAAGAGACTCGCGCGGTCTTTGTGGCAATGTCCAGGAGCGGTCTTAGATTGGATTGCCTGGAGATATATCTGAGCAAGCGCATTTCAGAGCCTTTCTTGCCGGCGCAGTTCCTGTCTACAATGCATTTGTGGCTGAGATCGCACGGTATTCGTGAAATTGTGGGTATCAATCTGCATGACGCTTGCGATTATGAGTACTCGCTCAATCCAGCCTTCCGGTGGTGCAGCATGAGTCAACCTCGCATTCTCATCTTTACACACGATGGTCGTGGTCTCGGCCATCTTCGGCGACTGGCGCGGCTAGGAAAGGTTTTACAGCAGCACTCTGCCGTATTGTTCATAACAGGGCATCGCGAGGCATCATGGCTCGTCCCGCCAGAGTGCGAGTATATTCATTTGCCAAACCTCGATAGCCTCGATCCAAGACGAAGCCGCCAGTGGGGCCGAAGGCCCTTTTTGTCCGATGATTTGTCAGTTGGGCGCGCGTTGCGCCGAGATGTAATTTATGGCGTTATTCAGCGGTTCCGCCCCGATGCGATCATTCTCGACTACCTCCCCCTTGGTATGGACGAGGAAATGAGGGAGTTCATATTGGGTACGCCGGAGTGCAGGAAGTATTTTATTTCCCGCGGCATTCTTGGAAGTCCCGATCAGGTCTACCGAGATGTGCTAACGCCTTCTGCGGTGGAGTCATTGCGGGATGCGTATCATATGATTCTAGTTATGTCCGATAGCAAGATTATTGACATGGCGCAAGAATACTCGCTTGAAGCTGGTATCGTGGACAAGATTGCATATGTTGGATATGCTGCCGAACCTGTTAGTAGTGGCGCAATTGAGGGCATACGGTCAAGACGAATGCTTCCGAAGGATGCAAAATGGGTTGTATGTACGGCAGGAGGCGGAAAAGAAGGTGAATTACTTATCCAACGATGCTGGGAAGTGGCGCAGATATTCCCAGAGTGTTATTTCGACATTGTAGTCGGACCCCGATCCAGGCTCTTGCTTGAATCTGAGGCATGGGCCGATGGAAATCGAATACATTTGCTTCCATTGGATGACAGGCAGTTACCGCTCATGCACGCGGCCGCCGATGTAGTTATTATCCGCGGAGGTTATAATTCCTTGATCGAAGCGTGTATGGGTAAGGGGCGCATCATCGTGGTTCCTATTATGACCGACTACGAGCAGGTTAACCATGCAAAGCGACTTTCAGAATACCGGGATATTCGCATAGTGGAATCACTCGGCATTTTGGACATTGCACTTGATGACTGTTTACAGGAAGGCAGTCTTCCCAACAGCCGTTTCACGGAACTAAATATGGACGGATTGCATATAGGCGCCGATGTGATCCTTTCCGATCTTGAGCAACATCGCATTCGTGGTCCGCAATATGCCAGGGGCGTGGATGCGTCACATGTATTGACAGGTGCATCAGCCAAACGGTAGGGAGAAGAAGGCTCATGAACAGACGGGAGTTCATATTCAGCAGCGCTGCTGGAGTTCTGGGGGTAACCATGCTGTCGCCGCTACAGGCGATCAGCCAAGCGATGTCCTCCAATGCGTCAATTTCGGAACATATGGCAACCGTCACTCCGAAATGGCTAAAACGATTCGATGGAGCGTTCAGTTCAGCACTTTTGTCGAGACGTCGGCTTCGCTTGCTCATGGACGGTGCCTTTGCGGGAATGAGCGCTCCGTTTTGGTCTAACCGGCCGATACACTCTACGGCTAGAGCGTATATGAGCAAGCCGGGATATGTAACTGTTCTTCATCACAGGTATATCGTTGTAACTGGCACAATGGCGACTTGTGCAGCAAACCGAGCGATGCTTTGGATCGACTCCCATTTTGATTCGTCGGCCTCCGATGTACCGCATGCGGTACTGTCGGTAATTGATGTTGGATCATCTTCGCGGCACATGTGGCTCATCAATAACCATATGGCTGCAAATGGAACGATTGATGATGTCCCTCATAATTTGCGTCTATGTATGTCGCGTTGGATGCTGTCAAGGAGACCCTTGCGTTCCGAGGGTGGTTTGTTGCAAGAAATCACGAGGCTGGGTAGACATAATGTTATTGGCGTAACGAAACCGCGTGCCTATGGCATCCCGCTTTACAGATGCGACACTTCCGTGAGCGGCTAGCGGGGAGTTCAGTCGAGGATAGAGAAGCTACTTATTCTCCGTGCTCGGCATGCCGGGTATTGTAGGTTTGCGAAGGGGGGATCATGCGTCCGGAAATGGTATTTGAACGCATTGGCACGCTGCCTTATATGCGATTAGAACAAGCAGTCATGTTTTATGAGTTTATTACTGAGAATCGACTTGCGAACTGTTTGGAGCTGGGTTTCTATCATGGAGTATCGACAGCCTATATTGCTGGAGCTATTCAGGATTTAGGCATTGGGCATCTAATTACCATTGATCTTACTACAGCGGCCGAGAGAACGCCCAATATCAGTTGGGTTTTGGAAATAACAGAACTGAGCAGGTATGTACAAGTAATTTATGAGCAGAAATCCTATAATTGGAGGCTGATGAAGCTTCTTGAAGAAGGGCAGTATGAAAGCTTCGACCTGTGCTATATAGATGGTGGACATACTTGGTATGATACAGGATTTGCCTTCTGTCTAGTTGAAAGATTGCTGAAGCCCGGAGGATGGGTGGTTTTTGATGACCTTCACTATACCTATAGGAAGTCTTCAAACCGTGATAAGTCCTGGGTCCGAAGAATGACAGAGGAGGAGCAGATAACCCCCCAAGTCAAGCGAGTATTTGAACTGCTGGTTGAAACAGACCCTCATTTTGGGTCATTTAGAAAAATCGGGCAGTTAGCTTTCGCTAGAAAGGAGGATGATGCTTGGTCGAAAGAACAGCGCGCAAGAAGGTATATGGATTTAGTGATAGCTAATGCACTGGAAAGGTCTGGCTATGACCTGGAATTTCGTACAGAGCTGCTATTGTCGCCTGCCAGAGCTCTTTCGATGATCACCGGGAGACAAGAATGTGAGTTTATTCATCTTCGGTTTGTTGAAACAGAGTATCGCGCTCCCATACCGCATGAGATAAGCAAGCATGGATCAACAATAGTCTATGTGGCTCCGCCTACTTCGAGGGTGTCCCAACCGTAGTGTAAGCACACGGTCCCCCCATCTGTTAAGCAGCTTTGGTCTATGATGAACTTTGTTTATAGGCGAGGCGGGACCACCTCAGTACAGGTGGGTGTAGTCAGCGGCCTGTGCTGAAGCCGATGGTTTGGACCACTACAAAGGCTATCGCCTCCGCCTCTATCATACGCACGGTTTTCTCCGCCGCCGCGCGACGGTTGGCCTATTGCAACATTTCTGCGCTTGATGCGCTTTTGATGCAAGTGGCTTGGGGCAGGGCGCTGGCTGTCGCCGCAACGGAGGACTCCATAGCCTTCCTTGCTGCGCGCCCCGTTCCACACCCAGCATTCGCTCCGGCCGACGGTGACGCGCTCCCTAAGGCTCGCTTTGCTCGCAATCTTCATCCCTGTGTCGCTCCTTCCTATCCCAGCGCCTGCACCGTCCCCTTACCCAACAACTCCTCCACGCGCTCTACCCAGCCGCGATCCGCCGCCACGCTCATTCCCTCCGGCTCCAGAATCACAGCAAATTCTCCCTTCTTCTCCAGGTGCAGCATCACCTTTCCCGGCCCCGGCGCGGCATCCGCGGCACGTTTCAAGTCCGCGAACATCTCCTCCGTCGCCCGCTCCAGATTGATGCGAATGCGGACCCCGGCCGGCAGCTTCACCTGCACCTCTTCGAGCGCCACAATCGAAGTGACCGCAATCTTGGGCGCGGCATCCTCATCGCCCATCAGCGCCCCGCGCACCAGCACCGGCGCTTCCATCCGCAACTGTCCTTGCAGCCGCTCATAATCCCGCGCAAAACAGATCAGGTCGATCTTACCCGTCGCGTCCTCCAGCGCCGCCTGCGCGTAGAGTTTCTGATCCCGCTTGCTCTTCTGCACCCTCAGCGCCAGAATCATTCCCGCCACCTGAATCTCGTCCGCCAGTTCCGCCTGCGTTCCCCAGCGCTTCTCCGGCGGCTTCCGCTCCAGCGCCTCCGCGGCCGAGATCACCCCCGCCAAATTGCGCAGCTTTTCAGCGTACTTATCCAGCGGATGCCCGGAGACAAAGAATCCCAGCACCTCCTTCTCGTTGGCCAGCCGCTCGCCTTCCTCCCAGTTGGCAACGCGCGGCAGGTCGTCGCCGCCGCGCACTGCCTTCGGACCCTCGTCAAAGAGCCCAAACAAACCGGTCTGACCCTGCGCCGCGTCCTTCTGCGCCTTCTGCGCCCGCTCCATCGCCTTGTCCACAGCGGCCATCAGCGGCGCGCGCTTGCCCAGCGAGTCCAGCGCTCCGGCCTTGATCAGCGATTGAATCACCCGCGAGTTCATCACCCGCAGATCCACCTTCTCGCAAAACTCCCAAAAGCTGCTGAAACGCCCGCCAACCTCCGTCCGCGCCTTCAGAATCGACTCAATCGCGTTCCCGCCCACGTTCTTCACCGCTGCCAGCCCAAAGCGGATCGCCTCGCCATGCGGCGTGAACTGCGCTCCCGAAATCTGCACGTCCGGCGGCTCCACGCGAATGCCCATCTCCTTGCACTCGCCGATATATTTCACCACGTTCTCCGGCTTCGATGTCTCCGACGTCAGCAGCGCCGCCATGAACTCCACCGGGTAATGCGTCTTCAGATAAGCCGTTTGGTAAGCCACCAGCGCATACGCCGCCGAGTGCGACTTATTGAACCCGTACTCCGAGAACTTCGCCATCTGCTCGAAGATCTCGCCCACCGCATATTTCGGATGCCCGTGCGCCGCCGCCCCGCTCACAAAGCGGTCCCGCTGCTTGGCCATCTCAGGGGCATTCTTCTTGCCCATCGCCCGCCGCAGTAAGTCCGCCTCGCCCAGCGAGTAACTCGCCAGTAACTGCGCAATCTGCATCACCTGTTCCTGGTAAACAATCACTCCCAGCGAATCCCTGAGAATCCCCTCCAGCTCGGGCAGCATGTACTCCACCTTGCGCCGCCCCCACTTGCGCTCGATGAAGTCGTCGATCATGGCCATCGGTCCCGGCCTGTACAGCGCATTCAACGCCGTCAGCTCCTCCACCGTATCCGGCTTGTAGCGCCGCAGCACGTCCCGCATCCCGCTCGACTCGAACTGGAAGATCCCCGAAGTCAGCGCCGGGTGAAAGACCCTTTTGAACGTCTCCTCGTCGTCCAGCGGAATGGTCTCGATGTCCACCTTCTCTCCCCGGCTGTGCTCGATCAGCTTGAGGCAATCGTCGATCACCGTCAGCGTCGTAAGCCCCAGAAAGTCCATCTTCAGCAGGCCCAGCTTCTCCACGGCCTTCATGTCGTAGGCGGTCACGATTTCGTCGTTCTTGGTCTTCGCCAGGGGCACCAGCTCTGTCAGCGGACGCGGCGCAATCACCACCGCCGACGCATGCACGCCCGAGCCCCGCACCAGGCCCTCCAGCTTTTTGGCCGTATCGATCAGCTCACGGATCGCTGGGTCGCTTTCGTATGCCTTGCGCAGCTCCGGCACATCCTGCAGCGCGCGGTCCAGCGTAATCCCAATCGTCGCCGGAACCAGCTTGGCTATGCGGTCCACGTCGCCATACGGCATGTCCAGCGCACGGCCGAAATCCTTGATCGACGCCTTGGCCGCCATGGTGTTGAAGGTGATAATCTGCGCCACCTGCTCGCGCCCATACTTGCGCGTCACGTAATCGATCACCTCGCCCCGCCGGTTCATGCAGAAGTCCACGTCGA
>Ga0187890_10003957_pt1 | contig 10109 bp, 6 predicted proteins | sample June2016WEW_21_1_FD_133005 | JGI IMG/M metagenome (GOLD analysis project Ga0187890, IMG submission 133005) | Peatland microbial communities from SPRUCE experiment site at the Marcell Experimental Forest, Minnesota, USA - June2016WEW_21_10 | ecosystem: Environmental > Terrestrial > Soil >...
CGAGCTGCGATGCCTCTGACCAGCTCCGCCTGCGAAACTCTCTAACTTCCCCTGTTCCATTCATGACTCAACTTCAACACAACAAAAAGCCAACCGGAAGAGTGTAGTTGCTCGGATGGATACCTTGTATCGATTGACGAAAAGCCCCAAGCTTGCACAAAGAAGATCAGGAACTAAACCAACGGGAGAACCACAGGCGTTCGCGGATCAGTCCGAAAAATCACCCGCTTAAATCTGAGACACGACCGCTGAGCGAGACCTCCGTTGAAGGAAAAGAGAGAGTACGTTCGCAACCTCCATAACTGTGAGTCAGATGGACCATTGTCGAGTCGTTTTCAAATCTTAGCAGCTTATGAGATTTGGAATGGCCCACTTTCAAAAGAGAGGATTCAATGAGTGATATGAGTCTTATGGAATCGCCACAGTGGTATGTGATTCACACTAGGCCACGGCAAGAAGAAAGGGCGGCTCAAAATTTGGCCGCCTGGGGGTTAGAAAGCATGGCGCCTAAGCTGCTGAAATCCAGTTCCGCAGTCGGCTCGAAAATGCTCTTTCCTGGATATATATTCTCCCGGTTTGACGTAAATAACATGCTCCACAAAATAAAATTCACCCGCGGTGTTTTGTACGTCGTTAGCTTCGCGGGGCGGCCGGCAAGGCTGGAACAAGACGTGATTGAAGCGATTCAGAACCGTATGGACAGCGATCAAATGATTCAAAAAACGCCTCGAATGGGTCCGGGGGATCCGGTGCTCATCAAGAATGGACCGCTTCGCAGTTTCCTCGGGGTTTTTCAAAGAGACTTGCCGGACCAGAAGCGCGTGGAGATCCTGCTCGATACGATCTCTTATTCAGCCCGGGTTCTAGTTCCCCGCTCGGATCTCGAGTTCTTCCAGCAACATGAAGATGCCCTGTCCGTACGCGATTAGCTATCAATCTGTCGCTTTTGTTGCCGGGTAAGTTGTGGGTAAACACGCCATTGCGACAAACAATCCCATGACAAAAAGTGAAACGAGGGCGAAAGGCACAGGTGATATAGAGACTACCCGCCAGAATTTGCCGGTTGGATCGGCGACCAGAGCTGGATTTGTGTGGGGAATGGTTTGCAGAACGTCGCCCAAGTAGTAGCGGCCTGGGCCGGTGACGACGCTGGTATCGTCGACGATGTTCCCTCCGACGGTAGCGGCGAAGATGAGGATGGGCACAACGGAACCAGATGTGTTCCGCAGGCGCGATGAGGATGCATCATGTTGGATCTAATCGGGCAGTGCTGGATGAGTTGGAATTGCTTGCATAGGTCAAGCTGCACCATTCCAAGGCGAGAAGCGCGGGTCAATCGGATAGGGAGACCGCTGGCTTTCCTAAAAGGCGCTGACGAATATGTTCTCCGAGTCTATCGGCAAAGCTTCCGCTCGGCCCAAGCGTCGTATTGAAGAGCACCACTCCCGCACAGTCATCGTCGGGCATAAAGAACGCGAACGAACTGAAACCGCCCGTCCCGCCATTGTGCCAGTAGCTCTTGAACTCCGGCTCCCACAGCCAGCCCAGCCCAATCCTCATTCCGCCTCCGGCATCGGCGCGCAACTCATGCTGCAGTTTGAGCGCCGCTGTAAGTGTTCTGGCAGCCTCGGAGCGCGTTTCCGGCTGCACGGCTTCCGGATGCAGGTTCGCCTCGAGGTAGCTGAGCATATCGCTTGCGGTCGAGCGAATTGCACCCGCGCTCTCAAGAACGCTCAGATCCCAAGCTTCGGTGCGATTATGATTCGGATCGTGTCCCTGTGCGAACCGTTTCTTCTGTTCTGGTGAAAGCGAAATTGTCGTATCATGCAAGCCCAGAGGGTCTGTAATCTGCTCTTTGAGCAAGGTCTCGTAGCTCATTCCAGCATGCAGCGACAGCGCGTGCCCGAGTAATCCGAAGCCGAGATTTGAATAGAGAAATCCGGCATTCGCGGGTTCTCGCAAGCCTTGCTTTGCAAGAAATGCATACAACTCCACAGTCGTGTAGTCTGCATATGGATTCTTCTTGTCTTTAGGATTCAGATTAGTCGGCAATCGAGGCAGTCCTGAATGCTGTGTCGCGAGGTCGCCCAGAGTAATCTCCGCGCCAATCGGCTTCGAGACCGTTCCCGGTGGCAATAGCACGCGCACAGGATCGCTCAGGTTCACGCTGTTTTGCTCGACGAGTTGTGCAAGAATGAGTCCAGTAAAAGTCTTCGTGATTGAACCGATCTCGAAGATTGAATCGGGCTGTGTCGCACCGTAGCTGAATATACGCCGAATGCCATGTTGCACCAAGCCAATCGTGACACCCGCCCCGGTGGATGGAGCAAGCTGTCCTGAACTGAGCGCTCGGGCAAGATCCTTCTCGAGCACTGCTTGGAGGTCGGTCACCTGTACAGGTGCCATCGCTGGGTCATCCTCAATAACCAACGAAGCAATCCCCACTTTCTGGCGACTGAAATTCAACGCCAGCGGGTGGGCCTGCGTCCAGGTACCATTGAGTGATTTCCCATCGCTGGCAATGGTACCCTTCCAGTGTCCTTTCACAGCTGGAACGTCAAACGAGAAGTCCGGCGTAGAGAATTTCACATTTTCACATTTGAGATCCATTGCATGTTGGTCCAGTGAATCAAGTGTGCAGTGCTGGTGACCGGTTGAGTCCGAGTTCACTTCAATCTGAATTCGAAGCGATACCCCACCGGCTGCTAAGGTCCCCAACCATACACCGTCGACAGGAGATGGTTTTGATGTTGGCTGAGACGTATCACGATTGACTTTCAGTTCAAATGACTGTTGTTGATTCCCTGGACCGGTGAGGTGGTTACTTTCGGCGTCCACCATCCCCATCCAAGTGCTATTTGCAGCATGAACGGCGGCCGAGAAAGTCTGACCATCGAATTGGAAGTCATTCCACGGAATGCTCTTCGCACCCCGGTTGGGACTGTCCATGATCCATGTCAATTTCCCCTGATTCGACTTGATGTGCAGATTTATGTGAAGTGATCCAAGACTTCTGGCGTAATCACCCGCAACGGATGGCCGCTGTACAAGACCAGTCGCAATACTCAAAGCTGTTACAGCACAAAGAAGCGAGAGTGTTTGGAGTTTATGAGACGACCCTTCCATAAACGAGCACCTCCAAAATCGTTGACGTTAAATCAGCTACCGTTTGGGTTCCGGAATTAATCAATTGGACTTCGCTGCCTTATCTGATCTTTCAACCTCAATCTTGGCCCGTGAGGCGTTTTTCATTACCAATCAAAGACAAAGTCGCAGAAAGACTACTGTGCTGGCTGCAGTGAGACGGCGGTTGCAACATGAGCGGTCATCGTCGCTCCTGCGTGAATCTGGATCTTCCCTCCTGATCCCGTTCCTGCGATGGCGCCGATTGACAGGCGATAAAGGTCCTCTTCGCTGCCGGTACGCTGCTTTGAGCTTCGGAGCGGAACCTGCTCCCCCCCAACCTGAAGAAAAAGAAACTGGATCGGCAGTTCGTTCGCCTTGCCATCGTTGCTCAACTTCGCGGCGCCGATTGACTGTCCAGAGGCTTTGCTTCCGGCTTTGGCGACGGTCACGCCATCTACCTTAATGTCCTCGACAAGTGCAAAGATCAATGTCTTGCCTTGTTGCGCATCCTCAGCATTCAAATCTTCAGTGAGCGCAAGCGATACAGGCGTTCCCTCGTGCAGAACGAGCTGTGCATTGCCCGCGACCTTTTTGGGAGCAGAGGTAGTGAGATGCGGATATACAAACTCCAGAAGAAGGCCGTTCGCCGAATCCAGCCCAAGCCCAAGCAGCATGTTGTTTGCGGTTACATGGGCCTGCGAACTTGACGGATAATAGAGATTTGAGATCTCCGCAGATGCGTATGTGCCCAATATATCGGAGAAGTTCGGCTGCAAATGGCCCCGATCGCTTCTCGTAATGAAAGGGAATGACAGAGCATGGAGAGCACGCGACTGAAAACTCCCCGTACCTTTGACGAAGTAACGTGGATCCTGATGCAGGAGGCTCGGCAGGATCGCGCCACCGATCATAACGCTATTGAAAGAGTCGGCGTAGTTTACTCCATACCGCTTGCTGAATCCTTGCACTCCCTGGCCGTAGGCGCGAAGATTATTGCGAACCTGCTCATAGCCTGCAACCGCTCCAGCAAACGCGAATGTGGTGGGGTCAATCGCAGTCTTCCAGGCGAGTTCGAACTTCTGTCCCGGCGATAGAGAAGCAGCATTCCACACATAGCTGACATAAAACTCTGGAAAAATGCCGTTTAGCCTCTGTTTCTCTGCTTGTTTAATCTGCTCCTCCGCCACCTCGTGCTGCGAGATGCGGACGCTGATGCTGCTGGAGGCAGTCGCAACCTGTAACACGATTGGCGGCAATTTGACCTGCTCACCTTCGTGGACCGCAACGACACTGGAAATCCAAGGCGCGAACCCCTTCGCCGTAATCGTGATCTGATAGGTCCCTGGATCGACGATGGAGAAGTTGAATTCTCCGTCGCCATCCGATTCCAGGCGGCGATTGGCAGCAGATGCGGTTGCTTTGAGCGCAATGCTGGCACCTACGATCACGGCTCCGGAGCTGTCTTTCACCGTCCCGCTAATCGTTCCAGAAGATGATTGGTCAGTTGCCGTCGTGCCGGATGTCTGCGGGTTGGGAGCATCCGGCAATTCATTGCTAGCAACCAATTCAACTGCTCGTTGCTGCGCGTATGCTGCTGTGCTATGGGCCATTGCTAAGACGGCCAACAAAAGGCCGACAAAAGTGAGACGGAAAGCGAGGATCATGATTTTCCGGTTCTCCTAAGCTTGTCCTTCCTGAGAAGAGCGCTCCAGTGTTGTGAGAATGGGTTTGAGAAACTGCAGCGAACTATCAACACCGTTAGAATGTTGCGGGAAGCGAGACGTCTTCGGCGACAAAGACCGACAGCAGTGTTCCCTGATTGATCTCGACGTTATCTCCAGTCCTCATCAACCCTCCTGGCCACTTAAGATGGTAGGGACGGCTGTATTGGACATCGCTTTCCCCCGTTCTATCACGCGATCCTCTCAGCTTGACTTTCCTATCGCCAACCATCATGCCATCAAGCCGCAGAGTGATTTGTCCCGACCGGCCCGCAAGCGCCGCTCGTTTTACATCAGTCACCTCAGCGGTGACGACGTGACTGTTCTTCGCTATCACAGCCCCGTTCACCTTGATGTCCTCGGCAAGCACAAGACTTACGTGGCCGCCGACGGCAGCAGTACCTGAGTTTAATGGCTCAACAAAGGCGAGCGATACGGGCGTGCCTTCGCGCAGAACAACCGAGGTATGGTTTTGGGCGATACTGCTGCTTGACGCGGCAGTCAATAACATAAGTGCTATGTGGCGAATTCCCATCATTTTTCTATCCTCCTTGTGTAATCTTTGAGCTTCGCGTCAAACGAAACAAGTGCTGAAAGTCCAGGCTTTGCAATATGACTTTCAGCACATGCTTTCTGAACTCCATTGATCTAAGATCGCTATGGGAGGTTGGCACGATGACGCCCAGACAGTTGTTTCGATATGCGGGCTTGATAGCTTGCGCTATGGTGACCTTGCCGGTGATCGTTGATCAGTGGTACTCAATGCCTGTGGGACTGCACGCATCTGCCTCAACTCATGCCGGATATTCTCAAACAGTTATGCAGGTGACGTTTTGTGCAACTGTACTTGCGATATGTCTTGCGTTCGGTGCAGCTTTCTGGTGGAACACGCGCGGCGCGGGAACAGACAGACTGTCTAAGGTTGCAATCGTTCTACTGTTCTTGCAGCTTGCGCTGTCTTTTGTATTTACGGAGACGATGTACATTGTTTCCGCCGAGCTTCCCTTCATGATGCCGGTCCGTCAGGCACGCAAGTGGCTTGCGGCTCAGTGTGGCGTGCTGATCGCCGTGTCGGCTGCGGCCGTATGGATGCGAGATTTTGTTCCGGCAGACTCGCTGGTTCACGCGCCGCTGGCAATCTCGGTACCTGGCACAATTCTCTACATGCTGGCTTGGACGGGGTTCGCGTTCGGCGGCGGATATCTGGCAGTCAGTGAGTCGCGCAACCATCTGAAACTGGCGCGCATCAATTCGGAATTGATGGCCACACAATCGCTTTTGTCCGATGAGACCCGTACGGCCGAGCGTCTTCGCATCTCTAGGGAGTTGCACGACGTGGTCGGCCATCATTTGGCGGGGTTGAGCATTAACCTACAACTGGCATCTCATATGGTAGAAGGTCCTGCTGCCGAACCTTTGAAAGAGGCTCATCTGGTTGCTAAGCTGCTGCTGGCTGAGGTCCGCGAGGTGGTCGGCGGATTGCGCAATCCCCGGCATGTTGACCTTCGCAGAGCACTCGAACTGCTCTCGAATGACATCGCTCGACCGCGCGTCCATCTTGAATTGCCGGAGAATTTCGATGGATTCGACCAAGTCTGCGCGCACGCTTTCTTTCGTTCTGCCCAGGAGGCAATCACGAACGCGATCAAACATTCAAGAGCCCGCAATCTGTGGATTGAGCTCAAGCGATCCGAATCTGGATGGGAATTGGTTGCCCGTGACGATGGACAAGGTGCGGCCAGAATAGTCCCGGGCAACGGGCTGAATGGGATAGCGGAGCGGTTTGAAGAGCTTGGAGGTCGATTGAGATTTGAAAGTCAACCTGGCGAGGGATTCATGCTGCACGGCTGCATCCCATCCTCTAGTGAACTCTCATGATTCGCGTTGTGCTGGTCGAGGACGAAATGCTGGTGCGACGAGGCATTCGAGGTCTGCTCAGCCTCGGACAGGAGATTGCAGTGGTAGGGGAAGCTTCTGATGGCGAGGAGGCAATTTCCGTCATCCGCAAGCACAAGCCCGACGTTGTGCTGCTAGATGTAAGAATGCCTAAGCTGTCTGGAATTGATGTGCTGGAAGCTCTTCGAGCAAGCGGCTCGCTTCCTCCAACCATCCTATTGACTACCTTCGACGACGATGCCGCTCTTCTGAAAGGCATTCGTGCTGGAGCAAAGGGATTCCTGCTGAAAGATGTTTCGGTGGAGAGGCTCACCGAGGCCATTGTTCTGGTTGCGGCAGGGGAGACGATCATTCGACCGGCGGTGACAGAGCACGCCTTGAAGAGGCTGGAGGCGAACCAGACGGAATTCGAAAGCCTCGAATCACCAGACCCACTTACGAAACGCGAACTCGAAGTCCTGCGAATGATGGCAGGCGGTTATAGCAATCGGGAGATCGGTGGTGCCCTTGGCGCTTCAGAAGGAACGGTCAAAAACCATATCACCAGCATCTTATCCAAATTGGGAGTTCGCGATCGCATCAGGGCAGTACTAAAGGGCCTCGAATCCGGTCGTATTTGAATGACTCGTCTGTCAGGGGTTGCCCCTGACGATTGGTCCCTAGACGCTTGCTTTACCGACATGGCAGGCGCTCCGTTCCATCGCAGTTATATCGCGATGAGCGCGAACCGGTTGGCACGATTGGTCATCGCGCGTCCCCCTCGGCCGCGAACTGCTCGCCGCAATTCTTGCCTCCTGTGTTTTGCAGAAGCGGCATCATTACGATGCGGCAATAAGGGAAACTCCGATTCGCCTTGGTCGCTCAAGCCCACACCGCCCGCCAGTCTTATGGCGTCTCAATCGCCTCCGGAACCTGAAACGCCCCATCCCGCATCGCATGCTCCACCGCTTCGTAAAGCCGATGCGTCAGGTGCGCAGCCGGATCGGGCGTGGGACGGCCCAACAAGAAACCCTGCACCGCATCTGCCCCCAACTCCTGGATCGCCCCAAGTTGCTCTTCGTTCTCTACGCCTTCCACGATCACCTTCATCCCCAGCTGCTGTGCCAACACCACAATCGACTGCACCATCGCTCGCGACTCGGTCCGCCGCATAATCTCCTTCATAAAGCTGCGATCGATCTTCAGCGCGTTAAACGGCAGGGTCGCAATATAACTCAATGCCGAGTAGCCCGTGCCAAAATCGTCGACCGCTACGCTGATCCCCAGTTTCTGCAGACTGGTAATCTTCTGCGCCGCATCCTCGATCCCGCTCAGCGTCACCGATTCCGTCAGCTCAATCTGAAGCAGGCTGGGATCGAGCCCGGTCTTCTTCAGAATCGCCTCCACCTCGCTCACGAACGAGTCCCGGCCGAATTGCACAATCGACACATTCACGGCCACTTGAACAGGAGGATCATCTCTCGATTGCCAGCCCAGGCAATCTGTACACGCCCGCTCCATTACATACGCGCCCAACGGCAGAATCAACCCACTCTCCTCCGCGATAGGAATGAAGGTGGACGGCGGAATATTGCCCAGCGTGGCGTGGTTCCACCGGGCTAGCGCTTCGAACCGCACCAGTCCCTGCGAGCCGACTTCAAACTCCGGCTGGTAGTAGACCGCGATCTCTCCGGCGTCGATCGCATGGCGCAGTTGGTTCTCGATCGTCGTGTGTTCTCGCATCGATTCCCCAAGGTTCGACGTAAACACAACCACCCGGTTCTTGCCCGAGCGTTTCGCGGCGTACATCGCGCTGTCGGCATACTGCAGCAGTTCGCTGCCGCTGTTGGCGTCTCTGGGAAATACCGAGATCCCCATGCTGGCCCCGATCCGGACCTCCTGCCCTTCGATCTGGAACGGCGTCTGAAGCATGTGCAGCAGAATCTGCGCCATTTGTTCTGCGTTCTCCACCGTCTTTAGGCCGCTCAATGCAATCGCAAACTCGTCGCCCCCCAGCCGCGAAAGCGTATCCGCCTTTCGGACGCGAGACGACAGCCTCTCGGTCACGCTGATCAGCAGCAGATCCCCAAAATTGTGTCCGTAGCTATCGTTGACCAGCTTGAACCCATCCAGATCGATGTAGATGATCGCCACCATCGTTCCGTCCCGGCTTGAGCTCGCAATGCCCTGTGCAAGACGGTCGGAAAACAGCCGGCGGTTCGGAAGCCCGGTCAGCGCATCGGAGAGCGCCTGCTGCTGCAGTTTCGCTTCCGCTTCCGCCATCCCGTCATCGCGAATCTGCAACTCTTCAAGCATGTGGTTGAACTCCACTCCCAGCATCGCCAGTTCGTCGGCCTCTGGCAGCGATACCCGCGAAGTGAACTGCTTGTTGGTGCGCACCTCCTGCATAGCGCCCACCAGTTGCCGCACCGCGCTCTCATTCTCTTCCGCTTTGCGCAGTTGTTCGTTCTTGTGCCTGATCTGATAGAGCAGCACCGCAATTCGCCCCAGGCTGATCAGCACCACCAGCACCAGAGTCCCCACCACCGCCAGGCTGTGGCGCAGCGTCCACCAGCTTCCGCCTCGCACCACTTTCACATCCGACGCCGAAGGCAGGATCAGCCGAAACTCCACTGCATCCTTGCGCAGCAGATTGTCCGATCGCCCCTGCTCCAGCACCACCGAGCAGATCCCCGTCAGCCGCAAGATGCTGCCTTGCTCGGGCGGCGTAAACACCTCTCCCGTATCCCGCGGATAAAGCACGGCCTGGAACGTGTGCCCCGCGGAGATCACAGACAGTGTCCGCGCTCCTGCCGAACTCTCCGAACTCAGCAGCATCGCCTCGATGCTCACCAGTTGCGAATCGAATCTCCCATTGCTCATCATGTCCGCCGTCACCTGCTGCGGGCGGATTGTCGAGCTCTTGTGTTCAGCCCTCACGATTGCGTCGGTCAACGCCGGGGAGTAGCCGGTAGCGTTCGCGAAACCCGCTGCCTCCACCACGTCGCCCACTGCCAGGCCGCTTTGGGCGCTCTCAATCCGGATTCCCCCCGTGGCGTCTTGAATGTAAAAGAAGCCATTGCCCAGCGCCGTCACCGCGCCCGCAACCACCACCATGTGATCCGGTCTGGCGTGGGGCGAGAACTTCAGCAGCGTGTTGATCGGCGTCGCGGCCATCCCGAAGGGATCCGGCCTCCCCGGCTCGATCACCTCGATCCCCTTCATATCGTCGAGCGCCATTTGCAGCCCAACCAACTGCCCTCGAGAGTTGAACACCTCCCCGGCCACCCCGCGCACTCGCACCGTCGCGTCCTGCAGCCCGGACATGACGTCATCTCCCGCCGCATGGTGCATTACGCCCACGTGAATGGGACCGATCGACGTATA
>Ga0187890_10003958_pt1 | contig 10103 bp, 7 predicted proteins | sample June2016WEW_21_1_FD_133005 | JGI IMG/M metagenome (GOLD analysis project Ga0187890, IMG submission 133005) | Peatland microbial communities from SPRUCE experiment site at the Marcell Experimental Forest, Minnesota, USA - June2016WEW_21_10 | ecosystem: Environmental > Terrestrial > Soil >...
CGCCGATGTTGAGCACGTAGAGCATTGGCTTCTCGCTCAGAAACATGAAGCCCCGAATGCGCTTCTTGTCCTCGGGTGTCATTTCCATTTCGCGCAGAGGCTTTTCGGTTTCGAGAAAGGCTTTGGCTTTGATCAGGAGTTCGTTTTCTTTTTCGAGTTCAGGCGTCTTCATCTTCTTCAAGTCTTTTTCCAGACGCTCCAGCCGCTTTTCGATCTGGCCAAGATCGCTCACCATCAAGTCGAACTCGACGTTCTTGATATCGCGCAGCGGATCGATAGGCCCGACGTGCGGAATCGCATCGTTTTCAAACGCCCGGAGAACGTGAATCAGCGCGTCCACCTGCCGCAGATGGCCGATGTAGGCGGTCTCTTTCAGCGCGTCCTGGCCAATGGCGCCGACGTCCACATATTCGACCGAGGCGTGAGTCAGCTTCTTCGGATGGTAGAGCGCGGCCAACTTGTCGAGGCGCTCGTCGGGCACCTTGGCGACTCCAATGTGCGCCTCGCGCGGGTTCGCCAACGCGTGCTCGGAAAGATTCACCTTCGTCAGAATGCGGAATAGGGATGTCTTGCCGACCTGCGGCAGACCGATGATGCCAGTTTTCATTGCTAGGTCTCAGTTCTTAGGTCTCAGGTGTCAGCTCAATCAAAAGAATAAATCATCGAGCCCGATGCGCATACGCCGTGCAAGGTCTCAGGTCTCAGGAAACCCGCTGGAACCTGAGACCTGAGACCTGATTCATGGTATGTTGTCTCGTCGTCTGGCAAGCCCATGATCCGCTCCTACAAAGGCGTCACTCCCCAGTTCCCCGACACCTGCTACATCGACGACTCCGCCCAGCTCATCGGCGACGTCATGCTCGGCGAGCACGCCAGCATCTGGATGAACTCTGTCCTGCGCGGCGACGTCCATCAGATCCGCGTCGGCCACTACTCCAACATTCAGGACAACTGCGTCCTCCACGGCATGAAGGAACAATACGGTGTCTATCTCGGCGACTACGTCAGCGTAGGCCACAGCGCCATCCTGCACGGTTGTAAAATTGAAGACCGATGCCTCATCGGCATGGGCTCCATCATCCTCAACGGCGCCCTCATCGGAAGCGGCTCCATCATCGCCGCCGGCTCCCTGATCCCCGAGAAAACAATCGTAGAGCCGAATTCGCTCTGGATGGGCTCTCCAGGAAAATTCCGCCGCCGCCTGGATGAAAAAGACCAGGAGACAATCCTCCGCTACGCCGATAATTATCTGGGTTACAAAAAGTCGTATTTGATGGAGAGAAAAGGCTCTTAGCTCTTGGCTCTCGCAGCCTGCTAGTGGCCTATCGCAGAGTAACCATTGCGAGACCGCTAGCATCGACTTGAGAAATTGACTCCGAGTTATGAGCGCGCCCAAGCTCTTGGGCATCTCATTTATCTTGATAAAAAGGTTAGGATGAGAATATTCGCTACATTATTTGCGTCGCTTTTCGCAGTCGTGGCCATGGCTGGTCCTGCCTGGAACCAAGAGGCGAGCCGAACGTGGATCACTGACGTCACCATCATCTCCCCAGAGAAGCTCGATCACGTCGAGAAGGGCAGCGTCCTAATCGAAAACGACCGCATCATCCGCGTCGAGCGAAAAAAGGGGGCGAAGAAACCTGCCGGCGCAACGGTGGTTTCCGGAAAAGGACAGTTTCTTATTCCGGGCCTCATCGACTCGCACGTCCACCTCGCTTCTGTTCCTGGGATGAGCTTTGATCAGGATGGAAGCAAATCGGAGATGATCAAGGAGTACTTCAAACAGCTCCCACGGTCCTACCTTTACTACGGTTACACGACAGTTGTGGATTTGGCAGTGATCGATCACCAGGTATTGGAGGACTTCCGGCAGGCCCCTCTACATCCGGATCTGTATGACTGTGGCGAGCCCTTGGTATTTGCAAATGGATATCCGATGTCGTTTGCGCCGCCGGCAAAACGGTTCAAAGTGTTTCCGAATTTTGTCTACGATCCCCAGCAAGCTTTCGGTATTCCGTCCGAATATAAGGCGGAAGACCACACTCCGACTGCGGATGTGGCCAGGGTGAAGAGCTCCGGCGGAATCTGCGTTAAAACTTACTTTGAGCGCGGCTTTGGGCGCGACCGAAACCTACCTGTGATGGGCCCCAACGTGTTGGCAGACATTCGCAAGGATGCGACACAGGCCGGCTTGGTGCTTATGATTCATGCCAACTCCTTTGAAGCGCAAAAAAACGGCGTCGAGGGCAACGTTGACGTTCTTGCGCATGGCATGTGGAACTGGGGAGATCTCGACAAGAAGACTGAACTTCCCGTTGAGATCAAGCAAGTCCTCGATCGAATCGTGGAAAAGAAAATTGGCTATCAACCTACGATCCAGGTCTTGCAGGGACTGCTGGCGTATTTTGATCCCGAATACTTGAAGATCGAGGCCATCCCCAAGGTCATCCCGAAGGAGATGCTGGAGTGGTTTAACTCTCCCGAGGGTAAGTGGTTCAAAAAAGAATTGGATGATGACGACACTCCCGACGCGGCCATGCTTGAAGGGATCCAGCAGGGCCCTCTCCGGCACGTGCGCCAAGTGGTTGCTTACCTGGCCAGCAAAGACGCCAACTTTCTCTTTGGCACGGATACGCCGTCGAGTCCGACATACGGAAATCTCCCTGGCCTGAACGGCTATCTGGAGATGCAGCAACTTCAAAAGGCCGGGTTGTCCCTCGTACAGATTTTCAAGGCCGCCACGATCGGTAACGCGCGGAAGTTCAAGATCGATTCGCAACTCGGAACCATCGAGCCGGGGAAAATTGCTAATCTCCTCCTGCTGAACAAGTCGCCGTTGGAAAGGTTGGATGCGTACGACAGCATCGCCACGGTCTGGGTTCATGGAAAGCCAGTCTCGCGCGACAGTTTGGCAGTCAATTCAAACAAGTAATCCGTTGTCCGGGCGCGCTCTTCCCGCGGAGCGTACCGGAGGAGAATCCGTCTTGATTCCAGAAGATGACCGGGATGTCTCAAGTTACTTTCGTACTGCCACATGGCACGCACGAGCCATTCACGAAGCTCCGGACAGAGCTTAAGTTGGGATTGAGCAGCTTTCGGGGGAGGGCTACTTACGGGCGTCCCATGACTCTAAACGGAGTCTGGGGCGCTTTCGTTTTTAGCCGTAATGACGCAGACGCCTTATGCGGCGACCGTGCGCTCGCACATCTTCGCTGATAGCCGCATGCACTTCGGATCGTCGCAGCAACGGCTGACGGCGGTCATGTTGCCTTGTCTCTGGAGAGCTTCCTGCGTAGCATCAGTGACCTGTGCAAAATTGACCAGTCTTGAGAGTAGTTCGGCGTCTAGAGTGCCATTATTACGTGTCCAGAGGGTGGCTCTGAAATGTTATTGCCACAGAGAACTTCGAGGTACTGCAGCAACAGGAGGAGCCAATGTCAAAGCATGACTCTGTAACCAAGCGCAACCGACGCCCGAAGTCGGCGAAGCGTGTAGACTACACCGCGCGAACCATGGCGGCTGTGAGGCAACTCGAACAAGCAGCGAAGCTCAAAGTTAAGGCTGCCTAGCTGCGGTTTAGGACTGGTCTCAGAACAATAACAGCCCCCGTGCATTCTTGCGCACCTTCGAGCCCTTGGCCAGGAACACTTTTTCCGCAGACAACATCGATTGCTGTGCGACCCCGCTCCCGGAGTACACTTTACCTGCTTCTGTCAGCACACGCCTCAGTTCGTGGCGTGAACTGTCACCAGCGAAGCTTCGGAGTGGAGGCCCACCGTTGCGCGCCAAGCCCTCGATTTTCTTTTTCCTCCTCGTCGCGGCCACATCGCTGGCTCAAACCTCTGCAACCCAGCCCAAGATCCGCGCGGTCACCGCTTTCATCCAGTTGGATCGCAGCGGCTATCAGGTGCAGATCAACCAAACACTTGTCAAGCTGCGCCAAGCGAAGGCTGCGTTTGAGCAGGCTGGCTACGAAGTGCAATCGATTCGCATCACAACCCAGCCGTTCCCGCACTATGTGCGTGGCCTCTCGAAAGAACAGGCTCTGGCTTTCTTCCGCGACTACGACGCCTTGGCTCGCAAAGAAAACTTTGCCGCTTCGATTGGGCCGGCGATGCTCGCCCCGGCCGACGACAGCGCTTCGGCCGAGTTGCTCGCCGAAATCTTGAGCAGTACGACAGGTTTGGACGGCAGCATTGTCGTGGCCGCTGAAGATGGTGTTCGATGGAACGCGGTGCGCGCCGCCGCCCGCCTGACGAAATACGTCGAGGCGCACACGACTCACAGCCTGGGAAACTTCAATTTTGCCGCTAGCGCGATGCTGCCGCCACACGCGCCCTTCTATCCGGGCTCGTATCACGACGACGGAGGCGGTGAATTTGCCGTCGGCATGCAATCCGCCAATGTCGTGGCGGCGGCATTTGCTTCCGCTTCCGATCCCACAGCAGCCGCAAAGGCGCTGGAAATTGCGCTAGGGGATCATGCACGCAAAGTGGAAGAAATCGCACGGCAAATAGAAGCCCAGACTGCGTGGAAGTACATGGGACTTGACCTTTCTCCCGCTCCACTCAAAGATGTTTCGATTGGCGCCGCAATCGAGAGTCTGACTCATGCCCGCTTCGGCTCGAGCGGAACCATGACCGCTGTCGCGACCATCACCAGCGTGCTTCGCAGTCTCCCCGTTCAGCACGCCGGATATTCTGGTTTGATGCTACCGATCCTGGAAGACAGTCGTCTCGCCCAGCGCTGGAGCGAGGGTAAGTTGAGCGTGGACGATATGCTGGCCTACTCGGCGGTCTGCGGCACGGGGCTCGACACCATTCCACTGCCCGGTGACGCTTCCCAGGAACAACTCGAAAAGATGATTGGAGACATGGCCACGCTGGCGGTCAAGCTGCACAAACCGCTTTCGGCGCGCCTGCTTCCAGTGGCCGACAAGAAGCCGGGCGATCGCACCGAATTCGATGATCCTTTCCTTGTGAATGCCACCCTGCAGCCTTTGCCCTAGGGCACGGCGGGAATGAAGTCAACGGGGGCGAGTGCGAGCCAGCAGTTCACGGCACCACGCTCAAGCTGTACACGCAGGCCGTGAGCAAGCAGAAACGGGCCGCGCTTGGGCAGGTTGCTGAGCAGTTGTTGGCAGTGTGAGCGCAAAGCGAGCGGGACTTCGAACCGAAAAGGCTTGCAACTGAGTTGGTTGCGGGGGTGGATTTGAACCACCGCCCTTTGGGTTATGAACTAAACGATCAACAGCTAAGTTGTTGTTGATAATACTGCTCTTCCCTGCCCGCACCCTGCCAAAATCTGCCGAATCATCCCCTTCTTTGTGTCCAAGTTGTGTCCAACTTTAATCCGCGCCGACGTTCGCCAAATCGTTAGAGCGGATCACGGGAGGAGACAACCTGGAACTTCAAGGTAACCGCGGCAACCTATGTGCGATTGCCGTAGAGGTTCTCCCTGTAGTCCCGCCGCAGTCTTTCAATCCGACCACGATGAGTCGGTCGGAAGGGCGTCCGGTTGTTCGTTTCCCAGAACAACTGCGGCTGCATCGAGCTCTGGAGGAAATCGGCTGGACCGATGTAATGGACGAGTTCAACGACGCCGCCCAGCTGGCGAACCCGTCCATAAGCGAGCCGATTCTGATCACGACGAACGGTACGATTCTCGCCGGCTCTGGACGTTGGCGTTCGGCGGTTTTCGCCGGAAGGCACGAAATCAACTGCATCGAATATTCCCTCAGTGAGGAAGAGGCCCTACAGTTCATCATCAGCCACCATCAACCCCAGCGCGGATGGAATGCGTTTATCCGTATTCGCCTGGCGCTGAAACTTGAGCTCTACTTCCAAAAGAGGGCGCGCGACAACATGAGCGCCGGGGGCAAGCACAAGGGTTTGCACTCATCTGGGGAGATGCTGGTGGAGCATCAAGATTCAATCGTTCGAAGACAAAGGGCATTTCCTGCAATACGCAGGTCGCTACGTAAGGCGGCCGCCTATCGCACAGCGTCGGATCACCTTGATCGGGGAACGAACCGTCAGGTTTTGGTACAAAGACAAAAAGCTGCGTCATAGGGTTTACGTGCAGTGCTCACTGGAAGGGTTCGTTGACCGCTGGGCCGAACACATTCCGGAATCCTATCACCACGCCGTTCGGAGCTTTGGGCTGTTTGCTCCGCGCACGCTTAGGCCGCGTGGAACTTCCGGAACCAATTCCGATACTACGAAGGCCTGGAAGTTCCGGGCTCGGAGTTAGATGGCTCGGAACACGCAGTTTGCCTCGCGTTAGGCTACAATGTCGGCAAAAGTTCAGATCAAGGTGTCGGCTATATGGCAAACCGAAACCTCTACCGGACAAATCAAAGGCTGCGTGCCCGGCCCGGGCTGCTGATCGTTCTTCTTGTCGTGCTCGGCACCGGCGGCGCGGTTTGGGGCCAAACGCAAAGCGCAGGCGCGGGCGACAGCCTGGCGGCCTGGGGAAAGATTGTTACCGTACTTCAGCATCCGCGCTGTCTGAATTGTCACCAGCTGAATTCTCCGCTGCAGGAAGATAGCCGCAGAATGCACATTCCGCAAGTGGTTCGTGGCGCTGACAGCCACGGCGTTGGCCCTATGCGTTGCGGCAATTGCCACAACGATAGCAATAATCTCACTTCGCGGACTCCCGGGGCGCCGGAGTGGTCGCTGGCGCCGGTTTCCATGCTTTGGCAGGGGCTTTCGTCGGGAGATCTGTGCCGCACGCTGAAAGATTCGGCGCGCAACGGAAAGCGCTCGCCCGAAGCTCTGGTGGAGCACATGAGCTCGCCTCTGGTTCTTTGGGGATGGAATCCTGGGCCGGGCCTTGAGCCGGTTCCAATTCCCCACGCAGAATTTATCAATCTCATGAAGGTTTGGGTGGCGGGCGGCACGGCGTGCCCAAAGTAGGCGCCAAAGGCCGCAGAGAAATTAGGAGAGGGGCATGATCACTCTGAACGTGAATGGCGAATCACACCAGCTCGACGTAAGCCCGGAGATGCCGTTGCTCTGGGCGATCCGCGACAAACTTAATCTGACCGGAACCAAATTCGGCTGCGGACACGCCATGTGCGGTGCCTGCGTGGTGCACCTCGACGGGGAAGCCGCGCGGTCCTGCTCGATCATGGTCGGCGAAGCCGCCGGGAAAAGGATTACCACCATCGAGGGCATTTCGGGCCCTGTGGCAGAAGCCGTGACCCACGCCTGGCAAAGCCTCGACGTGGTGCAGTGCGGCTACTGTCAATCGGGGCAGATCATGTCGGCCATCGTGCTGCTGAATGAAAACAAGAATCCGACGGATGAGGACATCAACCTGGGCATGGAAGGCAACATCTGCCGCTGCGGTACTTACGTGCGCATCCGGAGCGCTATTCACCAAGCTGCCAAGGCGTTGGCCTAGGAGATTGCTGCCATGCGAGTGAATCTAGCCACTCTTCCGTTCTTCGATTTTAGCCGGCGGGAATTTCTGAAAGGCGCGGCGGCAACAGCCGGCGCATTCGTGCTGGGCGCCTACATCCCATTTTCACGCGAGGCCTTCGCCCAGGAGCAGGGCCCGGCCAAAGGCCCTTACGATCCCAATCTTTTTCTGAAGATCGAAACCGACAACTCAGTAACCCTGATCAGCAAGCATTTCGAAATGGGCCAGGGCGTGACCACCGGGCTGGCGACGCTGGTGGCGGAAGAGCTCGGTGCGGATTGGTCTGCCATGCGCTTTGCATTTGCGCCCAATGACCCCGCCGTTTACAACAACCTGGTCTTCGGCCCGGTGATGGGGACCGGCGGAAGCACCTCCATGGCAGAATCCTGGGAGCAGGCGCGCAAGGTGGGAGCGGCGGCGCGCATGATGTTCGTGGCGGCGGCGGCGACGAAATGGAATGTGCCGGCGTCGGGAATCAAGGTGGAAATGGGCGTGATCAGTAATGGCTCTGGACATCGGGCAACGTTCGGGGAACTGGCCGCCGATGCGATGAAGACGCCGGTGCCCACAGAAATTGTGCTGAAGCCGCCGCAACAATGGCAGCTCATCGGTACGCGACTTCCCAGGCTGGATTCAAAGGGCAAAACCACGGGGACGGCGGTGTTTGCGGGAGATATTCGTCGTCCGGGGATGCTGACTGCGGTAGTAAGGCGTCCCGAGCAATTTGGAGCCAAGCCCGTATCGTTCGACGCTAGTGAGGCGAAGAAACTTGCAGGCGTGGTAGATGTGGTGCAGATTTCGCGGGGAGTGGCGGTGCTTGGCACCGATACCTGGGCAGCGATGCGCGGTTGCGATGCGCTCAAAGTCACTTGGGACGCAAGTGCAGCCGAGAAGCGCTCGACGTCTGAAATTCTGGCAGAGTACCGCCAGCTGGCCGGGCAGCCAGGACTCGTGGCGCCGGGAAGGGGCGACGCGGCTGCAGGCATGGCGCGGGCGGCGAAGACGCTCGAAGCGGAGTTCACTCTACCCTATCTGGCGCACGCTCCTATGGAGCCATTGAATTGCACTCTTGAAGTTCACGGCGACGGCGCGGAGCTGTGGTCGGGATGCCAGCTGCAGAGTATCGATCAGCTGGTCGCGGCGCAGGTGCTTGGCCTGAAACCCGGGCAGATCAAGATCCACACATTGCTCGGTGGCGGCAGCTTCGGCCGCCGCGGCAATCCCATGGCGGATTGGGTGGTCGAGGTCTCCGAGATCGCAAAAGCTATCAAAGGCCGCGCTCCGGTTCACCTGGTGTGGACTCGCGACGACGACATCAAGGGCGGCTTCTATCGGCCTCTGGTGTTGCACCGCGTGAAGGTGGGACTCGCGGCTAACGGCACGATCACCGCTTGGCAACACCGCGTGGTAGGTCAGTCCATCTTTATGGGTACGCCGTTCGAAAGAATGGCGGTCAAGAACGGGATTGACGCAAGCACGATCGAGGGCGTGATTGACACTTCCTACGAGCTCACGGATTTTGCGGTGGATGTGCACAATGCCAAATCGCCGGTGCCGGTGCTGTGGTGGCGGTCGGTGGGGCACAGCCATACCGGATACGTCATGGAGACGGTGATCGATGAGATCGCACAAGCCACCGGCAAAGACCCGGTGGCGTTGCGGCTGGAGCTCCTGGCCAAGCAGCCGCGCGATGCCGCCGTGGTGCGGCTTCTGGCTGAAAAGGCCGGCTGGAACCGACCCTTCCCAAGGGGAAAGGGTCGCGGCCGGGGCTTCGCCTATCACCAGTCTTTCGGCACGCGGGTCGGCATGGTGGCCGAGGTTTCGCTCACGCCGGAAACCGTCAAGATCGAGCGCATCGTGGCCGCCGTGGATTGCGGCGTAGCCATCAATCCGGATGTGGTTACCGCCCAGATCGAAGGCGCGATTGGTTTTGCCCTTTCGATGGCGCTGCGCAACCAGGTGACCCTGCGCGAAGGAGTGGTCGAGCAGCGCAACTTCGACGACTACGAGCCCACCCGCATGCGCGAGATGCCGGAAGTTGAAGTACATATTGTCGGCTCGCAGGAATGGCCGTCAGGTATTGGCGAGCCCGGCGTGCCGCCGCTGGCGCCGGCCATTGGCAACGCCATCTTCGCGGCCACCGGAAAGCGGTTCCGCTCGTTGCCAATGGGGCTTAAGACGTTAGCTTGACTCGGAACGCCAGAGGTTAGACGATGCGTTTCTTGCCGGGTGCCCATTGTAAATTTTCGCGCACTTTGCGAAATTTAGGGTGGGATCTCTCAGGAACGCTCACGCTTTGCTCTTGCGCTCGATGAGTATTTGTAGCCTGCCCAGTGAACCGCTGCCCGGTAGATGACGGCATTTCTGTTCCGCAATATTTGAGCATTCATGGATCTCGGCTCCGGCAGGAGAGTGGGCTAGAGAAATTAGGGCGCGATCCGGTTAAAAAAAGCAAAAGTTACGCTCGTCTCCGGCAAACGGAAATTGTAGTTGACTCGTTCCTGTGCTGTCAGCTCACCGGAAGTTTTGGTAGTGGTCAAGTTTCAACGAAAGTTGACCACTACCGAAGTTTTCCACAAACGGGCTTAGGGGAGATCAACGGATCACTGCATGATTTCCCCGAAGAGGACTTCGGGACAACTTCACGTCTCGTTCGCCGAAAACCACCGTTGCGA
>Ga0187890_10003960_pt1 | contig 10100 bp, 7 predicted proteins | sample June2016WEW_21_1_FD_133005 | JGI IMG/M metagenome (GOLD analysis project Ga0187890, IMG submission 133005) | Peatland microbial communities from SPRUCE experiment site at the Marcell Experimental Forest, Minnesota, USA - June2016WEW_21_10 | ecosystem: Environmental > Terrestrial > Soil >...
CTCGAACGGTTTCAAAGGATAGGTGTAGAACTGGCCGCGGTAGTAAATGCGCGACGACCGGGGACGATCGAGCATGTCTTCGCCGGCAATCTCGGTCCAGAAATCTTCGACCTCGCGAGACTTGGAAAAGAAGCGGTGCCCGCCAATATCAAAGCGGAAATCCTTATAGTTGACGGTGCGAGAGATTCCGCCGACGTAATCCGGGTCGCTCTCGAGGACAACAACTGGGGCATGCTGCTTCGACAACTCGTAGGCGGCAGTCAGGCCCGCCGGTCCAGCTCCGATAATTGCTGCCTTGAAGATCGTTCGTTCCATCGTGCGTCAATCGCAAGTTAAATTGGACCCCGACCCCCATTTGGATACCTTGCACCTAACAGCAGGCGACGTTTTGCAAAGCACAAGATCGCCCCCCGCCCACGTCGAGAAGTGGCAATCGCGATACCAGCCCAGCATAGGGACTAAATGCAATATTAGCAAGAACTTGCGGTACCAAATCGAGAAGGATTGGCAAGTGGCTAAGCGGAAAAACGCGCCCTAGTGAGGAGAAAGCCCCGAATCGACCTCTTGCCTGGGTGAGCCTTCTGCGGGCTTCCTTATGCAGCAGCCATGCCACCAATTTGGATTTCGCTCCTCAATATTGGGCATCATTTGCCGTCGTTTCGTGGCATGTCTTCGAAGAACACTCTCTCCGTCAGGTCAGGTCGGCTCGGCATCTACTGTCCCGCGGAGGAAGATACCATTTGCTACGGCGTGTGGGACAACGCTTCGGGCCTTCTTCAGTCCTCGAAGTGGCGCGTGCGTTGTCGAGTTTGCCGCCGCCGCCGCGACGCCCGGTTCTGTTCGTCTTCGTCACCGGCGAGGAAAAGGGCCTGCTCGGATCGGACTACTTCGCGCACTTCCCCACCGTCCCGATCGAAAACATCGTCGCTGACGAAAACATTGACGGCGCGCACGGCCTGCTTTGGCCCAACAAGGACGTTGTGCCGCTCGGCGCGGAGCATTCGAGCTTGTCGAAAGACGTGGAGGCAGCCGCGCAGAACATGGGATATACGATCAGCCCCGACCCCACCCCTGAAGCAGCGATCAGTATTCGTTCGTGAAGCAAGGCGTGCCGGCAGTGTTTATGGATCCCGGAATACAGAGCGCCGACGTTCAAGGCTGATTGTTTCGCCGTGAGACCGATGGTCTTGTGAGACTAATCACTGCTCAATCGCCGAGAATCATCTATTCTGCTTGCACACAGGCAATGACGGCTGCGCTCGCGCGGTATTCGAAGAAGACAGGGTGTGCGACCCCACGAATGATGACGAGGACTGCGAAATCGCCGTTTGCTGCTGCTTCGGGTTGGAGCTCCCCTCTTTTTCTTATCCTTCTCGTGGTCGCCCTCGCGTACGCGTTCGTTGCCGGTCTGCACACCGTGACTGATTCGGACCTCGGGTGGCAGCTGGCGACCGGGCGCTGGGTGGCGCAGCATCACGCTATCCCCTCGACCGACGTCTTCTCTTATACGGCCCAAGGAGAGCCTTGGATTTACCCCGTGGGCGCGGGACTGCTCTTCTACGCTGCCTATCTTCTCGGAGGCTATGCGCTGCTGTCATGGCTCGGCGCCGTGGCCTGCGTTGGGACGGTGGCTTTGCTGTTGCGGAGAGGTTCGGCAGTTTCTGCTCTGCTGGCCGTTTTGGCGGTCCCAGTGATCGCAGACCGCACGACGCCGCGCGCCGATATGTTCACGGTAGTGCTATCTGCCGCTTTTCTTACTCTGCTTTGGCAGCAGCACGAGATGCTCCCTCCCCTCCAACGAACCAAGACCGGGCACTCTGTGGCCCTCGGGCGCGCTCCGCTGTGGCTGCTGCCAATCCTGATGGTCGCCTGGGTGAACCTCCACCTGGGCTTCGTGGCGGGCTTAGCTCTGGTCGTTATATACGTGTTAATTGAAGGCCTGGAAATGGTGTGGCCGGAGCGGCGCCAGGCTGCGATCGATCGTCTTCGGCAATCGTGGCCGTGGTTGATCGCCACGTTCGCAGCGGCTTTGGCGAACCCGTGGGGATGGCGCATCTGCCAAGCCCTGCTTCGCCAAGAAAGCGCCATGACAAGCCACTCCCAGGCGATTAACGAGTGGGCCTCTGTGCGGCTGAACTGGACCGGACTGACAGCCGCATTTTCGCAGCGCGACCCGAAAAGCGCCACGTTGTTCGTTCTTCTGTTGGTGATTATGGTGGCTGTGCCGCTGGCTATGTGGCGCCGGCAAATCGGAGCCGCGATATTGATCTGCAGCGCGGCGCTGCTCGCCTTTCGACACGAACGTTTCGGGGCCTTGTTTGGTTTGATTGTGGTTGTCATCGGGGGCGCTGTCCTCACGCCAGCGATTACGGCCCTTGGAATGAAGATCGAAGATAAGCGCATGCGGTCCATCCTTGCAGTGGGTCTCACTTGCCTGGTGGTGGCGCTGGCGTATGCTCGTTCCGCTGACCTGGTTACCGATCGAGCTTATCTTGGCAGCAGCACCGAACTGGGATCGTTCGGCACGGGGTTATCCTGGTGGTTCCCTGAGGGTGCGGCGGCATTCATCGAGCGAGAGAACGTACCCGGGCAGATCTTCAACAGCTACAACGAAGGCGGTTACGTGGTTTGGAGATTGGGGCCGAAGTACCGCGATTACATCGATGGACGGGCCATCCCGTTCGGCTCGGAGTTGTTCAGCCGGAGCGCGGTATTGATGGGGGTCCCGCCCGGATCCCCGGAATGGCGGCAGGAGGCGGAGCGTTACGGAATCAATGCAATGATCATTCCCCTGGCGCGGTATGACGCGCTGCAGTACTTTCCAGTCCTGAGGCAGTTTTGCGCGAGTGACGAATGGCGGCCAGTGTATCTCGATGAGGTATCGGCCGTATTCGTGCGGCGGCGCCCGGAGACCGAAAGCCTGATACAGCGCTGGCAAGTCGATTGCGCCAGTGCCCCGTTGCCGGCAGTGGCTCCTGCAGGCAACGACAGCAAGGCTTTCAACCAGTGGGCCAACGCGGCTGCTGTTCTGTATGTTTTGGGGCGAAATTCCGAGGCGTTTGCGGCGACCACCAGGGCGCTGACCATCTTTCCCGACAGCGCCATGATCCATATAGTCCGGGGAAATTTGCTGGCCCAGGCCGGCAATTTGGCTACTGCCGAACAGCAATACGTCCTGGCAAACGACCTCGAGCCCACAGGATATTCCTGGGTGACCTTGGCAATGTTTTATGGGCAGCAGGGCAGGCTTGCCGAGAAGATCGATGCTTGGAAACACGTTGTCGAACTAGCCCCCATTTCGGCTTCTGCGGCTGCACTGCTTTCGCTTGGGAACTCCTATCTGGAGGCTCACCGGCCGCAGGACGCGTTGCAGTCTTTCGAGGAAGCCGCGAGCCGCTTGCCCCGGCAGCCCGCAACGGAAGACAATGCCAACCCTATCCTGGCCAACCTGGCCCACGGTCGGGCTCTCGCCTGGGTCGCTTTGGGCGACGCAAATCGCGCGATCTCCTTGGAAGAAGAAGCCGTCCGGATTATGCCTAATAAGCCGGAGTACTGGACGATACTCGCCGACTTGTACGATCGTCAGGGGCAGCATGACGCGGCGCAAAGGGCGCGGGAACGAATCAACTCTTTGCGGCAAGCAGACTCGCCGCGTGCAGAACCGGGCGGATTGCAACCGGCCACCTCCGCTCGAGACAGATAACGCCTGAGCAGCTACCACATTCCCCAAGGGCTGAACGCAACTGCATTGCTGGCCAGAGTGGAGTCGAGAACAGGCGCAGAGCTGTAGTCTCCCGGTGGCATTCGTAGCACTGCTTTCGCAGAGCGCGCCGCAATCCGGTTTGGCATGGCTCTGTTTCCTGTTCCCGCTCATCGAACCGGACAGGCGCATCTCGCGCATCCGGCTCTCGGAGAAAGTGTCACGGTTTCGCCCACGGAAGGCTGCTTGTTCGGGTAGTAAGTTCGACAAGGCCCAGCACCTGATGAAGGGTGGTAATCGAAAACTGCTTGGTTGCCTGCCCTCGCAGCTTGTGCTTGGCACACAGCCACTGTCGCAGCCTCTTGCGAGCATGTCGTTCGACAGCTCGATAGGCCTTACTGACTGGTCCCAAACAGAAATAGTTAGCCCACCCGATCATGGTTCGATTGAGTGTCGTGATTACTGTTTCTTGGGCCAGCAGGGTCTTGTTCCGTCCGGTTTCCTGACTAATCACCTCGCAGATACGTTGCACTCGTTTCTTCGACGGAGTGGTGCCTAGATAGGCCCGCCCTGTCTTTGGCGAGTAGCACCGTCCGAACGTGTATCCCAAGAAGTCGAACTTTTCTTCCGGCAGCTTACAGACCCGCGTCTTGGTATCGTTCACCGTCAGCTTCAGCTTCGTCATCATGTCCCGCATCGTGACTAAGGCCTCCTCGGCCCTGTTCCGACAACAGATCACAAGATCATCGGCATAGTTGATGATGTACGCTTTCAGACGTTTCTCGTGCCCCAGTTTCTTCCACCCCAGCACGAACCGGCGCATGTACAGATTACTCAGCAACGGGCTGATCGGAGAGCCTTGTGGACTACCCCGGCCTTCATCCCGATTTCGCGTATTTCGACGCTTATTTCCGCGCTCATCCGTTTCCTCGACCGGAGCTTCCAGCCACATCTTGATCAGATGGAGCATGGCCCGATCTACTACCCGGCGAGCTACCGACTTTAGAAGCTCGGAATGCGGAAGAGTGTCAAAGTAGGAGCTGAGATCTGCATCTACGATTTCTCCATGGCCAGTGTTGATCAGCTTGTGGACCTCTCTTACGGCGTCCAGTGCGCTGCGGTCTCGCCGATAGGCGTACTGTTCCGGCTGCAGGTCGGCTTCGAATATGGGTTCGAGCACCAACACTGCTGCCATTTCCGCTGCCCGATCGCGGATAGCGGGCACCCCTAACGGCCGCTGTTTCCCATCTGGCTTTGGTATGTACACCCGCCGGACAGGAAGTGGTTGATAGGTTCGCTTCTTCAGCTCTTGCGCCAGTTCGTCCAACCATCGCTCCTTGCCGTACGCCTCGATGTCCTCGAACGTTTGGCCGTCGACTCCTGCCGCTCCGCCATTGGCTTTGCCGCATTCGTAGGCGAAAGCCAGAACGTCCTTGCGATACACCTTGTCGTACAGCGCATAGAAGCGAAAGTCAGGCGATTCCTTCGCTTTCTCGTGCAACGCCGTCTGCAGCTTCTGAACACTTGCTGGGGTTGATAGACTCATCGTCAATCCCTCCGTCCTCGTTGCTTCTTGCGTCTCCTTTCAACTGAGGCCCCTTCCCTCGACCGGCATTGCCCGGCTTCAGTGGTACTACGAGCCTCTCCGCCACCCCAAACGGCCCGGCCTGACTCTCGCGAGGTGCCAGTTGATCCCTGAGGCGATCACTGCTGGGGCTTCCCGTGTTGCAGCCGGTCCCTTTTGCCTACATGCCGTCGCCATTACCCCGGCAGGTTTGATGGAACTTATTCGCTCGTACTTTTCCATCAACGTCGGCCTTCCCCAAAAACACGGTGGGTCGGCTCCTACATTAATCGTTTCGAGGCCTGCTCAGCGTTTACTCACGTTACGGCCTGCATGCTCGCCAAGTCGCCTAAGCGACCCTCTACACCGGAGGCTTCGACGGCTTCGTTTCCTTCACCGCCGCTCCGATTGCTACCGGGTGGAGCGAACAGTTCCCGGGCGGGACTTTCACCCGCAGCGAACCAGCGCCTTTCACGGCGCACGTATTATGATGATGTAGTCTGCTGAAAATACACGGTAAGACCACCTGCGCCTGGCGCGAATGTTTGGCATCCATCGCGCTCGCATACGGGAGAAGCAAATTTCCTCGGCACAGAGTGCAGGTGCCTGCAATTTTGTGAACGCATACGGTGAATCAACCGATCCCGGGCAGAGCTCTGGTTGAAATCGCGGACTCGGCACCCCATCTCCCGGAAAACCAGGACGGGCGAGAAGTGTGCCTGAGCCAACGCGTGCCCGTTCTGTTTGCATGTGCTCTCGTTTTCCTGCTCAGCGCCGCGTACATGTTCTCGTGTTTCAGGACAGGATGGCTGCCGCAGGACGATGGCACACTTGCGCAATCGGCCTCTCGAGTGATGCAAGGTCAGTTGCCACACCGCGATTTTGTCGAGAACTACTCGGGAGCGCTCAGTTACCTGCATGCCGCTGGCTTCCGGATCTTTGGAATGAACCTGCTCAGCTTGCGGCTCTGCCTCTTCTGTTTTTTCCTCGCTTGGGTGCCTGCCGTTTTTTTTGTGCTTGGCCGCATTGTGCCCCCCGCTGCCGCCGCGGCAGTAACATTTCTTGTCGTAGTTTGGTCCGTGCCGAACTATCCCGCTTCCATGCCTTCCTGGTACAACCTGTTTTTCGCGACCTTTGGTGCAGCCGCCCTGCTACGTTACCTGGATGGGAATGGTCGGCGATGGCTGTTTCTGGCTGGCCTAAGCGGGGGGCTTTCGTTTCTCATCAAAGTCACAGCTCTGTACTACGTAGCAGGCGTCTTTCTGTTCCTGGTCTTTCGCGAACAAGAACTGAGCCATACGAGCGAGCAGGAGCAAAATCGCCCCTCCCCCGGTTACAGCCTGTTCACTCTTGCTGGGCTGCTGGCATTCCTGGCAGCACTGGTATGGCTCATGCGATCGCGGTTTGACGACCGCGAGTTCATCCACTACCTTCTTCCGTCGGCAGCTCTGGCAACGCTGCTGACCTGGCGGAATGTGCGAATTCGCACCGCTGGCGACCGCGGCAGGTTCAACACGTTGTTCCGAATAGCTTGGCCGTTTATCTTAGGGGTGGCGCTCCCGATTGCCCTGTTTCTTGTCCCTTACGCCCTATCGAGCTCGTTGCCATCGTTCTGGAGTGGAGTTTTCAGCCATGCCGTAAGTGCGGCGCAGGATATGAGTTGGCTGCGCCCCTTGCCAACGAGATTTGTCTGGTGCGTCTTTCCTTTGCTCGCGCTTGGAGCCGCTGCCTGCTGGCGACACACGGCGGTGCCCGCCGTGACGGTTGTCGCGATTGCCGGTCTACTGGCCCTGCTGTTGGTCCGCTCTATCTCAGTTTGGTGTCTCATCTGGAATTCCGCGGACTTTCTGATGCCGGCAGTGGTGACGCTTGGCGTGGCGGTTCTTATGTTTCGGCCTCCGTCTGCCGACAACCTTACTCCACTTCGTCGGCAGCAACTCATGTTGCTGCTCTCGTTGGCTGCGGTCTGTAACATCGTCTCTTTTCCGTTTGCAGCTCCGATCTACCTCTGCTATGCCTTGCCGCTGACGATATTCGCGGCAGTCGGATTGATCTCCGTTCGCAAGCGCATTGCCAATGCCGCGATCCTGATGGGAATACTCCTGTTTTACGCGGCATTTGCTGTGTGGAGAGTCGAACCCAACGCCATATATTTTGACTGGATGTTTGTCCCTCCACCTCCCATGCAGGAACTTCAGCTGCCAAGGGTGGGAGGCATCAGGGTCGACAGGCCGAAAATGTATAAATCTGTGGTCGACCTGGTCAGGCAGCATGCGGCCAACGGGACAGTTCTGGCGACCCCGGAGTGTCCGGAGGTTTACTTCCTGTCCGGCATGCGCAATCCGACGCGCAACGACAACGGGCCGCAGTCGGATGAGATACTGAAGGCCATCCAGGCAGATGGGCTCAAGGTTGTCGTGATTAACGTGCGGTCTACATTCGCGGGCAAACCGGTTACACCAGAGGTGGGAAGAGCTGTGCTGGCTCGGTTTCCGCACATGGCCCAGCTTGACAGGTATTGGGTGTTTTGGAGGGATTGAGTTGATGGTGTTCAGCACAACGAGTGCTTCAACCGAACCTGTGGTTACAAGAGCCAAATTGGCGGGCGCCGCGCTCAGGATACTGGAGTCGCCGATCAAAACGGCTGCTGCCTTCGTGCTTGTGGGGCGGTTGTTGTATTCACTGATTGCCGCTCTGTATGCGCCTTACCTGCGGCTGGATTCCGCATTCGTCAACTCCAATAAGCTCACGTACCGCTTGATGTCGCAAAGCGAGGGCTGGAAGTACTCTCTGCTGGGCGTTTGGGAACGATTCGATACGTTATGGTACATACATATTGCGCAATCTGGGTATGACCGTCCCGATGCACTTGTCTTCTACCCGCTGTATCCGCTGCTGATCATGATCTCCCGTTTGCCTCCCCTGGTTGCGGCGTTGCTGATTTCCACGGTCTCCAGTTTTCTGTTTGCCTGGGGATTTCAGAAGCTGGTGATGCTCGACTACTTGCCAGCCGTGGGCGGGCGGGCGCTCGTGTTGTACCTGGTCTGGCCGGCGGGCTTCATGCTGTTTGCCGGGTACCCGGAAAGCCTGCTGTTGTGTTGCGTGGTCTGGGCCATCTATTTTGCGCGGAGCGGCAGTGCAGTGGGGACGGTCCTGATGGCCCTTTTGGCGGGCGCGACCAAGCCCATGGGAGCATTGGTGTTTGTGCCGATCGCATTCATCGCGATCCGAGAGAGCAAGTGGCGGGTGTTGGCGTCGAGCCTCGCTGCGGCCTGCGCACCGGTCGCGATGGCACTATGGCTCAACGCTTCCGGCCGGATGGCCGCCCAACAAGTGTATGCGACGTATTGGGGGACAACCATCGGTCCTCCCTGGCAGACATTCTGGTTTGCCTTGGTTGTACCAACACCGTTTGGCGGACTCAATATGTTGGCGCTTTGTCTGGTCATTCTCTTTGCTTTTCTTGGCCGGCTCGAATATTCGTTCTTTGCCGCCAGTGTCCTCTGGGTCGTGCTGAGTAAGCAGACGATGCCCTTACTGGAAAGCACGAGTCGTTACGTGATGCTCATCTTCCCCGCGTTCCTGAACGCAGGGCGTGTATTGGACTCGCGCCTCCGCTTCGCGCTTTTTGTTGCAGCGCTGGCTCTGATTGCTTTGAGTGTGTTGGAGAGATTCTTGAACTGGCGGCTCATTGTTTGATGAGAACATGGCCGGTGTGACACGCGGAATGATTGCCTTCGGCTGACGTGCTGGCGGCAGCTGCGGACGAGCCGAAATGATAGTAGTCGGCCGCACCAAGGAGATGCCGTAACCAAGGTCACAAATGAACTCTGAGTGAGTTACGGATTCGGCAGATTGCTAGCCGCCCCTGATCATTCGTATGACCTCCTCGGCGGACTCAACTTCGGATTGCAACTCGGCTTGGTGAATTGGATCGCTCTTCGCTAGTCCTATTGCAGTCTCACATTCGGCGATCGCTGCGTAGAGTTGGCCGCCCCCGCAAGAATCTCACACCGGACCTCGTGTGCATACGGACTCCTTGGCTCCAGTGCGATCGCAGAATTGGCATCCTGCAAGGCAACATCGAGCGGTTCATGTCCCGAGAGTGCCCATCGCCTTGCACTCATGCCCGCTGCCGCCCGAGTGTCGAAGTCGCCCTCGGCACCTCGCTAAATGACGCACCGCGCTGCCGGGATCAGCCACTCCAACCAAGGATGTTTCCGGAGTGCACTGCCGATGCTGCCGATAATGCTTTTTCGTACGCGCTCGCGATCTGGAGCATCACTAACGGTCACAACTTGCTCTTCTGCTACCGTGGACATGGTTCCTCCGGTCTGAACGCTCTTTCGTCGTGAATGCGGCTCGCGCGCAGTTGCTGTCCGACAACTCTGCCGCTATTGCAGCGGCTTTGCCGGCGTCGCCGGTTTCACGCCAGCGTGCTTTTTTGCCTGTGCCATCAGTTCCAGAAGCTTGGTTTTGCCTTCATAGTTCGGATTTGTGGCCAGCAACTTCTGCCAAGTGGCGACCGCTTTGTCGATATCCATTTTGCCCTGCCACTCGACGATGCCCAGATTGAACAACGTGTTGGCCTTGTTGGGATCGTAAGAAAGCGATTTCTGGAACTCCGCGATGGCGGTATCGGCGTTGCCGGTGTACCAATAGGCGGTCGCCATGTCGGTACGAACGCCCGCGTTGGCCGGCTCCACTTTCAGCGCCCGCTGGTAGTAATCGATGGCCGTCGCGAACTGCTGCGCGTCGTAATAGACGTTCCCGATGTTCGCCAGAAGTCCGGCGTTGTTCGGATCGGCCTTGAGCTTCTCGAGCAACGGTCCAGCC
>Ga0187890_10003967_pt1 | contig 10091 bp, 5 predicted proteins | sample June2016WEW_21_1_FD_133005 | JGI IMG/M metagenome (GOLD analysis project Ga0187890, IMG submission 133005) | Peatland microbial communities from SPRUCE experiment site at the Marcell Experimental Forest, Minnesota, USA - June2016WEW_21_10 | ecosystem: Environmental > Terrestrial > Soil >...
ACGTCGGCGACGTCGTGCTCGCGGATGACGGCAAGGGTTTTGCCGTCCGGCGACCAGTGGAAGTCGGTGATTTTTTCGGAGGTGAAGTGTGTCAACTGGTGCCCCGGCGAACCGTCGAGCGGCTGGAGCCAGAGGTTATCCACGCCATTTTCGCTGACCTTGTACGCCAAGACGTTGGCATTCGGGAGCAGTTGGGTGGAAGGACTCAAAACGCGACTTCCAGCGAAGCGCGGGTCGAGTTCGAGCAGACGCCGTCGAGAAGCGCCATCCAAACTCGCGATGGCGAACTTGGCGCGTGCGTCATGCGTGACCGGGTCGGCGACGTCCACGACATAGCCGAGAGATTTTCCGTCCGGAGAAACGAAGCTGATCGCCTCGATGCCGAACTGGTCTGGAACGGCAGTTCCGGGGACCGGCTCCGCTGTGCCTCCGTCAATGGGTATGCGCATCAGACGGGCTAATCCGGGGCGGTCGATGAAGTACATCCACTTGCCGTCGGGGGCACATAGAGGATTGGTGTCAAATCCTCCGCTGGTCAATTGTTTGGGTGCGGCGCCATCGGCACTGGCGCGCCAGATTGTGACCTTGGAGGAGCCAGCGTGGAACCACCAGGAAAGCAGCAGGTAGCGGTTAGCACACGAGGAAAATCCGAGAAGGAAAGCATTCGGGTCGGCTATCAGGGCAGCGGAGTTATGTCCGTCCGCATCCATGCGTGTAATGCCGGCGGCATCGGCCACCAGCAACTTTCCATCGGGAGTCCAATCGAGCTCGCGGGGGTCGGCGACTTGCGACACCGATTGCGGCTGCGGACTGGTCTTTGGCGAGACGCCGCCATCGAGGAGCGCCAGCGCGTGTGTGGTCTTCACCTGTACGCTGGAGGCGCTCTTGCCGTCGGCGGCGACCGTCAAGGTGGAGTAACGATTGGTGTCGCGAGTGATGGCCTGGAGCTCGCCTTTGTCAGACAGCACTCCAATTTGCGCCCGCTCGAAATTCGGTCCCTTTGCTCCAAAGACGCAGAGCAAGGAATGTCCGCCGGGCAACCACTTCAACTCGTTGACATCGTCGGTGGGGAGCACAGCCAAAGTGGATATCTGTTTGCTCCCGAGGTCGAAGCTCTCGATATAGCTAAGGGCCTCGCCTGAGGAATCGAAGGAGTAGGCAATCCGCCTGCCATCCGGAGACCAACTGATGTGCTGGGGATCGGCGCCACGAGTGGATTGCGCGATCCTTAGTACGGTTTCGTCTCCGCCGTCCTCGTTGGCCGTGAGCAAGCGATACTTCCCGGGCTCGGGGTCGTTGGCCCGAATGTAGGCGATGCGCCGCCCGTCAGGAGAGAAGGTTAGGTCAGAGTCGACGTCGTGGGCAACGACCTTCGGAACGCCACCCAAAACCGGGGCACGGAAGAAATCGAACTCGGTGCCCTGATGATTGGCGGCCTTCTCGAAGTAGACGTAATTGCCATCAGGAGAAAAGGCGAGGTGACGGTATATGCCGGCTGCTGGCGAAACGGTTTGTGTGTCGCTCCCCGTGGGGATGTTGCGCAGCCACAGGCCTTGCATTCCATTGTCGTTTTGCACGTGCAGGATGTACTTCCCATCGGGCGAAATGGCAGCTAACTCGGCTTTGCCAGTATTGGTAACCTGCGCGATGGTGAAATTCTGAAAAGCCGCAGATTTGGATCCTTCCAGAAACGAATAGACGCCGAAGCCCGCGGCCACAACCAGCGCACCGGCAACGACGACTGCCACGATGGTTCCCGCGCGGTGCTCGCGCGCCACTCGAGTCACGCTGGAACTGCTGCCGCTGGCCGGCGATACCGCGATCGACGGACCACTTCCGGCGGCCACACCGCCCGAACCGGACACCGGCGGCGTCTGAGTTTCGGCGGCTGGGGCGGATTCTGATGCTGCGGCCCTTCGCCCCGATCCACTATCGCGCTGCAATCGCTTCAGGTCGCTGCGTATCTCCGAAGCGTGCTGATAACGCAGCTCGCGATCCTTTTCCAGGGCTTTATCGATGATCTCTTCGAGCCGCGCCGGAACCTCGGGATTCAGCCGGGCAGGTGGAATCGGCGCCTTGCTCAGAATCCCTTCGAAGATGATTGCCGACGTATCTCCGCGAAACGGCACCGCTCCCGTCGCCATTTCATACAGCACCGCGCCAAAGGAAAACAGATCGGTGCGAGTATCCAACTCCTTGCCCCTGGCTTGCTCGGGCGACATGTAGGCAATCGTGCCTACAGCCGTTCCCGGACTGGTGAGGAACGCATCACTCACGGCGGTGGGCCGGTTCATCGCTCCATCATCACCCGCACTCGCGTGCGCCGTGGGGACGAGTTTCGCAAGACCAAAATCCAGGATCTTGGCGTGGCCCCGGCGGGTCACGAAGATATTGGCAGGCTTGATGTCCCGATGAACGATGCCTTGAGCGTGGGCTGCGTCCAGCGCATCCGCGATCTCGACGGCGAGTTGCAGTAGAAGCTCGGTCTCCAGAGGGTGTCCGGCGATGCGGTGCTTCAGCGTCACGCCATCCAGGTATTCCATGACGATAAACGCCTGACCGTTTTGCTCGTCAACCTCGTGGATGGTGCAGATGTTGGGATGGTTCAGCGCCGAAGCCGCCCGCGCCTCGCGCTGAAATCGCTCCAGCGCCTGCGCGTTCGAAGCCACTTCTTCCGGCAGAAACTTGAGGGCGACGAAGCGTCCGAGATTGATGTCTTCGGCCTTGTACACCACCCCCATGCCGCCGCCGCCAAGCTTCTCGACAATACGATAGTGGGAAATAACCTGGTCGATCATTCGGCCGTGCCTGCTTCTAGAGTCGCTTCATATTACGGACGTAGCCCCGAATCGTCAACGAACCGCTCATGCGGGTCATGCGGGAACGGACACTCCCTAGCCTGTCTCCAAGTCCGTGCAGAACGTAGGACTCCTGTCCGCTGCCGACGACGCGCGCGACGTCCTGCGCAATCAAGATCAAAGCCTCGGCGCTCGCACAATGAGGCCTCGGGTCTTTGCTAATTGCCGATGCCCCCCGTTCTCGCCGCCGGCGGCGAACTCCTTGAAGCGATCAAGAAGCCACCGGGATGCCCTCGAGACGATTTACAGCTGGTGCGGTTGGCTTGCCTTGCTCATGGATGTGTTCGGATGGAGCTTGAGCCTTTACGGCAGCCTTTTTGGTGATGGCATTCTGGGCGAAGAAAGGTAAGCCAGCGAATCCATTTTCGCAGCACTCCAGAAAGCAAACGGGGCGGCTCCGCCGCCCCGGGTTCCGGGTCAAAACCCGCGGGCGAGGGCGCCCGCTCTACGCAATCCTAGGTTCCCTCGCTCCAGCCCGCCAAATACTCTTCCTGCTCCGGCGTCAGCCGATCGATCTTGATCCCCATCGATTCCAGCTTCAACTTGGCTACACGCTTGTCGAGTTCTTCGGGAACTTTATAGACTCTCTTCTCCAGCGACTTGAAATTCTTTACCATGTACTCGACCGAGAGCGCCTGGTCGGCAAAGCTCATATCCATCACCGACGCGGGATGTCCCTCCGCCGCCGCCAGGTTGATCAGCCGTCCCTCCCCCAGCAGATTGATCTTGCTCCCGTCTTTCAAGGAGTATTCGTCCACGAACGTGCGCGTCGTCCGCTTCGACGATGACATTTTCTCGAGCGCCGGAATGTCGATCTCCACATTGAAGTGTCCGGAGTTTGAAATGATCGCGCCATCTTTCATCAAGTCAAAGTGTTCCTTGGTCAAAACGCTCTTGTTGCCCGTGACCGTGCAGAACACGTCGCCCAACCTGGCTGCCTCCTGCATCGACATCACCCGGAAACCGTCCATCACCGCCTCGAGAGCCTTCGTCGGATCCACTTCCGTGACGATCACTTCCGCGCCCGCGCCCCGCGCCCGGCTCGCCAACCCGCGTCCGCACCAGCCGTAGCCGGCCACTACAAACTTCGATCCAGCCAGCAGGAAATTCGTCGCGCGGATAATTCCATCAATGGTCGACTGACCCGTCCCGTATCGGTTATCAAAAAGATGCTTGGTATCCGCATCATTTACCGCGACGATGGGAAACTTCAGCACGCCTTCCTTCGCCATCGCCCGCAGGCGGATCACGCCGGTCGTCGTCTCCTCCGTTCCGCCAATCACGCCATCCAGATTGTCCGTCCGCTTGGTGTGCAGAATCGTCACCAGGTCCGCGCCATCATCCATCGTGATGTGCGGCTTGTGATCGATCGCCGCCATAATGTGCTGGTAATACGTATCGTTGTCCTCGCCCTTGATGGCAAAGACCGAAATGCCCTGATCACGCACCAGGCTGGCTGACACGTCGTCCTGCGTCGAGAGCGGATTCGAGGCGCACAGCACCACGTCGGCCCCCCCGTCACGCAGACAAATTGCCAAATTGGCGGTCTCGGCCGTAACGTGCAAGCAAGCCGAGATGCGGATCCCTTTCAGCGGCTGGTTCTTGATGAATTCTTTGCGGATAATTTGCAGCACCTTCATGGATTGATTCGCCCACTCGATGCGCTTCTTGCCCAGTTCGGCCAGTTCCAGGCTCTTAATATCGGAGTTGATTTGTGCTGCTGTCGACATACGCCTCCTGTGGCGCCTTAATGCTAAAAAGTTTGCGTTGGTTGCGAAGGGGTAGGTTGCTCGTCCGGTATCCAGAATACACGACTCGTAAGGTCAGCATACCCAATGCGCTTAAGGAATTACACTTTCGGCCCATCCCCGAAGTTTCGTCGCCAGCCGGGTGCCCCATTTCTCGCGCTCTATCTGAGAAGTGGGGATTTCGCCGACGCCTATTTCCGCGCACCCGCCGGCTCTCGCACTCCTGCTTCGCTGGCTAGCTTCGCAGCTTTGTCGGTCTTTTCCCAGGTGAAGTCAGGATCGTTCCGCCCAAAGTGGCCGTATGCCGCCGTCTTCTTATAGATCGGCCGACGCAAATCCAGAGAATCGATAATCCCCCGAGGCGTCAATTGGAAGTGCGCACGAATTAGATCCGGAAGAACTTCCGGATTTACTTTCTCCGTTCCAAACGTATCCACCCGCACGCTCACCGGATCGGCCACCCCAATGGCGTACGCCAGTTGCACTTCGCAACGGTCCGCCAGCTTCGCCGCAACAATATTTTTCGCAATGTGCCGCGCCATATAAGCCGCCGACCGGTCCACCTTCGTCGGATCCTTCCCGCTGAACGCTCCCCCACCGTGACGGCCCATCCCACCGTAAGTGTCCACAATGATCTTCCGGCCCGTCAGTCCGGTGTCTCCCATCGGTCCACCGATTACAAACCGCCCCGTGGGATTGATGTGATACTTGGTGTCTGCATCCAGCAAGTGCGCCGGAATCACCGCCTGAATCACATGCTTCAAAATCCCCGCGCGCAGTTCGTCGTTCGTCACCGTCTCCGCATGCTGCGTGGAAATCACAACCGCATCCACGCGGATGACGTTCCCCCTCGCATCGTACTCAACCGTAACCTGCGACTTTCCATCCGGCCGCAGAAAAGCCAGCGTCCCATTCTTCCGCACCTGTGACAACCGCATCGTCAACTTGTGCGCCAGCGAAATCGGCGTCGGCATTAACTCCGGATTCTCATTACAAGCATATCCAAACATCATTCCCTGGTCGCCGGCGCCGCCGGTGTCGACGCCCATGGCGATATCGCCGGATTGTTTATTGATGCTGGAGATTACGGCGCAGGTGTTGCAGTCGAAACCGTGGAGAGCATTGTCATAGCCGATCGCCTGCACGGTGCCGCGAACTACGTTTTGAAAATCAACGTAGGCTTTGGTGGTGATTTCTCCGGCGATGACGACGAGGCCGGTAGCGGTCAGAGTTTCGCAGGCGACGCGGCTCGATGTATCTTCGGCGAGGCAAGCGTCGAGGATGGCATCAGAAATCTGATCGGCAATCTTATCGGGGTGACCTTCGGTTACAGATTCGGACGTAAATAGAATGCGATTCTTTGTGGTTGCGGCCAAGATTTGTTCTCCTTAGAAAGCTGCTTCGGACATCGACTGGTGGCGAGAAGCCGCGGACACGATGCGCGGTGGCAACGATAATAAAGAATGATCAATAAAGAAGTCCATGAAAAGCCTACCAGAGTGCCCCGCCCCCGTGCAATGAGTTTTGCGTTAACCGCTTTGTGATGAATTGAATAGGGGAATATCGACGCCGGAGGGGCGATACTGGCGTCAAGTGGGAGACGGGGCTTACGCCTGCTGAAATCGCTTCGCCGATTCATTCACGAAACCGCAAACGATCGCTTCTCCGGTTTAATCCTTCTCAGGTTTCTTTTTCGAACTTCTTTCAAGACGACAGAATTCAGGTGCAGATATATATCAGGACCGGCGCTGCGGTTTGAGGGTCAGTTTTTCGGTCTTCAACCATCCGAATTTCGGACTTCCCAGCGTGGGACAGGCCGGCATTCCAAGAGAACCTTCCACGCCAGCTGGATTCTGAGCCCTGACTTACGTGACTTCCCCGCCAACCGGGCTGCTCGGCGTTGGTTGGGCGGGGACAGAACTCCGCGCCTGATCGCATTTCAGGCGGGGTTGGAGTTCTAGCGTTCAAACCCGATTCTGCGAAGTTGGAACGACACTTCAAGCCCACCACTTTAACCAGCGTTGTGGTTGAGGGCGTCGGGGAAATTCCGGTCAATTCAAAAGCCAGGTCAAAGGCGACGGACAGGAGTGTCCGTCCTCCATGAATCAATGCATCCAAGGTATGCCATCGTTGATCTAACGAAGCATCCGCTGAGTCCAGTCCATGATCGAATCGATTCCCCGGTTACCTGCAAAATCTTCGCAACGCCGTTCCGCTCTCGAGCAGATTGGGCCGCAGAGCTTATATCTCAACGCAGTTCAAGCGGCCATTATCGGGACCGACCTATCCGGCGTGGTGACCTATTGGAATCGGTTTGCGGAGGGATTGTACGGGTGGGCGGCGGCGGAGGTGATCGGCCGCAACATCATGGAAGTCACGGTCAGCTCGGAAACTGAGGACGAAGCGCGAAAGCACATGGCATCCGTGCTGGCGGGAAACAGCTGGGCGGGAGAGTTTCGGGTGCGCTGTAAAGATGGGAATTTTGTAAGCGCGTTCGTGACCCTTTCTCCGGTACTGGACGAGGGCGCCACTGCGGTGGGAGCGGTGGGAGTGAGTCAAGACCTGCGGAGCCTGAAAGAGGCGGAAGGGGCTCTGCGGCGGAGTGAAGAGGAGTTTCGGGCATTTGCGAATTCGCTGCCGGAATTGTGCTGGATGATCGACGGCGATGGCGAGATCCTGTGGCGGAATGAGAGATGGTACGAGTACACGGGCACGACGCCGCCACAGATGGAAGGGCGAGGTGGAGAATCGGTGCACGACCCTGAGATTTTTCCGTCGGTTCTGGAGCGTTGGGAAGAATCTCGCCGGTCGGGAAGCGCGTTCGAGATGGAGTTTCCGCTACGGGGAGCAGATGGAATGTACCGGTGGTTTCTGACAAGGATCAGACCGGTGCGCGATCATGCGGGAAAAGTGACGCGATGGTATGGAACGGCGACCAATATTGATGAGCAGCGGCAACTGCTGCAGAATTTGAGCGAGGCGCGCGACCAGCTGGAAAAAAGAGTTATGGAAAGAACGGCTGAGCTGCACCGGGCGACCGAGAGTTTGCGCGAGTTGTCGGCGCGACTGCTGCGCATGCGTGATGACGAGCAGAGACGGCTGGCGCGGGAGTTGCATGACAGCGTAGGACAGTTGCTCGTGGCCATCGGGATGAACCTTGCGATGATATCGTCAGAGGCCAACAAACTGACTCCAGCCACGGCCATGTGCGTTGCTGAAAATGCAGAACTGGTGGACGAGGCGAGCCGGGAGATTCGAACCATCTCGCATCTGCTGCACCCTCCGTTGCTCGATGAAGCGGGACTGGCGTCGGCGTTGAAGTGGTACACGGAAGGATTCGCCCAGCGGAGCCGGATCGAAGTTCATCTGGAAATTCCCCCAGATTTGCGCCGCCTGACCCATGACACGGAAATCACGATGTTCCGGGTGGTGCAGGAGTGTTTGACAAATATCCACCGGCATTCCGGGAGTGATACGGCGCGCATACGGCTGCAGACACAGGACAACCTTCTTACTCTCGAGGTGAAAGATCACGGGAAGGGCATGCCGGAGGAAAAAATACGAAGCTTTGCACGTTCGGGGAGGGTTGGCGTGGGCTTCAGTGGCATGCGCGAGCGGCTGCGACAACTGGGCGGCACTCTGGAAATTCAATCGGATCAAGATGGAACTTTGGTGAAGGCGGTGCTGCCGATCGACGATAGTATCTCCAGGGCGAGCTGACGAGCCCCATCAGGCGGCAGCGTTCCTGGGCGCCCCATGAAAATACGTGTTCCCCTTCAGCAGTGCCTCCATGGCTGCAAACATGGCGCGGAGATCGGCTTTAGCCACGAGGCCCTTGACTCCCGCTTTTCTTGCTTCATGCTCCAATTGGAGTCAAGGGTCAATGGTGATCATAAGAATCGATGCTTCGGGGTGTTGCTGAGAAAGCCGCCGGGAGGCTTCCAGGCCATCCATTTCCGGCATCACGAAATCCATCACGGTGATGTTGGGTGCGCGTTCCTCCCACTTCTCAATGGCGCGACGACCATCCTCGGCCTCACAGACAACGACCCATTCGTCCTGCTTCTCCAGGAGGGACCGAAGATGAGAGCGGATCATGGCGTTGTCATCGACCAGAAGGATGCGAACCACTTAATTCCTTGCACCAAGTGAGATTCGGAGGGCCGCCGATCAGACAGTTTAGCGCCGGCGGCGCAATGGGCCTATACAGAAGGAACCTTATGAAAGGAAATGATTTCCGGCCTACCCGACTCCATAAAAGAGCCTAATAAGGCGAAGGCAGGTTTAGCCGCGCACGCTAATGCGCGAGAAGGAGAGCACCGCGCGCGATGAAATGGGCCGACCCATCGACATTGCAGGGCGGAATGTGGTGAAGATCAGAATCCTTTTGACTTGAGGAAGAAGTTCCTGAGAGTCGCCAGGATCGGAGAGAATCTTGTAATCATCGACCCGGCCGTGCGAATCGACATAGGCTTCGATCACAAGGGATTCGGCGTTGATGGAACTCATGGAGCCGAATGCGCTCTGTAGAAGCTCAGGGCCGGTGTTTAACACAAGCGGTACATCCTGGTTGTTGGCCTGCAGCTGACCTGGGATGGCGACAATGGCGGCGACAAGGCCGAAAATCAAGATGGCGCAGGCCAAGCCGGCGGTTGCCGGTACCATAAAGGCTTCCAAAGTGTTTTCGAGGCGGACGCGCAGACCTTCGTAGCGTGGACGCCGAGTCTGGGCAGCTTCCCGTGAAATAGCGAGGCGCAACTTGAGCCCAAGATCGGAGGGTATTTGCGGACGGCCGGAGCTGGCGAGTAATTGTTGAGTCTTCCGCAATAGGGAATACTCGCGCGCGCAGTTGGGGCAGGAGTCGAGATGCTGGCGCACGGCTTGCATCTCAGTGCCGGTGACAGCACCATCCAGATAGGAAGAAAACATTTCGTTCGCGTCCGCGCAATTCATGACGGAGTTTTTGGCCATGTGATTCATGGCGTCACCTCGACCCTTCTTCCCCCTCCAGAGACCTGCGAGTCCGTGGCTTCCTCTTCTCGTTCAGGCAGGGCGAGCCCCAGCTCTCCACCTACCTCGCGCACATAGGGCGCCAGCCGCTTTTTCAGAGCCTGGCGTCCGCGGGTCAATCTGGACTTCACGGTTCCCAACGAAATCTGCAAGATTTCCGCGATCTCCTCGTAAGACATTTCTTCCCGGTCGCGCAGGATCAGCGTGGTGCGATAAGGCTCCGCAAGGTGGCGCAATTCGGCGTTCACGCGATGCTGCAATTCACGGTGCGCCATTTTGTCGAAAGGTGACTCATGACGATCGGTGAGCGCTCTCTGCATGGCTTCATCCGCGTTCGACGTTCCATCCGACTCCGACGGCTCAATGGAAGTTTCATGTGCCTTGTGGCGAAACCACCAGCGCTTGCGATTGGCGGCCTCGTGCAAAGCGATGCGATAGATCCATGTCTTCAAACTGGATTCGCCGTTGAAGTGCT
>Ga0187890_10003969_pt1 | contig 10088 bp, 7 predicted proteins | sample June2016WEW_21_1_FD_133005 | JGI IMG/M metagenome (GOLD analysis project Ga0187890, IMG submission 133005) | Peatland microbial communities from SPRUCE experiment site at the Marcell Experimental Forest, Minnesota, USA - June2016WEW_21_10 | ecosystem: Environmental > Terrestrial > Soil >...
CCAGGAGAAGCGATTCTTGTCAGAAGCTTCTCCCCCGCCAAAAATGATGAGCAGAACTCCAGCGATGATCACGCTCACGGCGGCTAAAGCCCATGCGAGATTTGCCGAGCCCGTCTTCAGGAACTCGCCGAAGAGCAGCATGCCCCAGGCGATGGAGACGAGAATGTTCAATGGAGCCCAGATACCGAAGGCCTTGGCCATGCCCAGGCGGTCTGCGCCGATGAACGCGCTCAGTCCGCTGGCCGCCCAAATAATGCCGCCCAGGAACGGGAGCCAGAACGACCTCGCGGTCAGCGTGCCTACACCGCCGGCGAGCGCGACCGACAGGGCCAGGAGCAATACGGCTAGAGTCACATAGAATGTCCGAACCTGCTGCCCCTTAAGAGGCACGTTCTGCGAAGGTGCAAGCCAGGTGCCCCAGGCCAGTACGGTGACGATCGCGTAAATTAAGCCCGCCATAAATGTATCCCTCGCCAAGCGATTGGACTATGGCGCGCGCGACACCGCCATTCGCACGCACGACGCCTGCAAATCAGCGGATGGTTCATCGTGGGTGACAATCACCTTCATCGTCTCGCCCGCGCGCATTGCATTGAATGCTTCGGGAACATTTGCCGCCGCGACGCGATGTGTGATGAGCGACGAAGGATGAATTACGCCGCTCTCGAGCATCTGCACCACACCGGGAAATTGATTCGCTCCGCCGAACGCACCCTGCACGGTCAATTCATAACGCGTAATGAGATATTGCGAGACGGGTAGCAGTGCGTGCGCTTGCAGACCGAACAACACGATGCGCCCACCGCGACGCGCGAGTTTCAAAGCTTGCGGCAGCAGGGCGCCGACTCCGTCCACCACAATATCCGCGCCGAGTCCAGTTTGCTCTTTGACAATCGCTTCGACATCTTGCTCCCGCGAATTGATGACAACATCGGCGCCGTTCTTTCTTGCAATCTCCAAGCGGAACGGCGCAATGTCCGTCACGATAATTTTTCCCGCGCCGCTCGCGCGATAGAGCATGCCAAACAACAAACCGACGGGACCCGCGCCAAGAATCACGACACTCTCGCCCGGGTTGACCGCGACTCGCGTAGTGCCGCCAAATACACACGACAGGACTTCGGCGAACACCGCGTCGTCGAGCGCAACAGCGCGCGAAATCTTGTACAGCGCGCGTTCAGGCGCGACGACGTACGGCGCAAGTCCACCGTCGCGATGAATGCCGAGCGTCTTGTAATCTTCGCATTGGTTTGGCAAGCCTCGTCGGCAATAGCGGCATTGATTGCAATGCAAGCGCGGCGCGACGACGACGCGGTCACCTTGGCGCACGTATTTCACGCCCGCGCCAACCCCCTCGACCGTGCCGATACATTCGTGACCGAGTACTATGCCGACCTCGGCTATGTGCGCGGGCGGCACGGCAAGGATATTTAAATCGGTGCCGCACAAGCCGCATGCTTCGACGCGTAACAGCACGTCGTCCCAATTCTTGACTTGGGGCGTTGGTCGCTCCTGCATTTCGAGACGTCCCTCGCCCATGAAAACGGGTACGAGCATGTTGTGGGCCATTTCGGAAACTCCTCAGCTCCTTGAACGCTGTAACTATCCGCTACCCCTGTCCCCTCGCCGCACCGAGAATCCCCGCATCGTTGCCGAGTTCGCCGACGAGAATCCGCACGCGCGCAGCAATCGAGTGGTGCGAGTAGCGGGGCACCGCCGCGCGCGCAGGTGCGAGCAACAGTTCGCCAGCTTTGACGACGCTGCCGAACAAGACGTATGTGCTGATGTCCATCGTCATCGCGATGGTGGCGATGGCTGCGCCGAGGGCGCGGCCCGCGCGTTCAAATACGCGTTGTGCGATTTCGTCGCCTGCGTGCGCCGCGCGGACGATTTCTTCAGCCGATTCCACCTTCTTGCGCGTCGCGTACGCATATGCGTTCATAATTGCGGGACCGCCGGCGTACGTTTCGACGCAGCCCAGGGAACCGCAAGTGCAAATCGGTCCGTCGAGATTCACGGTAAAATGCCCCACTTCACCTGCCGCGTTCTGCTCGCCGCGATATAGATTGCCATCCACAATCATCGCCCCGCCGATGCCCGTGCCGACGATGATGAGACACATCGAATGTGCGCCGCGTCCCGAGCCGAAATGAAATTCGCCGAGCGCGGCGGCTTTCGCATCGTGTTCAAGTGACACGGGCAGATTGAGCCGCTCGGTTAACATCGCGGCAAACGGCACGTCGCGCCAGCCTGTCAGGTTTGGCGGGTCAACAATCATGCCCGTCTGGTGGTCAATCGGACCTGGGCTGCAAAGGCCGACACGGGTTACGCGCGCGTCAGTAGGCAGGCCTCTCAGTACTTCGCGCGCGCTCGCGGCGATGCGGTCGGCAGCTTGCACGGGACCTTCCAGCGCGCGAGTGGGTGCTTCGCGGCGCGCGATGATGCTCCATGCGGGCGAAATCAGTCCACACTTGTACGTGCTTGCGCCGAGGTCAATGCCGAAGAACCATTCATTAGTCATCCAAGCAATCCGTTCAAATAGTTAGGGCGCGGCAGCTTGATAAGCCCTGTCAATAATTTGGTGGACTCGCAAACCATCAGTCACGTCGGGTGCGATGGGTTGGTTATGGGTGAGCGAACGCAAAAATTGATAAATGTTTTCGGTGTGGGTGCGATTCCAGCCGAGAATGCTACGTGGCGGCGGCACGACCGCGCCTTCGTACTGCGTGCCGGTCTGGATGCGCGTCCACCCTTGCGTCGCCGGTTTAGCCTGCGCACCGAAATAATTCAGCACGTTACTGTCTTGAAGACTAAATTTCAAAGCACCGCGCTCGCCATAAATTTGTACATTCATATCGTCCACTGCGCCGGTTGCAAAGCGCGTGACAAAGAGCGTGCCTTGCGCACCGCTCTGCATTTTCGCTTCAAGCCACGCTGCATCATCCACATCCACCGGTTCACGCTCGGAGGACTTAGCGGACGCCGGACGCTCTTTGACATACGTTCGCGTCGTTGCGTTGAATTCGGCAAATTCGCCGAGCAGATAGCGCGCGAGATCAATGATGTGCGAACCTAAATCGACCAGCGCGCCGCCGCCGGATTGTGCACGTCGCAATCGCCAACTCATCGGGCGATTTGGATCCTGATAACCACTGTGCAAGTAATCGAAATGAAAGTGATAGATTGCGCCAAGTGTGCCATCGGCGATCATTTTGTGTGCCAGCGCCAATGCTGGCACAAAACGATAGTTAAATACCATCCCGAGCCGAGCCTTGGCAGTAGCAGTTGCGTCAGCAATTTCCTGCGCTTCGACGGCGTTGCGCGCGAGTGGTTTGTCAACAATGACATTCTTGCCCGCGCGCAGCGCGGCGAGAATAATCTCGAGGTGCGCGAAATTAGGCGCGCAAACGTCCACTACATCCACGTCTTCGCGGGAAAGGAGCGCTTCAAGGCTCGTCACCCAACTTTCGAATCCACCATCGTGTGCTGCGCTTTGCGCCGACCGCGCGCTGGTTGTGCAAACGGATGCGAGTTTGAGGCGGGGAAGCGCCCCAGGATAAATGAGGGGAATATCGCGATAGGCAAGCGCGTGCACCTTGCCTATCATCCCGTATCCGACGAGGCCGATGCCAACTGTTTCCATGTTATGTTTTCAGGACTTTAATCCCGTGTCGGTGCGGTACACTGTCCCGGCTTCATCCAAAGCTTTTCGCAGGCGACCGACCGACGCAGGGATTTCGCCAGTGGCGGGTTTTAGTTTACCGCCGGGCCCCTTCAAGAGCGGCGAGGAAAATTCACCGACCGTCATTCCCGCCCGAACGAATTGAGAGACATTGTTCGCATTAAGTCCGCCGTCCATCATCAGATCAACTTCTTGTTCCCGCCCTTGCGCCACAATCATGTCATGCAATGTCCGTATATACTTTTCAAAGTTCGGATGCACCACATGCGGACTGCGGCCGGTTTGCGGCGGCTTCCAGAACGGATACCACGTTTCAAATTCAATGATGTCCGTATAGGGAATCAATTGCTCAAAAAAAATGAGGGGCGTTCCCTCCCACGCCCATACGCCCACCTTCAATCCCAACTCTTTGATGAACATCATATTCTCGACAGTGGTTTCACCCATCGTCTCAATGGGCAGCGAGATGAGATTGACTCCTGCGTCCGCGAGTTGTCGAAAGACTTCCTGGTTGGGACGATACATTTGCAGTTGAGCTTCAATTTCGAGCCGGGTGCTTTGGCGCGCGGCTTCGATAATATCCACTCCTCCGCGCGGCATTGCAAATTGCATATAGACGCCGTCCCTCACTTCAATGTGAATCCAGTCTGCCCCGCCCGCCTCCAAATCTCGCACTTGTGCGCCGAGCGCGGCATAGTCCGCCCAGAACAAGCCAGCCGCGATTTTGACGCGACGGGTGGGATTGCCGATAGCCGATGTGGTCAATTAAGGCCTCCGAAATATTTCACACTTGATTTGCATGCCCGAAGCTACGTTTGGTGGTCGGGATTGCCCTCGGTAGATTCTCGATCACCAAAGACATGTCGTTGCTCCGTTGCGCGAACTCGCGAGGAACGCGGTCGCCGCTCCTGAACTCGACATCTCCAGTAGAGCATAGGTCGAGCAATTATAGCGATGAAACCTTTGCGCGGCTTGATAACCGAATGGAATGATGCAATTCGATCACTGTATTCTCCTGACCGCCATCACAGCCTTCTGGAAGGGCTCGGTAAGCTCGCGGCGATCCTTTCGCCAGATCATCCCGATGGTCCAACTGGCAGATACGCTCTTAACAGGGTAGAAACGTACGCCCGGAACCCGCATCTTGTGCACTGTACCAGGAACGAGGCTGACTCCGAGGCCGGCTCGAACCAGGTTGAGGACAGTGAACAACTCCTTTGCCTCTTGCACGACATTGGCGCTATATCCAGCGGCCAGGCAAAGATTGAGCGCGTGTTTCTGAAATGTTTCAGAGGTCGACCGGGCAATCAGGACAAAGGGTTCGTCACGCAGCGATCGCAGGCTCACCTGCTTCTGAAACCTATTCGCAGGGACGGCTATCAGCATTTGTTCGTGGAGGACGATCGTGCTTGCGAGACGAACGTTCGCTATGGGCATCCGAACAAACCCGACATCAAGACTCCCGTCAAGCACCCCTTCAATCTGATTCTGGCTCCCCAAGTCTTGCATTTCGAGTGTGACGTGTGGGTAGGCCTTTCGGAACGCGATGACTGCTCTGGGCAACAGGTCACCGATGGCAGCGATTCCGAATCCGATCCGAAGACGCTCAAGGTTTCCCCGCACGGCCTGTCGCGCGAATGACTCCAAAGCGGCGGCATCCGTGACCAGAACCCGGGAGCGATCTCTTAGAGCATCTCCCGCGGGAGTAAGCAGAACACGTCCAGTCGTCCTCTCGAACAGCCGTCCGCCAATCTCGGCTTCCAATCGTTTGATCTGTTTCGTGAGGGCGGGTTGCGAAATATGAAGCCTGAGCGATGCATGCCCAAAATGTAGCTCTTCCGCGAGCACCACAAACGATCTCAATGCATCGATGCTGAGACTCATTCCCGGATGTTATCACCGGTGGTCGTTTGGTGCGTCACATCCGACTGAAGGAAAGCATCGATTGCATTACTGGATTGATCTGCACGCACCTGGTGATGGTGATCACAGATTCTTAAGCGCTGGTCAGCCAATAATCAACGTTAGTTGCCTCTCCGACTAGTTCCGACCGAGGGGGGGCGACTATCTTCGGGTGGTCCCGCCCGCGGTGTTCCGAGGTATCGGACAATGATTAACGCTTATGACGTGCGACCGGCAGCCGATCTTGCCCTCTCCGACAGGGCCGCCACATTAAAGGAGCGGATCCAGTCCGAGGAGCGCCTTCTATTCCTGGACCAAGCTCGGTTGGTGACCGAGGCTTACCGCCTGCATCCCGGCGAGCCACGCATCGTCCAGAGGGCGATCGCGTTCGCGCACTCTCTCCGGAACATCCCCATCACGGTTGGTCCTGACGAGTTGATCGTGGGCAATCGCACTCCAACACCGCGCGCAGGTGTGGTCTTCCCGGAGGCCGCGGTGAACTGGATCGACCGCGAGATCGAGTCTTTGCCGACCCGTCCGCAGGACCCTTTCGAGATCACAGCGGCGCAGGTACGCGAGTTCCGGGAAGAGATCCTGCCGTTCTGGCGCGGCCGGACTCTGGAAGACCAGGTCTACGGTCGGCTCGACCCTAAGGTTCTGGCGGCGAGCCGCGTGGTCAAGATCAACCAGCGCGACCACGCGCAAGGTCACATCATCCCCAACGTCCGCAAGTGGCTCGCGAATGGCCCTGCCGGGCTCCGGATCGAGGCCGCGCGTCTTTCGGCTCGGGCGCCCAAAGAGAAAAAAGAGAAACAGGACTTTTACCGGGCAGTGGACATTGCGCTTGAAGGCGCCCAGGATTTCATTCGCCGATACGCGGCACTGGCCGGAGGTGAGGTTGGGCGCATCGCCGGAAAACTCGCGGAGTCACCAGCGGAAACGTTTCACGAAGCCGTCCAGAGCGTCTGGTTTCTGTTCGCCTTGTTGCACGCGGAATCGAACGCCTCCTCTTTCTCGCCTGGACGGCTCGATCAATACCTCTATCCGTACCTGGAGCGAGACCTGCAGCGCGGCGTCATCGGTTTGCCAGGGGCCCTGGAAATCCTGGAATGCTTCTGGCTGAAGTGCAACGAGATCGTCTACATGCGGAACTCGGAGAGCGCGCGCTACTTTGCCGGCTTCCCGACTGGATTCAACATCGCCATCGGGGGACAGCGTGAGGACGGAAGCGACTCGACGAACCTGCTCTCATGGCTGTGTCTGAAGGCGCAGGAGCATCTGCTGCTGCCCCAGCCGAATCTGTCCGTCCGCCTGCATAGTGGCTCGCCTCAGGAATTCCTGGTTGAAGTTGCGCGTGTCATCGGCATGGGCAGTGGCATGCCCCAGGTCTTCAACGACGAAAGCGTGATTCCGGCGCTTCAGGGGGTGGGCATTCGCGAGCGGGACGCCCGCGACTACGCGGTGGTCGGTTGTGTAGAGCTCTCCACTCAGGGCAACAACCTCGGCTGGAGCGACGCGGCCATGCTCAACATGGTGAAAGCGCTGGAACTCACGCTTACCGGCGGGGTGTGCTTGTTGAGCGGCGAGCGCATCGGTCTCGACACCGGCACGTTGGCCGACTACGCATCTTTCGAGCAACTGGAGGCAGCCTACGAGAGGCAACTCGATCACTTCATCGATCTGACGATCCGCGGCTGCGATACGGTCGACCGCGCCCACGCCGAGTTGTTCCCCTCGCCGTTCTTGTCGAGCGTCATTGATGATTGCGTCGACAAGGGCATCGACGTTACAGCCGGAGGCGCCTTCTACAACCTCTCGGGAATTCAGGCTATCCAGGTAGCAAACGTAGCCGACAGCCTGGCGGCGATCAAGCACTGTGTTTACGACGAGCGCTCGGTGAGCGCCGCTCAGCTGCTGGATGCCCTCCGTTCGGATTTTGTGGGCCATGAACCACTCAGGCAGCGACTGTTGAACCGGGTCCCCAAGTACGGCAACGACGTCGAGTGGGTGGACCAATTGGGCGCCAGATGGGCCGAGGCGTTTGCCCGCAAACTGCGTTCTTACCGCAACGCCCGGGGCGGACTTTATCATGCCGGCTTTTACACTGTTTCAGCGCATGTGCCCATGGGCAAGAACGTGGGGGCCACGCCGGACGGCCGGAAATCCGCGATGCCTCTCGCTGACGGCGGCCTGTCTCCGATGCAGGGCCGAGATGCGCGCGGGCCGACGGCCGTGCTCCAGTCCGTTTCCCGTATCGATGCTCAGTGGGGCAGCAACGGCACCCTGCTCAACATGAAATTCCTGCCCGAGTTCTTTCAGCGGCAGGAGGACCTGGAGAAGTTCGTTGCCCTGCTTCGCGGCTGGGTCCGTCTCAAGATTCATCACGCGCAGTTCAATGTTCTCCGGCCGGAGGATCTCATCCGGGCCAAGCAGACACCCGAGCTCTATCGCCACCTCACCGTGCGGGTGGCTGGATACACCGCCTACTTCACTGAGCTCGCCGGCGATTTGCAGGACGAGATCATCCGCAGAACAACGCAAGGTGCCGACTGATGCGCGGCGTGATCTTCAACGTCCAGAGATTCTCGGTGCACGACGGGCCCGGCATCCGCACCGCGGTTTTCCTGAAGGGCTGCGAACTCCGCTGCGGATGGTGCCAGAATCCTGAGGGATTGAGCGCGGCCATCCGTCTCTGGCATTTCGAAAAACGCTGCGTGGGGTGCGGCGACTGCATCCCTAATTGTCCCGAGAAAGCTCTTGCCTCGGGCGGGCCGTCGAGAATTGTTGTTGACCAGATGGCATGCACATTGTGCAGCCGCTGCATCGAGGTTTGCCCTTCGGGTGCGCTTGCCTATGACGGCCGTGAAGCAGAAGCCGGCGAAGTGATCTCTGAAGTGGAGAAAGATCGTGTCTTCTATCAGGTTTCGGGCGGCGGAGTCACGCTTACCGGCGGCGAGCCTCTCCGCCAGGCGGAGTTCAGCGCGGAGATCTTGCGCGGCTGCCGCCAGCGCGGCATCTCCACCGCAGTGGAAACCGCACTGGCAGTGGAGGAGGGCGCCGTAGACATGGTTCGACCGTGGGTGGATCTGTTCCTGGTGGATATGAAGCTTGCCGATCCGGAGGCGCACAGGTTGTGGACGGGGTCCTCCAATGAGACCGTCCGAAAGAACTTCGAGCGTCTCGCGCGCCAGGGCGCCAACATCATGGCGCGCATCCCGCTAATACCGGACATAACCGCAACGGAGGAGAATCTGCGCGCGCTGGGCCGCTATGTCCGTTCAGTGAGCGGCCAAATCCCGATCGAGTTGGTCAACTTCAATCCGTTGGCCCGGGACAAATACCGCAGGATGGGCATTCCATACTGCTTTGAGGGGCGGCTGAGCCCATATTCGTTTTCCGAGGTGAATAATATGCGGAGCTATTTGCATGAAGCCGTTTGAGCGGGCCCGTGAAGAGCCGCTTATAATCGGCATCGATCGGGAGTCTTGATCTTGGGTTTGTGGGGATTCCAATCTCGAACGTTCGTCTCGCATCGTGTTCCGCGAACAAATGCTGATAGCCGTTTCCGCGGATAGGTTTCACTAATCGAATTGCGTCATTCCATTCGGTTATCAAGACGCGTCAAGGTTTCATCGCTGGAATTGCTCAACCTATGCTCTAATGGATACGTCGAGTTCAGGAGACGGCGCCTCGGTCTTCACAAGCCCCTGCGAGAGGCTCAACACCATGCACGAGTTCCGCCGCACCTATGAGTCGGGCTGGATGACGCCGCCCGCGCTCATCACCTTCGGCCGACCCGAAGGACCCTCAGCCAGTTCTGCGAGGCCGGCTGGAAGTTGATCGAGGCGTACAAGTAATGGCAATCCCGGTTGAGCTACCCAAACTCGGGAACACGGTGGAAGAGTGCATCGTTGCCCGCTGGGCGAAACACCCTGGGGACGCGGTCGCAGCGGGCGATCTGGTAGCGGAGATCGAAACGGACAAGGCGACGTTCGAGGTGGAGGCGCCGGTGGAGGGGACCGTTCTCGCGACCTTCTTCGAGGAAGGTGCGCTGGTTCCGGTCTTCACCAATCTGTTTGTGGTCGGCAAGCCGGGCGAGGACGTGGAAGCATTCCGACCGAAGGCGGCTGCCGCTTCGCCTTCCCGGACCGCGTTCGCCGCGACGGGCGGCACGACTTCGGCTGCGCCTGCATCCGCCGGACCTGCATCCGCCGCACTGGCACCTGCTGTGCACGATCGCGCTCCCGTCGTCAACGCTTCGGCGCCGAGCGCTTTGAGCCCACGCGCCAGGCGGTTCGCCGAAGATCGGGGCTTTCATCCGGCGTCGGTCCAGGGCTCCGGCCCGGGCGGCCGCGTCTTGGAACAAGACTTGCGCGACCTCTACTTCTCGTCCCCGCGCGTCTCGGAAGCGGCGAAGGCGCGGACGCTCGAAGGCGCCAAGGTGCCGCGCGAGGGCTCCGGTCCGGCGGGCATGATCCTGGCGGCCGACCTCGGACCGCCGGCG
>Ga0187890_10003970_pt1 | contig 10087 bp, 9 predicted proteins | sample June2016WEW_21_1_FD_133005 | JGI IMG/M metagenome (GOLD analysis project Ga0187890, IMG submission 133005) | Peatland microbial communities from SPRUCE experiment site at the Marcell Experimental Forest, Minnesota, USA - June2016WEW_21_10 | ecosystem: Environmental > Terrestrial > Soil >...
GCCCTATGCCTCGTCCCAGCCAGCCCATTGCTGCAAATATAAGCTCGTTGATCACCGGGAAATCGTTCCAATTGGCTGTAAAGGGAGCGCCGAGGGATTTCACGAATTTTTGAAGAACAGGAGCGATCTCGCCGTTAAGAAATGCCTGTGCGTGGGCCAGCATCTGGGGCGCGTCACCGCCGTACGCCACCGGGGTGTTCCAGGCGGCGAGGGAAGTCCGGCCGTAAATTATGGACCATATAATGACAATTGCGGTGACTAGAGCGAGAGAAACCGCGGCCTCACGTGTGTGCTTCATTTACCTGGTCTCCTTTTATGTCAGAGAAAGTATACGAAGTAGATCCAAACAAGTAAAAAGATTTCGCAAGCGAAAAATGAGGAAGGGAAAGCGAACTGGTTCACTGAGATCGCATCAGAAATCGTCCAGACTCAGGTATCCTTGACGTCTATGCCGGCAACCGATATTGCGTCCTCTCTCCGGCAGGTCTTCGGCACGCTCGATGCTCATGGCGGTTTTGATTTGCCCAAAAACAGGCTCGACGGTCTGGCTCCTCAGTTTGTATTTCTCTTTGCCCCGTTGAGTGTTAATCTTCGCGATATTCGTGGAATCCGTGGTGGAATCGCTTTTGTTATTTGCTTTTTCTACTCTGCACTGAGACCTTTGTGGTGTGGAACTTTTGCTTGCGACTACGCTGCTCCAAGACCTTCCACTTTCGGCCAATTGGTCTTTTCACTGTTTCGAAAATCTTGCCACATCTTCTCACAGTTGCTATTTAGACGGAAGACGGGGGACGGAGGACGGAGGGATGGGGGGAAGATCTGAGGCGGAGAAGGGGGACGCTGGGACAGAGAGCGGAGGAAGGTACCTGAATAGGATACTCCGGCCGACAGGAGACGGCCATGACGCAAAGAGTTTTTAGTTTTTCTCAAAACCCGAAATCGAGAAGAGTCGATGCTGGAAAGATCAAGACTTACTCCGGAATACTTTAATAATATAGGCGCCGGTTTTTTGCCAGATTACCTCGGCATGATCGTGACGGAGATTGTGGCTGGACAGGTTAAGGCTGAAATTGTTATCACAGGTCACCATCTGGCGGCGCTAAACGGGTTTCTCCATGCGGGAAGCATAATAACCTTAGCCGATACGGCTTGCGGGGTCGGGTGCTTCGCACACCTGCCAGAGAGAGCCGCCGGCTTTACCACTGTCGAGCTTAAGTCCAATTTCCTGGCCTCGGCGCGCGAAGGCACTCTTGAGTGCAGCGCACAGGCGGCTCATCTCGGAAAAAGCACACAGGTGTGGGATGCGGCTGTAATCCACAAGGAAAGCGGCAGGACGATAGCCCTTTTTCGATGCACTCAATTCATTATGTATCCTAAATCTTAAATTTCCCGAAGGACGGAGTGGACGCGCATGAAGTTCGAAGGTACCGAGCGTTATTACCTTAGCCCTGAGCTGGGCGAGATAGTAAATATTTCCATCTCGATGGAAAAACCTCTGCTTCTGATGGGTGAAGCGGGAACAGGGAAGACCCGGCTTGCCTTCGAAATCGCCCGCGCCTTTGGGATCGACATGGAAGAAGCCCGCTGCAAGTCCACATTCAAAGGTGAAGAGCTGTGCTATGTTTATGATACTGTGCTGAGGCTCAACGATTCCAGGTTTGGAAGCGGAGAATCGGGCCGCAACGTTAACGATATCTGGGATTACCTTCGCTTTGGGCCGATAGGCAGAGCGTTTCTTGCCGAGGATAGAAGAGTGCTGCTGCTCGATGAGATCGATAAGACCGATTCGGATACTCAGGACAACCTCCTGGACGTCCTCGAGGATGGTTCCTTTATCATTCGGGAAATCAACCATAAAGTGGCGGCGCGCAATAAGCCCATCCTGATCATTACGAGCAACGCCAAACGAGAGCTGTCCGATCCCTTTCTGCGTCGATGTTTCTGCCACTACATCCCCTTCCCCGGCCCCGAAGAGATCTCGATTATCGTGCGGCTGCATTTCCCCGACATCCCCGGGCAATTCCTGGAAGCATGTCTTACGGAATTTTACCGCCTGCGGGAACAGGGGTTCGAAAAGCCGCCTGCCACTGCGGAACTGCTTGACTGGATCGGCGCCATGCGCTCCAGTGACGCAAACGGGCCGGGCGCCGGGAAGGCGCTCCGGCATATCGGAACCCTTCTCAAACGCTCCCAGGATTTGTTGAAATTCAAAGGAGTAAACCAGAAGACTCAATTCCGATGAAGCTGCCGAGCCTGGTTTCACGCGAAGACGCGAAGCATGAATCTGCACCACAGAGACGGGGCATAGTCCGATCAAGGAGAGGACGCGGAGGCAAAGCTTTTCAGACAGGATTAACTGGGTTAACAGGAAGACATCGTGCCAAAGGCAAAACAGGTAGGGAGTCATGAGCTATTCTTCAATCCAGTAAATCCTGTAAATCCTGTCTTAGCGTGAAACAATTTCCAGGCTTAAGCTCTTTATTCGAGCGCGCCCGAAGGATTCACTGATGCTCTCATTCATCCAACAGTTGCGCGAGGCGGAAATCCCTATAAGTGTTCGATATGTTCTGGAGTTTTACCGGGGTCTCCAAAAAGGCCTGGCGCCTGACCTTGACCGGTTCTTCCTGCTGGCCCGCCTTGTTTTTGTCAAAAACGTCGAACACTATGACGCCTTCGAGCGGGTTTTCGCGCACTTCTTTCTGGGTAAAGGCCCATGGCAAATGCCCGACTGGGAAGAGGTGTTTGCGGGCAAGCCTTTCCAGGAGTGGCTGCGCGGGCAGCTCGCAAAAGGAGTCATTTCTGCCGGGGAGCTGCGAACATACGGGATAGAGGAACTGCTGAGGCGGTTCTGGGAAACTCTTTTGGAGCAAACAGGCCCACACGATGGAGGTCACACCTGGATCGGGGCCGGGGGTCGGTCCCCGTTCGGCCACTCGGGGCATGTTGGTGGAGGAATGCGCGTCTATGGGTGGGGTCTTCATGGTACGGCTCAGAAGGTGATAGATAAAAGGAACTATGTCAACTATAGCGAGAAATCCCCTCTGGCCAGGGAAAATGTGAGCCAGATTCTGGCTTCGCTTAAGAATCTGAAGCGTGCGGGACCGGAAATCGAGCTGGATATCGACGAGACGATAGCCCGGACCGCAAAAAACGGAGGCGAAATCGAGCTGGTGTTTGCCAGGGAGTTTCGCGACCGCTTAAAGCTGACAGTCCTGCTGGATAATGGCGGCTATTCGATGATTCCCTACCTCGACCTTGTGAAGTCGGTGTTTGGAAAAATCCGAGACCACTTCAAGGACCTTAAGTACTATTATTTTCACAATTGCCTGTACGGGGCCGTTTATCAGGACCTGCCGCGGACTCGGGCGATTCCGTGGGAAGCCTTTGTGGACCAGGGAAGTGATACGCACCTTATAATAATTGGGGACGCCAATATGGCGCCATTCGAGTTGATGGCCTCCAACGGCTCCCTCTATATTCAGGGCGGTGATCGAAGACCCGGACTGGAATGGCTGCAGGAGCTTCGGACAGCGTTTCCGGAAAGTGTGTGGCTAAATCCCATTCCAAAAGAGCGTTGGTCGAAGGAAAGCGTCACGATCAACCGGATTGCCCGCATTTTTCCGATGGAAGATTTGACCCTGGCCGGCATCAGGAACGCGGTCCAGATACTTGGCCGCAGAAGATAGCATGTATAGGCTGGGTTGAGCTAAGGGATGAAATAAAAATGGGAAAGGGATTGGAACAAAAAGTGCCGCCCGCAACCGGGCCCCACCGGGTTGAAATGAATCAATGGATAAGCTGCGCCCCGTTTGAGCGGCTTTTGAATATGGCTATCGTTGAGGCCTGCGATGGCAGGGCGATCCTGACTATGCCCTTTTTAATAGACTACGCCCAGGGCGCGGGATTGATGCACGGCGGGGCGCTGGTGAGTCTTGCCGACACGGCGGTCGTCATGGCGATCAAGAGCATAATAGTGCCTCTGTCGCATTTTGCTACCACCGAACTTGAATCGCGATTTGTTCTTCCGGTGACAAAAGGCATTGTGACGGCGAAGGCGGAGGTGGTCAGCCGGGAGGGAAGGCGCCTCGAGGGTAAAGCGACTCTTTACGACGAAGAGGGAAGGGCGGTTATGGAGTTTTGCTCTACCTTCAAGGTTTCAAAAGATACTCAAATCAAATAAAGGCTATTAATTTCAAATCACGGCAAGTCGCTGGTTGTGGTCAGGATAGGTGGAGCGTTCAGCGAAGCGCAAGATCACGCCTGGCCCCACTTGAGCTTTGATCTCAAGATCTCGAAGTGATCGACGCCAGGGGCCTTTATGAGGCGCAGGGGAGTGGTGGCGGCCATAACGACCACCTGGTCAAGGTCCTCGATCAGGCATCCTATCTGTCCATCACAGGTCAGGGTTACGTCTGTTGCGGGTTCGCCGATTTCTACTGTGATTGTCACGTCAGCCGGAAGCACGATCGGCCGGATGGTCAGTGTGAAAGGGCAAATCGGAGTCATGATAATGGCCTGAGCTGTCGGGAAAATGATGGGGCCCCCTGCGGAGATGTTGTAAGCGGTCGATCCTGTGGGGGTGCAGATAATGAGGCCGTCACCACGGTAGTGAGTGAGAAAATGCCCGTCGATACTTGCGTGCAGGTCGATTATTCGGGCGAGCGCCCCTTTGTTTATAACGGCGTCATTGAGGACGCGGTGGCTGAAAATCTTTCTGCCCTCACGCTTCACCGTTACCCGCAAGATCAGTCGTTCCTCGATGTCGAAATCTCCCGAGAGGATTCTTTCCAGTTTTGCAAAACAGGAGTCGGCGCTTATCTCCGTAAGAAAACCAAGGCCTCCCAAATTGATGCCGATGATCGGAATGGAGCTTCGTTCTATAAAACGCGCAACACTCAAAAAGGTCCCGTCTCCGCCGATCACTACAACCGTTTCGACCGTATCGGGGATATCGATTTTTTCATAGACGGATCTAACTCCTGAATTATCGATATTCTCTTTAAGAAAAACTTCTATGTTGCGCTTCTCGAACCATTCTTTGAGTTGCTGGGCAAGCCGGGCGGCTTCAGGGCGCATGCGTTTATAGATTATTGCGACATGGCGCATTTGGGTCCTCCAAAAAACTAACGCTAGAGCCTGGGTGTTCCGATAAAATTAAAGGATTTGTAAAAATCCACCGGTTGCTCTAATTTGCATTGGCAGCGCCGGGTAAGATGCCTATAGGTCCTATTTATGGGCGAGTCAAGTGATTTGCCGCGCGGTTTGGATGGAGGACGGTTTAGCTGATTGGCTCTTTCCATCTCGCTGAGGTGATCGATGAATTCCGAACAGCGATCTGCAATCCCTTTACAGACGATCCTGGTGGTCGATGACGAACCGGAGGTCTGCGAAATTATTTCTGATGCCCTGAGGGGCCAGGGTCATAAGGTGGAGAGCGCCGGTGATGGGGTCGAGGCCGTCGAAAAGCTCAAGAGAAGCGAATTCTCTATCGTTGTTACTGATATGGATATGCCTCGAATGGACGGGATGCAACTCATCGAGTACATAGTGCACAATCATGCCGATATCGATATAATTGCCATCACGGGGCATCTAATGAGATACAAGTACACTGAGGTGGTTGAAGCCGGGGCTACGGATTTCATTACAAAGCCCTTTTCGGTTAACGAACTGGAGGCCAAGCTCAACAGGCTGATCCGGGAGAGTAGTCTCAGGAAACAACTCGCAAAACTGGCCGTCCGGGACCCCCTGACCGCTCTTGAGAATCGCCGTTCCTTTGAGGAAAATGTGCGAAAGGAAGCGATCCGTACAACCCGCTATCAGCATACTCTCTTCCTGTTCTTTATGGACGTGGATAATTTTAAGAAATACAACGACCTCTATGGCCATCAGGCGGGCGATGCGCTGCTCATCGAGACGGCGAATCTTTTGACGAATTCGATACGGGAAAACATTGACAGTGTCTACCGATACGGCGGCGACGAGTTCGTAATGCTGTTGCCGCATCTGCCGGCCGCACAGGCCCTGAGTGTTGCTGAGCGCATCTGCAGGAAATTTGACCTTTTGGAACTCGAACCAACAAGCCTTTCAATCGGGATCGCCAGGTTCATCGAAAGGTCCGGGACAATCGAGCAGGACATTCAAGACATGATACATCGGGCCGACTTCGCCCTTTACACTGCTAAGAAAGACCCCGGCAAAAACGGGGTTTTTGTCGATGAATGTTCGCGCTGACCGATGGCGCTTGTCCTCTGTTGGTTGGACATCCCGAGCGGGGTTTACGCCTGCCGGGGGGAAACAGGTCCCAAGTTATGCCAGGCAAAGACATAGTCCCTGTTTTTGCGTTTAAAATCGATCTGCTTAAAATTAATCTTGACACCCTTGGGTGGGTACTTTATATAGGGCTGGACCGCGGAGCACAAAGGAGTTCCGTGGTAACCGACGAGAATTGCTGGACTTAGTTGGCGTCACCCCAAAATCTGTTGTCATTAGATTAGAGTGCAGATTGAGACGGTGGCATTTTTTTGGATTAACTCTTTTGTGAGACCACTTTATGATGTGGCATTAAGTCCGCCCTGAACTCTGGCAGAGTCGAGTCCATCATCCGATGGCTGGAAACGCTAATACCCAATAGCGTTTCTGGAAGTGCTCGAGGTAGCATCTCCGGTAGCGGGCGGCAAATAGAATTCTAATATTTGCACAGGGAACTCTAGGTTCTCACGACGGGAGGTGACTGCCATGGGCAAACCTGAATTCGGTTTTGGGGTCCATTTGATCCTGGATGGCTACGGCTGTGACCGTGCGGCTCTGCAAGACATCAATCTGATCTATAATTTTCTCGATAATTACCCTTCTCAAATGGATATGACCAAAATCATGCCGCCTTATGTTTTCCGGTATTCGGGAGCGGTTCCGGAAGACTGGGGAGTATCCGGTTTTGTGCTGATTGCCGAAAGCCACATCAGCATTCATACATTTCCGGACAAACAGTATATGAGCATCGACATGTTTTCTTGCAAGCCTTTTGATACAGACTTGGCGATCGAGACTATAAAGAGTTATTTTAAAATTCAGAAACATGAGATCAAAGTTCTGGACAGGGGGCAGGAATTCCCGAACACCATACGTGAATCCGCCCAGGTGGTCCGGATGGATCGGATGCTGAAACAGCGTTCGAGATAAGAAATATTACACGAACCATAAAAACAGATGGGGTACAGGCTGCGGCCTGGGACCCTATTTTCATTTTCGGGGCTGAATTTTTATCGTCGTAATTGTGATACTCTAATCTCGGTATAGGAGCAGCAGGTCTGCATAGGCATCGATTCGGCGGTCTCTAAGGAAGGGCCAGTTGTGCCGGACCACTTCAGTCCTCGCCATGTCGATTTGCGCCGTAAGCACTTCATCGGTGTCATGGCCTGCTCTTGCCATAAATTCGCCCTGGGGTCCAATTATGAAACTGTTTCCCCAGAAGATTTGGCCGCTGCCGGCGCTTTCAGGAGCAGGTTCGAACCCTACCCGGTTGGCGCAAATTACCGGAAGTCCGTTGGCGATTGCGTGGGACCTCTGAATAGTCATCCATGCATCCAGCATCAGCCTTCGCTCAGCCTCGGACTCGCCCGGCACCCAGCCGATAGCCGTAGGATACAGGAGCAGTTCGGCCCCTGAAAGAGCCATCAGCCGCGCAGCTTCGGGATACCACTGGTCCCAGCAGACCAATACTCCCAGCCTGCCCACTGATGAAACAATGGGGCGGAACCCCAGGTCACCCGGAGTGAAATAGTACTTCTCATAATAGCCCGGATCGTCGGGGATGTGCATCTTACGGTACTTGCCCGCTATTGAGCCATCCTTTTCGAGGACCACAGCCGTATTGTGATACAGGCCGGCGGCACGCCGCTCGAAGACGCACGCTACGATCACCACACTAAACTCCATGGCCAGGGCGCCGAATGCCTCAGTGGCAGGGCCCGGAATCGGCTCAGCCAGGTCAAAGTAAGCGGGGTTCTCGGTCTGGCAAAAATAAGGCCCAAGGTGCAACTCCTGGAGTACAATCAGTTCGGCCCCTTTCGAGACGGCTTTCCGAATGCCGGCTGCACTCTTTTCCATATTGGCGTTTCGGTCTGCCGTGCAACTCTGCTGGACGAGTCCCACAATAATGTGGTCATTCCTTTTACCGGCTTTAGCCGGAAGGAGTTTTTTCATCCCAGGACTCCTTTGGGTATCTGCATGGTAATGCAATGCAGCGAACCGCGCCCGCTCAGAAGGGGAAGGCAATAAACGCCTGCTGTCTGGCGCCCTGGAAAAGCTCGCCCGATGATCTCGATGGCCGGACGATCCTTTGGGGTCCCATACATCGGCACAAGTACCGCACCATTGATGATTAGGAAGTTCGCATAAGTTGCCGGAATCCTCTGGCCTTCTTCATCATGGACAGCGTCGGGCCACGGGAGGGCAAACAGCCGATAGGGCCGTCCGTCCAAAGTCCTGAAAGACCTCAGTTCCTCTGCCATTGTTTCCATCGGCCCGTAATGTTCGTCGGCAGGATCGTCACATGCCGTGTAGACGATGGTGTCATCCGGGCAGAACCGCGCCAGGGTGTCTACATGCGAATCTGTGTCATCCCCGGCCAGATGCCCGTTCTCGATCCACAGGACCCGTTGGGCGCCCAGCACTCTGCGCAAGAATGCCTCGACGCCGCTGCGGGAGAGGTGCGGGTTACGGTTGGGGCTGAGCAGACAATCGGTGGTTGTGAGAATAGTTCCCCGTCCGTCGCTCTCGATGCTCCCGCCCTCAAGAATGAATCCCATGGTCTCCACCGGCGCTTTGCCGAAGATGCTGCACTTGGCGAGCTTCCTGGTTATCTGATTGTCCAGGTCGGATGGGAACTTGAGTCCCCAGCCGTTGAAGCCAAAATCCAGACATACCGGCCTATCGGCCTCAAAGACAGTGACAGGACCAAAATCCCTTGCCCAGGTATCATTGGTATTGACCCGATAGAACCGGACCCGGTCCAGAGCCAACCCGGCATCGGCCATGGATTGCCTGGCTTCCTCGATATCAGGCGCCACCATCAGCAGCCGCTCAAAACGGGTGATCTCCCTTGCGATATCGGTTGTCACACGCTGCACGGCATGGAGGTTGACCCAATCGGTCCCTTCGTGGGGCCATGCCATGAGCACGCCGTCCTGCTCTTCCCACTCTGCGGGAAGCCTGCGTACCGTTTCGATCACCCAAGCACCTCTGCCAGTCAGGTTGTCGAGTGCACTATGGGTACCTTATTACGAGGGAGAATGCGAGTGCACACGACAGAGAGCATATAAAAATATAATGAAACCATAATCGCCGGTCATTATCAAGACAGCGCTGCTTCATCTCCTAAATTTTCGTGGACAAGAAATGGCCTGCTTGTTAAAGTGCAATGCTGAAGGTCGAATTTAGGCGGTAAACAAGTATCGATTTGCCTTTGAAGCGTATTACCTGAAAGAGAGTGATTTAAAATTGGGAGAACCGTCAGCCAAGGGAATCCAGAATTGGCTCCGAATGTGCTTCCGGCGGCTTGCTGGTGTCGAAAACGCCGACGACGTCGAAAAAGAGATACAGCAGATAATTGACGAAGGGGAACAGCGGGGACTGATCTCCGAGGACGAAGGGGAAATGATCCAGGGGATCTTTTCCTTTCGCGATACGATAGCCAGAGAGATCATGGTCCCGCGTACCGATACGGTTTACGCTGAGGCTGCGACCAAACTCCCGGAAATAATTCAGATCATAATAGAGAGCGGACACTCCAGGATTCCGATATATCAGGATAATATCGACAACATCATCGGGACCCTGCACGCCAAGGATCTGCTTCCATCCTGGGGCGCCTCCGATATGGCGCTCCGCGACATATTGCGTCCTCCATATTTCATTCCCGAGACCAAGAAAATCAGCGAAGTTCTCAAAGATTTGAGGGACAATAAGTCTCATATGGCCATTGTTATTGACGAATATGGCGGGACTGCCGGCATTCTCACCCTGGAGGACATAATAGAGGAGATTATCGGCGAGATAATGGATGAATACGATGCCGAACAGAAAC
>Ga0187890_10003974_pt1 | contig 10082 bp, 5 predicted proteins | sample June2016WEW_21_1_FD_133005 | JGI IMG/M metagenome (GOLD analysis project Ga0187890, IMG submission 133005) | Peatland microbial communities from SPRUCE experiment site at the Marcell Experimental Forest, Minnesota, USA - June2016WEW_21_10 | ecosystem: Environmental > Terrestrial > Soil >...
ATCACGGCCCAGTTCCTGGCCTACGTCAACCAGCTCAAGGCCAGCGACGTGGATGTGGCCGGGGAGTTCATCTACACCGCCTCGCTGCTCATCCACATCAAGAGCAGGATGCTGCTGCCGCGCTCGCCCGCTGGCCCCGAAGAAGCCGACGGGGATCCCCGCCGCGAACTGGTGGAGCGGTTGCTGGAACACGAGCGCTTCAAGAACGCCGCCCAGATGCTTCAGCAGAAACAGATGCTGGAGGCCGCTACCTGGACCAACCCCGGCTTTCGCGAGTTCCAGGACGACGAGGCCGCCGCCGAGCCGGAGCTCGCCGCCGACACCGTCGATCTAGTGCGCATCTTCCGCGACATTCTGGAGCGCGCGCGCAACCGGCCCGTTCTCGACGTGGAAGAGGATTCGGTAACCGTCGGCCAGATGATTCAGTTCCTGGCCCGCCGGCTCACCATGGAGGACAAGCCCGTGGCCTTGCGCCGCCTGCTTCGTCACACCCGCTCGGAGCGCGCCCTGGTGGCCATGTTCCTGGCGCTTCTCGAGATGGTCCGGCTGCAGGCCGTCCTGCTCCGCCAGGACCGCGCCTTCTCCGATATCTTCATCAAAAAGCACAGCGGCTTCGACGCCGTAATGAACCAGGGCCTGACCCATGCGCTCGACGACTGGCGATAGCATCGAAATGGAATAGGGGCTGTGATCGAGATTTTCGGCCACTATTTCACCTGGAAATGGGACGAGTCTGGCTGAGTGAGTTCGGAGTAACATTACGATATGGAAGAAAAGGGAAAACCTCGCGATGATCGCCACGGCCCCCTGTGGGCAGAACTCCATGAGAAGGCCAAAGACGACCCCGAACTCGCGAAACAACTGGAGGCAGCAAGGCGCGTGATGGAAAGGTACAGCGAGACCTTGCAGCGGTTGGCGGATTCCTGATTCGCTAACCCGCTTTTGCTCACGATTTCCACCGCTGGAGATTTCCCGCTAGCCAGCCTTCCCCCTATCCGGTGTAGAATCAGACGAGCAGGGTCAGACTCACCTGGCTCACCGAGCAAACAACTGCGCACCCATGTAGTTGTTGGGGTTTTATGGACGCCAATTTATCCGGCTCTTCTCTCTCCCGCCACAAGCGATCCCCTTTGTATTTACATTGTGCGCTCCTAGTTGAGTTTCGACCCAGGAGGCCCTGGCGCCACCGGAGTCTCTCCGGCCGCTTTGGAAATTTCTGATGGCCGACCTGGCTACACTAGTCGAAATCATGCCTGCGCGCGCTTCGGTCGTTGACCGCAAGCTGAAAAGTCCCTCAAGCCGCGCCGGTATTCTGCTTTTCCTCCTCGCGCTCGCGGGCGGCCTTGCCTACATCGGCTTTCATGTCTCCAAGGATCTGGACACGGTGACGGTCACCAGCGTCTGGCCGTATCTATTGCTGGGTCTGGCGCTGCTCATCGCTCTCGGCTTCGAGTTTGTCAACGGCTTTCACGACACCGCCAACGCCGTCGCCACGGTCATCTACACCCACTCGCTGGAACCGAACGTCGCAGTGGTGTTGTCGGGCTTGTGCAACCTGGCGGGAGTACTCGCCTCCTCCGGCACGGTGGCCTTCGCTGTCATCACGCTGCTTCCGGTCGAGCTGATTATCCAGGTCAGTTCCGGCGCCGGCTTCGCCATGGTCTTTGCCCTGCTGATTGCCGCCATTCTCTGGAACCTGGGTACCTGGTGGCTCGGACTGCCGGCCTCCAGCTCGCACACCATGGTCGGATCGATCATAGGCGTCGGCCTCGCCAACCAGCTTCTGAACGTCCGCACCGGAACCTCGGGACTTGACTGGCAGCAAGCCGTCAAGGTTCTCAAGGCGCTGCTGATTTCGCCCGTGGTTGGCTTTGGCCTCGCCGCCGTGATCATTCTTTTGTCCAAGTGGATGATTCGCTATCCCTCCCTCTATGAGGCTCCCAAAGACAATCAGCCTCCGCCGTGGCCCATCCGCGCTCTCATGGTGCTCACCTGCACCGGCGTCAGCTTCTTCCACGGCTCCAACGACGGCCAGAAGGGGATGGGCCTGATCATGCTCATTCTCATCGGCACCGTCCCCACGGCCTACGCGCTCAACCACGCCGTCAGTCCCATGGAAGTCCAGGACTTCATCGCCGCCTCCGAGCAGGCCGGCCACATCCTCGACCGACACGTGGACAAGACTGCTATCCTCGGTCCCGATGCCCGCGAAGAGGTCACCGACTACATCCGAACCAAGCAGCTTCAGCCGGCTACAGTCCTAGCGCTTCGAGAGCTGGTCGAAGACCTCAACCACGAGGTCGCCCTCTACAAAGTCTTCAAGTCGGTTCCGGCGCAAGATCAGACCAACGTCCGCAACGACATGTACGTGGCCAGCGAAGCCATCCGCCTGATGCAGAAGAACCACGATCCGGCCTTTACGCCGGACGAGAACGCCGCCCTGGCAAACTACAAGAGCAAAGTGGACAAGGCCACCAAGTTCATCCCCGACTGGGTCAAGGTGGCTGTGGCCCTGGCGCTGGGTTTGGGCACCATGGTGGGCTGGAAGCGCGTTGTGGTCACCGTGGGCGAGAAGATCGGCAAGGACCACCTGACCTATGCCCAGGGAGCCACGGCCGGACTTGTCGCCATGGGCACCATCTTCGCCGCCGACAACTTCGGCCTCCCGGTGAGTACCACCCACATCCTCAGTTCCGGCGTGGCCGGGACCATGGTGGCCAACGGCAGCGGCCTGCACCTTTGCACCGTGCGCAACATCCTGGCGGGCTGGTTCTTCACCCTCCCGGCGGCCGCCTTGCTCTCCGGCGTGCTTTACTGGCTCTTCCGCGCCATCTCGTAAGATATTAATTCTGCCGGTTTCTCGATGCTTTTTTCGACAAGCTCCGAGGAGGTCTTCCCCTTGTCCCGTCTACATCTCGCTCTCGCCATTCTCTGCCTCGCCCTGCCGGCCTCCGCGCCCGCTCCAGCCTGGTCCGCGCCGCCCCAGGCTGCGGCTTCGGCGCCCGCCGCCGCCGAATTTGAAGCGCTGTCGGGCGAATACACCAACCCTGTCGAGCCCGATACCCCGCTCAGCTTCTACGTGCAGGACGGCAAGCTCTTCTATGAAAACGAGCGCAGTGTTCCCGCCGAACTCAAGCCCATCTCAGCCCTCGAATTCAGTCCCTCCGACTCGAAGACCACCTTCCGTTTCACCCTCGATGCAGCCGGGGTCGGCGACACCCTCGTCGTTTCCACCGACCCCGAAGGCTCCGTCTACCGCCGCAGCGGCCCACCCGTCCATCACCTCTTTCACGACTACCAGCGCTCCGAAGTCATGATCCCCATGCGCGACGGCGTCAAGCTGCATGCGGTGATTCTCAGGCCCGCCGACATCCCCGGCCCGTTGCCTTTCCTCATTGAGCGCACTCCCTACGGTGTGTCGCATATGGATCGTGCTGTCAAATGCGCGAGCCGTCCCGAACTGGCTCGCTCTGGCTACACCTTTGTCGATGAGGACATTCGCGGCCGCTACAAGAGCGAAGGCGAATTCGTCATGAGCAGGCCCCTTGCCGACCATCACGATCCCAAAGCAATCGACGAAAGCACCGACGCCTGGGACACCGTCGCCTGGCTGCTCCAAAACGTCCCCGGCAACAACGGCCGCGCCGGCTTCATCGGCACCAGCTACGACGGCTTCCTGGCCATGACCGCCGGCATCGACCCCCACCCTGCCGTCAAAGCAATCTCGCCGCAGGCGCCCATGATCGATGTCTGGATGGGCGACGACTTCTTCCACAATGGCGCCTTTCGGCAGAGCTACGGATACGATTACGTGCTGGAAATCGAGTCAAGCAAGGAAGAAACCACCGTCGATTACGGCAAGGACAAAGACGGCAAACCCCGCGACGGCTTCGATTACTTCCTTGAGCGCGGCTCCTTCGCCGAGGACGTGAAGGAATCCGGCTCCAGGCTCCTGCCCACCTGGAAGCGCTTCCTTGAGCATCCTGCCTATGACAGTGTCTGGACCTCGCGCGCCGTCGAGAACTCGCTCCATGCGGTCGCCGTGCCCACGCTCACCGTGGGCGGCTACTACGACCAGGAAGATATGTTCGGGCCTCAGATCGAATACGAGTCCCTTGAGCCGCACGACGCCAACCATCAGAACTTTCTTGTCCTCGGTCCCTGGCGGCACGGCTCCTGGAACTCATCCGCGCGCCATCTCGGCAATCTCGACTACACCGAGCCCATCGGCAAGGAGTATCGCGCCCAGATTGAAGCCAGGTTCTTTGCCCACTACCTCAAAGACGAGCCGGGCACAAATCCCTCCGGCTTCGACCTCGAAGACACGGCCAGCTTCCAGACCGGCTCCAACACCTGGAAGCGCTACGCCCACTTCCCGCCCACCGAATCGCAGCCCACCAGCCTCCATCTGCTGGGTGCGGGCCTGCTCAGTTGGAGCGACTCTGCCGGCCAGGCCCAGGGCGCGGCCAAAACCAGCTACATCAGTGACCCAGCCAACCCTGTTCCTTACCGCCATCGGCCCATTCAGCCCACCTACAGCGAAGGCTCGCAGTGGCGCAACTGGATGACCGAGGACCAGCGCTTCGTCACCGATCGCAAAGACGTCGCGGTGTGGAAGCTTCCCGTACTGAAGAAGGACCTCATCCTCACCGGCGAAGTTCTGGCCGACATCTACGCCTCCACCACCGGCACGGACACCGACCTGGTCGTCAAGCTCATCGACCAGTTCCCCGACGACGCGACCGTCCCCGACCCCAAGATGCGCGGCTACCAGCTGATGACCAATGAAGAGATCTTCCGTGGCCGGTATCTTGAAGCCTTCGACAAGCCGACGCCCCTGCGCTCCGGCTCCGTCCACGAGTACAGGTTCTCGCTCCACGACGTGGACCACGTCTTCAAAGCCGGCCACACCGTCATGGTCGAGATTCAGAGCACCTGGTTCCCGCTCTACGACCGCAACCCGCAGACCTTCGTGCCCAACATCATGACTGCCAAGCCCGAGGACTATAAGCCGGCCACCATCACCATCTACTCCGGCCCCGAACACGATTCCACCCTCCAACTTCCGCTGATGAACGCCTGCGATCACATCGAGTGCTTTTGAGCGGGGCGACAGCCGGCTTAAGGAGTCCGGTTGCGCATCCCAGGTAGAGAGTTGTATGGTGCGGGCTATGCATTGGACGACTCCGGAAGAACGCAGCCATCTCGGGCAGGCGCGGCGCAAGCAGGTGGGCCGCCAGGAACACAGCGAACTCAACATCAAGGCGCGCAAGACGCCCCCACCGGAGCTACTGGAGCGCTCGATGCGTGGTCGGGTCCCAGCGCTCATCAAGCTCAAGTACGAACTGATGGCGCAGTCGCCCTTCGGCTACTTTCGCGGCGCGGTGCCGGTGATGGCCGCGGACCTGGCCGTGCTGCCCTCAACCGGCATCGTCAGCCAGCTCTGCGGCGACGCGCATGTGCGCAACCTGGGTGCCTACGCAGCGCCCGACGGCCGGCTGGTCTTCGACATCAACGACTTCGACGAGACCATCCGCGGCCCCTTCGAGTGGGATCTGAAGCGCATGGCCGCATCCCTGGTGCTGGCCGGGCGCGAATCCGGCCACAAGGACGCGTCCGCCCGGCAAGCCGCGGAAAAATGCATTGAGCGCTACAGCGCCCAGATGCGCGCCTTTGCCAAGATGCCCGGCCTTGACGTGGCGCATTTTCAAGTGCGTCGGCTGAGTCAGGTCGCGCCCGTCCAGGCGGCCCTGATGAAGGCCGAACGGCCCACGCCGCAGCACACGCTGGAACAGCTCACCGAGCCGGCATCGAAATCGGGAGCGGGCAAGCCCGGCGCGCCACGCCGATTCAGGGAGTTGAAGCCCACGCTCACCCGCGTCACCGGTGCGCAGGCAACTGCGGTGCTGGCTTCGCTCGCGCCTTATCGCGAGATGCTGGAGCCGCAGCGGCAGCACCTCTTGTCCTTCTACCAGCCCGTGGACGTGGCCTTCAAGGTGGTGGGCACGGGCTCGGTGGGCCTGCGCGATTACTGCATTTACTTTGAAGGCAACGGTCCCGCCGACCCGCTCTTCTTGCAAATCAAGGAGGAGCCGGTCTCAGCTTACACGGGTTATCTGCCCGATGCGCACCCGGTCCACCACAATGGCCAGCGCGTGGCCGAGGGGCAGAGGGCCATGCAGTTGCAGTCCGATCCCTTCTTGGGCTGGACGCACATCGGCGGACGCCAATATCTCGTCCGCCAGCTCAACGATCACAAGGGTTCCATCGACCTTCCGGACCTGGCCGGACCCGGCCTGCAGGCATACGGCGAGGTCTGCGGCGAACTGTTGGCGCGCGGCCACGCCCGCTCCGGCGACCCCCTGGTCATCGCCGGCTACCTGGGCAGCGGCGACGGCTTTGCCGAGGCCCTCGCCAAGTTCGGCTCCCTCTACGCCGACCAGACGGAAAAGGACTGGGAGGCGCTGCGTCGCTCTCGCAAAGCGAAAGCGAGGCCGTAGCGGCGGCTTTTTGATCGAGCGCGTCAGGCAGGAGGCTGTAACCCGCCATGCCAGACAACGCACACAGTCCCGTCAGAATGGTGATACCGATGCTGGTGTGCCTCGGCGCGGCCTCTGATGCCAGTTTGTCTTAAACATAGAGTATTGAGTTAATCGAACCTGCGAGATACAAGCGAGCACGATGCACGAATACTCCACCTATGATGGCAATTTGGTACCACTACAGAGCGCAGCGTTTTCTTGTCCCGCATGGAGGGCGGGGGATCCGTCTTTACCCATTATCGAAGAACTCGAAAAAGCCGCCAGCCCAAAACTCGAGGACGAAACCTACAGCGGCCCAAAACAAGCCCCATCCGACAGGATGCTTTGGATCGGCAGCTTCACACACGATAAAGAACCCCAGGACAATCAATAGGGGAAATGTTCTTTCGGTGAAGGTACGAGCCGGCCGAACGCGATTCGAAGTCGCGGGTGCGCCGGGGCACACCGAAGTCATCGCGCCGGGCTCATGGAGCGACTTGCCGCAGGTTGCGCAAAGCCATGCAGCCGGGTCAGCTTCAAAACCGCATTGCGCGCAGAACAGCGGCGGCGGGGCTGAAGGTTGAGTTGGAGACTTGGCCCAAAACATAACGCAACAAGTTTAGCATCGCCAGGCCTGGCTGCTCCGCCGCAGTACCGACGCGGTCTAGCGCCGGTAAACGTCGTAGGCCTTAAGACGGCTGTAAGGCTTGAAGTCTTCCAGCAGAGCCTTCATCGTGGCTTCGCGCTGCGGCGTCACGTCCTCCTTGATCTGCAACTCGCGCTTCACGATCAGCCAGCGAATGTTGCGCGCGCGCGCCAACTCCACAAGCTGAGCGGGCGAGTAAGGGTCGGTGGCGGGGTCGAAGAGCAGCACAGGAAACTGCGGCGCGCGCCCGGTGGCGAAGTAAAACGGATCCTCTCCGGGCAGCAGGATCAACCCGTCCGAGGCAGGGATATTGGCCGCAGCAAATCGCAACAGCTCTTCAAAGTCCGGCAGATAGGGTCCGGGCGTGGCCATTCCCTTGAGCTGCGGCAAGGTCGAATGCACCACCGGCCCATCCGGCAGGTCGATGAACGACAAGCGATCCTCGCTGGCGGTATAGAGACCGCCGCAGACCAGCAGCGTCGCCGCAATCACCGCGGCCAGAACTGGTGCGGGGCTCCAGCCTGGGGTCTCGAGCGCCATCCGAGACGGAGTGACCGCCGCCAGGAAGGCAATCATCTCGGCAACAAGCAGGATGAGGAGCGGCCAGATGGCGTAGGTCGATCCCCAAAGCTGCTGCGAGAGCAGTGTTCCGTGGATGGCCGCCAGCAGAGCGGCGGGCACGAGAGCGCGATCGAGCGGGCCGCGCAGGAGATAGAAGATCGTGAGCGCGACGGAGAGGATGAGCAGTAGCGGCCACAGCGCCAGCAGACTGACGGCGCGGTCGTCGGCATCGCCGGAGAGGAAGAGCGCGAACAGGGTGAAGAGAAACGGCGCGGCCAGCAGGGCCAACGCCAGCAGCCGCGCCCATCGGGCTTCGGCCAGGCGACCGCGCAACAGCAACAAGGCCGCGGCCACGCAAGGCAGCGTCCACAGGAGGGACGGCTCCAGATAGATGCCGAGCATATCTTTGAAGCCCGGCAGGCGGCGTTCAACAGCGAACCGAATGGTCCAGTGAAGGTAGTTGCCCAGACCGACGGTGCATTGGAGCAGCAGAGCGGCGGCCAGCAGCGTTGCGGCCGCACCGGCCAGGACGGCCAGCAAAGCCGGGATGCCGGGGCTGGCCGGCGAGGCTGGTGCGCGGTCGATGAGCCTCGCTCCGAGCATCAGCAGGATCACCCCAGCCGTGACCGCAATCAGCGGCAGGCCGATGTTCTGCTTGAAAAAGAGCGGAAGCGCAACCGCGGCGCCCGCCGCGAAAGGGAGCGGCAATGCTCGGATTCCGGCCTTAGGTTGGACCGCCGCCGAAGTCGTTGGCGCATCCGGGCTGAGCCGCTGCAACAGCAGAATGGCGACCAGGATCGAGAAGGCGCTGTCGCAATCGTAGGAGGGCAGCGGCAGGATGCTGTAGATGCCAAGGACGGTGAGCGGGATGGCCAACAGCATAGCAATCGTCCACGCCGAGGCCACGCGCCCCCGCAGCGTATGCAGCGCGATTCGCCAGGCCAGCACCGTTCCCAGGCCGCCAACCACGGCGGCGTAGAGAACGTGGTGCCAGTAGACCCGTCCGGCAAGGCGCACGACGGCGGCCTGAATCAGAAATGTCACGGGCGGGTGGACGAACGGGAAGTCGCGGTAGGGCGTCTGCCCCAGGGCGAAGCGGACGCTGCTGTCGAGCGTATAACTCAGGTCCCAGAGCACGACGAGATGCGCGTTCTGCCAGAGCACCACCACGGCAGTGGCCAGAAAGAGACCGGCTGCGGCGATGAAATCGCGCAGGCGCCAATGGAGAGCGCGCGAAGGCCGATGAGTGCTGTGCGGCATGGCTCCGTTTCTCACTCTCCATAGATTAGGCCCTGACCAAGCCCCTACAATGAACCGGTATGCCTACTGCCGTCCGCTCGCACGCCAAGATCAATCTGGGCCTCCACATTGGCGCGCCGCGCCCCGACGGGTTTCACTCGCTGGCGACGGTCTACCAGACGCTTGAACTGCATGATGTGGTGACTGTGACGGCGCGGCCCGCTGCAGCAGCGGCGCTGCGGCTGACCTCGAATGACAGCCGTGTTCCCACGGATAGCCGCAATACGGCCTGGAGGATGGTTGCGCTGGCACTCGAGGCCCTCGGCCTTTCCTTTGAGGTGGAGATACACATCGAGAAGCGGCTGCCGGTGCAGGGCGGGCTTGGCGCCGGCTCGGCCAACGCGGTGGCCGCGCTGGTGGGGCTGGAAACGGAGTTGGGAATTGGGAACGAGCTTTCGGGGCTCCCACCCTTCGAGCAAAAGGCGCTCGAAGGATGGGGCACCCAGACTTTCGTTGTTGGAGACGCAAATCCCCTTCGGCAAGCTCAGGGCAGGCTTTCGCCTGCGGTCGCCGCGGCGACCTCTGCTCAGGATGACAGTGTTGCTTTAGCGGGCGGTTCTTCGGAAACCACGCTGGGCTGGCCAGGCCGGCGCATGGGGCTTGCCGCCGAGGTGGGCTCCGATGTGCCGTTATTTCTTGTCGGCGGAACGGTGCTGGGCCTTGATCGCGGCCAGCAGGTCTATCCTCTGCCGGATATTGAACCCGTCTGGTGCGTGGTCGCCACGCCGGAGATTGGCGTCTCCACGCCGCAGGCCTTTCGCGACTGGGATGCCCTCTGCGCCGCCGAGGGTTTGACCGCGGAGGCCAGCGCGGTTAAACTGGATGAGTTGAGCCGCGCCTATGCCAGCGCCTTTGCGGGAGCGATCCCGGAAGGTTGGCAGGGAGTTGGCTCCTCCGGTGTTCTCTCAAATGGAGAGAACCTCGCCGGACCGCAAGAGTCCGTGCTTGTCCGCACCGGGATCAGTAGCTGGATCGAGAACGACTTTGAACGCGTCGTCTTTCCCCAGCATCCCTCCCTTGCAGAGATCAAGCGCATTCTTTTGGGCTCCGGGACG
>Ga0187890_10003975_pt1 | contig 10080 bp, 10 predicted proteins | sample June2016WEW_21_1_FD_133005 | JGI IMG/M metagenome (GOLD analysis project Ga0187890, IMG submission 133005) | Peatland microbial communities from SPRUCE experiment site at the Marcell Experimental Forest, Minnesota, USA - June2016WEW_21_10 | ecosystem: Environmental > Terrestrial > Soil >...
CCCACCTCGAACACGGCGGGGAGCCCCCGTACGCATTGGCCCGAATGCTGACAGACCTCCGGGTCGAAACTCACAGTGACATCGGCACCGACAAAGGATTTGCGCGTCATGGTCCCTCCTCCAGGGGCAACATCAAGCCCCCTCGGTTCCCAGTATGCCCGGATGACGCTGAGTTGGCGTCGTCGAGCTCAAGGATCGATCGCCAATCGGAGGGTTCGATTCTTTCGTCTGGCCGATGCCCCGCTGGGCTGCTCGACCCGGGCCACGATCTGCTTGAGGGCCCGGACTTCGCTCTGGAGAGCTTTGACACCCTGGCGAGTGATCGTGACCCAGGTCTTGGCACGTCGCGCCTCGTATCCCTTTTCGATGGTCACGAGACCAGCGCTCTCCAATACGTGAAGGTGTCTCGACAGATTGCCCGCGGTGAGCTCAAGGGTTTCTTGGAGGAACCCGAACTCGACCCGCTGAGCTTCGTGGGCGATGGTGAGTATTCCCAGGCGTGTCCGTTGATGGACGACCTCGTCAAGGGAGCTACTCGGCTCGGTCACGGGTGGGCCCCGGTTCTCTGAAGCACGCGGCGGTCCGCCCACCAAAAGGTCGCAGCTCCGACGAGCAGGAACGTCCCCGGAATCGCGACGTTCGGGAGTCTCATTGCCCCAACCGGGAGATTCCACCCCAATCGATACACCTCGTTCTCCATGTCGTAGAGGTTGGCAAGAAGCGCCAGTGCGAGAAAGACCACGGCGAATGCGGCTAACCCTCTTCTATGTTCAAGCCGGGCGAGCACCGCGAGGCCGATTCCGATGACGAGCAACGGTTCGAGCCCCCTGCCTTCGAGCAGGAAAACCGGTACGGGAACCCCGAGCACCATTCCTCGTGTGGCAAATGATCCGGCCATGAGCACGAGCACGGCGAGCCCGACGACGACCGCCGGCCAGATCCGACCCGCAACTCCAGTCTGACGCGCTCGGTGGCGGTAGTAGAGAACGGTAACGAAATAACCAAGGGGTACCGCGACCAGCCAATACACAGAGATCCAGCGACCGATGCCCGAATCAATCGACCCATGCACAAAGGGATTCCCGAGCAGCCCCCTGTTCTGAACGAACAGACATGCTGTCCCGCCCTTCGGGCATCTCGGGATCGTCGTCCAGAAGAGCGGAGCCGCGGCCAGGGTGAGCAGTCCAAACGTCAACATGGGGAACCAGCAACCGTGGAGCGTTGCTCGGGTGAGGGAGCGCCACGTCCCTGCGGCCTGAAGGGCTTCTCCAGCGGCAACCTCTTCCGACGCCATGCAAACCAGTTTGCACTACAAATCAGTTGGTGTCAATGATCCTTTCAACCCGCGTGGAGCCCGCCCTCGAGGCGGGCGCATGACGAACCACCCTCAGCTGATCTCGAGGGTTGATTGAGGTAAACGTCATGGCTGGACCATCGGTGACGAGCCATGCGTGGTGCTGGACTTCGCCGGAATGGCTACCTACGCCAAGCCTTACTGAGCTGACGGTCTCGTCGGTCAGCAGTGGTCACGCCCGAGAGGCTCGATTCGACCCCGAGATCTATCCGAGATAAGCGCCGATGCCGGTGCCCCGCTCGGCACTGGTCTATGCCTCTGGGAGACGCCACACGCTCACATGCGAGGGGCTCTCACCAGTGAACGGCGAGCGGTCCCACCACGCCCATCGATGCTCCAGTGTCATGCCCGCGATCCGAGCCATCAAATCCAACTCGGCGGGCCACACGTATCGGAACGGTGCCGTGAACTCGCGGAAGGTGCCATCGTCACATCGGTAGAAGTGCCGAGACCGGGAGATCTGCTTGTGCGTGCGGTCAATGAAGTCGTCGATGCCGATGTAGTCCTCGGTCAATGCGAACGGGACACCTGAGTTGCCTGGAGGTAACCGACGGAGACCCGGCACTGCGTTCTCGATCACGAAGCGGCCACCGGGACGGAGGTGACGGGCCGCGTTTTCGAAGCACGCGACTTGCTCGTCCTGTGACGTCAGGTTCGTGATCGTGTTGAAGACCAAGTACACCAGGGAGAACTCGTCTTCGACATATGTCACCGCCATGTCGCCCTCGACGGCCCTGATATCGCCCGCTCCGGGCTTCGACCGCAGCACCGCCAGCATGTCCGCGGACAACTCGATCCCGACCACCGGAACGCCCCGGGCAGCCAAAGGGACCGCGACCCGGCCAGTACCAATGGCGAACTCCATCGCCGCTCCGCCGCCGGCCAAATCGACCAGGCAGTCGACAGTCGCCTCGAGGACGTCGCCAGCGAACATCCCCGTCCCGGGTTGGTCGTAGGTCTTGGCGATCTCGCCGACGAAGCGGTTTTCGGGCACGCTCCAGCCTGGCCCGACCCGAGCCGGCCCGCAACCCGTTTGCGAACGACGCGCCGCTCCCGGGCCCACGCACTGGTGTCCGGCGGTGAGGAACGGTCTTGCGTGGAGCGACGAGGGCCCTTGTCGGTCGTTGGGCCTCGATCGTGGTGGCGGCATGAGACTCATCCGGGCGGCGTAGGCGGCGCCATGGCCGATCTCCAACCTCATCGCTCAAGGACCGTCGCTCCATCAACCTCGAGATCGACCAAGGCAAGAGCAGTCACATACCTGTCACCGACCGTTCACGGACTCACCGCTCTTCGTAGTGGCGTGTCGAACAATTCATCGTTCGTTTCCTTGCAAAGAATCAACCCGGGCCTCAGGCTTGAGGTACACCTGAGGCGGTGGCGCACTCGGCTCTGAACCGACACCGGCTCTGGGTGGATGGGGGGGCAAGACGCTACCCTCGTCGCGCTCCGAACCCTTTTCTCGGGTCCGGGCGCGCCCGCACGACACCGGCAGAACCGTTCACAGATTCGTCGCGAAGTCCCTGCCCAAGAGGCTCGCTAGAATCTGAACAGAACCGGTTCATGGAGCCGATGAAGGCGGAACCGAGATGACGCCGGAACCCCAGGGTTGGTACAACGACCCGTTCGGTCGACACGAGGCCCGTTACTTTTCCGCCGGGAAGCCGACCAAACTGGTTCGTGACGGAGGACACGAGTCCAACGACCCTCCTCCGTCGGAGTCAGATCCCGCTGGAACACTTCGTCCCGCCCAGTTTCACGAGGACGACGAGAGCTCACCAGAGCGCATCTTTGAAGGACAGAACTTCGAACGCCGGTGGGGTGGAAGTACCGGGTACGACCGCGTTCGAGAACCGGACGAGAACTGGGTCGACAGGCTCATCGTGCCCTCGATCACGTTTCTTTCACCCTCAAGGTTCCAGGAGCGTGGCTACTGGACGCGATATGTTCCGATGATTGCCGCTCTGCCATGGGTGCTTCTCGCTTTCGGTGCGATCATCGGCGGCGTCATACAACTTCCGTCGACGGCAGTGCCGACTCATCGCTTTTTGCCCTCGCCCGCGCAGCTGGATATCTTGAGCCGGGGAGGCACGGCAATCGCCCCAGACTGCTCGACCGCGAACGACGGCGATCCGAGCGTCGAGGTCACCACCGCGGACGCCGACAAACATTTCACGGTCTATACCCACAGCGTGATTGCGGTCGATACCGTCGGTAACGATTCGGCTGAGGTATCCTCCCACGCTCCGCTGTGCAACCTCGACTCCGAGAGTTCGGGAGGCGTGCCCCAGTTCAGTCTTCCGACCTACTCCGACGTCGATTACTACGCAGAGCGTCCCGGTACGGCAACCATCTACTTCATCGACAGTGATGCCCATGTCTCGGTGGTCGAAGTGACGGTGACCTCAGCCTCACCGCCCTCTTCACTTCCGGCTCTCATCGTCTTCATCCTGGGCCTGTGCTTAGCTGCGTGCTTGGTCGTCATCGTGGCCAATCACCTTCACCGGCGACGGACGGACACCACGAACAGTCTTCGTAGGGCTGACGACGACATGCGGTAATCGAGCCTGAGCGCGATCGATGAGGTGCGCGGATCGCCGGATCGGCTCGCACGCGGATTCCAGGACCAGTGACTCTGGTTATCGTTGTTCTTTGACGAGCAAAGATGAATGTGCTGGGCTCGATCCCTATGGCAACATTTTGAATCTTCGCTCCTCTGCGTCGTGGTCGGGAAGATATCCAATCCTCTGGTAGATGGCGTTGGAAGTGGGGTTAGCCAGGTCGGTGTAGAGAACGACGTGGGTAGCCCCTGCGTCCAACGCGGCTTGGGTAGCCCTTGCTGTAACGGCCGAGCCGTATCCCTGCTGACGACGACCAGGTGGCGTGTAAACCGGGCCGATCCTGGCAACTCCCGCTGCTGGCCGATGGGTGGCCGCCAGAGACACCGGGTTCCCCTCGTCGATCCAGAGCCAGAGATCGCCAGTGGCCAGTCGACGATCGGCCATTGCCCTAGCGTCAGTGCCCTCGTCGGCTTCTGTCTCAGCGTGGAACGCCACGAACCATTCGGCCACGAGATCTCGTTCGCCCGGTCCCGCATGGTGCGGCTCTCCAGAGGTATCGGGCGGAGGACGAAGGGTTCCGAGTCGGTACATCCTCGTAGCTCGCCGCAATTCGGCCGCCATTCCGCTTCGCTCGGCCCAGACACCGGCGAACTCTGTCGCCGATCTCTTCTCCCCATTCACACCTCGCACATCGTGCCGTCTTCGGTGAAGTGCTACAGCGATTGCCGTTGGCACACCCTCGGGTAGACGTGGAAGGAACACCGGGAACGGCGGAGTGTGCATCGCCACCCCGATGACGTGGCCTTGGTCGAGAACGACGACCCATATATCCTCGGCACCTCGAGGTCTGCTTCCGTTCAAGACGGCGTCCAGGTGGCCCCCGATGACGTTCGTGCTAAAGGCGTCCAGGCCCATCCAATGGCTTGCGCAGTCGGCGAAGGTGCTCGGATCCAGGAGTATCTGTACGTCCATCGAGTGAATTGTGCTCCACACGGAATCGCGATGCACGGGCGGAGGATGCGCAGTTGTGCCCTAGGAGCCCTGTCACCAACCGACCGGCGCGAAGTAGCGCATCACTGATCATTTGCCCATGACCAGGTCACCCGCCCGAGTCCCGGAGGGCGGGCCGACCCGGAGTACCAATGACCCTGATCGCCGCAACCGTGGAACAATCCAATACATGGACGAGCCGCAGGAACTGAAATACAACGGACACTGGCGGTTGGCTGTCTGGGCCCTCCGAGTAGGGTACGTCGGGCTGGCCGTCGCCATTGCTGGCCTCGTTGTGATCTCGTTGGGATCCACGCCGTGGGTCCTGGCTGTCGGGGTCTTCATTTGGCTCGCTACCGAATCCGTCACGTTGGCCGGGTTCTTCTGGTCCCGGCACGGGCTTCCCGAGCCACGACCTGGGTACTGGTCGATGAGGTTCATGCTCATCCACGACACAGTCCACGCCCGGTCGTCGGCCCAGCGGTCCTGACGGCTCCTCCCTTCCCCGCGGTGCCGCCTGGCCTCCCACCGTCCGCTCCCCCTGAGCGCCCCGCATCCCACAGCGCGTGGCTGTGACTGCGGTGGCATGATCGTCGTATGGCCTCGCGCTCATGGGTTGTTGTGGGTCTCGACAACGGTGGCACCTCAAACAGTGCGACCCTGCTCGATGACTCGGGGCGCTTCTTGGTGGACAGGCTGGTCGAGAGTCCCAGCCGCGTCCGAGAGGGTCCGGACGTGGCCGTCGGAGCTCTCATCGAGGCCGTCGACCATGTGCTCCGCCTTTCTGGGGTGGCGAGGGAATCGGTGCGTGCAGTCGGCTTCGGAACGCCTGGCCCCGCAAGCGCGGATGGTGTGATTTCGTCAAGAGGCTCGACGAACTTCTCCGACCCCGCGTGGCACGGCTTCGAGTTTCGCGGCGTGCTCGAGGATCGACTCGGCGTTCCCGTCATCTACAACAATGACGGCAACGCGGCCGCGCTTTGGGCTCATCACGAGTACTTCGAGCAGGAGGCGTCGTTGCACTCGTCGGTCTCAGCGATCGTCGGTACGGGTCTCGGGGGTGGAGTTATAGAAGCTGGGCGGGTGATCCGTGGAGCTGCGGGGATGGCCGGCGAGCTTGGTCACGTCCATATACCGATGCAAGGGTTGCTCGCAGAGGGTCAGCCCGTTCCAGAATGCCAGTGCGGCTTCGTTGCCGATGCAGAAAGCGTTGCTTCACTGACGGGCATCGAGAGGAACTTGCTGCCCTACTGGCTGACGCGCTTTCCCGACCACGAGCTCACAAAAGTGCGTTCGATCAGCGAGGCCGCCAAGCTGGTGCGAGGTCTCGGAGACGCCGGAGACCCCATGGCGCTCGAGATCTTCGACCAGCAGGCGATGGCACTCGGGCGGCTCTTCACGATCGCGAGCAACTTCATCGATCCAAGCGCCTACTTCGTCGGAGGCGGTGTTGTTGAAGCCTCGCCAAAGTTCCGCCAGTGGTTCGTGGAACGGGTCCGCGAATTCACATCGCTGCGCGAGGAACAGCTCGACGTGACAACCTTCGCCCTTATCCCGGACCTCGATATGGCGGGTGCCCGCGGCGCCGCGCTTGCGGCGCTTGCCTCCCTCGAGGAGCACTGATCGGCGCAGAAATTCTGCGTCCGTTGCACCGGAAGCTGATGAATTGGCCATCGGTCACCCTGGAGCGAAAGTTCTCGGCTCAGCTACTGCCGTGCACGCTCACCGGCTCAGTGTGATGACCTAATCGGATTACGCAACCGGCGACGATCTCGGGCGGCCAACAGCAGAACCGTCCAGAGTGTCATGACGGTAACCAGCGGGAGCGAAACGGGCACCAGTGCGATCACTCCGTAATGCTCGATCGCCGTTTGGTGAACAAGCACGAGACTCAGTCCGTTGATCCTCTGGGTGTAGGCATGGACAAACGCTGTAGCGACAACAAGGCAAAGGCCTCCAAGTGCGGCCAGGGACAGACCGACGGTCGCAAACCGACTTGACCGTTTGAGGTGATCTGAATCCACAGGCCGAAGTCTAGATTTCCGGAGCATGTCCGGCCCGCCGGGGAAGTGCCCATCTTGACCGGGGTCTGGTTGAGAACAGGGGCGTGCAGGGAGACCGCAATGCAATCTCCAGGAACTGAATGACGGTGAGTCGGCCAGAAGGCGGGGAAATGGCACGCACGAATTCTCAAGCAGGCCGTTCGCGTCGAAATGCGCTTTGACCTGGTATTTCACGGTCCGCCGGTGACCGCTCGATACCGAAGGCGACAGCGCCACCAAGAAGGCGATTGCCCACATGAGAAAATGTGACAGGCGATCCGTACGATCCTGTCAATGGGGCGAGCGAGTCGATCCAAAACGGACACGAAGAGAATCCAGTTCACGAGCTACCGAGGATCTGATGGCCGCGTGCCTGATGAGCCTGACCAAGCTGTAGCGGAACCCGATTCGGAGGTTGCGAGCGCCTCGAGGCTCTCGGTTAGGCGACCGAGTTCGGCTGATCCCGCCCGGGGTAGCAGCCCAAGGGACCGGGCTGCGTGGCCACCTTGGACCCCACCCAAATCAAAGGACGAACATACTCGTTGATCGCCCGACGAGCCATGATTGGGTTGTGATGATCGCTATTCGCAACGCGGTTCCCGCAGACCTAGAAGCATTACGTGGAGTATTTCGCCGAGCGTCCTTATCGAATAGGGGAGACCGAGATCACCTCCTGGCGCATCCAAGATATCTCGTGCTCGCTGACAGCGGTGTGGCAGAGGGGCGTACAAGGGTCGCCCTCCATCCCGAAGCTGGAGTCGTCGGGTTCGCCTCCTGGCTGGTGACAGGTGACGTCATCGAGATGGAAGATATCTTCGTCGATCCAGATTGGATGAGGCGAGGCATCGGGAGGAAGCTCGTCATCGACATAATCGATATTGCCAAAGCGAAAGGGTTCGTCAGGCTTGAAGTCACCGCAAACCCACACGCTCGCTCGTTCTACGAGGGTACGGGGTTCACCGCCGACTTTGAGGTGCAGACCGCCTTCTACCCCGGCCAACGGATGCACAGGAACCTCGGCTAAGTCCCGGCGTCAGAGTGACCCGATCGGGAACTACCGCTGAACATTTCGGTGCGGGTCCAGTGGGGTCTCCCTGTCGGGCGAGCAGGGCGATGTCACGGCGGATCCGGGCCTGGGAGGGCATCCGGATCCGGGTGTGATCCCGATCGGGTGCCGGGTCGGTGAAATGGGTCAACCAGGGCATCGCAGTCCCGGCATCATCGTCGTAGCTGCGACCCCAGTCTCGGCTGACGTCCGAACGTGCGAGATGGCCCGCGGCTCTCACGCTTGCACCCGTCGTGCAGGTCCTTGGCACGACGAGTTCCAAGGACCTCTCGATGGCGGCGGCGGTCTGTGTCTTGACCCCGGTCCACGGGCTCGTGGCGACGTCAGGTGAAGGTGATGAGGACCGCCAGCCCACCTGAGACACCGGCGGGGCTCTGTTTGGCCGTGGGCTGCACCTCGGCCGACACATTGGTGTCATAGGCCACCACATCGGCGTCGACGGTCTTGGCGTAGGTGAAGCCCGAGCTGGTCCCCGCCGCCGCGGTGTTTTTCGCGGCCCCGTAGCCGAAGTAGATCTCGCCTGTCCCGGCCGGGGTGAGCGCGGGGAACGTGACCGTGCTCGACGAGGCGTTGGAGATCCCCGCCCCGGTGTCGGTGCCCCATGTGGTCGAGGTCCCGGTGGAGGCGGAGAACTCCTGAGCCGCGAGCCCGACGTAGATGGAGTGCACGCTGGCGGAGAAGGTGACGGTGATCGTCGATGGTCCCGAGGCGCTCACCACGCTGGTGAAGATCTCGAGGTCGATGCCGCTATAGGCGACATACGGGCCTTGGACGCTGGTCCAGGTGCCCACCCCGCCCCCGGTCACCGACGAGGCGGTGACGGCGGAAGACGCCACCTTGACCGCCAGGGTCATGAGGTCGCCTGTGTGCTGGGGAGACACCGCCACGGTGGTGGTGTCGGTCCCGGCCTTGGTGACGAGGGCGCCCGCGGCGATGGCGGTGGGTGAAGTCGGGGCCGGGGCGGGGCCGGTGGCGCTCACAAGGACCGCCACGGCACCGGAGACCCCGGCCGGCCTCTGTTTGGCGCTGGGCTGCACCGCGGCCGACACGTCGGTGTCGTAGGTCACCACATCGGCGTCGGCCGTCGTGGCGTAGGTGAAGCCGGGGGTGGTCCCGGCCGAGCCGGTGTTGGCCGCCGCGCCGTAGCCGAAGTAGAGCTCACCCATACCGCTGGGGCTGAGATCGGGGAAGGTGACCGTCGAGGACGAGGCGTTGGAGATCCCCGCCCCGGTGTCGATGGCCCAGGTGGTCGAGGTCCCGGTCGAGGCCGAGAACTCGCGCGCCGCGAGACCGGTGTAGACCGAGCGCACGCTGGCCGAGAAGCCGACGGTGATGGTCGAGGAGCCCGAGGCGCTCACCACGCCGGTCCAGATCTCGACGTCGGTGTGCTTGTACGCGGCGTACGGACCCACGGCCCTGGCCCACGACGTCACCCCACCGCCGGAGACCGAGCTCACCGTGATGGTGGAAGAGCAGACCTTGATCGCCAGGGTCATGAGGTCCCCGACAAGCTGGGGGGAGACCGCCAACGTCGTGGTGTCGTTCCCGGCCTTGGTGGCCAGGCCGTCCACGGCGGTGATGGTCGCGGTGACGGTACAGGCGTCGGCGACCGGGTCGTAGGTGATGGTCACCGAGCCGTCGCCGGTCGAGGCGCTGGAGGTGACGGTATTGGTCGTGGCCGTGTTGATGACATAGGACGACCCGGCGCCACCGCTGCCGCCGCTGCCGCCGTAGCCACCGCCCCCGCCCCCGCCGTAGCCGCCGCCTCCACCACCGGAGTAGATGCCGCCGCCGGCACCCCCACCGAATCCGATCCCGCCGCTCCCTCCGCCGCCGCTGCCCGCGTAGGCGCCGAGCCCGCCGGTCCCGCCGCTCCCGGCAGTGCCGCCGCTGGCGCCGACGCCTCCGCCGCCAGAGCCGCCGGCGCCGCCCGCTCCTCCGCCGCCGGAGCCGGTGCCGCCCGCTGTGGGCTGAAGTAACCCGCCCCCGCCGTAGCCGCCTCCTCCACCACCGCCGCCGTAGACGGAGCCGTCCCCGTTTCCACCGTTGGGAGCACCGCCGGCAACG
>Ga0187890_10003976_pt1 | contig 10080 bp, 8 predicted proteins | sample June2016WEW_21_1_FD_133005 | JGI IMG/M metagenome (GOLD analysis project Ga0187890, IMG submission 133005) | Peatland microbial communities from SPRUCE experiment site at the Marcell Experimental Forest, Minnesota, USA - June2016WEW_21_10 | ecosystem: Environmental > Terrestrial > Soil >...
CGATTTGCAGCAGAACAGCTGGTTGTCGGAGGTACGGATAACAGCAGCGGGTTCCGTGGGTTGTGACAAGCGGTTGTGGGCTCCTGGGTACAGCTTTCAGCTATCGGCTGTCAGCTCTCAGCACTTAGCCATTAGCACTTGGCATTTAGCTGGACCAGATTTTCGTCGAGAAATCCCAGTGGGCTAAATGCCAAGTGCTTAATGCCAAATGCTGCCGTTTACCGCTTCGCCTGGCCGCGGGCCAGTTTCTTGACCTTGGGCTTTTTCGATCCGCGAGCGTAGTCGCGGGGCTTGAGCGGATTTTCCGCCTTGCGTTTCTTGCGGGCGGCGCGTTTGGATTTCTTGCGTTCTTCTTTGGTTAGCTTCGCTGTGTTTGCCATGAATGCGGTGAACGTCCTCTTCTGTCGTACGGATATCCGGGCGGATTGTGCCGCGGACTTCTTTCGCCCCTTCGGGGCTGAGATCTCTTGTGTGTCGTTCCCACGGCTTACGCCCCTTCGACAAGCTCAGGGCAAGCTGTGGGCTGTATTCTTACGCCGCTTCGCGGCTACTATGCTCGCTCCAGCTGGGCGTACTTCTCCACTAGCTTCTTTAAGCCGAAGCGAGGAAATTGTACCGTAATCTTGGCTTCTTCGCCTTCTCCTTCGCGCAGATAGACCGTGCCTTCGCCGTATTTGGGATGGCGGACCTTCTGGCCGGGGCGGAATCCGCGCTTGCCGGTGGGCTCTTCGACGGGCGTTTTGGGGACGGAAAACTTCTTGCCGCGGCTGGCGAAGAACTCGGCGATGTTTTCGATGGAGTTGTAGGGACGGGCGGGGGCTGTGGGGCGGGCCTGCGGCGCGGACGGACGAGTGCGTCCGTCGCTACGTGAGTCGTGCCAGGTCGCGCTTTGGTCTTCGTCTTCGTAGGAGTAATGCGTGCTTTCGGCGTAGTCGGGGCTTCGCCCCGCCGGACGGGCGAAGGCGCCCGTCCCTACGCGAGCCTTGCTGGTTCCCAGTTCTTCGAGCAGGGGGGCGGGGACTTCTTCCAGGAATCTTGAGGGGACGCTGGCTTCGGGTAAGTCGGTGCCGTATCTGCGGCGGTAAACGGCGCGGGTCAGGATTAGCTGGTCCATGGCGCGGGTCATGCCGACGTAGCAGAGGCGGCGCTCTTCTTCAATGTCTTCGGGGACGAGCATGGTGCGGGAGTGCGGGAAAAGTCCCTCTTCGAGGCCGCTAAGAAAGACCAGCGGAAACTCAAGGCCCTTCGCGGCGTGCAGGCTCATCAGTGTGATCTGGGCACGGGCATCATAATCATCGGCGTCGGCGACGAGGGCGGCGTGATCGAGGAACTGGTCGAGAGTTTCGGCGCGGTCACGAGAGTCCATGGCGGCGTTGACCAGTTCGCGCAGGTTTTCGATGCGAGAGAAAGCTTCGGGCGTGTCTTCCTCTTCGAGCAGCCTGATGTAGCTGGTGCGGTCGATGAGGAACTTCAGCAGGTCCGCGACGTTGACAGTGGGGGCTGGGAAGGAATCAGGCGTTAAGCCAATTTCTGGGTTCGGCGGTCTCGCTTTTTCCGTTTCCGATAGCTCGGCCGGCGAGACGTCGACGCCGCTAGCTTCAGCAGCGCCGAAGTCGAAAGAAAAATTACCAAACTCGGTGGGGTCGAAGGTGGTGGCGTCTTCGGATGGTGCGGTACTGGAGTTTTCGGCTTCAGGGTGCTCGACTGCATCTGCGACGCCTCCAGCATTCGCGGGCGCCCGCGCCACATTCTCCTGAAGTTGCTCTTCGAGAGTTCCCGCGAGCATGGCCCGTCCGTCTTCGATGAGCTGCTGGAAATTCTTTAGCGACAGCAGGGCGCGCTGCGGCAGGAGTTGGCGGCGGATGGCTTCTCCGACCGCGCCCCAAAGCGACAGGCCGGTTTCCAGTGCCAGATTCTCCAGGGTGTCGATGGTGCCTTTGCCGATGCCGCGCGTGGGCGTGTTAATGACGCGCAGCAGCGAGATCGAGTCGTCAGGATTCAGAATGACTTTCAGGTACGAGATCATATCTTTGATCTCGGAGCGGTCGTAGAACGAGAATCCGCCGACGATGTGATATTTCAAGCCGTAGCGGCGCATGGCTTCTTCAAACAATCGCGACTGCGAGTTAGTGCGGTAGAGCACGGCGGCGCGCGGAGTTTCGCCGCGTTCGTTGCTCGCGTGATCTGCGGCGGCGCGCAGGTATTTTGCGATGTGGTCGGCGGCGAACAGAGCTTCGTTCTCGCCGTCGGGCGCCTCGTAGTAGCCGATCTTGGTGCCGCCCTGGCGCGCGGTCCATAAATTCTTGCCCTTGCGGCGAATGTTGTTCGCAACCACGGCTGACGCGGCCTGCAGAATGTTTTGCGTGGAGCGGTAATTCTGCTCGAGGCGGACGATCTTGGCCTCGGGAAAATCCTGTTCGAACTCGAGAATGTTGCGGATGTCGGCGCCACGCCAGGAATAAATCGACTGGTCTTCATCGCCCACGGCGCAAACGTTGTGGCGGTCTCCAGCCAGCATGCGCATGAGTTCGTACTGCGGACGGTTCGTATCCTGATATTCGTCGATGAGCAGATATTGGAACCGGCGGTTGTAGTACTCGCGCACCTGCGCCGCGGATTTCAGCAGGCGCACGGCTTCGAGAAGCAGATCGTCGAAATCGAGGGCGTTGGCTTTACGTAGTTCTTTTCGGTACTCCTCGTAGAGGTGAGCAATCTTCTCGGTCTTGGGATCGCCGGACTGCAGGTAAAGTTCCTGGGGATCGAGCATGTGGTTCTTCGCCCAGGAGATTCGGCCAAGAACGGTGCGCGGCGTGAGCTGCTTGTCGTCGAGGCCGAGACGCTTCATCACCGACTTGACTACGGACTGCTGGTCGCTCTCGTCGTAGATGACGAAGTTCTTCGTGTGACCAACTGGCGGTTGCCCGGGGACAGTCGACGGAATGCGCAGGGCTTCAATGTCGCGGCGCAACACCCGCACGCAGAACGAATGAAACGTTGAGATCACAGGCTTGGCGATGCTGAGTCCGCCGACAAGCTTTTCGACGCGCTCGCCCATTTCAGCGGCGGCCTTGTTGGTGAAGGTCATCGCCAGAATCGATTCGGGCATCACGCCTTTGTGTTCGATCAGATAAGCGATGCGGTAGGTGATGACGCGGGTCTTACCGCTGCCTGCGCCGGCGAGGATCAGCACCGGGCCTTCGGTAGTTTCGACGGCTTCGCGCTGCTGCGGATTAAGTTGGTCGAGAAAAGACAATGCGGAAGTGGCTCCGGAAATCGCTCTCTCGATTTTACAAGGGAATGGCGGCGGGCGGGATTAGAGCACGAGTGCAAGGTCGACTGAGAATTTTGCCCGCAAGCCGGGCGGACGTTTTCGTTCTTTCTGCGGAGCTGAGGATGGGCGCTGCAGGTGCCGAAATTCCGACTTCTCGCAAAAGACGCGAGAAATGGGGCACCCCATTCTGGTGGCGCACGCACGCCCAAACCGGGGGGAGCGTCTTATGAATTCGAATGTGAGTCCGAAGATTTTTCTGGTGTTGGCCGTGTTGATGATAGCGTCCGGAATCGTGCTGGTGGACCAGCATAATGCTAAGGCGGGTGAGGTCACTCCGCCTCCTGGATACAAGGTGCTGGAGCCGATCCGGCATGGGAATTTGACAGTGTTTCCGGTGGTCGCGGCGAAGAGTTATCCGACGGGTGAGTTTCTGACACTGGATGAAGGGCTGCGGTCGGGAGACGTCGTCGTGACCGAAGCGGGCAACGTGCAGGGGCTGATTCGGAGGCACACGATGGCAGTCATTCGGAATGATGGCGGCGGAGCGCAGGTCAACCGGCTGGTGCTGGTGAACAATTCCAAGCGGCCGCTGCTGCTGCTGGCGGGTGAGATTGTCAGCGGAGGCAAACAAGACCGCGTGATCGGTAAAGACCGCATTGTACCGCCGGAGAGCGATCCGGTGGACCTGAGCGTGTTCTGCGTCGAGCCAGGGCGGTGGGTCGCGACCAGCCAGAACTTTGGAGCTTCCGAGGCGATGTACGGCCACAACGTCGGCGGTCCAGTCGCAACCGCGCGCGTCCCCATGGCGATGATGGCGCAACCCTCGGTGCGCGCCAAGGCCATGGCCGACAAGGACCAGAGCCAGGTTTGGGCGGAGGTCCGTAAGCAGCAGTCGGCGATGGAGACGGTGGAAGTATCGGCTGGTGCGGCTCCAGTGGCCACGGAGATTGCGAGCACGTCTTCGTATGCGAAAGTGAACGAAAACGCCGAGGTCAGGAAGCAGGTGGACGCTGTCGCCAAGCCGATCGAGCAGAACTATCAGAGCCTGATCCGGCAGTTGCGCGATCGAAATGCAGTCGGGGTGGTGGTTGCGGTGAACGGGCGCATCATTTGGGCGGACGTTTTTGCCAGTACGGATCTGCTGGAAAAATATTGGCCGAAGCTGGTGCGCTCGTATGCCTCCGAGGCAGTGGTGACGCGCGCCAAAGAAATGGAAGTCGGCGTGGGCCAGGCGCAAGCCTTTCTCGGCGACATGGACGGACGCCGCGAGACGATCGAGACCGAGCCCGGAATCTACCGGCATACGGAAGCGAGCGGCGACGGATTCAAAGCGTTCGCGCTGACGTCACTTCTGCCGAAGACGGGATTCGACGTACACGTGGCGAAAATGGCCGAGTGAAAAAACTGTGGCTAGTGATTAGGGGCTAGTGATTAGCGAAGCCTGCCATCGAATCACTGGCCACTAGCCACTTCATTTCTTTCTGCGCAGTTCTTCCATTGCCGGGAAGGATCTTGGCGGAATCAGCGTGCGATCTGGCGGCATGGAGCCCGCGTTGACCGCCTTGGCAAGAATTTCGAGTGCGGTTCCCGCCGCGGGGGCGGTAATAATAGTGGCCTTAAGCAGGCCGCGGCGCACCCATTCCTGGCCAGTTTTGGTCACACCGTCGCATCCGGTGAAAGGAATGCTCAACCACTGTTCGCGATCTTTCTCCATGAGGTCGACCACGGCCTTTCGCGCGCCCATGGCCATGGCATCGTTCTGACAGATGACGCCCCGAATTTGAAGCTCGCGCGACGACCCCAGGGCCAGCCAGGACTTGGTCGCGTTGTGCGCGCTGCGCTCGGTCCAATCGCCCTTCAGCGTTTTTAGTTGGACTGCTGCTGGTTTGGTGGAGTGCATCCCTTTGGTGCGCTGTTGAGCCGCCGTGCTGTTGAATGGACCCTCGATATAGAGAATATTTCCGTCGGGGATCAGCGCGGCAATCTGCTGGCCTTGAATGCGGCCGACTTCAGCTTGGTCAGTGCTGACCGAGAAGACGGGAACTGCGCCGCCCCGACGAAGTTCGTCAATGTAGTCGGGATCGCTGTTGATGATTCCCCATCCGATGCCGGCCGCGACTGCAGCTTTGGCAACCTGCGGCATCCCCGTCCCGACTGGCTCTACCAGAATGGCAGTGGGCCGGTGCGCCGGATCCTGAATGAGCTTGATGAGTTGCTGGGTCTGATTAACGGCGTCGTTGTCGGCGTAGATGATTTGAATCTTGACGCCGAGCCGTGCGGCCATCTCGGTGACTGCGGCTGCCTGTTCGGCCTGGTAATCGTTCTCTCTGGTAGTAAGGCCAATCACTACGTTCAGTTTGTCCATGGGGTCTCGACGGGGAGTTCCCTGAGGCTGGATTGTTGCACAGAGCAAGAGCGATTACACAGAATTCCTCTGGTTGCGAACCAAACTGAGCGATTCTGGCGAATCAGTTGCCTTGGGTGGAAGCGTACCAGCTTCGCCAAGCGGAAGAGTCGTTCGGCAAGCGCTGCCGGGTAATGTCGCTCAGCGCCTGAAAGGCCCAGGTATGAGTTTGCGCATCGAGCGCCGGATCGTCGCTGTAGTTCAATAGCTGCGGAACGGCGGTAAAGCGCTGCTCGGGTGTAAACATGCCAGACTCGGCAAGACTGCACGCGGCCCGTTCGCGCACGCTGGGCGCGGGATCGTCATGCATGATCTTCAACAGAGGCTGGATGGCTTGATCGGAACCGGTCAGCGCGAGGCCTTCCACGGCCCAGCGCCGCGAATCTTCGTCGGTATCGTTCAGGTGAGCCGCGAGGACCTGCACTACGCGGCCGGCTTCGACGCCGCGGTTTCCCATCAGGCCCAGCGCCCACAGCGCCCAGATTTCTTGTGCGTGGTCGGTGGACTCTGCGGTTACTAGCAGATAGTTAAGGCTGGCAGAGTTTTTGGCCAGTCCATAGGCCGCGAGTTCGACTTCAATCCCCGACTCCCGCACGCGCATGTCACTGGAGTTCAGAGCGGCCGTGGTGAGCCTGGCGATCTGCGGATTCCACTCTACTTTTCCCTGCCAGCGATCGACCCGGGATGAAATCTGATCGGCAGCGCCGTCGCTGCGGCCCACGGCAAGCTCGAGCAAAGCTTCAGCTTGCTTCTGCGGTTTCATGCGATCGAGTTGCACGGGATCCTTCGCGGAAACTGGCAAGCCGGGAGGCGCCGAGATGAGATGACTGGAATGATTTGTGAAGCGAAACCAGGCAGTGTGGGCACTGCCAGCAGTTGCAGCCAGCACTGCACAGAGGACTCCAATCGCAGCGGCCAGGACTGGAGCGAAGCGTCGGATGTTCTCGGACTGGCGACTTGGAATCGAGATTGGTCCGTCGCTCACAATGTCCGAGCCCGGACCAAGCGTGCCGTAGTCCGGCGTCGGCCGCAGGCGGGAATCCGGCATTGGCGCGGGTTCCGGCTGCGGGGCTTGTCCCGAAAAGCGCTGCTCGGCTACATCCATATATAGAAGTCTAGGATCACCGTCGAAATAAGGTAAAGTTACTTCGGGTCGAATCCCACCGCGTGCGCTTGAAATGTGGAAAAACGAGTCGCTGGGGAGATGGATTCTGAAACCAGACATTCTGCGATCAAATAATGCAACGAGGAGAAAAGCGATGCGAGGACGTTCCAAGTGGTGGCTGTTGATGGTCAGCGTTTCCCTGGGAGCGGCTGCATGGGCCGCAGGCTCGGGATACCACGTGATTACGACTTACAAGGTCGGCGGCGATGGAGGTTGGGATTATCTGACCACTGACTCCGACGCGCGGCACATCTTCATCTCCCGCGGCACGCACGTGATGGTGGTCGATGCGGATTCCGGCAAGAATGTGGGCGACGTCGCGGACACGCCGGGCGTGCACGGGATCGCGCTGGCGCCGGAACTCGGGCGCGGGTTTACCAGTAACGGGCGCGAAGGCACAGTCAGCATTTTTGACCTGAAGACGCTGGCCACGAGCAGCAAAGTGAAGGTCGGCGACAATCCGGACGCCATTCTTTATGATCCGGCGACCAAGCGCGTATTTACGTTCAACGGGCGCAGCCAGGATTCGACGGCGGTTGATGCCGCCAGCGGGAAAGTGCTGGGCACAATCAAGCTCGACGGCAAACCGGAGTTCGCCGCCAGCGACGCCAAAGGCGAAATCTTCGTCAACATCGAAGATAAGAGCGAACTGGTGGCGATTGATCCCAACAAACTGGAAGTGAAGGCGAAATGGCCTTTGGCGCCCTGCGAGGAGCCCAGCGGACTTTCGATTGACCGCAAGAAGCGTCGCTTGTTTGTGGGTTGCGGCAACAAGATGATGGCTGTGGTTGACGCGGACAGCGGCAAGGTGCTGGCCACTCCGGCAATCGGCGACGGCGTGGACGCAACCACCTTCGATCCCGAGACTGGGCTGGCTTTCGCCTCCTGCGGCGCGGACGGAGTGCTCACAGTGGTGAAGGAAGAATCGCCGGGAAAATTTACCGCCGAGAATGTTCCGACACAGAAAGGCGCGCGCACGCTGGCGCTCGATGCCAAGACGCACAACGTGTTCGTGGTGACGGCGCAATTCGGCCCCAGGCCCGAGCCCACGGCGGATAATCCGCATCCGCGGCCGGCGATTGTTCCGGACAGCTTTGTCGTCGTGGTGGTAGGAAAGTAGTTACGATTCCATCGATCGAACATGGATCGAAGAGAGCCCTGCCCTGCTCGGTTAACGGGCAGGGTTTTTCTTGCGATAGTAGATTCGCGCCGGCCCGGTCTTTCCATACGCACCCCAAATACGCGGTCAGGAATGGCACTTCACAAAACCGATAATTCCGGGTAGGATATCGCAACTCAAGTGGGCCGTACGACCGTTCGGTAGGAAGTGTTGGTAACCGCGCCGGCCGGGGATACGATTCAGCAAACCAATCCCTCCGCATCGAGAGCCGCGGGCGTCCAGTTTCTCCGGACGTCTTTGGAATTCTTGAAACCGGGGATCAAGGGTTAAGAACAGGTGCAATGACGATTTCCGGCGAACCACATAGCGACGAAAAGTTCTATCACGCGGAAGTAACCCGGCGCGTCGACTTCGCTCCCGACCTGTGGATGTTCCGCATCCGCAGTGGCGGCGAATTCCATTTTGTGCCGGGTCAGTACGCGACGCTGGGTGTCGAACCTGAAGGCGGGAAGCGGGTCGAACGGCCGTATTCGATTGCATCCTCACCAGTCGAGGACGAGTTGGAGTTTTTCTTTGAACTTGTCCCGGAAGGCGCACTCACGCCGCTGCTGCACAAACTGCAACCCGGCGACCGTTTGCTGATGCGCAAAGTTCCAAAGGGAAAATTCTCGCTCGACCTGCAGACTGGCAAGACCAACCATCTACTGATCTCGACGGTGACGGGCGTGGCTCCGTTTGTCAGCTACGTGCGCACGCTGCATAAAGAATGGAAAGAAGGCCGATTCGACGGCACTCACAAACTGTACTTGCTGAATGGTGCGAGCCGTCCGTGGGAATTTGGATACCTCGACGAACTGAACCACTTCGATAAAGAGTTGCCGTTTTTCAAGTATGTTCCGACGGTCAGCCGTCCGTGGGATCACGAAGACTGGTCGGGAGAAATCGGGCGCGCGGATGACATTCTGCGGAAGTATGCCGATCATTGGGAACTGGAACCGAGCAACACGCTGGTCTATCTATGCGGCCATCCCGACATGATCGAGCACAGCAAGGCTATTCTGAAGCGGCGCGGGTTCACCGATAAAGGAGCCGTCAAGGAAGAGGTTTACTGGATACCGCCGCACAAGTAGTGCGGCCCCTCACGCGAAAATTCCTCCAAACACGAGCTCGGTGAATTGCGGAATCAGGTTGTTCGCCTGCAGTTCGCCTTCCGGCTTGTACCACTGGTAAATCCAGTTGATCATGCCGAGCAGGGCGAAGGCGGCGGCGCGCGGGGTTACGGCGCCTTTGGCAGTCCGCGGGCGCTGCGCGTCTTTCTGCGCGTCCCTCTGAACATCTCTCTGAACGTCCCTCTGAACCTCGGCGATCAGTTTCTCGACGAAGTGCACGTAGTCCTTCTTGCGGTGGTTGATGCGCTTGCGCAGGCCGGGCGGCAGAGGATGGTTCTCGTGCAGCATGACCGTAATCTCGCGGTCACGCGGACTGAGCACGACTTCCATGTGCAGGCGGATCAGGGCGCGCAGTTGCGCTTCGGCACCAGAGATGGCGCGCACGGGCGCGAGCACGCGCTCCTCCGTAATCTCCATGGCGTGGTTCATGATCTCGAACAGGATCTGGTCTTTGCTTTGAAAGTGGTGGTAAAGCCCGCCTTTGCTGAGTTTGAGGGCGGCGGCGACATCGTTCATCGAAGTCGCATCGTAGCCGCGCTGCTGAAACAGGCGAGCGGCCGTACGCAGAATTTCCTGCCGGGAATCAAGCTGAGTTTCGCGCGCCATCGCGGGACATGGTAAACAGTTGTGGGCTGGAATGCCAGCGGATCAGGCCGGTCCCCAACTGTGCGGCAGGAACCAGAGTTCGGCCTTGACACGCCAGGGGAGGGGCAGGTAGCATTTCCAGATACCGACCGACCGGTCGGTATTGCGGTCAAAGAGGGCTTTTTCTGAGGCAAGGGCTTCTTTCCTCCCTTGGGTAACGCAATACTTGTAACGTAATATTTGTAGCGCAACATTGCGACGCAATATGCGATCGAGAGGAGCACCCGGTGGTTACTATTCTTTATGAACGCGACGCCAAGCCCGAGGTATTGAAGGGAAAGACGATCGCCATTATCGGTTACGGCA
>Ga0187890_10003981_pt1 | contig 10073 bp, 9 predicted proteins | sample June2016WEW_21_1_FD_133005 | JGI IMG/M metagenome (GOLD analysis project Ga0187890, IMG submission 133005) | Peatland microbial communities from SPRUCE experiment site at the Marcell Experimental Forest, Minnesota, USA - June2016WEW_21_10 | ecosystem: Environmental > Terrestrial > Soil >...
CCATCGTGGCCGCGGCGGCCACCCCCACCGGCAAGGGCTACTGGCTCGTGGCCGGGGACGGCGGCGTCTTCGCCTTCGGTGACGCCGGCTACGAGGGCTCCCTGCCGGCGCTGCACCTGAAGCCGGCCTCTCCCATCGTGGGCATCGCGGCGACCCCCACCGGCAAGGGCTACTGGCTCGTGGGGGCCGACGGCGGCGTCTTCAGCTTCGGCGACGCCGGCTACTTCGGGAACGTCCCCGCCCTCTTGGGGGCGCCCGCCCCCTCACCCATCGTCGGCATCGCCGCCACCAATGACGGCGGGGGCTACTGGGTCGTCCAGAACGACGGGGCGGTGTCGCGCTTCGGTGACGCCGGCTTCTACGGGTCCACGCTGACCACCGGTGTCGTGCCCACCGCCCCGGTGGTGGGCATCACCGCCACCCCCACCGGCAAGGGCTACTGGCTCGTGGGCGCCGACGGCGGCGTCTTCACCTTCGGCGACGCCGGCTACCTCGGCTCCCTCCCCGCCGAGCTCGCCACCGGCGGGGTGACCCCCACCGCCGCGGTCTCGGTGGTGGGCCTGGCCGTCACGCCCTGAATCTCTCGGGTTCAGCCCACCTCGCCCGACACGTACGCCCTCGTGCGGGGGTCGCTCGGCGAGTTGAAGATCTTCTCGGTGGGGCCGTACTCCACCAGCTCCCCGGTGGCCCGGTCCTCGCCCAACAAGAAGAAGGCGGTGTAGTCCGACACCCGGGTGGCCTGGAACATGTTGTGGGTGACCAGACCGATGGTGACGTCGGTGGCGAGGTGCGTGATGAGCTCCTCGATCTTGGCGGTGGCGATGGGGTCGAGCGACGAACAGGGCTCGTCCATGAGCAGCACCTCGGGCTCCACCGCCAGGGCGCGGGCGATGCAGAGCCGTTGCTGTTGACCACCTGACAACCGCACCGCCGGCGAATGGAGCCGGTCCTTCACGAGGTCCCACAGCGCGGCGTGGTGCAGGGCGGCCTCGGCGGCTTCTCGGAGGACCGCCTTGGACCGCACGCCGTTGAGCCGGAGGCCGGCGACCACGTTGTCGAAGATGCTCATGGTGGGGAAGGGGTTGGGCCGCTGGAAGACCATGCCGACCCGACTCCGCACCAGCTCGGCCTGGGTGTCGCGGGCGTAGACGTCGAGGTCTCCCACCAGGACCTGGCCCGTCACGGTTCCCCCGGTGTCGTCGTGCAGCCGGTTGATGGCCCGGAGGATGGTGGTCTTGCCGCATCCCGAGGGTCCCACGAGGGCGGTGACCCGGTTGGGGAGGAGGTCGAGGGTGACGTCGCGCACGACCCGGTGCTTGCCGAACGAGACGTTGACGTCGCGCAGCGCCACGGCCGCGGTCGACCCCGACGACGGGCCCGGCTCCGGCGAGATGCCGGCGGTCGTGGTGATGTCGATGGTCATCTCCGTGCTCCGATGGGCCCGATCATCTTAGGCGGCCACCCCGGTGCGCCGGCGGGCCCGACGCCCCGGCTCTCCTTCGGGGGACCGGTCACCGGGCCTGGCGGTTCAACCGGGCCGACGCCACCCGGGCCACGACGCTGAGCACGAGCACCAGGGTGAGGAGGACGAAGGCCGTCCCCCAGGCGATCTGCTGGGCGGCGGGATAGGCCTGGGTCCCGTCGCTGTAGATCGTGAGCGACAGGGCCCCCATGGGCTGCAGCGGGTTCGTGACGACGAGCGAGGCCCCGAGGACCGTGAAGAGCAGGGGGGCGGTCTCGCCCACGGCGCGAGCCACGGCCAGGAGGTTCCCGGTGACGAGCCCGGGGAGGGCGCCCCGCAGCACCACCGACCGCACCACCCGCGACCGCCGCACCCCGAGGGCCAACCCCGCCTCCCACAGGTCGCGCGGCACGGCCCGCATCGACGCCTCGCTGGCCCGGATCACGATGGGGAGCATGAGCACCGCCAGCGCGAAGCTCCCCGCCAAGCCCGAGAAGTGGCCGATGGGCGAGCCCGGCCCCACGAGCACGGCGTAGGCGAAGATGCCGAGGGCGATGGACGGCACCCCGGTCATGACGTCGGCGCCGAACCGCAGGGCCCCGGCCAGCCGACCCCGTCGCTCCACCAGGAACAGCGCCGCCATCGTGCCCACCGGCACGGCCATGGCCGCCCCCAACCCGACGATGATGACCGATCCCACGATGGCGCTCGAGATCCCCCCGCCGGGGATGCCGGGCGGGGTGGGGACGTGGGTGAGGAATGCCCACGACAAGGCGTGGACACCCCGACTGGTGGTGTAGGCCACGAGGGCGACGAGCGGCGCCAGCGACACGGCCACCGCCACCGTGCACGACACGATGGCGGTCCGTCCCATGATCCGCCGCCGCCGCAGGGAGCGTCGGGCCGACCGACGCACGAGCTCGCGCCGGGCGCCGATGGCGTCGGGAACCGAGCCGGGATCGACGGGGAAGACGGTCCCGCTCATGGCGCGGCCCGCTGTGTTCGCAACCTCGACCGCAACAGGAGCTGCCCGCCGACGTTGACGAGCACCGTGATGCCGAGCAACACCACCACCAACCCGACGACAGAACTCCGGTCGAGCCCGGGATTGGCCTCCCCGAAGTTGTTGATGATGGCGGACCCGAGGGTGGCGCCCGGCGACAGCAGGGAGTGGGGGAGGGAGTAGTTGTTGCCGATGACCATGGCCACGGCGATGGTCTCCCCCAGGGCCCGGCCCATGGCCAGGATCACGGCCGCTTCGATCCCGGTGCGCGCCCCGGGCACCACCGCGGTCCGCACCACCTGCCACCGCGTGGCCCCCAGGGCCCGGGCCGCCTCCCGGTCCTCCCGGGCCACGCTGGTGAGGGCGCTGCGCGACAGCGCCACGATGGTGGGCAGGATCATGACGGCCAGGACCGTGCCGGCCAGCACCATGCTGGGCCCGTAGGCGGGGCCGTGGAAGAACCACTCCAGGAGCGGGACGGCCTTGAAGAAGGGCTCCACGTGGTGGGCGAAGACCGGCGACAGCACGAGCAGGCCCCACAGCCCCACCACGATGCTCGGGACCGCCGCGATGAGGTCGATGAGGACCGACAACGGCGAGGACAGCCACTTGGGGGCGAGTTCGGAGAGGAACGCCGCGGTCCCCACCCCGATCGGCACGGCCACGATGATGGCCACCGCCGTGGTGATCAGCGTGCCCACGATGAAGATCCCGGTGGGATAGATGTCCTTGGTGGCGTTGTAGGTCCCCGACCACAGAAAGCTCACCCCGGAGTGGCCGAAGGCCTGGCTGGCGGTGGCCAGGAGGCTGACCACGAGGCCGAGGACGATGGCGGCGAAGATGGTGGCGCCGCTCCACCGCAGCACGGCGTAGGCCCGGCCCCCGGGCCGGGCCCACCGTCGTTGCAGCGCCTCCCGCACACCCCCGATGGGGGTCAGCCTCGGAGGCGGGATCTCCTCGAGCAGCGTGGGACTCATACGGTGGCGCGACCCTAGGCGGTGTCGGCCCGAGGGGCAGCAGAAGGGGTCAGGAGAACAGGGGCTTGCCCGCCGAGTTCTCGAGCGTCAACAACGTCGAGTGCGCCAGGGCCGCCACGTTGGCGGGCAGGGGCGAGTACCCCAGCGCCGCGGCCTGCTGTTGCCCGGTGGTGGTGACCCAGTCGAAGAGCTTGCCGAGCACCACCCCGAGGGTGGTGTTGGACTGCTTCTGGTAGATGAGCGTCCAGCTGAAGTTGGCGAGGGGGTAGGTCCCCGCCCCGGCGCCGTTCACGATGTTGAAGTTGGACGCGCTCAGGCCCGAGGACGCCGCGCCGGCCGCGGCGATGCTCGTCTGGCTGGGCTTCACGTAACTCCCCGCCGAGTTCTTGAGAGCGGCGTTGGTGAACCCCGCCTGCAGCGAGTAGGCGTACTCGACGTACCCGATGGCACCTGGGGTCTGCTGGATGAACCCGGCCACTCCGGTGTTGAGCTGCTCGCCCACGCCCACCTTGGGCAGTGGCCACTTGGTCGACGGCGTCGTCCCCGCCGCCGAGCCCGTCCACGCCGAGCCGCCCGTGTCGATGAGGTACTGGTCGAGGTCATACCCCGGCCCCGACGAGTCGGCCCGGTGCACGGGCACGATGGCCGTCGACGGGAGGTTCACCCCGGGATTGAGCGCGGCGATGGCCGAGTCGTTCCACGTCTTGATGGTGCCGAGGAAGATCCCCGCCAAGGTGGGCCCGTCGAGCTTCAGGCCGCCCGACACGCCCGGGAGGTTGTAGCTGAGGGCCACGCCGCCGAGGTCGACGGGGACCTGGAGGATGTTCCCCCCCGTGCCCGAGGCCGGGGTGGGGATGGGGATCTCCGAGTCGCCGAAGTTCACCGTGTTCTGCTGGATGTCGGTGACCCCCACGCTGCTGCCCGCCGGGGAGTAATTGACGCTCACGGCCTTGTCGGCCTGGCTGTAGTAGTAGAAGACGCGCGTGAAGAAGGGCTGGATCGAGTTCGCCCCCGCCCCGGAGAGCTTGAACGACGGCGACTGGGTGTCACACGTCGCGCTGAGCGCCCCCCCGGTCGTCGAGCACGCCGTGCTCGAGGCGGGCGGACTGGTCGGGGCCGTGTGCGCCGCCGGGACCGCCGTCGTCGCCGTCGTCGCCGTCGTGGTGGAGGTGGCGGCGCCGGCGGTGCTCGGCGCGGTGGTCGCCGTCGTGCTCGTGGAGGTCTCTGTCTTGGTCGCCTTCTTCTTGGCCGCGCTCGGCGTCGACGAGCCGCACGCCCCGGCCACCACCGCCACCGCCACCAACGAGACGATCAGGGTCGACCCCCGGGGGACGCGGACGCCCCCCAGGTGATGACGACGGTCCTGGGCTCGACCTGAAACCGGGCCTCGGTGCACGGGCTCTCCTCTCCCTGGCGCGGACAGAACCGTGGAAAAGTCCCCCCGCACACCCCATCTAACTTAATACATTGATTTCATAGAAATACTAGATGTAATCGACCGGAGTCGTCCAGCCCGGGTGCCCCGGGCCGGGCCTCCCAGGCGTCGAACGGGGTGGGGTCTGGGCGTGGACCCCGCCGAGCAGGCAGAATCCGGTCCGTGCATATTCCGGCCAAGGTCGACTACGGGATGCGGGCCCTGCTGGCCCTGGCCGAGCGGGGGGAGCCGGCCACCGCCGAGTCCCTCGCCGACGCCCAGCGCCTCCCGGCCCGGTTTCTCGGCGCCATCCTCATCGAGCTGCGCCGGGCGGGCATCGTGTCGAGCCAGCGCGGTTCGGAGGGCGGCTACCGCCTGGCCCGGCCGGCCAAGGAGATCAGCGTGGCCGACGTCATGCGGGCCCTCGACGGCCCCCTGGCCGAGGTGCGGGGGCTGCGCCCCGAGGCGGCCCACTACGACGGCGCCGCGGAGCACCTCCAAGACGTCTGGGTGGCGGTGCGGGCCAGCCTCCGCAACGTGCTCGAGCGGGTCAACCTCGAAGACGTGGTGGCCGGCCACCTGCCGCGCGCCGTGGCCAGGCTGACCGAGGACCCCGACGCCTGGGAACCCCGCCGCTGAGGGGGATCAGGCCGACTTGGCCCGGGGGGCCGGGTCGAGGGCGTGGGGCCCGGTGCCCTCGCCCCAGGTGTCGTCGAGGAACTCGGCGATCTCGGCGGTGAGCCGGTCCGGCGCCACCCGCAGCTCGAAGATCGACCGGGCCTCGACGAGCCGGGCGTGCTGGAGCTGGCGGGTGAGGTGGTCGGCGTCGGTGAAGGGGTGGATGAAGTCGATGCGGTGCCCGATGACCAGCGCGGGCGCGGTGATGGCGTGGCGCGCTTCGTAGGTCGGGGTGATCGGCCCCACGAGCATCCCGTGGAGCACCGCGGCGATCTCTTCGGGCTCGGCCGTGATCATCGTGACCACGCTGTCGAGGGGGGCGACGGTGGTGCGCGGCAGTCGCCGGGCCAACGACGCCACCAGGCGGACCACCGGCGCGGCGTAGTGGACGCCGAGGAGCATGGGCAGGAACACCACCGCGGCCCCCGGGACGGCCCATTCGAGCACGGGCATCTCGATGAGGAGTCCCTGGACCCGCTCGGGGGCCTGCACCGCCACCTGCAGGCTCACGTTGGCCCCGAGCGACACCCCGCCCACGACGGCCTTGTCGATGCCGAGCTCGTCGAGGAGCGCCACCACGTAGCGCGCATAGGAGTCCATCCGATGCGCCGAGGCGTGCCGGGGTTTGTCCGACCCCCCGTGGCCGGGCAGGTCGAGGAGCACGACCTGGAAGCCCCGATCGGCGAGATCAGCGGCCAGGCGGCGGCTGAGCTGGTTGTCGAGGAGCAGGCCGTGGAGGAACACCAGGACCCGGGACCCCTCCCCGTGGCGCTCGTACTGCAGGCGCAGCCCCTCGACCTCGAAGGTGCCCTCCTCGAAGGGCCGCCGCTCGAAGAGCCTGGTCACAAAGCTGACCGGCGCCAGGGTCATGAGGCCCCCGGGCTCGCTCGGCGCCTCGGGCCCGGATCCGGGCTCGGCGATCTCCCCGTCGTCCCCCGGGGACCGCCCGGGCCCGGACCGGGCAGAATTCGAAGTGCCGAGCCCGGCCCCCACCGACGCCACCCCGTCGACGATACCCGTGCGCCCCGACGCTCCGCACCCTTTGTCCTCAGGTGATCGTCCTCGCTAGGTGAGCCGGAGTTGGCGCGAGCAGCTCGGCCACTGGCCCCAGCCGCTGCGGGCCTGGAGCTCCTGGGCGGCCCGGTCCTGCACGGCGGGCGCGGCGGCCGAGGGCAGGCCGGTGAAGCCCAGTCCCCGCCACGTCGCCAAACTGAATTGGTAGGCGCCGTAGTAGCCGTTCCCGGTGTTGTCGGCGTAGTTCCCGCCCGACTCGCACCGCCGCAGGCTGGCCCAGACGCCGCCGGACGCGGCCGAGGTGGCGGGCGCCACCGGGGCGGTGACCACCTTGGGTGCGGGCGCCGGCTTGAGTGCGGGCGCCGCCTTGGGTGTGGGCGCCACCTTCGGCACGGGGACGACCGTCGGCGCCGGCGGGGGGGGAGTGTTGGCCGCGACCGTGGTCACCCACGACCACACCGCCTCCATGTACCGCGCCCGGGCCGGGTTCAACACGTCGGACCGCGACACCTCGCCGGCCGGGATGGGGGCGTCGGGCGCCATTCGGGCGAGCGCCGACGACGTCGACGACGCCAGCTCGATGCGCGCACCGCCGAGGCGGCTCCCGGCGACCGGGCTGTTCTGGTTCTGCTGGTTGTTCTGGTTGTTCTGGTTGTGGTGCTGATGGTGATGAAGTTGAGGAGCACTCGGCTTGTGCAGAAAGCTCGTGCCGAGGAGCACGGCGATGACGACGCCAAAGAGTCGGTGATTCCGCATCTTGTGCCTCCTTGAAGTTCACGGGATCCCCGTAGGGCTCCAGGTGGGCTTGGGAATGCGGGTGCCCGTCGTCTGGTGCATTCGTCTCGCGGAGCCGGCGCCGGGAAGGGCGGGCGGCCCTGGACTGACTGGCTGTCCATACGAGGTGCTGACGGAGCGACCCGGGGTTCTGGCGTTAGGCACTTCCTCCTCGGTGTGGGTGGCGACGGGTGGCGAGCATGGGTTGTGTGTGTGGGGGCGCTGACGGCGCGACGACCGGGGCCCCAGGCGCGCGGCGGCGCCAGGGGTGCACACGGTCCGGGGCGGTCCACATGAGCAGGGCCTCTGGGGCCCGGGCGACAGCCTCCGCTGCTGTCGCATGGACTCTGCCGATGGCTTGAGTGGTAACGAATGTAAGCGCTTGCGCGTCGGCGCACAAGCGTATCGGGGCCCGACGACCCCCCCGGAGGCCGCCCCGAGCCCCGTCCCCGTCACCCGAAAGGGTCGTTGACCAGCAGATCCGTGGCGGTGCGCACCGGCGGTGAGAATCTTGACGCCTGGTCAGATATCGGCCCGAAAACCCCCGGTCCGCGGCCCCTGGGAGCCCCGCCGGTAGCGTCGGACCCATGACCGCCCCCACCCCCAGCGCGCCGTCGAGACCCTCTGTGACCGACCCGGAGCACCGAGCCGACCTCTCGACGGCCTGCATGGCCTGTGGGGCCCCCATGCGACCCGAGCACGCCCACTACCGGTGCCCGAGTTGCGGGTGGCGCGACAGCTGCTGCGACGGGCCCTACTGACGCCCCGGACTCCTCGGGGGTTCTCGGTCACGGCCCGCCTGTCAGGCCGACGCCGACTCCTCCCGGGGACCGCCGGCCCCGTCGAGCGCCCCGTCGTCGAGCGCCCCGTCGTCGGGGTCCTGTCCGGGCGTGACCCCGGAGAGGGCGTAGAGGGCCTCGAGCGCACCGTCGACCACGTCGTCGGCCTCGGCACCGGCCTCTCGCACCCCTACCAGGGCCGTCAGCGATGCGTAGCCCCGGGCCAGGAGGCCGGCGTCGGTGTCGGGTTGCACCCGCGTGCTGCTGCCGGGGGCGGTGAGGTCGAGGCGCAGGGTGCCGGTCTGTCCGGGGGGGAGGGCCACGTGCGGAAGCGGGGAGCTGCCGTCGCCGGCCATGTGGACGGCGGACCGGATGGTGCCCCCCCGGCCCAGGCGCCCGTGGCGCAGGCCCCGCAGCTCGCCCAGGGCGACGGCGGGGACGTTGAGGTTGAGCGTCGTTCCCGCCGGGGCCTGCTCCAGGACGGGCACGAGCGCGGCCGCCATGGCCGCGGGCGTCTCCCACGGCACGGGGTCGTCGCCCCAGCGGATGGACACGGCCAGGCACCGCAGCCCGAAGTGGGCGCCGGTCAGGGCCGCTCCCACCGTGCCCGAGTGCATGGCCGAGCGCCCGACGTTGATGCCGTGGTTGATCCCCGAGAGGACGATGTCGGGGCGGGGCCCGAAGCCGCCCACACAGGCCAGGATCACCGCCAGCGCCGGCGGCCCGTCGATGCCGTAGGTGGGCATGTCGCCGAGACCCTCGATGGCGTGGGCCTCGTAGTCCACGCCGTCTCGGGAGTGCACCGGCCCGACGGCGGCCCCGGACCCGCTGTAGTCGATCATGGGCGCCACGACCACGACGTCATGTCCCGTGGTGGAGGCCATCCGGGCCAGCGCGGCGATACCCGGAGCACGTACGCCGTCGTCGTTGGTGACCAGTATCCGCACGAGATCCTCGCCGTCTACCATACGACTCCGCCCGCCCCCCGCCCGCCGCCGACGACCGGACACGAGCCACCCACTTGCCTGTCAACGCCACCGGAACGCCGGCACCCTCGGGGGTGCAGTACGACATCGGGCACGGACGCCATCAAGTGGTCGTCACCGAAGTGGGCGCCACCATCCGCTCCTACACCGTGGGGGGCGCGGCCGTGCTCGACGGGTTCCCCGTGGCCGAGATCTGCGATTCGGGGAGAGGCCAGGTGTTGGCGCCCTGGCCCAATCGTCTGGGTGACGGCCGCTACACCTACGAGGGCCGCGCCGCCCAGGCTGCGCTCGACGAGCCCGCCCGCCACAACGCCATCCACGGGCTGGTGCGCTGGCTGCCCTGGGACCTGGTGTCGCGCGCCCAGAACGTCTTGTGCCTGGGCTGCACCCTCCACCCCCAACCCGGGTATCCCTGGCGACTGGGGCTCACCATCGAGTACCGCCTGGGCCGCGACGGGCTGAGCGTCGCCACCCGGGTCACCAATCTCGACTCCGCCCCGGCGCCCTTCGGCATCGGATTCCATCCCTACCTGACCCTGTCCACGCCGATCGACTCCACGTCGCTGGCCATCCCCGCCCGGCGCCGGCTGGTGAGCGACGAGCGGGGCCTGCCCACCTCGACGGTGTCGGTGACGGGGTCCGAGCTCGACTTCACGGCGCGCCGGTGGATCGGGGACACCGTCCTCGACACCGCCTTCACGGACCTGCGCCGCGACGCCGACTCCATGGCACGGGTCGAGCTCGACGACACGGCGGGGGGACGGGGCGTCACGGTGTGGATGGACGAGCACTTCGGCTACGTCATGGTGTTCACCGGCGACACCCTCGAGCCCGCCACGGCGCGCCGCAGCGCCATCGCGGTGGAGCCGATGTCGTGTCCCCCCAACGCCTTGGCCACCGGGGTCGACGTGGTCCGGCTCGAGCCCGGCGCCTCGTGGGCCGGTCGCTGGGGCATCACCCCGCGCTGAGGCTCAGCCCGCTCCCGC
>Ga0187890_10003983_pt1 | contig 10069 bp, 10 predicted proteins | sample June2016WEW_21_1_FD_133005 | JGI IMG/M metagenome (GOLD analysis project Ga0187890, IMG submission 133005) | Peatland microbial communities from SPRUCE experiment site at the Marcell Experimental Forest, Minnesota, USA - June2016WEW_21_10 | ecosystem: Environmental > Terrestrial > Soil >...
GGCATCGCCGAGATTCTGGGTCCAATCGATGTCCGATGCCATGGTTTCGAGGACAGACGGGAAAGGAAGCAACGCCTGCACGCTCGGATCCCAGGTGAGGTGGTCGTCGGTGATGGCCTTGGCGAGCTCGTCTCCGGTTAAGTAGTGATGTTCGTCGGCCCACTTGGCGGCGTCCGGGATCTGATCGGAGAAAGTCGCAGCGGCGAGAACCTGCGCCAGCAGCGGGTCGGGATAGAGCGCGATGCGGGAGACCAGTTTATCCAGTTGCTCTGGTGTGTACGATGGCGGGGCTTGAGCTGGGGCCTGTTCCGATGGCGGAGGTGGGGCCTGGTCGGGAGCCTGGGCGCGGGATGGAGTGGCTGACCACCCGATCAGGAGTGCCACGGCTAGAAGGGTTGTCGTGAGTTTTGTGTTTGGTTCTGAACCTCGCATTCTTTTTCTCTCCTTGCTGAACAAATAATGGATGCAGTTATCCGGCTAATTGTTGCAGGGATTATCAGGGGTGACCCGGTGCCTCAGAGGGCGGCAAAGATTTAGGAAGCAGGGGATGCGAGCGCTGTTAGTGACGCTCGAGTTTTCGCCAGGAACGAAGATTGACCGCGTAGAGGCCGATGCAGAATACGTTGGCGGGGATGAATCCGAATTGCGAAGTGCGGAAGCCGATGAGGCAGACGACTACGCTGTTGATAGCGGCCAGAATCCAGCCCTCCCAGCAGCGCTTTCCTACCAGAATGGTCGAAACGATCGTAAGTATGCAGGACAAGTAATCAAGCCGGAACGGCACCGCCAACCTCCTTCAAAGTTTGAGTATGCGGCCCCGGCGCGAGCTCTTTCTGTGATTCCACGCAAAAAGGGGGATAACGGAGGTAGTGGTCCGGAAGATCAGGGCAGACTCGTTTAGAATCTTCCGTATTTGGGAATGGATCAGGAGCGACCGTGAAAACTCTTACCGAATACTTGAAGTTTCATACCAAGACGCATCGGGCCTATGTACATATAACGCCGCAGGTGGAAGAGATCGTGCGCCAGAGCGGGGTGCAGGAGGGGATGGTGCTGGTTTCCGCGATGCATATCACGGCGGGCGTTTATGTCAACGACAACGAAAGCGGGCTGATTGAGGACATCGACGAGTGGCTGGAACATCTGGCACCGTTCCGCAAGAACTATAAGCATCACGAAACCGGGGAGGACAATGGCGATTCGCACTTGAAGGCGCTATTGATTCACCACGAGGTGATCGTGCCGATTACGGCCGGCAAACTCGATTTGGGGACGTGGCAGCGAATCTTCTATGCGGAGTTCGATGGGCAGCGCGACAAGCGAGTGATTGTGAAGGTGATGGGAGAGTAAGGCAGTGGCCAGTGGTCAGTGATCAGTGATCAGTGATCAGTGGCCAGTGCGGATTCGCTCGGCTACGAGTGCAACTTCGCGGGCGCAACCCGGTCTTTAATGAGAAACTAAGTTGCCGGCACCCAAGTAAATGTAACTTGGCCACTGACCACTGGCCACTGATCCAGGAGGATCGATGACTGACGAGCTGCAGGAACTACAGGAGCATGCGGAGAAGGCCAGAGAGGACCGTTCGCTAGCGGCGGTGTCACTGACGATGGCGGTGCTGGCCGTGTGCGTGGCGGTGGTGTCACTGCTGGGGCACCGGGCGCACACCGAGGAAGTTGTGCTGCAGGCGAAGGCTTCCGATCAGTGGGCGTATTACCAGGCCAAGAATATTCGCGAGCACGAGGACGAACTGTTCGCCGATTTCGCTGCCGTCGCAGGGAGCAGCGATGCTGGAGCGATGGCCAAGTTCCGGGAAAAGTCTGCGCAGGAGGGGGAGCGCTACAAGCACGACAAGGGGGAGATCAAAGACAAGGCGGATGACCTGGATCGAGAAGTTGTCGTGGAACGGCGGCGCGCCGACCGGTATGACCTGGCGGAAGTGTTTCTGGAGATTGGGCTCGTGATTACCTCGATCACGCTGCTCTCGGGGCGGCGAATCTTCTGGCACGTGGGGATCGTGTTGAGCGTGGTGGGCGTGGTGGTAGCGGTTATGGGCGCAGTGGTGCACTGAGCACAATCGCTAGACGGCGACTTCGTATTCGCTCTTAACCAGGCCGCTTGGATAATGCTGCGTGGCGATGTGACGGAGACGCACGTCGCGCGGCAGGGCGCCGAAAAGAGGAATACCGTCTCCGATGAGCACGGGCACGCGGGTGATGATGAGGCGTTGAATAAGGCCAGCGCGCAGGAAGTTCTGAATGGTGATCCCGCCGTCGACATAGAGGTGGTGGGCGCCAGTGGCGGCGAGTTTCGCAACAATGTCGGCCGGAGATCCGGCCATCTGCTCTACAATCCCTCCCCGCACCGCGGATAAGTCAACGGGGCGGCTGCTGAGGACGACTACGCGCTTGTCCCCATACGGCCATGCCGGGAAGGCGAGAACAGTTTCGAAGGTCTTGCGGCCGATCACCAGGGCATCGATGGTGGCGATGAATTCGTTGTAGCCGTGCGGTTCGCCGCCGCTCTCCGGTAGAAAATCGAGATCGCCGTTCGGTCGGGCGATGAAGCCGTCGAGGCTGGTGCCGATAAAAACAGAAACTGTCATCGTGGACTTCCTGCTCAGCCGAAAATCTTCTGCTGACTTCAAAAGCGGCACTATTGTACCTGCGCTGGACTGCTCGCGACCGGGTGAAACGGACCCTCCTCAGGGAACTCATCGACTAGGCTTCAACGCCATCCATCAGCGCAAAAGCCGTTTTCATGCAGAACAGGTGTCGAAAGGTCTCGCGACGCGTTGGTGGAATGGTAGTGAGGAACTACTGTGGAGGCAAGGGACGGAAGACGAAGGTTCGGCACCAATGCCGGTGGTTCGGCACGGACGGACGAGGCAACGAGAGCGGAGATTGCCATCGAAGGCAAGGATTTAGCCGGAAACATTTCCACAGGGGGGTGGCAGCTCACATGCACTGGTTTGCGGAATCTGGCTGCTGTTACAAGTCTCAGGGGGCGAACTGTGAGGGGGTACAAGTCTGAGATTGAAAGAGCAGACCGGCGGAGGGTACGATGCTCAGCCACTGCGCGAATTCACAATGCTCAAAACCGTTTCTCCGACTGCGCCAAGGCAAGCTGTTTCTGGTGGAATCGGAGTGTGTGGCCAAATCGGAAGAGTTGACGCCACCGTCGTCACGCCCTGGGCGGCAACAGTCCCGGCGCGTGGACCGGTACTGGCTGTGCGACCAATGCGCGAAGATTTGGACGTTGGTTTACGACCTGCACCAGGGGATCATGCTAGTGCCATTGCCGCGGCCACCGGCCAGCGCAAGGCCAGCCATGGCGGAGGAGTACGGTGAAGCGGTAGGCGGGAGACTCCAGGTTGCGGGCGGGTGAGTTAGCGGACCGAGCAGCAGAACGGCATTTACGCTCCTGACTGGGTGTAGTGCCGAATGATTTCGTGAGCGGAGTTGTCGGCCATAAATGGATCTTAGGCGCTGCCGGTGCGGCGATGTGGAGCACGGTATCCCATGCCCATGGAGATGTGCCGGGCCGCGTCTTTTAGCGATTCAAGGATGCGTGGCATGGTCTGCGGGCTAACCTGCTGAGCTGTGCCGCTCAAGCCCAGGCCGGCTTCAATCGTACCGCGATCGTTGAAAACCGGAGCGCCAACGCAGCGGGCGCCAAGGTTGTTCTCTTCATCGTCGACGGCGTAGCCCTGGGTACGGACTTTTTCCAGTTCCTTGAGCAGACGCGGCAAAGTAGTGATGGTCTTGGGCGTGCGCTTTTCCATGCCGCTGACGCAGGATCTGCTCCAGGCGATCCTGCGGAATGTGCGCGACCAGAGCCTTGCCCACGCTGGTGGCGTGGACGCGCATGCGCCGGCCCACCCAGGTATCCATCCGGATGAACCCCTCCGGCTCAACCTTCTCTATGTACACGGCGTCAGCGCCATCCAGAATCGCCAGGTGACAGGTGAGGCCGGTCTGGTGCGTGAGGTGGCGCATGATGGGCAGCGCGACGCCGCGCACATCTAACCCGCTCAGCGCTCCGCGGCTTAGGCTTAGGATCTTCAAGCCGACCCGGTACTTTCCGGACTCCGCATCGCGAGTTAAGTAGCCCTGTGTCTCCAGAGTGCGCAGGATGTAGCTGGCGGAACTCTTCGGGATGTTGAGTTTACGGCTGATTTCGGCGTTGCTCAGGCCGTCCGCTTCCAGCGCCACGGCTTCCAACATGGCGAGAGCACGCTCGACGGCGGCGGACGGAGAGTCGGAGGAAGCCGGCATGCTTACTGATGATACCAAAGTCGGACAATAAAGTGAATACATGTTCACTCCGTTGAACAACGGCCTTGACCGGCAAGGATGGCTGACATACGCTTCGCCAGTATGGTGAATCATCGTTCACTATATTGAACACATAATTCAGTCCGCAGGAGAGAACACAAGTGCCCACCAAGGAAAACGGAACGAAGAACACAACCCGGCAACCTTCCCCCTCACCATTGGCAAGCGAAGAAGAGAAGACCGCGCAGTACGCCCTGGCGCAGGAGTGTATGAACCACGAGTGGGCCAACAATCCGCGATGGAGCGGGATCGAGCGTCCGTACACGGCGGAAGATGTTCTGCGTCTACGGGGCTCGGTTCACATTGAGCACACGCTGGCGCGCCTGGGGGCGGAGCGGTTGTGGGAACTGCTGCACACCGAGCCTTACGTCAATGCGCTCGGGGCGGTGACGGGCAACCAGGCGGTGCAGCAGGTGCAGGCCGGGCTGAAGGCGATCTATGTGAGTGGATGGCAGGTGGCGGCCGACGCCAACAACGCGGGCCAGATGTATCCCGACCAGAGCCTGTATCCGGCGGACAGCGTTCCGAACCTGTGCCGGCGCATCAACAGCGCGCTGCAGCGCGCCGATCAGGTACATCACGCGGAGGGGAAAGTTGCTCCCGCACAAACCTGGTTTGCGCCTCTGGTGGCCGACGCGGAAGCCGGGTTCGGCGGAACGCTGAATGCATTTGAACTGATGAAGGGAATGATCGAAGCCGGTGCGGCTTGCGTACACTTCGAAGATCAGCTTTCGTCGGCGAAGAAGTGCGGACATTTGGGTGGCAAGGTTCTGGTTTCGACCACCGAGGCGGTGCAGAAGCTGGTTGCGGCGCGGCTTGCGGCCGATGTGATGGGCGTGCCCTCGTTGATCATGGCGCGCACGGACGCGGACAGCGCGCACCTGCTCACCAGCGACATCGATGCACGTGACCGCGCCTTCTGCACCGGCGAACGCACGCCGGAAGGCTTTTATCGCATTCGCGGAGGCATCGATTCCGCCATCGCCCGCGGCCTGGCCTATGCGCCTTACGCCGATTTGATCTGGTGCGAGACCTCGCATCCCGATCTGGAAGAAGCACGCCTTTTCGCCGAGGCCATTCACGCCCAGCATCCCGGGAAGATGCTGGCTTACAACTGCTCGCCCAGCTTCAACTGGCGCAAGAATCTGGACGAAGCGACGATCGCCCGCTTCCAGCAGGAACTGGCCCGCATGGGATATAAGTTCCAGTTTGTCACGCTGGCCGGCTTCCACGCGCTCAATCTCAGCATGTTTGAACTGGCACGCGGATACAAGCTCGCGGGCATGACTGCCTATTCTCGTCTGCAGGAAAAAGAGTTCAGCCGGGAAACCCAGTACGGATATGAAGCGGTGAAGCACCAACGGTTCGTGGGAACGGGATACTTTGACCAGGTGCAACAGGTGATCAGCGGCGGCCTGGCTTCGACCATGGCGCTGGACGGATCCACGGAAGCGGAACAGTTCAGCGAAAAGAAGGCACTGGTTCGACCGAAGCAGGGACCGGATGCGGGTTGTCAGCCCATCCTGGGCGACTGTCCGCACACGCCGGTTCACATCGACGTCAGCTCGGAGGAAATGCTGCTGCCGTCAGGGGACTAGCGTCGTGCGATGCCGCCCCACGGGAGAGTGCCGGGCTCTGCTCGGCGGGACAGCCCCTTCGACTTCGCTCCAAGCGGGCAGAGGGCGGCTGTCCCGCATCCACTGAGGCGCGCAATGCTCCAGAATACACAATGCAGCCAACCAGGGGATTGTATCGTAAGGCGAAGGTCACGACTACTGAGTGAACTCGTCCAGTAGACAGGTGACACTTTTCATTCCTTTCCTTTAGATGAGGCGCGCAGCCTGACCATGGCACACCCTCTACGTCTGGAAGACAGAAGTGCCGCGGGGGATGGATGTCAGCTATGTTCAGGTCCAAGTATCTCTACTGAGTTTCGATTCGAACAATGCTGCTATTCGGCCAACGCTGCGCATCGATTCCATCTCTTCGGGCAACAAATGAAGATGGAATCTCTCTTCCAGTGCCAGAACCAGATTCAGGTGAGTCATCGAATCCCACGCTTCAATCGTGTCTGGTGACGAATTCGCTTCGATGCTTTCAACGGGCACGACAAACACATCGGATGCAATCTGTCGAACCTGGTCGAAGATGGTGACCGTCAAAGCTTTCCTCCGTCCGCCACTCTGATCCTTATCCACTCTGGACAATCGACGCAGCGTTTTTGCAAGTCGAGCACCCATAACGAGCCGTTATTGTCCTGCGCTTTGCGTTCAAAGCCATTTTGCTGCAAGAAGCTGCTTGCGGGTGCGTTCTTCTTCGTCGGCAGAAACCACCCGGAAAGCCATTTGCAGCCGCGAGCCTTGGCGCTTTTTGTCAGATGCGATAGGAATGCTATCTCTATCGATCTTCCAATGACCCGGCAGCTCAGCAAGAACGTATCGATCTCGCACACGTCTGCTTTATCAAACGTAATGGCCGCACCGATAATCCCGTGATCGCCAAACCGGTCTTTTACCCGGATCGAGAGCACCTGGCACCCAGGCGTGGCGGCCATTTCGGCGATCTGCTGCTCGGTATAGCGGCGCGTCGTCACATTGAACTGATTTGTCTTCTGAGTCAGCTGCGAGATTCGACTTAACGTCTGTGGCAGGAGAGGTGCTATTTCACCTTCCTGTTGAAGGTAACGATCAAAGTCTTGCTTTGATTTAAAATCTCGCACGGCTTGCGCGCGTTCGCCTTGCTCGGCATAGAAGGCCGTACGCTTCCGGTCCTCCTCCGACAGACTAAGCCGCTCGAAGGCGGGACAATCACGTATGACCGCAGCATACTGTATCGGGTCCTCGGGAAGATCGATGGCGAGAACTTCGGGAAGCACGCTTCGAACCCGTTCTCTCTCACTAGGATTGTCATCCAAAAACGCAATGCTATCGACACCGATGTTCAATTCGGCAGCAATTTCCCGCAAATTTTGCGGCTTATCGTTCCAGTTGATGCGCATGGCTGCGAAGTCGGAGGGGCGCAATAACATGCCGGGATGCTTTTCCAAAACCTCCATAGCGTCTTCGGGGTTGTTCTTGCTGCAGATGGCCAGTAGAATTCCCTTGCGCGAGAGATCGAGCAGCGCTCTTTGCAGCGCGTGGTACGCCGCACCCGGATATTCCGATCCGAGCTTTATACCATCGATTCCATCTTCGCCAACGACTCCACCCCATAAAGTGTTATCCAGATCAACTACCAATGCTTTCCTCGTCATCCCGCTCAGCGGAATCAGTAGACGTAGCCACTCGTTGACGAGGTGAATTAACTGATGTGCGGCAATCGGAAGTCGAGCTGTGAGCAGCTTTCCCTCGTCCTGCCAGAGCAATCGTCCGTGCCGAGCCATTAGGGCGTCATAGTCGAGAATGTAGACTCCTCGGTATTGCCGGGCAATACCGCGAAGCTCCCGGTTCACGGTTTGAATCGCGTCTGACTGGCTAATCTCCAATTGAGAATCCAGGACGCCAAATGCAGGGCGAGGCGGCTGTTCCAGAGTGTGTACGATGAGGACAGCCTGACTGCGTTGGCGAAACGCCAGGATGGCCTGCTCCAGATCGCGGCAGACACGTCGGATGATTTCCTGCACAGCGGTTGGCGCCGTGCCCGAGTAATCCTGCCACAACTCGGGAGCGATATCGGCAGTGCGCACAGCCAGGATCGCGGCGTGTGGGTCAGAGCAGTACAGTGAGCTCTCGCCGTCGAGAATTTCGTGCATGTACCCGTTGAAAGCGCCGAGTGTGACCTGAACGTCCAGTCGATAGTCAAAAGCGGCAACACGCAACAGCGGAATGGCCGGTTCGAGCGTGAAAGAACGGAGAATGGCGACACGAAAAGGCAGGCAGTGTAGTCGTCCTCGAAGCTGATTGATCCGGGAATCTAGGAATGCCGCGGATGTCAGGTTAGGTTGCCGTCGCCAAAGTTCACCGATAAGAGCCGCAACCGGACGGACCGATCCACTCGCTATCAAAGAGTCGATTTCACGGCGCAGATCCTCCGTGCTAAGATCTCCAGTTTTGTTTTCGAGGATCATGTTTTCAACTTCGACACCGTAACCGTTAACCGATTTGGGCAAAAGAGATAGCCGATCCGAACGGACAGCGTTCAATACGATAGTCCTGCAAGTCTAGAGTTTCGAGAACTGCAATCGACTCACCATGCCAATCCTTCGAGTTTAGTTCGTCGAACGCGATCACTGCACCTTTAGGCATTCGCGGTAGGAAGCTCTTTAGCGCGGTGAGCGTGGGTTGGTAGATGTCGAAATCCAAGTAGAGAAGGCTAACAATAAGCTGCGGGTTCTGTTGTAGGTATTGGGGAATTGTCTTGTTCGCATCACCGCGAACCAACTCCACCTTAGGAATATGGCCGATGAATCGGTTCATATCGAAGAGATCGATGCATCGTCGCAGATGATCGAAGGATGCAACCCTAAACCCACCGGGCCGTGCTTGCTTCGATTCGCTCCCGCGATCCTGCCTCGAAAGTCGAGGGAACCCACTGAAAGTGTCAAATCCTACAATTCTGCGCTGATGGTTCGTCGGTTCCAGGATGGCACTGAACTGGGCCCACGCCATCAATCCTCCTCCACGCAGTACGCCACATTCGATGACAGAACCTTGAATTCCAATTACACGTTTGAAAATTTCGTAGCGTACCAGGAAATTGGTTAGATCTTGCCTTTGTGCGTAGAGACTAAAACTGCGAAATTTGTCGAGGTTCGAAAATGGGCTTTCTGCGATGCACAGCTCCATCTGGGCGGCATAGCTCAATTCCCTCTCTGACCGAGAGGTTCGTTTCTGGGGCTTTGCGGGCATTTTGACGGTCCCTTCGGTATTAACTCTTTTCTCTATTTAAGTCTCTCCAGAAGCCCTTCGCGCAACAGTCGCTCGATGACGGGCACGCAGGTCTCAGCCGACACGCCAATACGATCGGCAAGAGATATCAGATCGTGCTCCCCGTCGGCGTACGCCAGGATATTGATCATCGTCCGGACTTCGAGTACGCTACCGCGCGTGCTGAGCGTGGGATACAGTCCTCTCTTGCCCAACTGAGGCTCGCCTAAACAGGTTGTACGGTAGGTAGCATTCGCCTCGATCAAAGAGAGACACTTTTGCAGTGCGCCAAAAGCTCCCGCCAGCCCCTGAGGGGAAATCAAAGTCAAATTATCGAGCGAGGTATGATACTCCGGATAGGTGGCATACTTCGAGCGCATCAGGGAAACGACCGGAAGGTCGACACCTGGACTGCAATATTGCCGTTCGTCGCTGCCCCGATCCAGAAAACTGTACGTCACGCAGTCCGGATAATGATGTTTGATGACATGCCGAGTAACGGAATCGGCCAGCGTATTTCCCTTTCGCGATTCGAGAAAAGAATAGGCGCGATCATCTCCAACGCAAGTCACCACGTAACCTGCGACCGTATTGCGCTTCATAGCGTAGAGATGTTTACTCAGATACGCGATCGAACCAATAGTCTCAGGGATAAAAACTACTCGCCAGGTGTACCGCCTTTGGGACAGAGACTCAAGCCACCGCGTAAGTGCGGTCGTTACCACAGGGCCTGATAACTCGTTATTTGCCAAGGAAGGATGGCAAACGTACGTAGAAAGAAGAACTTCGCGGTCTTCAGTCCCTGGCAAAATGACTTCGCCGTAGCTTAACGATCCTGGGGCGAGCGTGCTATCGATGTAAACTCGATAA
>Ga0187890_10003988_pt1 | contig 10059 bp, 9 predicted proteins | sample June2016WEW_21_1_FD_133005 | JGI IMG/M metagenome (GOLD analysis project Ga0187890, IMG submission 133005) | Peatland microbial communities from SPRUCE experiment site at the Marcell Experimental Forest, Minnesota, USA - June2016WEW_21_10 | ecosystem: Environmental > Terrestrial > Soil >...
CGGCGATTCGCCCCAATGCCGGTAAAGAAAACAAAAACGATTGAAGAACAGGTCGAAGCTCACGAAAGCCTCGCCGTGTGCCCGCATACATTGAAGGCAGGCTAACAACCGTGGTTGATCCGGTGGCCTTCGCCATTTTGCAGCGCCTGAGCCTGCTTCTCACGAGCCGTGTTTATCCTTTGCGTCGTTCTCGGTCTGCGGCGCGCCGGCTCAAAGCTCGGCTACCTGCATGCCCGGTGACATCTGGTTCGGCCTCTTCTTCCACACCTGGGAAAAAATAGGTGATTATATACTTGGCAAAACGGCACGCGGTCCATGAGAACGGCGTGATAGGCGGGAGCGGGTCAACAGCCGTGCTGCGTCCTGTGATCCACTAGAGCTCGCCGTGCCTTGGCGCATTCGGCCCGCGCCGCGTTCGACTCCAGCAGGGCCTCGGCGGTCTCTTTACTGCTCGTGTTGAGCTTTTTCAGGGTCGCTCGGAGGCGTTTAACCGTGGCGGCATGTTCAGCTCTCAGGCGGTCCTTCTCTATACAAACCACGCTCGGCTACGCTCCGTTCCTCTCCGCTCGGCGTCCGTATTCCCCGGCACTGCCGGGGGCGGCAGAGTCTTCACGCCTCCACGGTAGCACAAGGTAATTGTCTGAGAAGCACCGGGACGGGCCACCGTTCAAGCCCGTCCGCGGCGATAGGAAGATTTTGGAATCAGGCCTGGACGGGCGTCCAGTTGTGCGGTAGAAGTTCAGCGAGCCGGGTCATGGGATGGGCGGCGATGCGGGATAGGACGTCCTTGACCCAGAAGGAGCGTAGGCGGGGGGCCACGTCGCCGGGACGCCGGCGCGCGGCCTGCACGCCCGCGGTGCAGGTGCGCGGGGGATAACTACCGGATGGCCGAAGTTGGCGGGGCCGCGTTGCATAACGCGCTTCGTGCAGCCCGATGCCGCCGACCCGTTCCCGCGCCAGTCGCCCGTCGCAGCGACCGCCGGCGCGCGGATGGGGGATGTGCGGCGGGCGGAAGGCGGCGCGGGCGTGATCGGCGCGGGGCCCGCCGGCGGATGGCGCACTATTTTCCAGTGCCCGCGATCCAGGGAGCGTTGGCGCGCGGCCACTCGCCGGATGCCGACGCGCAGCCTGCACGCCCGTGGCGCGGTTGCGCCGGGCGTCAGCTTCCGGTGCCGGGTCGGGTGGCATAACGCGCTTCGCGTCGCCCGATGCCCGGCGGCCGTTTCCGGCGCCCGGCCGCTCGTTGGTCCGTCGCCGCGACCGCCGACGGGCGGATGGGGATGCGCCCGCGGGAGGGCGGCGCGGGCATGATCGGCGCGGGGACGACTGAGCGCCACGAAATGCGAGAATCGTGGTTTCATGCCCATCATTGATCTTCGATTCCGACACCATGCCGCGGGATCGCAGGCCTGAACTTGAAGCGGCCGTCGTTGCTGCCGGTCGGCATCTGAGCAAACGCTTCGAGGGCTGGATCATCGCCACCCCGGACCGCCGGAGGTTCGCGGTGCGGATCACGTCATACCCCGAGGTGGATATTTCCATCCCGTTCGAGTGGAACGCGACTCCGGGCGAGGCGACCGAGCGCGTGCGCGCGGCGATGGACGATTGAGGCTGTTCGTGGCGTGTGAGCGCTAGGTCGCGCGCCATCGCCCCCCGGCGGCCCGTCACGGCGCCCGCGGTCCGTCGCCGCGCTCTTCCGGATGCGCGAAGTCAGTGGTGTCGCGTTCCCATAACGCGCATCCCGTAGCCCGACGCTCGGTCCGAGTGGCGCATCCGGACAGGGCGGATGGAAGCGCGGCCGATTTTACGTTCCAACCACACCTTTGTTTGTCCAGTCAGTGCGCCTGCGTACCCGGTAGTTGGGCGAGCGCATTGCGGCGACTGCGCCCATGCACGCTTCAGGAATCTCAAGTAGAAGGCCGCGAACACCAGAACGATTCCGACGTTCACCATCAGCCGCTGCCAGAACCGGTTCCTGAAAGACAGGACATCTACGCCGACCACAACGGCTACTAGCAACTAGCGCGAGCACGTAAAGCCCGAGCGCTGCCTGCCTTCCCACGCTTCCTTTCTACCACGTGCGGCTGCGTGGGTCGTCGGTTAGCGGCACATCAACGGAACTCTTCCGTACACCGGCGTGGGTTTCCGATGTCCAAGCGCGCTTTTCAGGGCGAATTGGATAGTATGATCAATGGTGCGCCGTCCGACGGTAAGACGGCTCAAAACCTGACACAAACGCTCTTCAGCCGAGAATGAGATGCAGAAGGACAATATCAGGATCACAGCGTTGGCATGCGTTATTCCGATTCTTTTCCTCTGGCCAATCCATGCACGAGCGCAAGCTACGAAGGCTCCCTATCCGGTCATGGCTCCTCTCGACCAGTACTTGATTCCGGACGAGAAGACTGAGGTCGCGCTGGCGCGGAGTTCCGCGCCGGCGTCGATTTCGGATGCAGCCGAAGTGATGGTGCTGCGACGGGATGGCTACGTAACCGCCATGAAGGGATCGAACGGCTTCGTCTGCATCGTCGAGCGATCCTGGGCAAAGTCGACCGATGACCCGGAATTCTGGAACTCTAAGGTCCGCGCCCCGAATTGCTTCAATCCGGCAGCATCTAGAACGTTTCTGCCCATCTTCCTGAAGAAGACCGAACTTGTGCTGGCGGGACAATCGAAGGCCCAGATCCTCGCGACTACTACTGCCGCTTTGGACAAGAAGGAGCTACCCGCGCTGGCTCCGGGAGCGATGTGCTATATGATGGCGAAGCAGCAGTATCTGAGCGACGAAGACATGGCCTGGCATCCCCATATAATGTTTTTCGTTTCAGGTGATGTTGTGAAAAGCTGGGGAGCGAATCTGCCTGGCTCTCCGGTAATAGCTGCGAACGATCCAGAAGAACGGGTGACCATCTTCATGGTTTTGGCCCACACTTGGTCCGATGAAACGCCGGGACCATCCACGATGCAGTGACGGTAAATCGCTTCGAGTTGCGCGTGCAATGTGAGGTATCTCGGCGAAGACGCCTGCGACCTGTACCACCCGCATTTTCCGTCGGACGCAGAACGCCCTCAGCTGCGGAAGAGGCGTCTTGCCCAGCCTCGAATGGATCGTCGGCCACTCGGAGAAAGCAGCGCGTGCGAGGGTCGCGCTGCCATAACGCGCATCCCGCGCCCGCTGTCGGCGCCCCGCCGCCCACCGCGCGTGGTCCGTCGCCGCGACCGCCGGCGGGCGGATGGGGATGCGCGCGGGGTCGACGCAATATCCGAGCACCCTCTGCCAAAAGGCTGCTAGTAGAAGCCCGTCGAGCCAACCTGCGCGCGTCTCTACGTGAGCGTGAAAACGGCGCCTCGCTTTCTTCGATTGCTGAGCCGTAGACATAGTCTATATGGAAGCGTCTGGCGAACACCAGAACCGCAGGCCGGGCGCGTGCCGAAGCTGGCCAGTGATCCGGGATTGCCTGATGCTACACCTTGAGCGCCAAGTGCGAGAGCACACTCCACCACATCCGCTGATGATCGTCGGGCAACCCAAGCCGCCTCGGCGATCAGGCACTCGGCCGGATTGCCGACTCGTTGAACTGCCCGTATGCCGGCAGACTCCCCAGATACGGCGTCCTGGGAGATCAGTCCTGATATGTCCGGGTTACTTCAACTGGAGGCAAAACGCGCTGCCGACGCTGCCCGCACCATGCGACGCCGGTCACGGCGGGAACGATCCTCGAAGGGAAGGTGCAAACCTGGGCCTGCTCGACGCTAACGGCCGCATTTGCGATCTCAAGGCGACGGCAAATTGTGAGGCTGAATGAGCGCAGCCTCTTAATTTGTGTCGATTTTCGCAAGCGTCCGGATCAGCCTTCCAAAAGGTCTCGTGATTTGCGACCGGACCAGCGAGCGATTCAAAGTACTTCGCAGCATCCCCTCTCGGCTTCCAAAAGGGCAAGGTTTTGGAAGGCAGAGACCAGCCTAGGGATGGCTGGCCGGACAACTTCCTGGAACGTAGTTTCGGGTTACCTTCCGAGTGCCCGACAATACATCCGGAACTTGTGCCGCCCGCACACGCGAAGCCCGTAAATTATCCAGCCTCCCTCGGCCAGATCGGTGCAGGGTTTCCGGGATCTCGATGAGAGCCTAACCGGAAGCGCTGGAGTTAGGGCGGGCCTCGATGGATCGTGGCCCGCCCCTTTGGGTTAATGAGCGGATCACGGTTTCGGCGCGGGAGGGACGAAGTTCTCCAGCGACCAGAGTTCGTACACGGTATCGTACTCGCCGGCGGCCACCATGACCTTGCGCCCGTCCGGGCTGATGTACAAGCTGCCGTCCGGGGTGTTCGTTGGAAAATCGCCCAAACGCTCCGGCTCGCCGCCGGCCGTCGCCACGCGGTACAGACCGTGTTTTCCCGCGGAATCGACGGTGTGGTAGAGGAGCCAGTTGCCGTCGGGCGTGACGTTGAAGTGGCCCGCGTGCGGGTCCGATAGCAGCGGCTTCCAATCGCCGCCAGCGGTGGGGCGTATCTTGAGGTTGCGGTGCTCGTCCACTTCGACGACCCAGCGCTCGTCCAGCGAGACCAATCCGTAGGCTCCTGCCGGGAACCGCTCCAGTACCGTCTCCCGCTGCGTGGCGATTTCCCATCGCAGCAATTCCCCTTCCTTGACGAAGTCGCCCCTGAACATGTAAAGTGCCTGGTCGTCGCGGCTGGAAAGGGGACCGAATAGCGGCGATCCTGGCAGGGTATGGAGGCGCTCGACTCGGCCGGAGTCGGCCGCAATCGAAAAAATGTCCGTTTTTCCCATCTCGTTTTCGGCGCAGAAAAGCTTAGGCTGTTGAACCGCCCAAGTGCAATGGGTATAACCGAGCGCGTGATAGATCTCGCGATCCCCTCCGGTAGAGAGGTTTCGCAAACGGATGGATTCGCCCCCAGTCTGCCCCACATCCTGGTACTGGGCGCTATACACGATTTGATTGCCGTCTCCGGAAAATTGGGGGCCGGGGTTGAGCATATTGCCAAGGGGGAGATCCAGATTCTTCCAACCGCCCGGACGGCCATTCGCATCGAGGGACGCGACATAAACAGCCCACGCGCCGCCGGGTTCCACCGAACGGTAAATGAGGCCCCCAGCGGCTGTGGTGGCGCCCTCTTCAAAATCGCCAACTCTGACAAAGACCGGGGCGCCCGCCGATTTGCCGTCCTTTATTGGCAGCAGATGCAGCGCCCCCTTGCCGTTGCGTTCACTGGCAATGGCCAGATAGCGCCCGTCGGCGGTCCAATCGAGAAGCTTGAGCGAGGGCAGCATGCTGGTGAGCCGCTCCTCGTAGACCATTTGCGCCGCTCCACCTTCGGCGGGCATGACGAAGATTTGCGAGACCGGATCGGCAACAGACGACGGTTGCGCTTGATATGCCACCAAACGGCCATCCGGAGAGAAGTTGACAGCCGTCACTTTTGCGGCCTTCAGGCTCAGCAATTCGCGGGTTTGGCCGTCGGCAACCGAGATCCTCAACAGACGGCTCATACCGTCTTTAGACTGGGCGTACAGCAGGTAGCGACTATCCCAGGACCAGGTGGGCCAGCTATAAGGGCGGGCCTCCAGTCTGGCGATCTCGTGGTAACCCGTGCCATCGGTGTTGACGACCGCCAAGGTTAGCGGCCGGCCCGGCTTCGGGCTGAAGTTAAGGAAGACCATCGAAAAATCCTTGGACGGAGACCAACCGGGCAGGTCGTCGAGCTTGGCCTTAAATATGACCCGTTTGCTATTGCCTGCAATGTCGCCGTAAATCAGCTCCCCGGTCGCCCTGTCTTCATAGACCACGCGGCGGCCATCGGTATCGCCTGGGCCAACGTTGGGGTACGTTATCTCGATCCTGCGCTGGGTCATGGTCGCGGGCGCAGCCGCATGTCCATCCTGTCTAAGCGCCGCCAGCCGCACCCGCGCCTGAGCGGCCGGTTCGCGCTGATCGCTAAAGTCGCGCGCTACCTGCTCATACAGCTTTACGGCTTTATCCTGGCCCAGCTTCTCGTAACATCGGCCTTCCTGCACTAACGCTTTGGCCGCGAGCGCGCGGTCCGATGCAAATTCCTTGGCGACGCGCTGGTAGAGATTGATGGCTTCTTCCAGGTTCCCCGCGGCGCGTTCCTCGGTGACGGCTTTCTGAAACAGCTCCGCTCCGGCATCGGCGGCCAGCGCGGCTGTTCCGAACATCAGGCATGCAATTAAGATTGTCAGCTTCATGTGAAATCTCCTTCGCCTCCCAGAATGCGCCTTCGGTCCGCTGGAGTCGTCACGGCGATCCACGCACGGCGCAAAGACAATGCAAAATTTATGTCATGAAATTATGGAACGAACTTGTACCCGACGCCGTGTACCGTGCGGATGTGCCCCGGCTCCGGCGCGTCCCGCTCCAGCTTGGCGCGCAGCCCGGCGACGTGGTTATCCACCGTGCGCGTGGAAGGATACGATTCGAATCCCCACACCCCGTTCAACAGATCGTCTCGCGTCACCACCTGGCCCGCGCGGGCGGCCAGGAAACGCAGCACGGCGAATTCCTTGCGCGTCATCTCCACCGGTTCTCCGTTGCGGCGCGCTTCGTAACTGCGGAAGTCGATCTCCACGTCGCCGAAGCGCAGCTCGTCCGGCAGATCGAGAGCGCCCTCCGGGCCCGGCTGGCTGCGCCGCAGGAGCGCACGGACGCGGGCCATCAGCTCGCGCACGGAAAATGGCTTGGTGACGTAATCGTCCGCGCCCAGGTCCAGGCCCAGCACGCGATCCGGCTCTTCGCTGCGCGCCGTCAGCATCAAGATAGGCGTTTGAATCCCTTCGCCGCGCAGCTTACGGCAGAGTTCGAATCCGCTCATGCGGGGAAGCATCAGATCGAGCACAATCAGGTCGGGTTTGCGCTCCTGCTGCATGCGGTAGCCGGTTTCGCCGTCCGACGCGGCGATTACGTCATAGCCTTCGAAGCGCAGATTGTCGCAGAGTCCGCGCAGAATGGCGGGATCGTCCTCGATTGCCAGAACCGTTGTCATTCGCTCGCCTCAATGGGGATAAAGATGCAAAAGGTGCTTCCCGCTCCCGGCGCGCTTTCCACTTCCACACGCCCGCCGTGGGCTTGGGCGATATGCGCCACCAGCGTCAGCCCCAAGCCCGTTCCCGCAATCAAGCGGCTCTCGTGCGAAGGCGCGCGATAGAATTTCTCGAAGACGCGCTTCCGTTCATCGGGCGCCATCCCCAGCCCGTGATCCACCACCTCGATGACCGCGTCTCCATTGCGTGCGCCCAGGCGCAGATCGATCTCGCGGGCGTCGCCGGAATACTTCATGGCATTGGTAAGCAGGTTCAGGATGGCCTGCTGGATGGCGTCGGGGTCGGCCTGCACGCCGGGCATTTCATCCTGGACGGTAAGATGCAACTGGAATCCCTGCTGGGCCAGCGGAAATTGTAGGGCGCGCGCGGCCGATCCGGCCACATCCCCGAGCCTGGTGGGCCGGAGGCGGTAGATCTTCTTGCCCTGTTCGATCTTCGAGAAATCAAGCACATTATCGACCAGCCGGGCCAGGCGCTCGCTCTCATTGACGATGGTTTCCAGATACTCGGACTTGGTGCGCTCGTCGCCGGTCCGGCCCATCGCGAGGGTCTCGGCGAACATGCGGATAGCCGTCAACGGGGTCTTCAGCTCGTGCGAGACACTGGCCACGAACTGCGAGCGCACCTCGTTCATGCGAACGTCGCGGTTGACATCGCGCAAGAGCAGATAGCCGCCGAACACGGCGACGCCCAGAACAAGCGCCAGCCCCGCGATCCAGATGCCGATCGGCAACCCGGAGTGGACGCTTTCCAGTAACCGGTTATCGGCCCATTCCACATGCAGACCCGGGAACTCGTCGCCTAAAGCGTCACCGGCGGCCGCGCGCGTGCGAAGCTTCACGCCCGGAGGGGCAACCTTGGTGGACGACACGGCCAGCACCAATCCCGGCAACGGCGGCTGCGGAGACGTGAGGGTAACCAGCCAAGGCTCGCTGCCGTAGGGGACCCAAGCCGGTCCGCCACCCGATTCAATCCGCGCGCGCACCCGCGCAAAATCTTTGGCCAGCGCCGCGGCTTGCTCCATCTCTGCGATTCGTTCGAAGATCTTCGGGCCGGCGCCCACCAGCGGTCGGATCATATAGAGTTCGGACAGCGTGAGCCGCCCTGCGCCGTTTATTTCCTGGCGGAGGAAGCTTAAGACGGAAGCCGGATCGCGCCCGGCCCCCAGCAGGCGATCGGCGGCGTAGAAGCGGTAGCCGACTCCCTGTTCGTCCCTGGCATCCGGGGGAGCGTTCAACAAAGCTTGGTATAGCCTGGAGGCTTCCTCGGGTTTGCCGGCCTTCGCGAGCGATCGCGCCAGCAACAAGCGAGCTTCCGCCATTTCGGTGGGGCCGCTCGCGGACGCCAGCGCCAAACGATAAGCCGCCGCCGCGCCCGCATAGTCTTTCTTGATGAACTCTTGGGCCTCGCCTTCCTGGCGATGCTTGGCAAATGCCGCGGAATCTTTCGCGCCTGCGGTCTCCCACGGCGCATCCCAAGGGAAGACCAGGTGTTCACCTTCCACTCTCGCGGTAAAGATCACCGCCGGGTTGCCGGAATCTTGCGCAGGGTTCAGATGGAGCGAGCGAATCAGCCGGTTGATCTCCTGCAGCTTGATGGCTTCCAGGTGCGCGTCCAGTTCCCGGCGCAACTGGTCTAGGGCGATGCGCCGCTGGTCGGCGGCCCGCTTGGCGGCGAGTTCCCGATCCTGGTACAGGATGCGGCTGGCCAATCCGACCAGGACCGCCGCGGGTACCAGAATGGCGGCGAGGAACAGGAAGACTTGTCGCTTGTAGCGGGTGACGTGCATCGGAACAACTGCTGATCATTGTACGGCCTCCGCGCGGGAAGTTGTCATGGAATTGTCTGGCGTTTGCATGATTCCGGCCGGGAGGGAAGGGCCGATTTCACAATCGGCACATAGGTTGCCAACCTGCCCCACAGATCGGCGGGTCGCCGATCGGCAGCCACCAGCAAGTGCAGGGAGCATTCGCCGCCGCCGGTACCAGGGTCAGCCGGTGCGGGTCTGCGCGGCCACGCACGACACCGGCATCGACTCTTCGGCTCGCGAAGTGCAGGAGCTCCTGGCCCGCATGTTCATGGTTTTCTCCCTGCCGCATTGGCCTGGTGCGGTAACGGTTCCGCAGTGCCGGCCTGCTTATGCGCCGCACGCCACATTTGTGCGCTTTGGGCCTGCAGCCTTTCAAATGTCTGGGTATGATCCGCCAGACGGACGTTTTCGTAACCATTGCGCTTGGCCACGATGCGGTAGTCGAATGCGACGCTGGAGGTCCCTCCGCCAAGCTCATGCACCTCAAACGAGTCGGCCGACTCGTTGCTGACGTACAGCCCCTTACAATCGCCTTTGGGGGTCAAGAAGACGTGATACTCGATGCCGGTGTTCACGGTCTGGGCGAAAACGGCGTCCAGGCCGACGCGCGCCGCGCCGTTGGAGAGTTGCCCCGAACCCATGTCTTCGAACCAGTTTTCAGGCGCCTCGACGGCATAGAGAGCCACCTGGCGCTCTCCGTGGTCGACCGGCACGACAGCCGACTTTGTTCCAAAGCAAAGCAGATCGCCGCTGGTGTCGATGTAGCAAAGGCCGAAGGTCGGCGGCCCACCGCCCGCCCAAAAAGCGATACTCTTGTTGTCCGCCAGGTTTATAGCGATGAGCGCATCATTCGTTGTGCTGTTGTTGACAAAGAGTCCGCCGGTCCCGTTATCGGCGGTGCCAACCACGGCATTGCCACCGGTTTGGTTTGTATCGCCCGCCACTCCGTTCGCGTTCGAAACCAGTTGGGACCTTGAGGAGCTTCCGGCGACCGCGATTCCATATACTCCAATGCCGCTCGGGCTGGCAGTCTGGCCGTAGATACCCGCATTCGCTCCCGAGGTAGCCGTGATGATGCCCTTGATGCCGTTAGCACCGGAGCTATTGGTCGTTCCGACCACGGCGGGGGCCGTGCCCGAGGTTAAAGTATTGGTCACGTTCAGTGCGCCG
>Ga0187890_10003991_pt1 | contig 10054 bp, 10 predicted proteins | sample June2016WEW_21_1_FD_133005 | JGI IMG/M metagenome (GOLD analysis project Ga0187890, IMG submission 133005) | Peatland microbial communities from SPRUCE experiment site at the Marcell Experimental Forest, Minnesota, USA - June2016WEW_21_10 | ecosystem: Environmental > Terrestrial > Soil >...
CCACCGACGGCGACGGCGAACGTGGGCATGACCACGAACCTGAACGCATCGGCCGCCCCTGGGGATACTTTTTCCACCCCGGTCACGGTATATGACTCGCTGGGGGCAACCCACATTCTGACCTTTACTTACACCAACACCGGTCCGGGGGCGTGGAATTATTCCGTCACCATTCCCGCCGCCGATGTGGGCGCGGTGGGAGCCCCTGTGGTGGTGCAGGCCGGAACTCTTGCCTTTAACGCCGACGGACAGCTCACGACGCCGGCAGCGAACGTTGCAGCCATCCCAATTGGCCCGTTGGCCGACGGCGCCGCGAACATGTCGTTTAACTGGCAGCTATACAGCAACGGAGTCGGCCAGATCAGCCAGGTGGCGGGACCGAGCGCGACTACCGCGATCACCCAGGATGGATCGAGCGCCGGCTCGCTGGTGGACTTCACCATCGGGTCGGACGGAACCGTAACGGGGTCGTTCAGCAACGGCCAGACCCAAGCTCTCGGCCAACTCGCGCTGGCCTCCTTCGCCAATAACAACGGATTGCAGCTGCAGGGTAATACCGACTTCACCCCAACCCTGGCCTCGGGCGCAGCCGTAATTGGGATCCCGGGCACCGGTAGCCTGGGAACACTCACCGGCGGAGCGCTGGAACTGTCGAACGTCGACATCGCCACCGAGTTCGCCAACCTGATCGTCGCCCAGCGCGGTTTCGAAGCGGACGCGAAGGCCATCACCACCTTCGATCAGATAACGCAAGACACAATCAATCTGAAGCAGTAAGCGGTGGTCAGCGATGCAGGGTGCAATCGTCTCCGGCCGCAAACCAGCGCCGGAGACGGTTGGCTCAATGAAAGCTTTCTCATGAGATTCCGCTAATTGATTACACAATCTTAGCGCGGCGATTTTATTGCGCTGCGGTGGTTGCTGATTTGAGAACCGTAAACAGATGATTCTGCTCACTTGTTGTCGAAGTGGTTGGCAATGCTGAGTTAGCCCTCCCCTCTGTGCTGCCCCACGGTGCTCGAATTGCTTCTTCCCGAGAAGCATGCCCGAAGAATCAAAGAGCGCTAACAATGCGGGCAAGTCCCGCAGTCGCACGCTTCCCTTTCTTCTTCTAGGGATCGTTCTGACGGCCGTAGCCGGATGGTTTTGGCACCAGGCGGGCGGAGAGACCACGGCCCAGGCTCACGTGGGGCCAGCCGTCAAATCCACCATGCATCTGGAAACGTTTGTGATGAACCTGGCGGATTCGGACCAGCGCTCGTATCTGCGGATCGGCATTGACTTGGGGTTGAACAACGCCGCGAAACACGGCGAGGAGCTGCCGGTGGCGCGGGTGCGCGACACGATTCTGGGGGTGCTGGCACTGGCCAAAGTCGATGACCTGCTGACGGCAGAGGGAAAGAACCGGCTGAAACAGGATCTGCTGCATGCGCTCGCAGAGCGCGTTCCGGACCTGGGAGTCGAGGAAGTGTACTTCACCGAATTTCTGATCCAGCGCTGAACGGGGAGCGCAGAAATGAGAATCCATGGCCAGCGCAGTGGCAGTGAATCCGGCGCTCGCGCCCGGGAACCCCGCCCCCGTGGCGGCTGAAAACCCTCGTGAGCATCCGGACAATTCCGCGGCAAGCGCGGAAAAAGCTTCGGACATCGGCATCGACGAAACCCGCTGGCGGCCGCTGCTCGGCTTGCCCTGCCAGCTCACCGTGGACCTCCCCTTGCCCAAGTTCACGGTTGCGGACCTGTTGCAGTTGGCCGTGGGGTCGGTGATGAAAACCGGATGGCGGGTGGCTCGCGACGTCCCGCTGCGAGTCAATGACACGCTGATCGGATGGAGCGAATTTGAAGCGGTCGGCAATCGGCTGGCGGTCCGGCTGACGGAACTGGCGTAGGGCCGGACCGCGTCGGCGCGGGAACGACCGGGTACGCGCCTTTGTGAATCGATATTGCTCAGAGTTATAGCTAAATCGAGAGATCAGGAATCGAGAATCAGGGATCGAGAGATAACGGAAATGACGAGATGACGACTGAGACGCTTCCCTTCTTCGCCAGCCCCTGGTGGCTGCGCGCGCGCGCGCTGTGGCAGCGGGTGTCGCGGCTGAGCCGCCGGACACCGCGCCGTCTGCGCCTCCGGGAAACTCTTCCCCTGGGGGAGCATCGTTTTGTGGCGGTGATCGAATTCGAGCGCCGACGCCTGCTGATCGGGGGCACGCCTTCGTCGCTGGTGTTGCTGGCGCAACTGGGCTCCGATCCGGCAGATACGGACGCAGATACACATACAGGCAAGGGTCAATCGGGATTTGCGGAGACCCAAGCTCTCCGGTCCGCAGCAACCGAGATCGAGGGCTTCGCTCTCGCGAAACGCTCGGAAGAAAAACGAAGCGAAGAAAGAAAGCGGGAAGCCCTTTGAGAGTGCACATTCCGGGGCGGCGGGTGGTGAAGGTGCTGGGTGCGCTCGTAGCGCTTTCGGCGAGCGCGGCCCGGGCCGCGACCGCCGCTCCGCGTCCCGTGCCGGGCTTGCCCTGGAGCGGACCGGGGGGAAGCTCAGGCTCGGTGCCCTGGAACATTGTGGTGCTGCTGACCCTGCTCACCCTGCTTCCGGCGCTGCTGGTGGCGCTGACTCCGTTCGCGCGCCTGCTGGTGGTGTTTCATTTTCTGCGCCAGGCGCTGGGCACCCAGACCGCACCCAGCAATCAGACGCTGATCGGCCTGTCGCTGGTGCTGACTTATTTCCTGATGCAGCCGGTGGGCGCAACCATTTACCAGACGGCGGTAGTGCCCTTCGAGCAGGGGCATGGAGACGCGCTCGATGCGGTGGGCCGCGGCGCACCGCCGCTGCGCCACTTCATGCTGAAGTATGCGCGGGAAAAGGATCTGGCGCTGTTTCTCGAACTGGCGCAGATGCCTCCGCCAGCGCGCGCCGAGGACTTGCCCATGCGCGTGGTGGTGCCCGCCTACATCGTGTCGGAACTGAAGACGGGATTCCAGATTGGCGCGGCGCTGTTTCTGCCGTTTCTAGTGATCGATCTGGTGGTGGCGGCGGTGACCACTTCGATCGGGATGCTGCAACTGCCGCCGGTGGTGATTTCGACACCGCTGAAGATTCTGCTGTTCGTGATGGTCGATGGCTGGAACCTGCTGATCGGGTCGCTGATGAAGAGCTTTGCCTGACGAGTGCAACGAAGAGATTACGACCGAAGAGGAAAACCAAATGGGCTCGGGACAAATCGTCGAAATTCTGCGGCACACGCTGGAAGCCGCCCTGTGGATGGGCGCTCCCTTACTGATCGTGGCCACCGCGGTGGGACTGGTGATCAACGTGGTGCAGGTGCTCACGTCACTGCAGGACACCACCGTCTCGACGGTGCCCCGGCTGTTCGCCGTGGCCGCCGCCGCGCTCGTGCTGATGCCGTGGATGACGCGCCGGATCTCGCTTTTTACGGTGCAGCTGTTTTCCGATTTCCGGCCGTTTCTGCGCTGAGCGGATCTGAATTGGGGTGTCGGGAAAGCCGACGAATTTATGGACGGATTGCATTTGGACCAGTTGCTGGCGGCGGCGGTCTTCACCGGAGCCCGGGTTTCCGGGCTGATGCTGTACTGCCCGTTCCTGAGCAGCGATGGCATCCCGGCACCCTTGAAAGCGGCGTTGACTCTGCTGGTCACGATTTTGCTGCATCCGCTGCATGGGCCGGTGCAGATGGCGCTGGGAGGCTGGCAGTGGGCGGGAATTGCGCTGGGAGAAGTCTTCGTCGGGCTGCTGCTCGGACTGGCGGCAAATTTCCTGCTGGAGGCGCCGCTGATGGCAGGGCAGATTCTGGGCGTGCAGATGGGCTATTCGCTGGCTACGCTTTTCGATCCCTCGACCCAGGCCGACACTCCAGTGCTGGCGGAATTCCACCGCCTGGCCGCGCTCCTGATTTTTCTCCAGATCAATGTGCATCACTGGCTTCTGCGTGCCCTGGCCCGCAGCTTCGTCTACCTGCCGGCGGGGTCCGCGCCGGCCACGCTGGCGGCAACTTCCGGACTGCTGCACGCCGCCGGAGGAATTCTTCTGGCCGGGGTGCAGATTGCCGCCCCGGCGCTGGCGGCCACGCTGATCGCCGACGCCGTTCTGGGATTTCTGGGCAAGGCTTCGCCCAGCCTGCCTGTGCTGTTCATCGGGCTGGCGGTGAAAAACCTGCTGGGACTGGCGGTGCTGATCGGGGTCGTGGCCTATTGGCCGCAAAGTTTTGCCCGGCGCTTCGCGGACGCGGTGGCGCTGGGAGAACACCTGCTGCATCTGGCGCGCTGAAACGCGCCGAACTGGAATCGACGAAGAGCTAGAAAAAAGTGATCGATGGCCAAACAGAATGGCTGAGCAGAACAAGACCGAGAAAGCAACTCCCCGACGGCGGCAGAAGGCGCGCGAGCAGGGGCAAGTGGCGCGCAGCCGTGATCTGGTCGCCGGGGTTGGCACCATCACCGCGGTGCTGCTGTTGTCGTGGCAGTTGCAGGCCTTTGCCGGAAACTGGCGAGCCTTGCTGCGCGGCGAACTGGAAGACGCGGCCGCCCAGCAGCAGAAGGTGGTCCCGGCCTGGCGGGGCCATCTGGATGTATTTCGTGGAGTGGTTCTGGCGGCAGGCCTGAGCTGGCTGCTGGCCACTGCCAGCGGCCTCGCCCAGGGCGGGCTGGTGATCGCGCCCACGGCGCTTGCTCCCAATCTCAACCGCCTGAATCCCGGGTCAAAGCTGGGGCAACTGTTCTCGCTGAGCGCCTTGAGCCGCCTGCTGAAATCTCTGCTGCCCGCCGGGCTGATCGTCTATTTCGGCGTGGCCGTGGTGGCGCGGGACTGGTTTCTTCTGCCTGCCTTGCTGCACGCCCGCCCCAGCGCCGTGCTGGCCTTTGCCGGCAGCCACGTGCTCGAAGTGGCCTGGAAAGCATCGCTCGCGCTGCTCGCCTGGTCCGCCGCCGACTACCTGCTGGAACGCCAGCGCCACGAAAACGAATTAAAGATGAGCCGCCAGGATCTGCGCGACGAGTTCAAGGAGACGGAAGGCAATCCCGCGGTAAAGCAGCGCATCCGGCGGCTGCAGCGCCAGGCCCGCCGCCGCCGCATGCTGCAGGATGTGGAGCGGGCAGCCGTGGTGGTCACCAATCCCACGGAGTTTGCCATCGCGCTCGAATACCGCGTCGACATGGACGCGCCCGTGGTGGTGGCCAAAGGCCGCGACCTGCTGGCGGCGCAGATTAAAGAAGTGGCGCGCTGGCGCGGCATTCCGCTGGTGGAAAACCCGCCGCTGGCGCACGCGCTTTACCGTGCCGTGGAAGTGGGGCAGGCCATTCCTCCGCAACTTTATACCGTGGTCGCCGAGATTCTGGCTGCCATCTGGCGGGCCCAGGCGCGAGCCGGGCAAACCGCGGCGGCGCCTTCCGCCATGGCCGCCGCGCCGGGGAGGGTCTGAGCCGTGCCCGCGAAACCTTCTTCCATCCCGGCCACGGCAACCGCCGCCGTCAAGGCGGTGCCTGCCGAATGGATCATGCCCATCGCCGCCGTGGGCCTGATCTTCGTGATGCTGGTTCCGATCCCCAGCCTGCTGCTCGATCTGCTGCTGGCGGTGAGCATGACGGCTTCGGTGCTGGTGCTTTTGTCGGCCCTGCAGATTCTCCGCCCGGCGCAGTTCTCCGTGTTTCCCAGTTTGCTCTTGCTGCTGACTTTGTTCCGGCTGTCGCTGAACCTGGCTTCCAGCCGCCGCATTCTGCTGCACGGCAACGAAGGCGTGGGCGCGGCGGGACAGGTCATTCAGGCCTTCGGGCAGTTCGTGGTGGGCGGCAACTATGTGGTGGGCTTTGTTTTGTTCGTGGCCTTGATTGCCATTCAATACATCGTGGTCGCACATGGCGCGGTGCGCACCGCCGAGGTTACGGCGCGCTTCACCCTGGACGCCATGCCGGGCAAGCAGATGGCGATCGACGCCGACCTGAATGCCGGGCTGATCAACGAGGCCCAGGCCCGCGCCCGCCGGGAAACCATCGCGCACGATGCCGAGTTCTACGGCGCCATGGACGGGGCAGCGCGTTTCAACCAGCGCGACGCCATTGCCACCATTCTCATCACCGCGATCAACATCATCGCGGGATTCCTGATTGGCGTCTTCCAGCTCGACATTCCCTTCCGCGAAGCGCTCCGCACCTACACCGTGCTGACTGTGGGCGACGGCCTGGTCACCATGATCCCGTCGCTGCTGGTCTCGATGGCCGGAGGCATGGTGGTGACCCGGGCGTCTTCCGACGCTTCGCTTTCGGTCGACGTGGGCCGCCAGCTGCTGTCGCGGCGCCGTCCCCTGCTGATCGCCTCCGGAGTGATGCTGGCTTTGGCGGCGATTCCGGGGATGCCGAAGGTCTCTTTCTTCCTGCTGTCGGCGGGAACGGCTTTCCTGGCCTGGCGCGCGCCGCAAACCGCGGCCGAGTCGCCCACCGCGGCTGCTTTTGCGGCTGCTGCCTGCGGCAAGAAGCCTGAGAAAGACGCGGCCGAGGATTGGTTAAAGCTCGACGAGCTCAGCCTCGAAGTGGGCTACAACCTGGTGCCCATGGTCGACCAGAACCAGGGCGGCCAGCTTCTGGCCCGGGTGAAGGCGCTGCGGCAGAACCTGGCGCAGCAGCTGGGCTTCATCGTGCCTCCGGTGCACATCACCGACAACGTGCGGCTGAAGCCGCGGGAATACGCCATCTCACTTCGCGGAGTCGAGGTCGCCCGCTGGGAAATGTACCAGGACCATCTGATGGCCATCAGTTCGGAGGGCACGCCGCGGCCTCTGGCGGGAACTCCGACCAAGGAACCGGCCTTCGGCGTGGCCGCGCTGTGGATTCCCGCGGCGCTGCAGAATCAGGCGTTGGCTTCCGGCTATGCCGTGGTCGATCAGACTTCGGTGCTGGCCACGCATCTGGCGGAGGTCGTCAAGCAGCACGCCCACGAACTGCTGAGCCGCCAGGAAGTGAAACGTCTGCTCGACCGGCTGGCCGAGAGCCATCCCAAACTCGTCGAAGAACTGGTTCCCAAGCTTCTAAGTCTGGGCGAAGTGCAGAAAGTGCTGCAGCAGATGCTGCGCGAACAGGTTTCGATCCGCGATCTGCCGACCATTCTCGAGACCCTGCTCGACACCGCCGCGACTACCAGGAATTCGGTGCTGCTGGTCGAGGCGGCGCGCCAGGGACTGGCGCGGGCGCTGGTGCGGCCACTGCTTTCGGAAACCGGAGGCTTGCGTGTGGTCACGCTCGACCACGCACTCGAAGAAGAGCTGGGACGGGCTTTCGGCGGGCAGGCCTCCGCCAGTAATTCCACCAGCCTGCAACCGCCCTTTGCCCGCCGCATTCTTGAGGGACTGCGCCGTCTGGCCGGCGATCAGGTGGCCGTGGCCAGTCCGGTGCTGCTGTGCGCGACCCCGGCGCGCTATCACCTAAAGCGTTTGCTCGAGCCCTTCCTGCCCAAGCTGGTGGTGCTTTCGCCGCTCGAGGTGCCGCCCGTGGTCGAAGTGCAGGCGGTGGGCGTGTTGCGATGAAGAACAAGAACGAGAAAAAGAACGAAGACAAGAACAACGACAGGAACCAGAACGGAAACAGGGACCAAGGAAGTGAGAAGCCGGTCATGAGCAAGAGCACAGCGCGAGCCTACAGCGTCTGGCAGGACAAGGAAGAACGCGAGCGCATCCTGCTCGAGCAGTTGCCCCAGGTGCGCTACCTGGCGCGCCGCATCCACGAGCGGCTGCCCCGCCACGTTCCGCTCGACGACCTGGTGCATGCCGGAGTGATTGGGCTGATCGATGCGCTCAACAAGTTTGACCTCTCGAAGCATGTGCAGTTCAGCTCTTATGCCAAGTTCCGCATCCGGGGTGCCATTCTCGACAGCCTGCGCGAAATGGATTGGGGACCTCGCGAGTTGCGGCGCAAGGCGCGCAAAATCGAAGAAGCGCACCGCAAGCTCAGCCTGGCGCTGAATCGGGCGCCCAGCGAAAGCGAAATGGCGGCGGAGTTGAGCCTTGAACTCAAGGAATTCCAGCTGCTGCTGGGCGAACTCGACGGCCTCGAAGTGGGCAGCCTGCGGGTGGAGTCTCCGTGGGACGGCAAAGAAGAAGACCTGTGCGACTACCTGCCGAACGCTCCGGAAGACACTCCGTTCTTCCGTTGCCTGCGCACCGAGATGAAGGAACTGCTGGCTCGCGTGATTGCCGAGCTGCCGCAGAAAGAACAGCAGGTGCTTTCACTGTACTACTTCGAAGAGCTGACCATGAAGGAAGTCGGAGCGGTGCTGGGGATCGGAGAATCGCGGGTTTCCCAGGTGCACTCGCTGGCCATGGTGCGGCTGCGGGCGCGCCTCGAACAGGTCATGAGCGCCGGAGGAGGCATGGCCAAGGCCGCTTCGTCCGGCAGAAACGGCTGAAGGATTCCGCACTTCGGAATCGGAGTTATATATCGACGATTGTCCATATAAATATAGATAAACATAAATACGAATCGATGTAGCCAACCAGGGACATAGACATATAGACAAAGGATCGGCATGGAAAAAGTCCTCAACCAGCAGGAAATCGATGCCATGGTGCGGGCCGCCCGCAGCAGCGGCGGTGGCCCCCCCCAGGCGGCGGCCGAGTCCGTGGTCGAACCCTGGGACGTGCGCCGCGCGGGCCAGATCGGGCGCGACCAATTGCAGGCGATCACCGCGTTGCACGAAGGGTTTGCCCGCAACCTGACCCATGCGCTGGGCGCGTACTTGCGCACCGCGTTTACCGCCGCGCTGGTCTCGGCCGAGCACCTCGGTTACCGCGAGTTCCTGCAAAGCGTTCCGGAAACCACCTATCTGGCTTCCTGCCGGCTGGAGCCGGTTGGAATGAATTGCGCTCTGCAACTGGACTTGAAAGTGGCTCTGCCGATCATCGACCTGTTGCTGGGTGGCAAAGGCAACTCGATCACTGCCACCCGTGAGCTCACCGAGATCGAGGAACAAATCCTAGAAAGTGTCGCCCGCATCGTGTGCCGCGAGCTGGGGACGGCATGGCAGGCTCTCTCCCTGGAAGTTTCCTTCGAGGAACGCCTGAAAACCTCCGAAGCGCAGCGGCTCATGCCTCCGGAGGAGAAAACTCTTTCGCTGAACTTTGAAGTCACCATGCCGGACGTGCGTGGAGGATTGAATCTGGCGGTGCCGGCCGCGGTCTCGAATGCCCTGCTGCGGAAGATTTCCGTCGGCTGGAGCCACCGCCGGCCGCAGCGGCAGTCCGACGCGCGGCGGCGTCTGATGCGCTGTCTGCTGGACTGCCGATTTCCGGTGGAACTGGGAGCCGGCGGCATGCGCGCCGCGATCGCGGATTTAGCTGCGCTGGCTCCCGGCAAGCTGATGTTATTTTCCCGGAGCGCCGCCGAGCCCGCCGCCCTGTTGGTTGCGGGCACGGAAATGTTCCAGGCGGTGCCGGCACGCTGCGGACGGTCGCGGGCAGCACGCGTGGTCGAGCGCGCAGCGGAGGCTGGAGGTTCTTCGCCACGGTTGAACTCCGCGCCCTCCGGTCCGCAGCCCAAGGATGTTTCCAGCAAGAATGCCCCAAACAAGAATGAACCAGGTAAGAGTGAACCAGGCAAGGAGAGTTCCAGGTCATGACCACGGCCGCGGTTTCCCCTCAACCCGATCCCGGCATCTACGTGCAGGCTTGGGCGGAAAGTTTTTCGCAAGTTCTCAGCCAGATCGCGGGCACTCCGCTCCCTTGTGTTGCAGTGGCAGAAGCGGCCGACCTGCCCGCCGCCGCCGACCACGATGTATGGATCGTTTGCACCTGTTCGGGTGGGCTGCGCGGAGAAATGAGTTTCCGTATTCCTGCGGCGTCCGCCCTGCGCCTCGCGCAAAGATTCATGAGCGAGGCCGAGAACCCTGAAACCGAAACTGCGATTACCGAAACTGCGGTTACGCAAACTCCGGTTTCCCAGGAACACGGCGAAGCGCTGGTGGAATTTCTCCGCCAGGTGGCGGGCCTGGTCGCCAGCGCGGTCAAGCCGCGCTGGGGGGAAGTGCAGTTTCGTCTGGATCCGGCCGCGGGAG
>Ga0187890_10003992_pt1 | contig 10054 bp, 5 predicted proteins | sample June2016WEW_21_1_FD_133005 | JGI IMG/M metagenome (GOLD analysis project Ga0187890, IMG submission 133005) | Peatland microbial communities from SPRUCE experiment site at the Marcell Experimental Forest, Minnesota, USA - June2016WEW_21_10 | ecosystem: Environmental > Terrestrial > Soil >...
GCTGCTGGCGCATCTCGATGTGGTTGAGGCTCGGCGTGAGGACTGGACGCGCGATCCTTTCAAGCTGATCGAGGAGGGTGGTTATTTCTACGGCCGTGGTACGTTCGATGACAAATCGATGGATGCCGTCTGGGTCGACACGCTCATTCGCCTGCGAAAGGCGGGCTATAAACCCAGGCGCACCATCAAGATGGCGTTGACTTGCGGCGAGGAGGCGGGGGCCGCGTTCTCAGGAGCGGAGTACCTCGTCAAGCATGAGCCGCAGTTGATCGATGCTGCGTTTGCCCTCAACGAGTTCGCCTATGGCGTCCTCGATGCGCAGGGGCATCGTGTGGTCATGGAGGTGGAAGCGGGTGAGAAGACCGACCAGAATTACCGGCTGGAGGTGGTCAATCCGGGCGGACACAGTTCGCGTCCGGTCAAGAATAATGCCATCTATCATCTCGCCGCCGGCTTGACGCGCCTGAGCGATTACGAGTTCCCGGTGCAGATGAACGACACGACGCGATTTTATTTCAGCCGCATGTCAACGATCGTGGGTGGCGAGACCGGTGCCGCCATGAAGGCATTGGTGAATGATCCGACGGACGTGAAGGCTGCCGAGGCGCTTTCGGAGGACCCTCGGTTGAACGCGATGCTGCGCACCACTTGCGTCGCGACCCTGGTGAACGCCGGACACGCCAGCAACGCCCTGCCGCAGCGCGCGCGCGCCACCGTCAATTGCCGCATCTTTCCCGGGGTTGCCGTCGAGGCGGTGCGTCAAACGCTGATCACGATCATGGCGGACCCGCAAATTTCCGTGACGACCGTCGAGCCGCCAGATCCGGTAGTGGTGCCGCCGCCGCTGACGGCCGAGGTTATGAAGCCCATCGAGCAGGTCACCCATCAGATCTATCCGGGCATCGACGTGGTGCCGGTGCTGCAGGCCGCGGGTACGGACGCGATTTATCTGGCCGAGGCGGGCATACCGACCTACGGCGTCAGCGGCATGTTCATCGATCCCGATCTCAGCAATGTTCACGGACTGAATGAGCGCATCCGAGTGCAGTCCTTGTATGACGGACGGGATTTCTTGTATGCGCTGGTCAAGTTATACGCCGCTCAAACCCGGTGACATGCCGCGGCCCGGTAGCTGATCGAGCGCTAGTTGCCGCTTGCTATCGAACTCACGACGCGCGCGACGCCGGGGGCTTCAAGGGCCACCGATTTGGCGATCTCGGAATCGAAGGGGGTATCGACCAGGCCATATAGATACACGACGTGATCGAGCGTCTGCACCTCGATTCCGGTGCCCAATTCCGGATGTTGAGCATATAGCGCCCTCACGCCTGCGGTGATTTGTGCATCGCCAGGACAACCGCTGATTCCGCACTTTTGGAATGTCGCACATCCGCAAAGAAGCGCTGCGGTGACTGACCAAAGGGCCACAATTCGAACGATTCGCGATTTACCCACCTGTCTCTCCATGCGCCCGTTGAACGGGCAAGCTGCCCGACATCCCTTCCGTGCGCGCTGATCCGCGTGTAGGCGCGCCTTCGCGCGCGGCGTTCGATGGAGAGCAACGGACATCATCCGAGATGAAGTTTGCGGCGCGAATTGGGCATCCATTTCATTCGAAATGACCGGGCTTCGCGGCGCAATACTCCAGGAATGAAACCCGCGCATGCTTTGGCCTATAAGAGCCGCCAATCCGCATGGGTGCCCAACCAAGAGGAGAGGTCTGATTCATGAACGCAAGCGGGATGCGCGCTCCTGACGCTCCATCGTGGAATATTGCTGATGCGTTCCGGTCCGGGACGCGACGGTCGCTTAGTTGCGCCCGCGGTTGAACGCCACCCCTTGCGAACCGGCCAAGGGGCCGCTCGCCGGCGAGTGTCGGCCGGGCGGCCGCGATGTTTCCCCGACGATGCCCTTTCTTCGCTAGACGCCGAAGACCTCAACCATGTGGATCGTCAAGCTGGCCCTGAATCGACCATACACGTTCGTGGTCGCCGCCATCTTGATTCTGTTGCTGGGCGTCTCGGCGGTTGTGACGATGCCGACCGATATCCTGCCGAACATCGATATTCCCGTCATCACGGTGGTCTACGATTACCGGGGCCTGCAGGCACAGGAGCTGGAACAACGCATAACCACGTTCAATGAGTTCATCATGTCGACGGTGAACGACGTGAAGTCGATCGATTCGCAGACCGTCCGCGGCTACGCCGTCCTGATGATTTACTTTCAGCCCCAGGTGCATATCGATGCGGCCATCGCGCAGGTCGGCGCGGCCACGCAGTCGATCCGGTTTCGCTTTCCGCCGGGCGTAAATCCGCCCTGGGTGCTTCGCTTCAGCGCATCGACGGTGCCGATTTATCAACTGGCTCTCTCGAGCGATTCGCTCTCGCAATCAGAGTTGTACGACTACGGCATATTCCGCATACGGCAGAAGCTATCGGTCGTTCCGGGCACGCTGCTCGAGGCTCCTCATGGCGGCGTGGTGCGGCAGATCATGGTCGACCTGGATCAGCAGGCGCTGCTATCGAAGAATGTGACGCCGATGGATGTTGAGAGCGTCATCAGCAACCAGGACGTGACCATGCCCACGGGTTCGATCAAGATAGGCGGGCGCGAGTACGGAACGAGCGTGAACAACAGTCCGACCGATGCGCTCGCCTTGAATGACGTTCCTGTCAAGGTCGTCGGCGGCTCGGTGATCTTCATGCGCGACGTAGCTCATGTACGCGACGGTTGGATGGTCCAGCAGAACGTCGCTCGGGCCAACGGCAAGCCGTCAGTACTGACGCCCATCTATAAAAGCGGCTCCGTCTCGACGCTCTCGATCATCAACCAGATCAAGAACGACATACTTCCGGTAGTTCAGGCGGCGGCGCCCAAGGGCATGACGATTACCGGCCTATTCGACCAGTCGGTATTCGTGCGCGCGGCAATCAATGGCGTGGTTCGGGAGGCCGTCATCGCCTCGCTGTTGACCGCGCTGATGATCCTGGTTTTCTTGGGCAGTTGGCGCAGCACGCTGATCATCGCGATCTCGATCCCGCTCTCCATTCTGAGTTCCATCATCATCTTGGATGCGCTTGGGGAGACGCTCAACACCATGACGCTGGGCGGCCTGGCACTGGCGGTGGGCATCTTGGTCGACGACGCGACGGTCACGATCGAGAACATTCACCGCCACATGAACTCGAAGTCACTTTTCGACGCGGTATTCCAGGGAGCGTCGGAGATCGCAGCGCCGACGTTCGTGTCGACGCTCACCATCTGCATCGTCTTCGTTTCCGTGGTCTTTCTCACCGGGCCGGCCAGATATCTCTTTACTCCGATGGCGATGGCCGTGGTGTTCTCCATGATGGCCTCGTACCTTCTGTCCCGTACCCTGGTACCCACGCTGGTCAATTACATGTTGGCGGGCGAGACGCATTTTTCGGCGGAGGCGCCAGACCAAACCGCGGAGGACCCGCTCCCGACCTGGTTCGAGCGCTTCAACAACGGGTTCAATGCCGGCTACCTGCGCATGCGAATCCGTTACACCGACCTGTTGAGTCGCTTCATCGCGCACCGGCGGAGCGCGCTCATCGCCTGCGCATGCGTGATGGCGACCGCCTTCATATTGCTGCCATTCATCGGAACGGACTTCTTTCCCAGCGTGGATACCGGGCAGTTCCGCCTGCACGTACGCGCCATGCCGGGAACGCGGATCGAGGAGTCGAGCGTGCAATTCAGCCAGGTGGAGCAGAAGATCCGCAGCGTCATCCCGGCGAAACAGCTCGACCTGATCCTCGATGACATCGGTCTTCCCCAGGATCCGATCAGCTTCACTTTCGGTTTCACACCGAACGTGGGCGCTTTCGACGGAGAGATCCTCGTTTCATTGAACAAGGACCATGCGTCGACGGAGACTTACATCGAAAAGCTGCGAGAGGTTCTGCCGAAGGCCTTTCCGTCGATCACCTTCTACTTCGAGCCGGCCGACATGGTCACGCGGATTTTGGACTTCGGAGTAACCGCGCCGATCGATGTGCAGGTGCAAGGGACCGATCCGGGAAACTTCGATGTGGCGCGCGAGCTGCGCCGCAAGATAGCGGCGATACCGGGTGCGGTCGATGTTCATCTGCAACAGGTGATGGACGGTCCCACCTTTAAGATCGACGTCAATCGAACGCGCGCGGCGCAGTTCGGCCTGACTCAGCAAGATGTGTCCAACAGCCTGTTCGTATCCATGGCCTCGGGTTACGCGGTCGCCCCGAATTTCTGGGTCGACCCCAACATGAATCTCACCTATACGGTTACGGCACAGACACCGCAATACCGGCTGGATTCGTTGAACATGCTGAGAAATACACCGATTCCGATCAGAACGCTGCCGAACCGCACCGAGTTGCTCGGCAACATAGCGACCATTACGCCGTCGTTCGAGCCAATCGTCATCAACCATCACAATGTACAGCGCGTCTATGACGTGCTGCTCAATACCCAGGCCACCGATCTCGGGGCGATCGCGAAGAAGGTGCGGAGGGTTGTGGACGAGGAGCAAAAGAAGCTTTCGGCCGGCAATGTCATCGAGGTGCGCGGTCAAGTGGAGAGCATGAATGAGGCGTTTACGCGCCTCGGCATCGGCTTGGTTTTCGCGGCCGTGCTGGTGTATCTGCTGATGGTCGTCAACTACCAAAGCTGGCTCGATCCGTTCATCATCATTTGCGCCCTTCCCGGGGCATTCTGCGGCATCGTCTGGGCGCTGTTTCTGACGCAAACGACCTTCAATGTGCCCAGCCTGATGGGGGCCATCATGTCGATCGGCGTGGCGACGGCAAACTCCATCCTGTTGGTGACCTTTGCCAAAGGGGAGCAGAGACGCGGCCTCACGGCCGGCGAAGCGGCCGTGTCGGCAGGTTCCACGCGGTTGCGACCCATCATCATGACGGCCTTCGCGATGATCGTGGGCATGCTGCCGATGGGCCTGGGGTTGGGCGAGGGCGGAGAACAAAACGCGCCGCTGGCGCGCGCGGTCATTGGCGGCCTCGCGATGGCGACGTTCGCGACATTATTTTTCGTTCCTCTTATGTATAGCCTCATCCACGGAGGACGCGGAGTCACCGAAGAGGAGATGACACCATGACGCCCCTGGATACGACTTCGCCGCCCAAACGGAAATTCCGCATCGCCTGGGCGGTGAGTCTGCTTGCTGTCTTACTGGCAATCGGCATCATCCCCCGCGTACTCAGGAACCGCGAAGCCAGAGATGCGGCGCTCGCCAGCCCCGTACTTCTTCCGGAAGTCATCGTGGTCCACCCGCGGCTCGGCGCCGCCCGGACCGATATCTCTTTGCCGGGAAACCTGCAGCCCCTGTACAGGGCTGCAGTCTTCGCGCGCACAAATGGCTATATCGAGAGCCGATCCGTCGACATCGGATCGGAGGTGAAGGCCGGACAGGTGCTGGCGGTCATCTCGGCGCCTGAAGTCGACCAACAGTTGAACCAGGCACACGCGGACGCACTCGAAGCGGCGGCGGCTGTGGCGCAGTCGAAGGCCGCGCTCGAGCAGGCGCAGGCGAATCGGGGGATTGCGCGCATTACTCAAAAGCGCTATGCGTCCCTGATCGACAAGCGCGCGGTGACACAGCAGTCCCTCGACGAAGCCGACGAAGCGTTCCGGGCGCGGTCTGCCGATGTGTCGGCCGCGGCCGCCAATATCAGCGCCGCCGAGGCGACTTTGAAGTCGAGGCAGGCCAATGTCGAACGATTGACGCAAATGCAGGGATTCGAGCGGGTCGTTGCTCCCTTCGACGGGGTGATCACCGCCCGCAACATCGAAGTGGGCGATCTCGTGAGCGCCGGCAGCGACAATGGCTCAATGAGCCTATTCAGCATTGCGCAAAGCAATGTCCTTCGAGTCCAGGTCGAGGTCCCGCAGTCGGCCGCGCTGGCCATCAAGGTGGGACAGCAAGCCACGATCACCGTACAGGAGCGGCCCGGCCGCCGCTATGTCGCCACGGTCACGCGCAGCGCCCGGTCGATCGATGTGGCGGCGCGAACCATGCTCACGGAGGTGCAGGTGGACAACCGCGACGGGTCGCTGGTTCCGGGCATGTATGGCGAGGTGAACTTCGACATCACCGTGAATCATCCTTCGCTGATCATTCCGTCGACGGCGCTGGTCATCGACAAGAACGGCATGCACGTGGTTTCGGTGTCAGCGGACAGGCGCGTGCATTTTGTCGCCGTCGACATCGGGCAGGATCAAGGATCTCAAGTCGAGATATCCCAAGGACTGCGCGGGGGAGAGACGCTGGTCAGCAATCCGAGCGATTTGCTGAGGGACGGGGAGAGGGTCTCCATTGTGGAGTAATGCAAGGACGCGGACCCGGACGCAAGGGCAAGACTGGAGCGACATGATGAAGCGACTTCTACCGCTCAGCGCCTGCGTTTTGGTGTGTTTGGCGGCCGGTTGCATGGTGGGTCCGAATTACAAGCGGCCGGCCGCGATCACGGCACCGGTTTTCAAGGAGGCGCCGACCGATCCGGCGCCCGCGAGCGATGGATGGAAGCCAATTCAACCCAGCGACCAGGCACAGAAGGGGGACTGGTGGCTCGTGTACCAGGATACTCAACTCGATGCCCTCGAGGCCCAAGTCGATGAGGCGAATCAGACATTGAAGATCGCGGAGCAGACCTTCCGCTTGGCACGCGCGGCCATTGGAATCGCACGCTCGAACGAAGTCCCGACGGTCGGCGCGGGAGCCAGCGTGAGTTCGGTGCGCGAGTCCACCAATGAACCGTATTTCCTGCCGACTCTCGCCAACAATGGAACCGGAGACTTTAGGCTGCCGCTCGATCTGAATTACGAGATTGATCTCTGGGGGCGCATTCGCCGCGGCGTGACCTATGCCCGGGCAGAGGCGCAGGCGAGCGCCGCCGACATGGAGAGCGCCCGTCTCAGTCTGCATGCCGAACTGGCCACGGACTACTTTGGCCTGCGCGGCGCGGATGGGCAAACCAAGCTGCTCGACGATACGATCAAGGCCTACCAGGATGCCTTGCAGTTGACCAAGGATCGCTTCGACGGAGGTCTCGCCGCATCTTCCGACGTGACCCAGGCGGAGACCCAATTGGAGCAGGCACGTGTCCAGCGCACCGATGTCGAAGTGCAGCGAGCCCAGTTCGAACACGCCATCGCGGTGTTGATCGGCAAGGCTCCCGCATCCGTCACGATTGCTCCGGACCCGATCAATATCAATCCGCCGAAGGTGCCCAGCATTCCCGGGCTGCTGCCCTCGGCTCTGCTCGAGCGGCGGCCGGATATTGCCGCCGAGGAGCGCCGCATGGCCGCCGCCAACGAGCAGATCGGGATTGCCAAGGCGGCCTACTATCCCTCCCTGTCCCTCGGCGGTTTGGTGGGCATGGAATCAACCTCGTCAGAGAGCTGGTTCAACTGGCCGAGCCGCTTCTGGGCCGCCGGACCTTCGATCTCGGAGAGCATCTTTGATGGCGGCCGGCGCCGCTCGCTCTCGCAGCAGGCGCGCGCCAACTATGACGCCGCCATCGCGACCTATCGTCAGACCACCCTGCAGGCATTCCAGCAGGTCGAAGACAACTTCGCTGCAATGCGGATTCTGCGGACGGAAGAGGAGCAACAGCATCGCGCAACGGCCGCAGCGCTCGAGTCCCTCGGTACCTTCGAGGAGCGCTATGAGGGCGGTCTCGAACTCTATCTCGAAGTGGTTACTTCGCAGACCGTGGCCCTGGCCAACCAGCGCAACGACATCGATCTCATGCGTCGGCAACTCGACGTCAGCGTTCTATTGATCAAAGCGCTCGGTGGCGGCTGGTCCGCGCAGCAATTGCCAAAGCTCTAGCTGTCCATGACCCAAGCAACGGGGCCGGTGCGCCGCACGAGCCTACGCCTTGTCCGCGTAGATCAACCGCCCTGGACCGAGCCTGGCGAGGACCTGCTCCAGACTCGAATTGGCCACGGCGAGGCAGCCTTCGCTGCGCCCGAGCATTCCGAAGTGCGTGACGATCTGCTCGCTCACGTACCAGGCACCATGGACGACGATGGCTCGCGCGGCCGCGTTGTCGTTGGTCGGATCGAGACCCTCGAGGCGCATCGAGCGGCCGTGCTCGCCTACGTACAGAGTGCCCGTCCGGTAGGCGCCGGCCGAAGTCGCCTGCGAGCGAGGCTCGTTCGAGAACCGTTCGAGCCAACCCGTGTGCGTCGGATCCGATCCCCTGCCGTGCGCGACGAAATGGGAGGTCGCGGCGCCGTCGGCGAGGTTGAGCACATGGAAACGCGGTGCGCGCGAGTGCAGCGAGAAATCGGCGATACCGATGGCGTCTCGATGATCGATGCTATCGCGGTGACGGTCCAACGCCCCGAGCGCACGCTGCAGGAGCGTAGGGGACACGGGTCCCACACCCGCAGGCGCCGAGCCGGCCCTCGGCTCGGACGCGGTTGCCGGCCTCAAGGCGCCGCCGGCCAGACCCGCCACGGCGGCTCCCATGAACGATCGACGTGTCACTCGCAATGCAAAACTCCTCTGGGCGCCCCGGCACCTGCAGTTCACAATCGGGAAAGCATGAAAATTGGACGCTTGGAGGGCGCTTCCGTTCAATTCCCAAGCCCGATCTGCCGGTATTATCTCCGGAACAGCTCCGGTGCCGCCTGCGACCCAGTCACGGGCCGGGAATCAAAAGGGGATCCCGTCAACCATGAATCGGCCGTTCGTGTCCGTTTTTTCGTCCATCCTTCGGTCAGGAGCCCTGCGCGACGGAGACCTCCCTATCACGGCCCTGACGGGGCTCATCGCGGCGTTCGCTGCCGCCGGGTTCCTCGCGCTCGCGCCGCCCGCGCTCGCCGACTCGGTGCCATTCTGGGGCGCCAAGCAATCGGTTCCCGCCGGTACGCCCATCAACGATCTCAAAAAAGGTCAATTCCTGTGGATGGCCGATGCCGTGACCTCGGGTCCGATCGTCATGGTGGTGAGCATCACGGAGCAGAAGGCCTACGTGTATCGCAACGGCGTTCTGATCGGTGCGACCACGGTGAGCACGGGCCGCCCCGGGCATGTGACGCCGACCGGCGTATTCACGGTCCTCCAGAAGCAAAAGGAGCATCGCTCGACCATCTATGACGGCGCGCCGATGCCCTACATGGAGCGGCTCACCTGGGGCGGTGTCGCGCTGCACGCGGGAGGATTGCCGGGCTATCCGGAATCGCACGGATGCATCCACCTGCCCAGCGAATTTGCGAAGGATCTCTACGATATCTCGCCGCCCGGCATGACGGTGGTCATCGCCGATACCGCGAGCGAGCCCACCTGGGTCACGCATCCCGGCTACCTCGCGCCAATCAGCCTCGTCGATGGGAAAACCCTCGACGACGATCCCCTGGGATCGAGCGATCAAGATCGCTGGCAGCCCGAGGCGTCGCTGAGCGGTCCGGTCAGTATCGTGCTCAGCCGCCAGAGTCAAAGCATCGTCGTGTACCGCAACGGCATCGAAATTGGTCGAGCGAGGATCTCCGTCACCGGCGGCCAACCGCTCGCCACCCACGCTTTGGTGCTCGAGGCCGGGCCGAGCGACTTTCCCGACCCGTACGTGCCCGACGCCAACAAGTATCATTGGCTGCGCATCGGCGTGCCGCTCCCCGACGACCCCGCCGTTCACCGTGTCGCGCTCGCCTATCTCTCCGACCTCACGCTGCTCGACGCGGCGCTGGTGCGCCACGGCCATTCGATCGCGGGCGGCAAATTCCAGCTCGCCAGCCTCGACCACGCGGTCTGGTTCCATCGCCCGGCGCGCGCCGACCAGTGGTTGCTGTACGTACAGGATAGCCCCAGCGCCCAAAGCGCGCGCGGCCTCACCCGCGGTTTATTTTACGACCGGTCCGGGCGTCTTGTCGCCAGCGTCGCTCAGGAAGGGCTGATGCGTCGGCGACGCGGAATCGAGCATGGCTTCGATGAAGGTCGGCAATTGCTCTATCGGCAGCGCGCCGTCGAGCAGAAGATGCGCCAGGCCATGGGCGCGCGACCATGAGCCGATCATCGCCGCCTCCA